>CDTY01029656.1_pt1 | contig 14740 bp, 10 predicted proteins | sample 557731 | NCBI WGS metagenome assembly CDTY01 (sample SAMEA3182101, study PRJEB8094) | gut metagenome | biome: human; feature: gut; material: Stool; isolation source: human stool | place: Canada | collected 2013-02-12
TTTGGGGGAAAGGATACTTTGCCCCGGGACACAGGATTGGGAACGGAACAGACAGAGAGGAAAATACATGCAGGATTTGGAAGCAAAGCGTTTGAGAGAATCGCTTGTAGAATACGAAAATTACTTAAATGAGATCCGTCAGGTTACACGAAAAAATGTGGAAGCTCTGGATGTGATTCAGAAATATACGGATCAGAGCGCTGCCGGAATGCAGAATCTGGCGGAGCAGAGCATTGAAGGAATCCAGCGTGTGACGACGGAGAGCGCCGGCGGACTGCGCAAAATTATCGAAACCGGCACGAGCAATTTAAGCCGGATGGCAGAGGGAAGCCAGGACAGCATCAACCGCACCGCACAGGAATGTATGGTTAGACTGCAGAACTATACAAAAGAAGGACTGCTGCGCCTCGACGAAGCACAGCAGAAAAATCAGGAAACTGCAGAGCAGGTCAGTCAGATTGAACAGGCGATCCTGGAGCATATGGATGAGATCAAGCAGCTCTTAAAGCAGTCCGATGATTTTACCCATAAGGAAAACGTAAAGGTATACCGCAACGTACAGGCGGTTGTCGTAGATGAAGTAAAGAAGCAGACCGAAGCGATAGCGGCACAGAATGACGAACTTGTCCGCCGCAATGAGCATTTGCAGAAGCAGGGCAGAGGACTCAGACCTCTGATGATTATTACCCTCGTGACCGCACTGGCGAATATTGTTCTGGCAGCGGCGCAGATTGCAGGGCTGTTTTAATGGGCCGCGTAAACTGGCGGCCGGGCAATATGCTTTACCCGCTTCCGGCGGTCATGGTTTCGGTTGCGGATAAAGACGGAAAGCCGAATATTTTCACCGTTGCATGGACAGGTACGGTCTGTTCCAATCCGCCGATGGTGTCGATTTCGGTGCGCCCGGAAAGATATTCCTATCATTGTATTGAAGAGACAGGAGAATTTGTCATTAACCTGACGACGAAGGAATTGACGAAAGCAGCAGATTTCTGCGGCGTCAGAAGCGGTCGGGACGTGGACAAATTTGCAGAAATGAATCTGACACCGTGGCCGGGACAGAAAGTGTCGGTACCGCAGATCGCGGAAAGCCCGGTCAGCCTGGAATGCCGCGTGACGCAGAAGATAGAGCTCGGCAGCCACACGATGTTTGTGGCAGAGGTCGTTTCGGTAAGTGTGGACGAGAAGTGGATGGATGAAACGGGACGGTTTCATCTGGAAAAAGCGGACCCGATCGTGTACTCCCACGGCACATATTACGGACTTGGGGAAGCAATTGGGACGTTCGGCTACAGCGTAGCCAAAAAGAAAAAGAAGAAAAGATGAACAGATTGAAGAAATATAGAGGACTGATCAAAAAGACCTGGTTTGCGGCGACGGGAATCACATTGCTGGTACTCCTTTTTGGCGTGCCGTCTTTTCCACGATTTCAGAAAACAGGCGATAATTTTTATAAAGTCAGCATCAACGGAACGGAAATTGGCAACAGCAGCGATCCGGAGGAGGTAGAAAGGCTTGTTGCCGAGGCGCGCCGCGAAATCACTGAAACAGAAGGTACGATGGTATATATCCCGGTTGAAATCACTTCCGAGGGGCAGGAGCTGCTTTTTGGAAATACAGACAGCCGGCACAACTTATATAAAGCGATTTATGATGTTTTAAAAAGCAGCATTTCCACAACGCTGCAGCATGCTTATACGGTAAAAATCAACGAATATACGGTAAACCTGGGCAGCAGCAGTGACGTTCGGGCACTTTTACAGGCTGCACTTGACCGGTACGATACAGAACATGCCTATCGTGCAGATATTGTGATTGACCCGGACAGACAGCTGAACGTCCTGACGACTTCGGTTTCCAAAAAAGACGACAGCACCGGACAGCTGCAGCACGCAGCGGGGGAAGGTGCCGGGGCGGAACGCTTTTTTGACGAGCTGTTTGAAGAGATTGAGCCGGATCAGGGAACGGTGGATTTTTCCCAGATGGAATACGGCACGGTTTCCGTCGATTTCGGTGATACGGTCGAGATCGTGGATGCCTATTTGATGGAAAACGAGATCACGCCGCTGGAAACCGCGATTTCCGAGGTGACGGCGGATCAGCAGAAAGAGCAGATTTATGAAGTAAAGGCGGGAGATACGCTTTCCCAGATCGCAGAGGATAACGGTTTGACGATTGCAAATCTGGTTGCGATCAATCCAACCTTGGACAATGAAAATTCTGTCATCCGTACCGGTGATGAGCTGATCATCACCGTACCGGAGCCGGAGCTTTCTGTTGTGCATACGGAACAGATTTATATGGAAGATACCTACGAAGCAGATGTGGTATATATCGACAATGACGAATGGTATACGACAAAGACAGAGCTGCGTCAGCAGCCCTCTGCAGGCTTCCGAAAAGCAGCGGCACTTGTGACTTATCGAAATGATGCTGTGGAATCACAGGAGATTTTGAAGGAAGAGGTTATCGTAGAGGCTGTTCCGAAGATCGTGGAGCGCGGAACCAAGGTTCCACCGACCTATATCAAGCCGATTTCCGGCGGACGGCTTTCCTCTGGCTTTGGCGGCAGAAAAGCACCCAAGAAGGGAGCGTCCACGAATCATAAGGGAATTGACTGGGCAACCCCCATCGGTACGGCGGTCATGGCATCCAGCGGCGGTACGGTTACAAGGGCAGGCTGGGGCAGCGGCTATGGCTACGTCGTTTACATTCAGCATGCGGATGGCAGAGAAACCCGCTACGGACATTTGAGCAAGGTTTTGGTCAGCGTCGGACAGAAGGTCAGCCAGGGGCAGAAAATTGCCCTGAGCGGAAACACGGGCCGAAGCACCGGACCGCACCTGCATTTTGAAATCCGGATTAACGGACAGGCAGTGAACCCGCTGAATTACCTGAACTGAAAGTTTTAGTTTACAAATGAAGTGGAATATGCTATAACCACAAGGACGGTAAAGGATTCTTTTTGCCGTTTTTGACGTGCATAAACGACGAAAAACAGAAGAAGATTATAATAAATAGATGCTGCATGCAGAGGCTGCATGCGCAGCAAAACAGATTCGAAAATAAAATTCAGGGATTTCTTTTTTCAGGCGCTGAAAGAGGAAATTGATGCGATGGACAGGCTGCCTGTGCAGCAGAAATAAGAGGAAATATGGAACAGTATGCAATCAATGGCGGAAATCCGCTGGTCGGCGAGGTTGAAATCGGGGGCGCAAAAAACGCGGCGCTGCCGATTCTGGCTGCTTCCCTGATGACGGATGAGACCGTACTGATCGAAAATATGCCGGATGTACGGGATACGAACATCCTTTTGGACGCGATGGCGGGGATTGGCACTCATGTGGAGCGGATTGACCGTCACACCGTTAAAATTAACGGTTCTCTGATTCATGACTTAACGGTTAATGGTGATTCTGTCAAGAAAATCAGGGCATCCTATTACTTTTTGGGAGCCCTTCTTGGAAAATATAAAAAGGCTACAGTTGTACTGCCGGGCGGCTGCGATATCGGCTGCCGTGCAATCGACCAGCATATCAAAGGGTTCAAGGCACTGGGCGCGACGGTTGAGATTGCGCATGGCATGATTACGGCGGAAGCGTCCCATCTGTGCGGTGCGCACATTTATCTGGACGTTGTCAGTGTCGGAGCGACAATCAATATCATGATGGCTGCAGCGCTGGCAGAGGGCAGAACAACGATCGAAAATGCTGCAAAAGAACCTCATGTTGTGGATCTGGCGAACTTTTTAAACAGCATGGGAGCCAATATCAAGGGCGCAGGTACGGATGTGATCCGGATCCGTGGTGTAGAGCGACTGCATAAGACGGAATATCCGATCATCCCGGATCAGATCGAAGCCGGCACGTTTATGTTTGCTGCCGCTGCGACGCACGGCGATGTGACGGTCAAAAACGTGATTCCGAAGCATCTGGAATCCATTTCTGCAAAACTGTCGGAAATCGGCTGTGAAGTGACAGAGTCGGATGATGCTGTCCGGGTAGTGGCTTCCAGACCGCTCAAACATACACAGGTAAAGACTCTGCCGTATCCGGGCTTTCCGACGGATATGCAGCCCCAGATCGCGGTGACGCTGGGTCTGTGCTGCGGCACGAGCATTGTAACAGAGAGTATTTTTGAAAATCGTTTCCGCTATGTGGACGAGCTGATCCGCATGGGCGCAAGCATTAAGGTGGAAGGAAATACTGCGATCATCGACGGCGTTTCCCGATATACCGGAGCGAGCATCAATGCGCCGGATCTGCGTGCCGGAGCAGCACTTGTTATCGCAGCGCTGGCAGCGGAAGGAATGTCTGTCATTGACGATATCCGTTATATCGAACGCGGATATGAGGATTTTCCGGCAAAATTACAGAGCCTCGGCGCCCAGATCGAAAAGGTGGAATCCGAACGGGAATTGCAGAAATTCCGCTTAAAGATTGGCTGAGACACTTTTCATAAATTGTCCTGTTGACAAATACAGGGCGCTATAGTATTTTAAATGAGTACCTGATAAGAAAATTCAATATTGTGCCTTCTCTTATTCAGAGTGGTGGAGATACATAGGATCTGTGAAGCCACGGCAACCCCGTTTTTTCGGAAGGTGCCAGCCTGAGCGAGTAGAAGTCCCGTTTCCGGGACGGAAGCAATCGAACAATAAGAGGATTTGATTATCAAACTATCGGATCCGCTTTTTAGCGGATCTTTTTTGTTTCATAGGAAAATGCGTCCTATGAAATAAAAAGCGCTCCGCGAGGATGCGCACTCGGCGCAAGGGTAGATGGTTGCTAAAGCAACCGCGCCTCGGCGCGAGAATGTGCCAGGGCACATTCTTTTTTGTACAGGAAGCTTTGTTTCCAATACAAAAATGCTCTACAGAAAAGAATCCTGTAGAGCAGGATCCTATTTTTCACAGCAAACATCTAAGGAGGAACAGATGGAAAAACGTTTATTTACTTCTGAGTCTGTAACAGAAGGACATCCCGACAAAATGTGCGATGCCATTTCCGACGCAATTCTGGACGCACTGATGGAAAAAGACCCGATGAGCCGTGTAGCCTGCGAGACAGCAAGCTGTACCGGTTTCGTACTGGTAACCGGCGAGATCACCACCAACGCATATGTAGATATCCCGAAGATCGTTCGTGAGACGGTTAAGGAGATCGGCTATGACAAGTCTGAGTATGGCTTTGACGGCAACACCTGTGCCGTTATGGTTTCGATCGACGAGCAGTCCTCCGATATCGCAATGGGCGTTGACAAGGCTCTGGAAGCAAAAGAAAACCAGATGTCTGAGGAAGAGCTGGAAGCAATCGGCGCTGGTGACCAGGGTATGATGTTCGGCTATGCAACCAACGAGACCGAGGAATATATGCCTTATCCGATCTCTCTGGCTCACAAGCTGGCACAGCAGCTGACCAAAGTAAGAAAAGACGGCACACTGACCTATTTAAGACCCGACGGCAAGAGCCAGGTTTCTGTAGAATATGATGAAAATGACAAGCCGGTTCGTCTGGAAGCAGTTGTATTATCCACACAGCATGATCCCGATGTAACACAGGAACAGATTCACGAGGATATCAAAAAATATGTCTTTGATCCGATTCTGCCTGCAGAGCTGATCGATGAGAACACCAAGTTCTTCATCAATCCGACCGGACGTTTCGTAATCGGCGGACCTCACGGTGACGCTGGTCTGACCGGCCGTAAGATCATCGTAGACACCTACGGCGGATATGCACGTCACGGCGGCGGCGCTTTCTCCGGTAAGGACTGCACCAAGGTTGACAGAAGCGCAGCTTACGCAGCACGTTATGTTGCAAAGAACATTGTTGCAGCAGGACTGGCTGACAAGTGCGAAATCCAGCTGTCTTACGCAATCGGCGTAGCACAGCCTACCTCTATCATGGCAGACACCTTCGGCACCGGCAAGGTTTCCGATGAGAAGCTGGTTGAGATCATCCGTGAGAACTTCGACCTGCGTCCGGCTGGCATCATCAAGATGCTGAACCTGCGTCGTCCGATCTACAAGCAGACCGCTGCATACGGTCACTTCGGCCGCAACGATCTGGATCTGCCCTGGGAGAAGCTGGATAAGGCAGAAGATCTGAAGAAGTATCTGTAAGATCCAACCTTTTGTAAAATAAGGGTAACTGTTCAGTTCCCTCACAGTTACGATGCAAAATCCATTCCAAATCGGCTTCGCCGATGGGATTTTGCATGACTCAATCATATTCTTACGGTCTCAGCAGCAAGTGCTTCGACCTGTTCTGAACAGTTACAAACAAGGCACATTATAAAATCCCATGTCCTGCCGCGGCAGCATTGCGCTGCTTCGGTGGTGGATGTGGGATTTTTATCGTATAGGAAACTTCGTTTCCATACGATAAAAACGCTCCGCGAGGATGCGCACTCGGCGCAGGGGTAGATGGTTGCCGAGGCAACCGCGCCTCGGCGCGAGAATGTGCCAAGGCACATTCTTTTTTATGTTACAGAGCGGGACAAAGCGTAATGGTATCGGCTGGCGAAACATTTATCGGAAGATGCCAGTCTGATAAGGATGGAATTTTCCAAACGGGCATGGTATACTCAACTCAACAAAACAAAGTGAGAAATAGAACCGGTGGTGTAAAAATCAGCAGGGATCATAACCGGGCAGGAATTTTGGAATTCTGCATAAAATGATGTCGGGGTCAAAAGCCCCCGACTTGATGCCTACGGATTGTTCCGTGCTGCGCACTCCCACAATCCTGCCCGATAGTTGCATATCGTGGGATTATCATCCCACTTTTATGCTCCTATCGGGGCGGGTCACAAGGTCTTTCACCCACCTATGAGCAAGCTCATGTGGGCTTAGACCTTTTGACCCTGGCATCATAAAATAAGGGGATCGATACGAATGAAAAGAAAACAGGTAACAGCAGCATGCCTGATGGCGGCAACGATGCTGTTTTCAGGCTGCACGCCGAATATCAGTGAATATGCAGCGCGAGCGCAGCAAGCCGGAAAGAGCTTTTGGGAAGGGGAAACAACAGACGCTATGGCGCAGGATAGCGATGCTGCGGCAACAGCAGATGGCGAGACGTCTGAAGCAGGTGAAACACAGAATGTCAGTACAGGAACCGGCACCGCTGCAGCGAACGATGATAAGGTGCAGGATAGCGCCGCTGCGACCGATGACGAGATACAGGGCGGCACAACAGCGATCGGCGGAGAAGCGCAGCACGGCGATACCGCGGCAACAGCAGACAGCGAGATGCCTGCGACCGGCGAAACGCAGACCGACACCGCTACAGAATCTGCGGCAGCAACAGCTCCTCAAATTCCGGCCCTGATGACAGAAGTGACCGACTCCGTTTATGAAGCATACGCGCAGAAATCGGATGCGTTTACCGGTAAGCTGGCGGGACACGACCGTCTGAGCCGCGCAGAAAACGCAGCGCTGACAGCAGTTCTTTCACAGAAGGAGTACGGTGACAAGACGCTTTGCCTGCAGAACATGGCGAAGTATGACAGCAACGCAAATGAAAGCTTTCTGCTGATGTTTGAGAGCACGCCGTTGACAGCGCGCGGGCGGATTTCCGGCGATCTCTGGTATTATGACGGCGAGTCGGCAAGGCTTCTGGAAAAAGGAATCGTCGTAACCGGACTGCAGCAGGTGACGGGAATTGGGAATCCGTTTGTTATTCTGGAAACGGAAGTCTCCGGCAAAAAACAGGCGGCTGTCTGGACGGTAAAAGATCAAAAGTGCGAAAAGCTTCTGGAGGATGCCGAGACGATCGAAACGACAAAGGACGGCGTTTGTACGTTTTATCCTGCGGAGAAGACTGTGTACGATCCGCTTGTTTCGGAATGGGACAGTGCAGAAGAGACGGTTCCTGTTTATTATGAAAGAACAGCGGACGGATTTGCAGAGCGTTCGTATCGGGAGCTGACAGCGTCGGAATATTTGGCGTATGTGTCTGCAGAGGATTCGGATGAAGAGGCACAGGCGTGGAAGGAAAAGCTGGAAGAGCAGTTCTACACGCAGACGGATGAAAATACAGAATATACCTATTGGTTTTATGCAATTGGGGAGGACAAAATTGCCTATCGCTGCAGGGAAGCCGGGCAGTCGGTCGGACAGGAAGAAGGAATCGATCATGCGGTTGCGAAGTACAGCTGGTGTATCAGCAGCCTGGATCAGGGAAAGCTGACCAAAGCATCGGAGACGATCAGCGGGGATGGATTTTTCTTCCCGTCGAGATTGGAGCAGGAAGAAGCACTGGAGAGCCTGGAGGATATTCCAAACGAATTTACGAAAAACCGGTTGAATAAAGTGCAGAAAACAGCCCGCGCGACGGTCGGTCAGGCGGTTGCACAGATTCTGGAGGTACAGGAGTACCCGGACGATGCGCTGTGTTTTGCAGAGACGGCGTATTACGATGGAAACGGCAAAAAAGAAACGTTTGCGGCGATCGGCAGGTACGACGGAGCGTTCGGCGCGCCGGTATGCGACCTGTGGTTTGTCGGCGCGGACGGCGCAGTTTTGGAAGAAGAGAATTTTGCTTTTAAGGAGCTGGAAAAGCTGGGAAGCGCCTTTGTGCTGTATCGTGGCTACGAAGTGTCCGGCGTCAGCGACATGCTGTTTGGTGTGCAGGAGCAAGGAGCAGTGCGCCTGTTAAAACAGATGGGGCACTTTGAGCTGGACGATGACGGCGATCTGATGGCATGGACTGCCGGGACAGAAGCCGCACCGGGATATTATGACATCAGCCAGCGCACACTGACAGAGTATCGATTAGAAGAAATCCGTGAAAAAGAGCTGTTACAGTATAAAAACGGCAAAGCAGTGTTAAAGAGTATCCTGCGGCAGGTTGGATCAGATTCCGGGAAAATACAGATTTTATCCGGGGAAAACGATAGGATTCATGTCAACTTTTCGGACGCGGAAGGAAGCTGGTACGAGACATGGAAAGTGGAAAACGACAGACTTGTACTGACAGACAGCGGAGAAGGCAGCGTAAAAGAGGTTAATGAAAGCGGTGATGTGTCCGGACAAAACGCAGTCAGTCAAAACAGTGCTGTATCTGAACGGGAAGCAGACAGCATCAGTGAAAACAATGCGGCAGCATCCGACCGGACAGGCAGCATCGGCACGAAGTCTGTGACAAAGAGCGGGCAAAAGTCAGAAAACGGGACAGAAAGCCCTGCCTTCGACTTCTCTGCGCCGGATGGGACAGCAAAGGAAACTCAGACAGAACAAGAATAGGAAATTACAAAAATATGGCATTTGCACATTTGCACGTCCATACAGAGTACAGCCTGCTGGACGGTTCCAATAAAATCAAAGAATATGTAAAACGAGTCAAGGAGCTGGGCATGACGGCTGCGGCGATTACCGACCATGGCGCAATGTACGGTGTGATTGATTTTTACCGTGCGGCGCGGGCAGAGGGTATCAATCCGATTTTGGGCTGTGAGGTCTATGTTGCGCCCAATTCCCGTTTTGACCGGGAGATTACCGGCGGGGATGACCGGTATTACCATCTGGTGCTTCTGGCGGAAAATAATACTGGTTACGCGAATCTGAGCAAAATCGTCAGCCGCGGTTTTACGGAGGGGTACTATTACAAGCCGCGTGTCGATATGGAGGTTCTGGAGGAATTTCACGAGGGAATTATCGCGCTGTCTGCGTGCCTGGCAGGTGAAGTGCCGCGCTATATCCAGAAAGGACTGCCGGAGGAAGCAAAAAAATGCGCATTAAAGTATCAGTCGATTTTTGGGAAGGATAATTATTTTCTGGAACTGCAGGATCATGGGATTCCGGAGCAGCAGACCGTAAACATGGCGCTTTTACAGATGTCGCGAGAACTGGACATTCCGTTAGTATGCACGAACGACGTGCACTACACCTATGCGGAGGACGCAAAGCCCCACGATATCCTTCTGTGTATCCAGACCGGCAAAAAGCTTTCCGACGAAAACCGGATGCGTTACGAGGGCGGTCAGTATTTCGTCAAAAGCGAAGAAGAGATGAAGGGACTGTTTCCCTATGCGTGGGAGGCAGTGGAAAATACACAGCGAATTGCAGACCGCTGTCATGTGGAAATCGAGTTTGGTAAGACGAAGCTGCCGCATTTTGATGTGCCGGAGGGCTATGATTCCTGGGGATATTTGAACAAGCTGTGCACTGACGGCATGAAAGAGCGCTATCCGGAGGACGACGGGACGCTGCAGAAGCGTCTGGAATACGAGCTGGGTATTATCAAGCGCATGGGATATGTGGACTATTTCCTGATCGTGTGGGATTTTATCAACTATGCCAGAGAAAACGGTATTCCGGTAGGACCTGGACGTGGAAGTGCAGCTGGAAGCATCGTTTCCTATTGCCTGCATATCACGAATATTGATCCGATCCGTTATAGCCTGCTGTTTGAGCGTTTCCTGAACCCGGAACGAGTTTCCATGCCGGATATCGATATCGACTTCTGTTATGAACGCAGACAGGAGGTCATCGATTATGTCGGACGCAAATATGGAAAAGAAAAGGTTGTGCAGATTGTCACATTCGGTACGCTGGCGGCAAAGGGTGTCATCCGCGACGTCGGGCGCGTCATGGATCTGCCGTATTCCTTTGTGGATTCGATTGCAAAAATGATCCCGAACGAGCTGAACATGACGATTGATAAGGCACTGTCAATGAACGCAGAGCTGCGTAAGCTCTACGAGAGCGATGAACAGGTGCACGTGCTGATTGATATGAGTAAACGGCTGGAGGGATTGCCGCGCCACACCTCGATGCACGCAGCAGGGGTTGTGATCTGCCCGGAGGCGGCAGATCATTTTGTACCGCTTTCACGGGGGTCGGATGGTTCGATCACAACGCAGTTTACGATGACGACGCTGGAAGAGCTCGGACTGTTAAAAATGGACTTTCTGGGGCTTCGAACCCTGACAGTAATCGACCACGCGGTCAAGATGATTGAGCATGACACCGGTGTGAAGCTCGATATGGAGCATCTGGATTATAACGATAAAAAAGTGCTGGATTCGCTCTGCACCGGCAGGACGGACGGCGTGTTCCAGCTGGAAAGCGGCGGGATGAAAAGCTTCATGAAGGAGCTAAAACCCCAGAACCTGGAGGATATCATCGCGGGTATTTCCCTGTACCGTCCCGGGCCGATGGACTTTATTCCAAAATATATTAAAGGAAAAAACAATCATGACGAAATCACCTATTCCTGTCCGGAGCTGGAACCGATCCTGTCTCCGACCTACGGCTGTATCGTGTATCAGGAGCAGGTTATGCAGATTGTGCGCGACCTCGGCGGCTACACGATGGGACGAAGCGACCTGGTTCGCCGTGCGATGAGCAAGAAAAAGCAGTCTGTCATGGAAAAAGAACGGGCGAATTTCGTTTACGGCAATCCCAAAGAGGGCGTGCCCGGCTGTGTGGCCCGGGGCATTCCGGAAAAGGTCGGTCTGGAAATTTACGCGGAAATGATGGATTTTGCAAAATACGCGTTCAACAAGTCCCACGCTGCATGCTACGCGGTTGTCGCTTACCAGACGGCTTACCTGAAATATTATTATCCGGTGGAATTTATGGCGTCCCTAATGACTTCTGTAATTGATAACCCCGGAAAAGTGGCGGAATACATTCTGGTCTGCCGCCAGATGGGAATCGCGATTCTGCCGCCGGATATCAACGAGGGAGAGCCGGGATTTTCGGTATCGGGAAAATCAATCCGGTACGGACTGACTGCGATCAAGGGTGTAGGACATCCGGTTGCGGACGCGGTGATCGCAGAGCGGAAGCAGCGGGGCGTGTTCAAAAACCTGCAGGATTTTCTATCCAGAATGTCCGATACGGAAGTCAATAAGCGCAACGTGGAAAACTTCATCAAAGCGGGTGCATTCGACAGCCTTGAGGGAACACGCAAGCAGTTTATGAGCGTATTTGTGCAGCTGATGGATCAGAATCAGCAGAATCGGAAAAATAATATGGCGGGACAGCTTTCCTTATTCGACCTGGTGGACGAGTCGGAAAAGAAAAACTATGAAATCCGCTTCCCGGATGTCGGGGAATATTCGAAGGAAATTCTTCTGACCTTTGAAAAAGAAGTGCTCGGTGTGTATGTCAGCGGGCATCCGCTGCAGGAATACGAGCAGCTCTGGCGCAGGAATATTTCTAATACGACGGCAGATTTTATGCTGGATGAGGAGACAAACAGCGTCCATATTCAGGACGGAGCAAAGGCGGTTATCGGCGGAATTATCGAGGAAAAGAAGATCAAATATACCAAAAACGATAAGGTGATGGCGTTTTTACAGGTGGAGGATCTGGTTGGAACGATTGAAGTTATCGTTTTCCCGAAAACCTATGAGCAGTACGGCAGCAAGCTGATGGAGGATGAAAAGGTTCTCCTGCGGGGGCGCGTTTCCGCAGAGGAGGACAAAGACGCGAAGCTGATCTGTGAATCCGTGCAGACGTTTGACGAAATCCCCAAAAAGCTCTGGATTAAATTTCCGACGATGGAAGCCTATCAGCAGCAGGAAAAAAAGCTGCTTTCGGCAATCGCAGCTTCCGACGGCAAGGATACCGTGGTGATTTATGTGGAAAATCCGCGCGCGATGAAGCAGCTTGGGGCGAATCAGACCGTTCATGGGGACGAGGCGCTTTTAAAGCAGCTGGAAGAGCTGTTTGGAGAAGAAAACGTAAAGCTGATGTAAGTTTCACAAAACCATTGAAAAGAAAGCCCGTTTCGATTAAAATAAAAAATGGTTTTACGGATTTTGAAATCTTAAGATTGAAGTCCAGCCCGCAGCGGCAGACAGGAGGAACAATGGCAGCTAAGATAAAGACAATTGGAGTTCTTACAAGCGGCGGAGATGCGCCGGGTATGAATGCGGCAATCCGTGCGGTTGTTCGGAAAGCGATTTGCAACGGCGTCAAAGTAAAAGGCATTAAAAAAGGCTATCAGGGCCTGTTAAATGAAGAAATCATAGATATGGATGCCCGCAGCGTTTCGGATACCATCCAGAAGGGCGGTACGATTCTGGGAACCGCACGTTGTCTGGAATTTAAGACCGAAGCCGGACAGAAAAAGGGCGCGGAGATCTGCCGCAGACACGGCATCGACGGTCTGGTTGTTATTGGCGGCGACGGCTCTTACAGAGGTGCGCAGGCGATGTCCAGACTTGGGATCAATACGATCGGTCTGCCGGGCACGATCGATCTGGATATTGCATGTACCGAATATACGATCGGTTTCGACACGGCAGTCAATACCGCGATGCAGGCAATCGATAAGGTAAGGGATACATCTTCTTCTCATGAACGCTGCAGTATTATCGAGGTAATGGGCAGAAATGCCGGTTATATCGCACTGTGGTGCGGCGTCGGCACCGGCGCGGAGGATATCCTTCTTCCTGAAAAGTACGACTATGACGAGCAGCAGCTGATTAACAATATTATCAACAACCGGAAAAAGGGCAAAACTCACCATCTGATCATCAATGCAGAAGGTATCGGTCATTCTACTTCTATGGCGAAGAGAATTGAAGCAGCAACGGGTGTGGAAACCAGAGCAACCATCCTGGGGTACATGCAGCGAGGCGGCAGCCCGACCTGTCTGGATCGTTATTATGCTTCTATCATGGGCGCTTATGCGGCAGACATCCTTTGCGCAGGCAGCTCGAACCGTGTTGTGGCCTACAAACACGGTGAATTTGTAGACTATGATATCGAGGAAGCACTTGCGATGCAGAAAGAAATTCCCGAATATCATTATCAGGTCAGCAAAGCGCTGGCCACCTGACGATACAGGACGCAATGGGGCGGCTGCACACGAAACGTGTGTGGCCGTTGTGCGTTTTCATAAAGATCAACGGAGGAACCTGCATGATTACTGCAGCATCCAACAGCCGGATCAAAAGGCTGGTACAATTGAATCAAAAGTCGAAGCTGCGCAGAACGGAGGACGTTTTTCTGGCAGAGGGTGTGAAGATGTTTCTGGAAGCACCGAGAGAGCAGCTGCAGGAGGTCTATGTTTCGGAATCCTTTCTGGAAAAGTGCAGCTGCAGGGAGCATCTGGAAGAGGTTGGCTACGAAGTCGTTTCCGACAGCGTTTTTTCTAAAATATCGGATACCTGCACGCCACAGGGTGTTTTATGCGTGCTGAAACAGTTTCATTATAATATAGAAGAAATGCTGCGGGACAAAGCACCGTTGTTTCTGCTTCTGGAAAATATACAGGACCCCGGCAACCTCGGTACGATGCTGCGAACCGGTGAGGGCGCAGGCGTTTCCGGGATTATCATGAGCCGGGATACAGTCGATTTGTACAACCCGAAGGTTATTCGTTCGACGATGGGCAGTATCTACCGCGTTCCGTTTTATTATGCGGACGATTTTGCGGCGGCGGTTCATCAGGTACAGCAGGCGGGTGTCAGCGTATACGCGGCGCATCTGCGCGGGAAAAATTCCTATGCCTGTCAGGATTACACAAAGGGGACGGCATTTCTGATCGGTAACGAGGGCAACGGCCTGCGGGAAGAGACTGCAGAGCTTGCGGACTGTTACATCCGGATTCCGATGGAGGGCAAAGTGGAGTCGTTAAATGCAGCGGTGGCGTCTTCGATTCTGATGTATGAAGCGCATCGGCAGAGGGCGATTTGAAAGAAGGTCGAAGCTTGAAAAATAACATTTTTCAAGCTCGAGATTTGTGTCTGCGCGCACTTGACACAAACTCGACAT
>CDTY01050577.1_pt1 | contig 14726 bp, 8 predicted proteins | sample 557731 | NCBI WGS metagenome assembly CDTY01 (sample SAMEA3182101, study PRJEB8094) | gut metagenome | biome: human; feature: gut; material: Stool; isolation source: human stool | place: Canada | collected 2013-02-12
ATGATGTTCTGGGCCAGCTGGGTGTTGGGGCCGGCGGCGGGGCCGAAGGGGGTCTCGATGGTCTCGCCGAAGATGGGCAGCTTCTTCACGCCCGCCCGGTAGGGGCGGTGGACGCCGAACACGGAGCCATCCCGCTGGTATTCGGTGGTGACCCAGGTCATCAGTTCCCGGAAGGGAATGGGGATCATCAGTTCACTCATGGCATTGTACCTCCTAAAAAGTCGATGGTAGGGAAACGGGGCGGTGCCGCGCAGCCGGGACCGCCCCGGCGTATTTCATGTGGAGTGGTTGCGTTTGCCTCACAGGCGTTTGCTGCTCTCCAGAATATGGGCATTCACGGCCGTTCCCATGGGGCAGGCCCCATGGGAACCCTTGGATCGCACCAGGCGGCCAAAAGTGAATTTCGACCGCCCAAGGTTTTACGCCTCCCCGGCGCAAAACGCTTGTACGCCGCTTATGCGGCGGGAGGCCGCGGGGGAGAGGCTCAATATTGGCAGTGGTTGAGTTTGCCCCACAGGCGTTTGCTGCTCTCCAGGATGTGGGCGTTGACGGCCTCTTCGTCGATCTCCGTGAGGATGCGGTCACGCATCAGGATCTTGCCGTTGATCATGGTGGTCTGGCACTGACGGCCGGTCATGCCGAAGAGCGTGTGGCCGTCGATGTTGGCGTCGGAGAAGGGGGTGAAGGGCTTGTAATCCATGACGATCACGTCGGCAGCGGCGCCGGGGGCCAGGACACCCAGGGTGGGGAAGCCGGTTCGCTGGGCCATCTTGGCGTTATTCTTGAAGAGCATGTCCGTCACCTCGCACCAGCCCACATTGGGCAGGCAGGCGTTGTGGCGCTGGATGATGAGGGCCACCTTGATGCTCTCCAGCATGTCGTTGGTGTAGGCGTCGGTGCCCAGGCCCACCAGGATGCCCTTCTTATAGAGCTGCAAAATGGGGGAGCAGCCCACGGCGTTGCCCATGTTGGACTCGGGGTTGTTGACGCACATGGTGTCCGTTGCCTGGATGATGTCCATCTCGGCGGTGTTGACGTGGATGCAGTGGCCCAGGATGGTCTTGGGACCCAGAATGCCGTGGTCCTGGAGCCGCTGCACTGGGCGGCGGCCGTAGTTCTGGAGGGAGTCGTAGACGTCGTTCATGCCCTCGGAGACGTGGATGTGATAGCCCACCCGGCCGTTGTTGGCCGCTACCATCCGGTCGAAGGTCTTGTCGGAGATGGTGAAGAGGGCGTGGCCGCCGAACATGGCCTTGAGCATGGGGTCAGGGTTTTTCTCGCAGTAGTCGATAAAGTCCTTGTTCTCCTGGACGGACTGGAGGGATTTCTCCTCGCCATCTCGGTCGGAGACCTCATAGCACAAACACGCCCGCATGCCGAACTCCTTGGTCACTTCGGCGATCTTCATCAGCGAGCCGGGAATTTCACAGAAGGAGGCATGGTGGTCAAAGATGGTGGTGACGCCCTGCTTGATGGAGTCGATGACCAGGGCCTGAGCAGAGGCGCGGGTGGCCTCCAGGTCCAGATTCCGGTCGATATACCACCACTGGCCGTCCAGCACCTCATAGAAATTGGTGGGGTTATAGCCGTTGATGGAGAGGCCCCGGGCCAGAGCGGAGTAGATGTGGGTGTGGGCGTTGATGAGGCCGGGCATGATGACGCCGCCCCTGGCATCCACAAATTCCGCCGCCGGGTACTTGGCCTTCAGCTCTGCGGTGGTGCCCACGGCCACGATCTTTCCGCCGTCGGTGACTACGCCGCCGTCCGGGTAATAGCCGGTGCCATTCGGGTCCCGGGTGATGAGTTTTCCGTTTGCCAGCAAAATCATATCAAAAACCTCCCGTTACAGTGTTTCCTTAGAACAAAAAAAGAAGGCGCCTCAAATCGTGTGATTTGAAACACCTAACATAAGAGGAATGATAGGTGTCAGCCCGTGCGCGCAGCACTACGTTGCAGCTATCATTCTTGGATTGTGCCCTTATTATACCTGAAAAAAGCGGAGATTGCAATCGGTTTTCTCTGGAAGACGGATCTTTTTTCTCTGGCGAAAGACATGAAAAACAAAGTAAAAAATTGTGCAATTTCCCCTTGCTGTGCCTCCAATACAGGAGAAAAATTTTCCGTTTTCAGGTAGGGAGAGCGATTGACAAAGCAAAATCAAAAACCTATAATTCCTCTGTGAATTTTGAGGCCATTGCAACTGACCCCGAGAAGGGATGGATTCTGGATGGATTCCTATTATTTTCTATTGGAACTTGCATTGATCTTGTTGAGCACCAAAGCGCTTGGAATTTTGACCAAGCGCTTTGCCATGCCCCAAGTAGTGGGCGCACTGCTGGCTGGACTCCTGCTGGGGCCGGCAGTGCTGAACGTATTGCAGGAGACGCCGCTGCTGGATGATCTGTCGGAGCTGGGTGTCATCGTGCTGATGTTCACCGCAGGCTTGACCACAGATTTGGATGAGCTGCGCAAGTCGGGAAAGGCCGCCTTTATCATCGCACTCATCGGTGTGCTGGTACCTCTGGCAGGCGGTACGGCGCTGGCCTGCTGCTTCAATCGCGGCCCGGGAACCATATTGGAAAACGTCTTTGTAGGCGTGGTCCTGACGGCCACCTCCGTCAGCATCACGGTGGAGACTCTGCGGGAGATGGGGAAACTCTCCACCCGGGCAGGCAACGCCATTTTGGGCGCAGCACTGATCGACGATGTGTTGGGCATCGTGGCGCTGACCATCGTCACCAGCCTGGGCGGAGAGGATGCCAGTTTGCCTCTTGTGGTGGGGAAGATCCTGCTGTTCTTCGTGTTCAGCGGCATTTTGGGGTATCTGACCTTCCGGGTTATGAACTGGTGGTTCCGGCAGTATGACAGGGACAAGCGGCGCTTTGCCATTATGGCCTTTGTCTTTTGCCTGCTGCTGTCCTATGCGGCGGAGGAGTTTTTCGGTGTGGCAGACCTGACGGGTGCCTATATCGCCGGCGTCATTTTCGCCAAGACGCCCCGGGTGGCCTATCTGCAAAGCCGCTTTGAGACCCTCTCGGACCTGCTCCTCTCTCCGGTGTTTTTTGCCAGCATGGGCCTGGAGGTGACCCTACCCGAGATGAACGGCACCGTGGTGCTGTTCTCCGTGCTGCTGCTGGTGGTGGCCATCGCCAGCAAGGTGATCGGCTGTGGCCTGGGTGCCAGACTGTGCCACTATACCCCTCAGGAGTCTCTGCGCATCGGCGTGGGCATGATCTCCCGTGGCGAGGTGGCCTTGATCGTGGCCAACCGGGGTATCTCCACCGGTATGATGAAGCAGGAGTTCTTTGGCCCCATTGTGATCGTGGTCATTGCCACCACGATTTTGACCCCTATTTTGCTCAAGCTGGCATACAGCAGCTCTGCCGGCGTCCGGGAGAAGCCGGAGCAGAGCGCAGTGGTGGACCGCTACGAGGATGCCCAGGCCTTTGACCTGGCCAGCCAGGCCCTGCTGGAGGACCATGAGCGGCTCATGAACAGCGGGAAAAGGGATAAATCCTGAATAGAGGCCCAAAAAGGCAGGTTGACGGAAGCGCTGGAAGCTGATATACTTCCCATACTGTGATTTTGACAAAATCCTCACGAAAAAAGGGAGAACTTCCATGCTGGGTCAACTGATTTCCATTGTGAATGATTGGCTGTATACCTATATTTTAATTGTGCTGCTAATTGCGGCGGGACTCTACTTTACCCTGCGCACCCGCTTTGTCCAGTTCCGGCTCTTTGCCGAGTCCATCCGGGTGGTGGGGGAGCGGCCTAAGACTGCCGGCTCGGTGTCCTCATTCCAGGCGCTGATGGTGTCCACTGCATCCCGGGTGGGAACGGGCAATATCATCGGCATCTCCACCGCCATCTGCTGCGGCGGCTACGGCGCAGTGTTTTGGATGTGGGTTATTGCCCTCATCGGCGGTGCATCTGCCTTCATTGAATCCACCCTGGCGCAGATCTACAAGCGCCGGAACCCCCAGACCGGGGAGAGCTACGGCGGACCCGCCTACTATATTGAGGCGGCGCTCCACAGCCGCGGCCTGGCGGTCCTCTTTGCCGGTGCGCTGATTTTGACCTATGCCGGCGGCTTCAATATGCTGGCCGCCTATAACCTCCAGTCCACCTTCTCTGGCTATGGCTTCTATGACCCGGCCACCACGCCTTGGGTCATCGGCGCCATTCTGGCGGTAGTGGTGGGCTACTGTGTCATGGGCGGCGGCAAGCGCATCATCCGTTTCACCTCCACTCTGGTGCCCTTTATGGGCGGACTTTATGTCCTGGTGGCAGTGGTGATGGTGGTGCTCAACTGGCGGATGCTGCCCCAGGTGTTTGGCAGCATTTTCGCCGGTGCCTTTGACTTCCAGGCCATCTTCGGCGGCTTTACCGGTTCGGCCATGATGTACGGCATCAAGCGGGGCCTCTTTTCCAACGAGGCCGGTGTGGGCTCTGCGCCCAACGCCGCCGCCTCCGCCGACGTCAGCCACCCTGTCAAGCAGGGGCTGGTCCAGATGCTCTCCGTGTTCATCGACACGCTGCTCATCTGCTCTGCCACTGCCTTTATGCTCCTGTGTTCCGGTGTGGCGCCGGAGGAGTCTCTTCAGGGTGCGCCCTATGTGCAGCAGGCTCTCTCTGCCCAGTTCGGCACTGCGGGCCCCATCTTCATCACGGTGGCCATGGTGCTCTTCGCCTTTACCACCCTCATTGGCAACCTCTACTATGTGGACAACTGCCTGAACTATATCGTGGGCAAGATCCCTGCCAGGGAGTTTATGGTGCTCTTCCGGGTGGACGCCATGATTCTGATCTTCATCGGCGCAGGCATGGAGATCAACATGGTCTGGAATCTGGCGGACGTGCTGATGGGGGTCATGGCCCTTATCAACCTGCCTGTGATCGTGATCTTGTCCCGACCGGCGCTGGCGGCCCTCAAGGACTATGTGGCCCAGCGCAAGGCGGGAAAAAATCCTGTGTTTCACGCTGCGGATATCGGTCTCCAGGGAAAGACCGAGTGTTGGGAATAAAGCAATCAGGCCGGAAACGGCAGGTAAAAAGGCAGGGCGAGGCTTCGCCCTGCCTTTTTGCTGCTTACTGCCTGGAACGGGAAACACCGCCCTGACCTTGACATGGGGAGCAGACTGTGGTTTGATAGGAACAAATTTCACCACAGAAGGAAGCGGTGCTATGCAGCGATATGAGCTGGCGCAAAAGATGATCCGGGAGGCCGGGGAACGGCTGCGGGAGGCCCGGCTGGAGCCGTGGGCCGTCCAACAGAAAACAGGGCATCAGGATCTGGTGACCCGCTGGGACGCCGCTACGGAGCAATTCCTCCGCCAAGAGATCCTGACGGCTTTCCCTGAGGATGCCATTGTGGGGGAGGAGTACCCGAACGCAGGCAGCGGCGGGGTAACCTGGTATCTGGACCCCATTGACGGGACGACGAATTTCATCAACCAGCGCCGGAACTATGCCATCTCTATGGGCTGCTGGCAGGGAAAGAGCCCTCTGTTTGGCCTGGTGCTGGATGTGGAGCGGCAGGAGCTGTATGCCGCCGAAAGCGGCCAGGGCGCCTGGCGGGAAGGGCAGAGGCTCCATGTGTCTACCCGCCGGGAGATTGGAGAGCTGCTGGTGGTCACCCCTGGGGTTCTGCACACCTTCCTAGAACCCCATCCCTGGCAGGCGGGGCTGATCCGCCTGGCCCGGGATGTGCGGGCTGTGCGGTGTCAGGGGTCGGTGGCCCTGGAGCTGTGCGCCGTGGCGGCAGGGGAGGCAGACGCGTTTGTGACGCTGCGCTCCAGCCCTTGGGATCACAACGCGGCCCGCATCATTTTGAAGGAGGCGGGAGGTACTGTGTGCACGCTAGAGGGAGTGCCGCTGCCTCTGGGTGAGAAGAGCACAGTGCTGGCAGCCAACTCCACAGACCTGCAAACGCGACTGCTTGCAAACTATTGCTGCCCCGAAAAAGAGAATTGACGAGAAAGAGCCGACAGCTTCCCTTTGGGAAAAGGGAAACCGCCGGCTTTTTTATGGGGAAAAAGACGAAACCAGTTGAAACGATCTTTTTCGAAATGACCAGTGTAAACTGGTGTTTTTTTGTGCAAAAAAAGCGGGAAGAACAAAGCATGTGTCACGATCTGGAGAGAAAAATGGGCGAAGAATGCATGTTTTTCTCTAAAATATAAACTTTGTTCAAAAATTGACATTCTATAATAAAGAATAAAGAAATGAAAAAGTAAAATCTAGGAAGCTGAAGAAAATGAGAAAAGAAATTGACAAAAAATGCGTTTTGTCTAATAATGACAAAATAACCGAAAAAAGTAGTTGAAAACCGATAAAAACGCAGGGGAGATATTGACAAATGGCACATTCCAGTGATAATATACAGACGTTCTGTGATATAGAATAATAAATGACAAAAAAGAATGTAAGAAAAAGGGGAAGTGATGAGAAAACGCGACAAGTCAGATGCACTTTGGTGCATCTAATCTAAGAAAGAGAAAAGGAGAAAAGGAGAAAAGAACTTATGACACCTGGAGTATTTCTTGTTGTTCTGGTAGTGGCAATTCTGCTGCTGATGCTGCTGATTATCAAGCTGAAGGTACATCCTGTGATGGCGCTGTTTACTGTGGCCCTGCTCACCGGTATTGTGCTGGGCTTTGGTGTTTCCGGTACGGCCGATATGATCGGAAGTGGATTCGGAAGCACTTTGGGCAGTGTTGGTATCACCATCATCCTGGGCGCCATCATTTCCATGGCCATTGAGGATACCGGCGCGGCAAAGGCCATTGCAAACTTTTTCATCAAGCTGTTCCGCGGCAAGAACATGGAGCTGGCTCCTGCACTGACCGCTTTCATCATGTCCATCCCCGTGTTCGGCGACATCACTATGGTGCTGACTGCTCCCATTGCCTCTATGCTGTCCAAGCGTAAGCACATCTCCATGTCCACCATGGCTTCCTTCACCGGCCTGGGCCTGTTCCTGACCCACGGTCTGGTGCCCCCCACTCCCGGCATCCTGGCCATTGCCCTGATGTTTGAAGCGGACTTGGGCATGACCATTGTCTGGGGCATCGTGATTGCCCTGATCGGTTTCTTCGTCACCTGGCTGCTGATCAAGAGATGGACCGAGAAGGAGTGGATTGAGCCCAATCCCGAGATGGTCAAGGGCATGGCCGAGTCTCATTCCGACAATATCGATGACATTCTGATTAAGGATGCCAACCTGCCCAACACCTTCCTGGCGTTCCTGCCCCTGCTGCTGCCTGTGGCGCTGATCTCTCTGTCTTCCTTCGCCTCCATGTATGCCGATCCCGACGGTGTGGTTTATCTGATCTGCACCACCATCGGCCACAAGGTGGTGGCTCTGTTCATCGGCGTTCTGTACTCCCTGTGGCTGGGCTATAAGCAGCGCAAAGCTGTCATGAAGTACTATCAGGACAACTTCCCCCAGGAAGCTAACTCTTCTCTCAGCGACATCATGCTCAACAAGTGGGTGGCTCGCGGCCTGATCGTGTGCCTGTCCCCCCTGCTGATCACCGCTATGGGCGGCGCCTTTGGCTCCGTGCTCAAGAGCGCTCCCGCTCTGGAGCCCCTGTCTGAGATGGTGGGCAACAGCCCTGTTCCCGCTATCCTGGTGCCCTGGGCCGTGGCCGTCATCATGATGTCCGCCGTGGGTTCCATGACCACCGCTGGTATGACTGCTGCCGGCATCGTGCTGCCCATGCTGGATGCCCTGGGCCTGTCTCCCTTGGCTGCTGTTCTGGCCATCGGCGCCGGCACCCTGATGTTTGACCACGTCAACAACTCCGGCTTCTGGGTCATGGGCCAGTTCTTCCACCTGGATACCAAGCAGTCCCTGAAGTACGTGACTCTCCCCAGCGTGGTGGCGTCCATCGTTTGCATCATCGCTATCGCCATCTTCAACGCACTGGGTCTGCTGGGATAATCACACCATTCCGCTTTCCCGCTTCCGGGGACGCTTCGTTTACCGGAGCGTCCCCGGCTTATTTTTTCCTACATCGCGCCGAAAAGAAGGAAGGAGTCCACATGGAAATCCGATTTGACAACAAGACCGCGCTCATTACCGGCGGAACCGCTGGAATCGGCCTGGCCTGTGCCGAACTGATGGGTTCCCTGGGTGCCAGGGTGGCCATCTGCGGTACAAATCCTGCAAAGCTGGAAAAGGCGGTGCAGGAGCTGAAGGAAAAGGGAATCGCCGTATTTGGTGAGACCTGCGACGTCTCCAACGCCAGCTCTTTGCAGTCCTTTGCGGCCAACGCTCAGGAGGCTCTGGGCCCCATGGACATCTGGGTGAGCAACGCGGGGATCTATCCCCAGTACAGCATCATTGACACGTCCGAGGAGCTGTGGGACAAGACGGTGGATACCAACATGAAGTCTGTCTACCTGGGCGCCCGGATCGCCTTTGAGGCCATGAAAGAGCGGGGCGGCGTAATGCTTCTGGCCTCCTCCTTTGCGGCGCTGTTCCCCTCTGTGGGCAGCGGGGTGTACGCTGCCACCAAATCGGCGGTCAGCTCCATGGTCAAGACCTTGGCCGCAGAACTGGCGCCCTATGGGATCCGGGTCAACGGCTATATCCCCGGCGTCATCAACACCGACATGAACCATGCGCTCATTGCGGAAAAGGGCGACCAGCTGCGGGGCGCCATTGCCATGCAGACCTTTGGCGAGGCCATCGACGTGGCCTGGGCCATGGCGTTTCTGGCCTCGGACTACGCCCGCTATATCACCGGCACCACGCTGGAGATCAGCGGCGGAAAGATGGGCGTACAAAACCCGGCCAAGGCGTGGCAGGACCGGGAGCGGCGGAAATAAAGAGCGGCATTTGCCGCCGAAAAAACGGCGGCAGAAGGGTGAGGGCCCTTCCGTCGCCGCTTTTTAGCAGGGAATGAGGATTACAGCACGGGTGTATAGGCGTAGCCAAAGGTGGTCCTGGAGATTTCAGCAGCTACCCGCTTGAGCTCCTCCACCAGCCCGTTTTTCAGCGCCAGCTGAATGCGGGAGGTCATACCGGAGACACTGATGGCGCAGCCGGTTTTTCCCGGAGCGGAAAAGACCGGCACTGCCACGCAGCTCAGGCCAATGGCGATCTCCTCCTTGTCCATGGCATAGCCGTTTTCCCGGACCCGGGCGATCTCCTCCCGCAGCTGCTCGGAGTTGGTGATGGTGTTGTAGGTCATGGTTTTCAGCTGGCTGGAGAGGACCTGCTCCTGCTCCTCCGGCGGCAGATAGGCCAGAATGCACTTGCCCACGCCGGTGCAGTGCAGGTCGTTCCGGGTGCCGATCTGGGTGCTGATGTAGATGGAACCGGTGGCTTCCACCTTGTCCACATAGATCACGCCGCCCTTTTGCCCTACCGCGCAGTGGACCGTCTCGCCGTATTTCCGGGAGATCTGCTCCAGATAGGGGTGTACGGACCGGATGATAATGTTCTGGACCTTCACCGCGTTGGAAAAGCTCAGCAGCTTCAGCCCCAGGACGTACTTCTGGTTCTCCTCATTTTGCTGGAGATAGCCTAAGTTCGTCAGGGTGTTGATGAGGCCGAAGGTGGTGCTTTTGTTCAGCCCCAGCGCTTCGGAGATCTCCTTCACGCTGCGCTCCGGCGAACCGCTTTCCTGGAACAGCTCCAGAATGGAAAAGGCCCGCTCCACAGATTGGATGTTTTTGGTTGTCGCCATAGTTCAAATCACCTGCCATTCTGCAATGCAGAATAAATTGTCAACTTCATTATAGAAGATGAAATCACATCTGTCAATAATAAGAAAAAAACATAATTGTTTTACATAGCTGATTCGCGTGCGATATTGACAAACGCAAAATGGCAAACTATAATAAATGTCGAAATACGGGTCAGCAATGCAGAATAAAATGGAGTCTCGAAATTTTCGTCGAGTGGGTTTGCTTTGGCGGACCCCACAAATAGATGAGGAGGAAAACCGAATGGAATTTCGTAGCAAGACGATTCTGGGAGAAGAGGACAGCGCCTTTGCCCGCTCTCTTTTCAAGTCCATGGGATATACCGACAGTGAGCTTAAAGAGGGAAAGCCCCTGATCGGTATTGCCAACACCTGGAACACCCTGGTGCCCGGCCATTTCAACCTGGATAAGGTGGCCGAGTACGTGAAGAACGGCATCTACGCCGCCGGCGGCACGCCGGTGGAGTTTGGCACCATTGCCGCCTGTGACGGCGTGGCTCAGGGCCACGAGGGTATGCACTACATCCTGCCCTCTCGTGAGATCATCTGCAACTCTGTGGAGATCATGGCTCAGGCGCACCGGCTGGACGGCCTGGTCCTGCTGGCCTCCTGCGACAAGATCGTGCCCGCCATGCTGATGGCCGCGGCCCGTCTGGACATCCCCTGCATCGTATGCGTGGGCGGTCCCATGCTGGGCGGCATTGAGTTTGACGGCCGTAAGTCCGACCTGACCTCTATCTCTGAGGCTCTGGGCATGGTGAAGTCCGGCAAGATCACCGAGTGCGAGTATGCGGCTCTGGAGAACACCGCTTGCCCCGGCTGCGGCTCCTGCTCCTTCCTGGGCACCGCCAACACCATGTGCTGCGTGTCTGAGGCCCTGGGCATGACCCTGCCCGGCGGCGCTCTGATCCCCGCGGCCTACGCAGCCCGTCTGCGTACCTCCTTTGAGTCCGGCCGGGCCATCGTGGAGCTGTGCAAGAAGGGCATCACCGCTCGGAAGATCATGACCAAGGAGGCCCTGCGCAACGCCATCAAGGTGACCATGGCCATCTGCGGTTCCACCAACGCGGTGCTGCATCTGGCTGCCATCGCCAACGAGGCGGAGCTGGATATGAACGTGGTGGAGGAGTTCGAGGAGCTCACCAAAGTCACGCCTCAGATCGCCAAGGTCAACCCCGCTGCCAAGCCCGAGATGGAGGCCTTCTATCGTGCCGGCGGCGTGCCCAAGGTGGAAGAGCGCCTGGGCGACCTGCTGGATACCTCTGTCATGACCGTCACCGGCAAGACTCTGGGCGAGAACCTGAAGGAGTACATCTATGAGTACCCCGAGGATCCCACCATCATCAAGACCGTGGAGGAGCCCTTCTCCAAGACCGGCGGTGTGGCCGTGCTCCACGGCAACCTGTGCCCCAACACCGGCATCAGCAAGCCCGGCGCCATCGATCCCGCCATGCACCACTTCGTGGGCAAGGCCAAGTGCTATAACAGTGAGGAGGAGGCCGAGGAGGCCATCCTGGGCGGCAAGATCGAGGCCGGCGACGTGGTGGTCATCCGCTACGAGGGCCCCAAGGGCGGCCCCGGCATGCGTGAGATGTTCAAGGCCATGAAGTACATGTACGGTGTGGGCCTGAGCAAGTCCGCCGCGCTGATTACCGACGGCCGTTTCTCCGGCACCAACAACGGCTGCTTCGTGGGCCACATCTCCCCGGAGGCTGCCGAGGGTGGTCCTCTGGCCATCGTGGAGGACGGCGACGAGATCCTCATCGATGTGGATGAGGGCCGTTTGGAGCTCCATGTGTCCGACGAGGAGATCGCCCGGCGCTATGAGAACCTGAAGATGCCTGAGAAGCACATCCCCAACGGCTATCTGCGGATGTATGCCAAGACTGCCGCATCTGCCGACCAGGGCGCCGTGATCAAAATGTAATCTCCCGCCTTCGGCGGATATGCAGCGTGTATTGCAAAGAATATTAGGAGGATCCCAATGTCTGAGAAAAAAATCATGAAAACCATGGACGGCAATGAGGCCTGCGCCACCGTTGCCTACCATTTCACGGACGTGGCCGGCATTTTCCCCATCACGCCCTCCTCTCCCATGAGTGAAAAGGTGGACGAGTGGGCCGCCAGTGGCCGCAAGAACATGTTCGGCCAGCCGGTGACGCTGGTGGAGATGCAGTCCGAGGGCGGCGCCTCCGGCGCCCTCCACGGCGCTGCCGAGGCCGGCGCCATGGCCACCACCTTCACCTCTTCCCAGGGCCTGCTGCTGATGATCCCCAACCTGTACATCATGGCCGGTCACCGGATGCCCGCGGTGTTCCACGTGGCCGCCCGCTCCGTGGCCCAGCACGCCAACAACATCTTCGGCGATCATCAGGACGTGATGAGCTGCCGTACCACCGGTGTCACCATGATGTCCACCGCCAGCGTCCAGGAGGTTATGGACCTGGCCGCTGTGGCCCATCTGACCACGGTCAAGACCCGGGTGCCCTTCATCCACTTCTTTGACGGCTTCCGCACCTCTCACGAGATCCAGAAGATCGAGATGATCGATCTGGACAAGGTGGCCGGCCTGATGGATATGGACGCTCTGGAGGCCTATCACCAGCTGGCCATGAACCCCGAGCACCCTGTTCAGCGTACCACCGTCCAGGGCCCCGATGTCTACTATCAGTCCCAGGAGGCCAACAACAGCGACTACGACGCCATCCCCGGCGTGGTGGAGGGCTACATGGCCAAGATCAATGAGATCACCGGCCGTGACTACCACATCTTTAATTATTACGGCGCCGAGGATGCTGAGCGCGTCATCGTCATGATGGGCTCTGCCTGCGAGGCCACCCGCGAAGTGGTGGACTACCTCAACGCCCGCGGCGAGAAGGTGGGCCTGCTCCAGATCCACCTGTTCCGCCCCTTCGATATGAAGTATTTCCTGGGCGCCATGCCCAAGACGGTGAAGAAGATCACCGCCATGGACCGCTCCAAGGAGCCCGGTGCCATCGCCGGCGCTGTCTATCTGGACGTTTGCGCCGCCTATGCCAATGACCCCAATGCCCCCACCATCTATGGCGGCCGCTATGGTCTGGCCTCCAAGGACGTGACCCCCGCTCAGATCAAGGCCGTCTTCGACAACATGGCCAAGGACGAGCCCAAGAAGCTCTTCACCATCGGCGTGGTGGACGATGTGACCCACCTGTCCCTGGATGTGCAGGAGCCTCTCATCACCGAGTCCGCTGACACCGTGTCCTGCAAGTTCTGGGGCCTGGGCAGCGACGGTACGGTGGGTGCCAACAAGAACTCCGCCAAGATCATCGGCGACCACGCCGGTATGTACACCCAGGCGTATTTCGAGTACGACTCCAAGAAGTCCTACGGCATCACCAAGTCCCACCTGCGTTTCTCCAAGAGCCCCATCCGCTCCACCTACCTCATCAAGGCGGCGGATTTCCTGGCCTGCCACTCCCAGTCCTACATCACCCGCTATGACATGATCCACGAGATCAAGGACGGCGGCACCTTCCTGCTCAACACCTCCTGGAACCAGGAGGAGCTGGAGGAGCACCTGCCCGGCGATGTGAAGAAGTACATTGCCGATCACAACGTCCAGTTCTACACTGTGGACGCCAACCGTCTGGCTCGTGAGCTGGGCCTGGGCAACCACGCCAACATGATCCTGCAGGCCGCTTTCTTCAAGCTCTCCAACGTTATGCCTGTGGAGGACGCTGTCCGCTACATGAAGGAGGCCGTGCAGAAGACCTACGCCAAGAAGGGCGAAAAGGTGGTCAACATGAACATGGCCGCCGTGGACGCCGGCATCAACAGCCCTGTGAAGGTTGAGGTGCCCGCCTCCTGGTCTCAGGCCAAGGATGAGCGCACGGTGGATGAGAACCTGCCCGATGTGGTCAAGAACATCGTGATCCCCTGCAACCGGCAGCGCGGCGATGATCTGCCCGTTTCCGCCTTCCTGGATCACCAGGACGGCACCTATCCTCTGGGTACCTCCAAATACGACAAGCGGGGCATTGCCGCCGCGCTGCCTCACTGGGATCCCAACAAGTGCCTGCAGTGCAACCAGTGCACCTTTGTTTGCCCCCATGCTGCTATCCGTGCCTACCTGGTAGACGAGGAGGAGGCCAAGGCCGCTCCCGCCAGCTTCACCATGGTGGATGCCAAGGGCGCCAAGGGCCTGAAGTACCGCCTGCAGGTCTCCACTCTGGACTGCACCGGCTGCGGCAGCTGCGCTGCCTCCTGCCTGGCCAAGGATAAGGCCCTGACCATGGAGCCCGCGGACGACACCATGTACGACGAGACCAACTGGAACTACGCCCTGTCCCTGAGCGATAAGCCCGGCGTATTTGACCGCAAGACCCTCAAGGGCAGCCAGTTCTATCAGCCCCTGGTGGAGTTCTCCGGCGCCTGCGCCGGCTGCGGCGAGACCCCCTATGCCAAGCTGCTCACCCAGCTCTACGGCGAGAAGACCTATTGGGTCAACGGCGTGGGCTGCTCCCTGGCCTGGGCTGGTGCCTTCCCCTCTCTGCCCTACACCAAGAACAAGGAGGGCCGCGGCCCCGCCTTCTACGGTACCCTGTTCGAGGATCAGGCGGAGAACGGCCTGGGCATGTGCCTGGCTGTGAAGCAGCGCCGCAACAACGTCAAGCTCCGCGTGGAGGAGCTGCGTCCCATGGTGGACGGCACCGAGATCGCTGCTGCCATCGACGCTTGGCTTGCTTCCTTTGATAATCTGGAGACCAACGACGCCGACAGCCGCGCCCTGGTGGCTGCGCTGGAGAAGGCGGAGCTCACCGGCGAGGCCAAGGCTCTGGCCGACGAGATCCTGCTGCACAAGGACCAGCTGTCCAAGAAGGTGGTCTGGCTCTTCGGCGGCGACGGCTGGGCCTACGATATCGGCTACGGCGGACTGGACCATGTCATCGCTTCCGGCGAGGATATCAACATCTTCGTGGTGGACACCGAGGTGTACTCCAACACCGGCGGCCAGTCCTCCAAGGC
>CDTY01051423.1_pt1 | contig 14683 bp, 10 predicted proteins | sample 557731 | NCBI WGS metagenome assembly CDTY01 (sample SAMEA3182101, study PRJEB8094) | gut metagenome | biome: human; feature: gut; material: Stool; isolation source: human stool | place: Canada | collected 2013-02-12
GCATCGAATGCGATCACTTTAATTTGCTGCATGTCTCTCTCTTTTGATTCCTGCAAAAATACGCTTATAAAATGAAAGCAGCCTGCATCCGGTAAATAAAATTAAGTTCTTTTCCGGATTCAAGAACCAACACATACGGCTTTTGTTATTACCGCATAATCAGAGATGTTCAATTTTCAAACAATAAAATCAATGTATGATAACCTAAAACAACAGAAGTATGAAAAAGTTAATGTTTGCTGTAATAGCTTGCGCGATGGGCCTTTCGGGCTGCTCTTCGGAGGATGACTGTGCTACCAATCCCGAACCTGCGGGAGATGTGACGGAAATCAAATTAAGTGCCGGTATCCAGGGAGTGGCAACCCGCAGCCCGGTATCGACCAATGACAATATAACGGCTCCGTTTGTGGCCTCCGCCACCACCGGAGACTATACGACGAATGCATCGAATGCGATCACTTTAATTTGCTGCATGTCTCTCTCTTTTGATTCCTGCAAAAATACCCTTATAAAATGAAAGCAGCCTGCATCCGGTAAATAAAATTAAGTTCTTTTCCGGATTCAAGAACCAACACATACGGCTTTTGTTATTACCGCATAATCAGAGATGTTCAATTTTCAAACAATAAAATCAATGTATGATAACCTAAAACAACAGAAGTATGAAAAAGTTAATGTTTGCTGTAATAGCTTGCGCGATGGGCCTTTCGGGCTGCTCTTCGGAGGATGACTGTGCTACCAATCCCGAACCTGCGGGAGATGTGACGGAAATCAAATTAAGTGCCGGTATCCAGGGAGTGGCAACCCGCAGCCCGGTATCGACCAATGACAATATAACGGCTCCGTTTGTGGCCTCCGCCACCACCGGAGACTATACGACGAATGCATGGAGTTCCACCGTGACGTTTGTGGCATCGCCCACACCGACAGCCGCACTCTCTTTCAGCCCGGCACGGTATTATCCGGTGGATAATTCTCCCATCTATATCAGAGGTTACTACCCGGCAGGGACACTTTCCGGCAAAACAGTTACGCTGGCTGGCGATGGGACAGAAGACGTGATGCTCACCGCTCAAGCCTCAGGGACGAAAGCGACTGCAGGAGCACTGTCGTTTGTCTTCAACCATCTGCTGACGCAATTGCAATTCAAACTTGTGGCCGGTGCAGGATATCCGGCATCGGGTGTCAACGTGACCAGTCTTGTCATCAAGCAACAAAAGACACCTGCCACACTGGACCTGAATACATCCAGCCTGACGTATACCACCAAAGACCTTACCCTTTCGGGTACATTCCCCATCCTAACGGCCGGAAGTACAATCAACAACTATCCGATGGTGAAAAGCGGCGAAGCCCTCACGGTGGCAGTCACCACAAGTGACGGAGTGACTTATCCCGAATCTACCATCTCGGTCACTACCGAAGTCGGAAAATCACATTTAATCACCCTTACCTTTACGCCGAAGGAAATCACGTCCTCTATCAGTGTGACAGCCTGGCAGACAGGAGGGACCGGATCGTCCACATTACAATAAACGTTCTCATAACACGCAGGTTGTGCAGGAGATGGCGACAGCTATATCCGCGCAATCTGTCACATCAAGAAAGAAAGGGGCGATGAAACGGACTATCCTCATCTTATTGGGCTGGATGCTGCTCTCGCAAGGATGCAGCTATGGTGTGGGCGACGACTGCCTCCCACCCGAAGAACCTGTACCCATACGGATGGCGATTGCAGAAGGAAAGCTCTCCACGCGGGCACCTGTCACAACGATCGATGCAAGCAATCTGTCGAATGTCGGCATTTACGCAGTCAGCGAAGGGAGCATAGCCGGGCAATATCCCTGGACATCCACTCCTTTCGCCCTGAATCTGGTACCGAGCGGCATCAGCGGCAGCCAGCTCTCTTTCAACCCCAAACTCTATTATCCACTGGGAGGGAAACGGGTCATTTTCTACAGTTATTATCCGCGCACGACAGCCACAAGCGGCAGCAATTACATCACGGCTCCGGGCAACGGTGTCGCCCCTGCCTATCATTTCACGCTGACGGGAGCAGAAGACATCATGTATGCCGCAGGCACTCCCACAGGAAGTACCAGCACCATGCCCGTCAGCCTGACATTCAACCATGTGTTGACCCAACTCCAACTGAACACTTCTCTATTGGGCGCACTGTCCAGCATCAAGCTGCTGGGTGTGTACAATAAAGGTACGCTCGACATTGGCAACGGAAATGTCACCTACGACAGTTCCACGACGGATATCACATTGACCGTTCCCCTTCTAGGTTCGGTTACCAATACCGTAATGGTTCCTGCCGGAGTAGCAAGTTATAAGGTAGAAGTCGTTCTGCTGCTTTCGCTGTTGAAAAGGACATATCTGGTGAAACCCACTTCGGGTAATTTCCAACCTGGGGTAATTTATACAATCAGTCTCTGATCAGGAAAAGAGTAACGACAGGAAGTTTGCATTCTCCTCCTGCTCTCCGTCTTCCGGATTATGGCTGTAGCCGTTCTCCATCAACAAGTCACGGTATATCAGGCAGAGCTGCATGGGTGAGTGGTAAGGCTCGTATGTGCTGACCGGAAGTTGCGACACCGCATGCAGGGCATCTGCTATTTTCATTGCCATCCGCCTGTTCTCCTGTATCCGGTGGAAACACTCTTCCCGCTCCTCTACACTTTCGGCATGTACCATCTGCGACGCAAGTTCTTCTATTCGGTTGAGAGGTCCCCGCAGCTCCCTGCTGACGTGGGCAAAAAAGGCTGAGCGCAACCGGTCCGCCTGTTCGGTGCGCTCCTTCTCTATACACAGACGGTTGGCTTCCATCACCTGTGCGGTTATATTCTTGACGTATCCTTTCAGATAATAGAATCCATTGCCCAGCGGTTGGCAGGTCACAACATGATTTTCAAGATAAAAGTCCTCTCCGTTACCATGAATCTTATAACGGATTCCTTCCTGGGGAGGACGCCCGGCATGAATGTCGGCCATAAATTGAGTGACGGTCTGCAGATCTTCACCGTTCATCAATTTCAGATAATCCGCTGGATCGACATACTGCAATTCGTCGTGCCGATGGATGGTATCGGCGAATCCAATGTAACGTAATCTTCCCGTTTCGGTACTGTATGTCCACATACCAACTCCTGCTATTTTCAGCATTTCCAGCAATACCTTTTCCCTGAAAAGGGCATCAAGGCTCTCTTTACGATGTTTTTTAGCCATTCTGTAATGATTATGAATACTTAGATGGTCCTGAGTTGTTTTACAGTTAAATCTATTTTATAAGTCCATTGTCTATCCAATTGCATAGTACACATCCGAAAGATGTTTGTTGAAGTACAACAATCGGGAAAAGAAAAGGTTCGGTAGCGGTCCTCTACTTTCCGGATAAGGAGCAGGCTGCTAAAAAGAGGATGTGTCAAGACTCCTGCTCACCACTGATTGCACTGATTGACACAGATAAACATCATTAGTTATCAATAGATTAAGTTCGCTCTGCAGAACTTAGTGTTGCTCTGTGGTGAATTTTGACACATCCCCCTATCTTCTATCCTACGCTGTGACAGCGTTACTCATCCCGATATTTGCAGCAGCCGGGCAGAGCATCGTAAACTGCTTTGACGGCCTTGTACTTATCCGTATCATGACCCGCTGCGGCAATGGCTTTGGCAACGGCGTCGGCCGATGTTTCTGACGGGTCGAGTTGCAGGTGGATCATTTGTTTCTCCCGGTCCCAATGAGCGGACCGGACACCGGAGACACCTTTAGCGGCTGTTTCGATGCGTTCCTTGCACATATCGCAAGAACCACGGACGGCAAACAGTACGTGTTCACTTTCCTGAGAGACAGCATGACTGCCAGACATACCGGACATGCTGTGTCCTTGGTGTCCGGTCATGGGAGCAGTTCCCGGAGTATCTTCGTTCATCATTGAGCGTTTGCCTTCGAGTTGTGCACTGGCATCGATGGAGAAGACTCCGTTGGTCACAATCTCCTCACCATCGGAAAGTCCGTCGAGAACCACATAGGCTCCGCCAAGAGCGGGGCCAAGGGTGACTTCACGCATCCGGAAGGTGGGAGTATCCGTATCGGGCAGGCGCACATAGACCACAGCACGCTTGCCGGTCCAGAGGACAGCCGTTTGCGGAACAACAATCCGGTCTTTATACCCCTTTAGAGGAGCAGCAACCTGGGCAGTAGCATACATTTCGGGCTTCATCTCCAGAGTGGGATTGGCTACATCCACGCGGACCCGGGCCGTGCGCGTAGTGGCATTAAGAATGGGATCGATGAATGAAACACGCCCGGAATACGTCTTTCCGGGAAAGGCAGAAAGAGTAAACTCCACCTGGTCGCCTTTGGCAAGAAAAGGTAAATCCACCTCAAAAGCGTCGAACATGGCCCACACACGGGAGAGGTTGGCAATATCGAAAAGAATGCTCCCCTGTGAAACATAGTCGCCCCGGTTAACCCGCTTGGCAATGACGATCCCATTCGTGTTGGATTTAATCTCTACCATAGGAGACGCCTGGCCGGAATATTGGATAGCGTCGATCTGGGCATCCGTCAAGTTCCAAAGGCGGAGTTTCTCGCGGGCAGCCTGTACAAGAGCGGGTTGCTGCATACGGACCGCTTCGAGCAATTCCTGCTGGGCGGTGAAAAGTTCAGGCGAATAAAGAGTAGCAAGTGTCTGCCCGGCACGTACGGTCTCGCCGGTGAACTCGATGTCAAGCCGTTCAATACGTCCGCCGACATAAGCTGTCTGCGACTGCAGACTACGTTCGTCCGGAATAATCTTACCGTACAGCCGGACTTGCTTCACGGGGTTACTGCGACTGACACGGGTAGTCTGAACATCGGCGAGAGCCATGGCCTCATCAGAGAGCCGGATGGCATCGGGATCGGAAACAGCATCACCTCCAGAAATAACGTTCTTCTTAAGAGGGATCAGGTCCATACCGCAGATAGGGCATTTGCCGGGTTTGTCCTGACGAATCTGCGGATGCATGGAGCAGGTCCAGACACCGGATTCGTCCTGCACCAGATCATGAGACGTTCCATGCATATCATGGTTATGAGCTTCAGCATGTGTTCCCCCGGCAGACTCCGGAGAAGATGAAGGGCTGAACAAAAGCCAACCCAGCACAAAGCCGGCAAGGGCAATCAGGGGATAAAGTACTTGCTTCTTACGAAGAATATCTGATATCTTTTTCATACAATTACTATTTTAGTGGTTCTATTTATTTTCAGTCGGCTATCAGCTTTTCTATGGCTGCCACCGTAGTATTATAAGCGGCTACGGCCTCACTCTTTTTCAGTTTATAATCGAGCATCTGACGCTCCACCTGAATCACATCGGTCAGCGATTGACGCCCGGCGGTAAATTCACGCACCATCAACTGCCAGGTAGAAAGAGAGAGGGCATACTGCCGTTCGTAAAGTGACACCTTACGGGCGGCATCGTCGAGCTGCTGGCGAACGTTAATGTATTCAGCCTGCAACTGGTTCTGTACATTGTCACGTTTCAGTTCGCTTGCCATCCGGTAGTTATGGCTCTCCCGCTGCCGGGCATTGTATTTCCGGCGGAACAGCGGAAGACTTACCTTGACCATCGGCATCACCATGTCCTTGCCGTTCATATCGGGCATTCCCATCGGATCGGCCACTTTATTGACCACAGAGTATTGCAGACCGATACCGATCATAGGATAACTCATGCGACGGTCCATCTTTGCCTTGGCACGATAGGCTTCTCCCTCCGCCTCGAGCATGGCAAGCATGGGATTACGGGTGAAGATGCTGTCGAGCAGGAGCTGTCCGTCTATCCGGTAGAAGCGTTGTGTCAGAGAATCGGGTACACAGACAGAAGCATCGGACGGACGGTTGAGCAGGGCGTTAAACCGGGCTTGAACGGTCAGCCGGGCAGAAAGTAAACTGGCAAGGTTATCCTCCAATCCGGCACGCTCCATTTGAATGCGGAGAACATCGGACATACCACCAACAACAACGTTTCCCATTGATCCGCCTCCCATGCCGGACATGTCTCTACCGGAAGAGCTGCCGGCAGAAACACCTGGAGTACCCGCAGGCGCCGGGCTGCCCATTCCTCCCATACCGGACATGCCACTCCCCGAAGAAAGTGCAGGCGGCATCGAAGCAACTGACGTTACAGAAGTCGACGAGGGAGCTGCCTGTGCCGACGAAGCGGAAAAGCGGTTCAGTGCCAACTGCTCGAGTTGATAAAGAAGACGGATATTAGCTTCCGTAATGTGATATTGCTCGTTGAGGCTACTAAGCTGATACCACTGGGCCTTAACCTCATACCAGAGATTATTACGTGTATCACGAAATTGTTCGTAAGCCATACGTGCCATCTCAGAAGCTTCACTGCGGGCGGCCTTGCGAGTGCCGAACCAAGGAAACATCTGCATCAACGTAAAGTCGGCTATCTGCTTTCCCATCAGCGTCTCCATAGGTTTAACGAAAAAACCGATTTCCAATTCGGGATCGGCAAAAGCACCGGCCTGAGGGATCTTCTCCAAAGAGGCTTTATAGAGCATGAAGTCGGCATTGACTTGCGGATTACTGCGTGCCGCCTGTTCCAGATAGTGGGACAAGCTGTCGACAGAGGGTTGCACCGAAACAGAAGGCACCTCCACAACGGATGGCTGCGCCGAAGCCGAAACGGCAAAATGACTCAGCGAAAGGAATATCGCCAAGGTGAGTAAAGATATATGTTTCTTGTTTATCATATCTGATTGTTTTTATGTGAATCCGATAGACGAATCGAAGACTGTCGGATTCTGATTCTGTTATTCTTTATAATGATGAGTACGGTTTCAGCCCCATACGACCGGCAGAGGGGACATTCCAAATATCCGGGAATGTCCCGGATAGCCATCAGGGAGTATGCCGGATGCCCATCTGAAGATCAGATAGCGGGAGAGCCTGTAACCGGCTCAGAAACTTCACTTCCGTTTTTCTTCTCACGTCTCCTCTCCACAGTCTCACGCCACCAGCATTGTAATACCGGGACGACAAACATGGTCATTGATTGTATCAGCATTCCTCCAAACGTGGGTATAGCCATCGGTACCATGATATCCGCTCCCTTTCCGGTAGATGTAAGTACGGGAAGCAGAGCGATGAGTGTTGTCGCCGTTGTCATTGCAGCAGGGCGGACACGCTTCAGCCCGGCTTCTACTACCGCCTCACGGATGTCATATTTCGTACGGGGATCGCGTTCCAGAAAAACATGGTGAATATACGTTCCCATCAATACTCCATCATCCGTGGCCACACCGAAGAGAGCAATGAACCCTACCCAGACCGCTACACTCAGGTTGATGGGATGCATCTGGAAGAGGTCACGCATGTTTTCACCCGCAATGCTGAAATTCATAAACCACGGTTGCCCATAGAGCCACAAGAGAATAAAACCGCCAGCGAAAGCTACGAATACACCCGAAAAATGAATCAGCGAGGCCGTCACCGTACGAAACTGGAAATAGAGTACCAGCAGGACAATGAGCAAAGCCAACGGAACAACAATCATCAACCGGTCCGTAGCACGTTGCTGTTGTTCATAATTACCGGCAAACTTATAAGAAACACCTTTGGGGAGAACCAGTTCACCGCTTTTTACTTTAGCCTCGAGCAGATTACTCGCCTCCTTCACCACATCCACTTCGGCACGGCCTGAAAGTTTATCGAAGATGACATAACCTACCAGGAAAGTGTTCTCACTCTGGATCATTTGTGCACCACGGGAATATTCGATGTCCGCCAACTCTTTAAGAGGTACCTGTATTCCGGTAGCAGTAGGTACAAGTAGCATGGAAAGAGCCTCCGGACTATCACGCAACTCACGTGCATAACGTAACCGGATGGGGAAGCGCTCGCGCCCTTCTACAGTACGGGTCAACGCCATGCCACCAACAGCAGCACTGAGCACTTCCTGCAGGTCGCCCACCGCCACGCCATAACGTGCCATTGACTCACGATTCAGCTTTATTTCAAGATACGGAGCACCTACCGCCCGGTCGTAGAACACAGACGAGGGAATGACAGACGGTACAGACTTTAATGCCTGCTCAATCGCCTTACCTCCCTGCTCTATATCCTCCAGTGTGGGACCGTATACCTTCACCCCCATCGGTGCACGCATACCGGTTGAAAGCATTACGAGCCGTGCCTCAATAGGTTGCAGTTTCGGTGCAGAGGTCAGTCCCGGCAAATGGGTAACATTGACAATCTGTTGCCAGATATCATTTGCATTCTTAATCTCCGGACGCCACTGGCGGAAATAGTCGCCACGCGAATCAGGCACCAGACTATCGGCAGGGATAAGCCGGAAACCATTGGCAGGATTATATGTACCTCCACCTTTCAGCAGGAATGCACCATCATAATTCACACGGAAACGGGCACGCTTTCCGTCTTCTCCGATGATATATTCGGGACGATAATTAATGGTATTCTCAAACATCTGGACCGGTGCCGGATCGAGAGCGGAATTTACACGTCCCCACTTACCGATGGCAGTTTCTACTTCTGGAATGGCCGCCAGCCGCTTATCGAGTTTCTCCACATAATCTAGATTCTGTTCAATACCCGTATGAGGCATACTGGTAGGCATCAATAGAAAAGAGCCTTCGTTCAGGCTGGGCATAAATTCCTGCCCGATACCCTGCCAGATGAGGAAACCACAAACGACGGTTGCTGCAGGAATCATCATAAACTTCCAACGATTGGCCAGACACCAACGCAAAATACGCTCGTAGAAAATGACCAGTATCCAAAGTAAAGCCAGAATGATGGCAACGCAACCGGCTACAAACAGCACATTTACCGACAGTCCCCGTTGCGGTCCCATCGGCAGCCACTCTTCGGACAGATAGAAAACAGCTACCAACAGGGCAATACCGATATTAACATAATTGCCTGTCTTAGGATTCTTCCAACGATATGCAAGCAAGTTATTGATTCCAACCGCCGTCAGTCCCAATGCAGGGACACTATCGTATACGGCGAACAAAACAATACCCGCTGCTATAAGCACACAGTTCATTACGCGCCGGATCAACCTCGAGTCAATCCGCACCGAAAAAAGGATATAAGCCAATGTAGGCAGCAAAATTAATCCCAACACAAAAGCTGATGCCAATGCATAAGTTTTTGTATATGCCAGTGGAGAGAACATTTTCCCCTCTTGCGCCTGCATGGCAAATACGGGTAAGAAACTGACAATAGTCGTAATCATTGCCGTAGCAATAGCTCCCGACACCTCGCTTACAGCTTTATAGATCAGTCCGACAAATGGTTTACCCCGCGTGATACCCTTATTCTCCGGCATCTCCATGTACCGGATAATACTCTCGACAAATACCACACCCACATCTACCATCACCCCGATGGCAATCGCGATACCGGACAGCGCCACGATATTTGCTTCGATACCGGTATATCGCATCAGTATAAATGTAGCCAATACGGCAATAGGCAGCATACTTGCTATTACAACCGATGCCCGCAAGTTAAGTACCAACACAATGATGACAATAATACAGATCAATATCTCGTGCGAAAGGCTCGTCTCCAATGTACCGATGGTCTCCTTTATCAATCCCGTCCGGTCGTAGAAAGGGACGACAGTCACTTTCGACACCGTCCCGTCAGCCAATGTTTTCTGCGGCATTCCGGCATCCATCTCATGTATCTTTTCTTTCACATTATTAATTACTTCCAGAGGATTGGAGCCATAACGGGCAATCACCACGCCCCCTACAGCCTCTACTCCTTCCTTGTCCAGACCGCCACGTCTCGTCCCCGGCCCGATATTCACAAAGGCAATATCGGAAATACGTACAGGTACCCCTTCACGGACGGTAACAACCGTATTCTCTATATCTGCCACATTTTTCACATACCCAAGACCACGAATCAAGTATTCCACTTTATTCACCTCCATTGTTTCGGCACCAATATCAAGGTTACTCTTCTTCACAGCATTCATCACATCCATCACCGACACATTGAACGAGTACATCGCATCCGGATTCAACTCGATCTGATACTCCTTGATAAAACCTCCTGCTGAAGCTACTTCGGACACACCTTCGGCAGCAGACAAAGAGTACTTGACATAAAAGTCCTGAATAGTACGCAATTCCTCAGCGTTCCAGCCGCCGGCAGGTTTCCCGGTTTTAGGATCACGCCCTTCCAGCGTATACCAATAGATTTGTCCCAATGCTGTAGCATCCGGCCCCAGCGTAGGCTGCACATTTTCGGGCAAAGTGCCCGGAGGCAACGAGTTGAGTTTCTCTAAAATGCGCGAACGACTCCAATAGAACTCAATATCATCCTCAAAAATAATGTAGATAAACGACATACCGAACATAGACGAACTGCGGATGGTCTTCACCCCCGGTATACCCAACAATGAAGTGGTCAGCGGATAGGTAATCTGATCTTGGATGTCCTTAGGCGAACGTCCCATCCATTCCGTAGCCACAATCTGCTGGTTGTCACCGATATCGGGGATAGCATCCACAGGAATCGGGTTTCGCGGCACAATCCCCCCATGCCAGTTAAAGGGCGCAGTAGAAATTCCCCAAACCACGACAAGTGTCAGCAGAAGAATAGTTATCACCCTATTTTCAAGGAAATAACGAATTATTTTATTAATCATACAGATAGATTATTTATTTTAAATTAGTAAACACTTGGCAATGCCAAAAAGGATCAGTAAAGTGATAATAAAATAGAAAGTAGGAGCCAAATCCCCATCGATACATGGGTATGACGACTCCTACCTCACTTTAAAATCAGTAAGGTCTAATTTTCTCTTCTTTTCTGGCCGAAAGAGAAGCTATGTGAAAACTAAATCAGATAAGTACAATGATGAACAAACAGCGGAATATCTGTTTGCCAAGGTGGGAAATTGAAAGAAGCAACACTTCGACGCAGACTTTCCGCCTCCAATGGTATAAAAGCACTATACATCACAGGTAACAGTTCTGTCACTGCCGGTAATAGATTAGTTACCGGTACGTGGTTCACATCCTGATCTACCGCCAGTTTGACGTAATGCGCCTCGTCCTTACAACAATGTGAGGTCATCTTCTTCTCTCCACACGATGCACAAACGGACGCACTTCCCCACTCTACATCCGCCAGACGGCCCATGCAGTAATGGAAATTAATCGTTATGCCTGATGAAACAACGGCATAAAGCAACGTCAAGGTGATTAATATAAACTTCTTCATGTGCATTTTGAGGCTGCGAAAATAAGTATCGACACCGATACTACCGATACCCGTTACATATAATTAACGTATGAACATCCTTTTTGGTTTAATCCTTTTGGTTATCTTTACCCCACTAATTAACATAATAATTGTCATGAAACATATATCTATTAACTATATTCTAACTACTGCACTTGCGTTAGGTATCGGCATCAGCATCCCTGTCCTTGTAGGCAGCACTTGCCTCAGCGAACAACACTCTGTACAATCCGAAGTTCCTTATTGCGTCACTCCTCCCACTGTCCCCGAACAAGCTGTGTTTGATGGTGACACAATCGACCTGCGTCGTTATGACCGCCGTGAACGTATGGACCGCGAACTGATGTCCTTCACTTACATGCACTCCAGCACCATGCAAATGATTAAACGGGCCAACCGCTACTTCCCTGTCATTGAACCATTACTGAAAGCCAACGGCATTCCGGACGACTTCAAATATCTGATGGTAATAGAAAGCAATCTCAACCCGATAGCACGTTCACCGGCCGGTGCCGCCGGTTTATGGCAATTTATGCCTGTCACTGCCCGTGAATTCGGTCTTGAAGTAAATGATAACGTAGACGAACGCTATCATATTGAGAAAGCTACCGCAGCCGCCTGCCGCTATTTCAAGCAGGCTTATGCCAAATATGGCGACTGGATGGCTGTATCTGCCTCTTACAATGCCGGACAAGGACGTATTTCCTCTCAACTGGACAAACAATTGGCGGATCATGCCATGGACCTCTGGCTGACAGAAGAAACCTCACGCTACATGTTCCGCCTACTGGCTGTAAAAGAGGTATTCGGTAATCCTCAACGTTTCGGTTTTCTGCTGAAGCGGGAACATCTCTACCCTGCCATCCCCTACAAAGAAGTGGCGGTAGATACAGAAATCAGTGACTTGAGCAACTTTGCACAGAAACAAGGCATCACCTATGCACAACTTCGCGATGCCAACCCCTGGCTTCGAGGTTCATCACTAAAAAACAAAACCGGGAAGAAATACGTTTTACATATACCCACGCAAGAGGGTATGAATTATGATCCTCGTAAAACAGTTCCTCACGAACATAAATGGGTGATTGACTAATGGTTAATCAAACAAGTACATTGGTATATTAATATATTGGCACATTGAAAAGTGATTCTTGGCTCCATCGTTTTTTGCATAATCAGCCGCTAAAGCATAAGCTGTATGTCATTATCTTCGAATCCGATACACCCGCAGGGAAAGCATTCGACGTAACCCTTATCATATGTATTCTGCTGAGTATCCTGCTTGCTATAATCGAAAGCCTTCAAGGTCTGCCTTCCTGGCTTTCCACTCCCTTTATCGTGCTTGAATATCTTTTCACAGTTTTTTTTACCTTTGAATATGTCACCCGCATCTATTGCTCACCCAATCCACGGAAATATATTTTCAGTTTTTTCGGTATTGTCGATCTTCTGGCTACATTGCCACTCTACCTTGCCTTCTTCCTGCCCGGAGCACGCTATCTACTGATTATACGTGCTTTCCGGATTATCCGGGTATTCCGAATATTCAAGTTGTTCAACTTCTGGCTCGAAGGTGAACGTCTACTCACTTCCCTGCGGGAAAGCAGCAAAAAGATCGCCGTCTTTTTCCTCTTTGTTGTCATCCTCGTCGTTGCCATCGGCACTTTAATGTACATGATTGAAGGGACTCAACCCAATACACAATTTAATAACATTCCGAATAGTATCTATTGGGCCATTGTCACCATGACCACCGTAGGCTATGGAGACATCACTCCTGCTACCGCTCTTGGCAAATTTCTTTCTGCCTGCGTGATGCTGATCGGTTACACAATTATTGCTGTCCCTACAGGTATCGTCTCTGCATCCATGATGAAAGAATACAAAAAATTAAAAGACTTACAATGTCCCAACTGTCATAAAACGGGGCACGAAGAGAATGCCACTTATTGTAAATACTGCGGACATAAATTGAAAAATGATGAAATTTACCAGCAAGAAAACACGGCAACTGATCCGGATCGGACTACTTCATAAGTATCTTACCCCCTTCGATCTTTACCTCTTCTCCGTCCAACAGTATTTGCACTCCCCTGCGCATGGCAGTCTCCACATTCAACCCGAAACGTGCATACCCCAACAACTGGGCGGTTACCCGCATTAAGTCAACCAAAGGTAAAGCGACCTGCTGTTCCAGTATATTCCGAGCCGCATTGGCTACCTCACGAGGAGGTAAATCTACGGCTTCACGCTTGGAGTCTATGCGGAATCCGGTATACGAGTCTGCTTCTTCCTTGGTATTCCAGTAGAAAACCAATCCATCAATTTCCTGCTTGTAATAAGGAGTTTTATCCAGTATACCATCCATCCATTCAATCAGGCGAGCTGTCTTCCGAAGAATACCATAAGCATTAAAGATTCTGCTGCTTAACAATGAACGGCTAATCGGAGCCTCCGTACGCATGATCTCATTCAATTGTTTTCTGATACGGGGCTCCCGGCGTGGCATCATCAATTCCCAAGCAGATACATTTACAGAGTTTAGAAGAGTTTTTTCATAGATCTCCGGTGACGCAGTTTTCACTTCTTCCCGAATTACTAGCTCCGGCAACTTCACTAAGCAGTGTTGTGCATGGCATAGTAAACCCTCTTTTTGCACTTCTCCCGATCCTGAAGCCAAAGAAATCACCGGAACGGATCGTTGCGATTTTCCGCACTCTGCTCTTTTCAATTCCACCTCTATATGGTCAATAACTTTCTGTGAGTCTTCCCACCAATCCAGAGTCCATACTTTACAAATGTTCCATCCCAACATTTTCAGTACACTGTCTTGCACAATCTCCCTATCCCGAGCTGTTTTTGCAGCCCGATAATTCTCGCCATCACACAAAATCCCGAGCATATAACGGGAGGTATCATTAGGATCGATAATACCTACATCTACTTTGAATCCGGAACATCCGATTTTGGTTTTCACCTGATGTCCTTTTTCACGAAGTGCCGCAGCAATCAGCTCACCCATTTCGACCTCTTCGGATACCGCTGCATAAGAATGATTCAAAACTCCGGTACCCTTACCTGCATATTCAAGGAAATATTTCAAACCTGCCACTCCTATAGAAGATGTCTTTTTCAGATCAATCTGGTCGGCTCTTAATGTAGAGAAGACTTTCATCTCATATCGGGCACGTGACACTGCCACATTCAAACGACGTTCGCCACCATCCCTATTCAACGGTCCGAAATTGAGACTCACCCTTCCGTTGACATCCGGACCATAACCTACAGAAAAAAGAATAACGTCCCGTTCATCCCCTTGCACATTTTCCAGATTCTTAATAAAAACAGGTTCTTCACGATTGAATGCAAGATTCTCTAATTCTGC
>CDTY01007084.1_pt1 | contig 14671 bp, 10 predicted proteins | sample 557731 | NCBI WGS metagenome assembly CDTY01 (sample SAMEA3182101, study PRJEB8094) | gut metagenome | biome: human; feature: gut; material: Stool; isolation source: human stool | place: Canada | collected 2013-02-12
CTCTCCTTCGATCACGAGCCCGCGCTGACGCGCTCTATCGCCTGCTTTCGCAGGCTGCTCGTTCTCTAATGGCACGAGAAAAACAAATGCCGCTTTCAGCGTCGCTTGTTTTTCTTTCGTGCTTGCGCTACTCTCCTTCGATCACGAGCCCGCGCTGACGCGCTCTACCGCCTGCTTCCGCAGGCTGCTCGTTCTCTAATGGCACGAGAAAAACAAATGCCGCTTTCAGCGTCGCTTGTTTTTCTTTCGTGCTTGCGCTACTCTCCTTCGATCACGAGCCCGCGCTGACGCGCTCTACCGCCTGCTTCCGCAGGCTGCTCGTTCTCTAATGGCACGAGAAAAACAAATGCCGCTTTCAGCGTCGCTTGTTTTTCTTTCGTGCTCATTATATAGCACAATCGGCTTGAAAGGGAATACCGTAAACGGTATGACTTTCAAGCCGATCCAAATATGGTACTACAGTTCACTCGTAGCTTCCTGGGAGCAGATTTCGCGCTTGCGGGAAAATCTGCTCCCAGGAAACTACGAAGGGAGCGCCATTTCATGAGCAAAAGGAGCTGCGAAGCAGCGGAAAGCATCGAAGATGCGCTTTTGCGAATGAAATGGCGCGGTGAACTGTTAGAATATTACGCCTGGATTTCCCGCACCAGACAATATTGTTTCAGGGAAAAATGCTTTTCCACGACTCCGTACACCTTAAACCCGAACTGCTGATAAAACGCAACGTTACGCGGGTTGTGCGTTTCCAGCGAAATCATCAGATCGTTGCGTTCCGCATATGCAACCGCCTCTTCCACCAGCGTCGCCGCGATTCCGTGATGCTGCATTTCCGGATCAACCGCCAGATAAATGATATGCAGTCTCCGATCCTGATGCAGCTGATCCGTCCAGCTGGAATTCAGGTAATCCCTGCCGAGCACGAAATTAAAAAATGTCTTCAGGCTGTGATCCTCCCGGATCAGATAGCCCTCCGTGCGCAGCGTCGCCTGCACCTCCGTAAAATAACGATGCAGCAGATGGTACGGCTCCGTTTCGTCCGAAACGACCAATATGCCGTTTAATTCCTTACTGTCTGCAAAAATTTCACACGTCTCATAAAATTCCGTCAGGTCGCATTGAAACAGCTCCGGCATCAGTCGTTTCCGCACCTCTTCATCCGGAATCAGCTCCACATACAACGGGTCCGCCGCAAACGAACGGCACAACAGCTCCTCAAGCTTCGACAAATCCTCTTCCTGTACTCGATACAGTTTTTCACTGTCCATAAAATTCCACTCCGGCTTCTCTCAAAAGCCGCTCCATCCTTTCCGTCTGCACGCACAGCGTATCGATTTCTTTCCGGTACAAATCGCTCTGGCGCTCATATGCAGCCTCCAGCTGTGCAATTTCTTTCGTAAAATCACTGCAGTCCGTCTTTTCTTTTTCCAGAAGTCCGGTCACAACCGGGAAAAAGTTTTCAAACCCGATAATTCTTCCGGTTCCCCATTTCAGCCGATCTGAGCTCTGATCCAGCGCATACGATGTAAAATGTTGATAAACCTCTTCTTCAAACAAAAATGCGTACCGGTTGCTGTCAATCTCATACAGCTTGCGCAGTGCCGCCGAGAGCCTGCCCTCTTTCAGATTGCGCACCGCACCTTCCAGAAGCTGTAAACGATCCTGCAAAATTCCATGCGGGAACAACACGTTTCCATACCAGTCGATCCGCACATAGGCGTCCTGCTCCTGCTGAAAAACCTGTAAAAGCGCTCGTTCCAGCTTCCGGGTGTCTGCCGCAGGTACTCCTGCAGCAGTGTCCGTTCCCTGCACACATGCGATAAAATCTCCGTTCACCGCTCCGGCATCGCCAGTCTCCGCTACGCACAGTCCAGATGCATTTCCCACACCAGCGTGCCTCGCGTTCCGGTTCGTTTTCTCTACCTTTGCATACAGCTGTTGCGCCGTCGCCGTTGCCTGCTCCAACACCCGCAACAGCCGCTGTCCGTCCGCGCCGGTTTTTTCACACCATTCGCTGTCCAGCCGCTCCCTTGCTTTTCGGAATACTCTGGAAAAATCCAGCGGAACAACAACCGTACGGTCAATCGCCATCAGCAAAAGTCCAAACAGCTCATGGTGCATCCGATAAACATCCTCATCGTAAAAGCCGTCGTTGTCGAACTGTGAATGATAGTTCGTTTCCATAAAGCTTCCGCCCGTAAAATCATTTACCATCGACGGAATTCCGGCAATCGCAATGGAAAAATCGTCCGACCAGGTTTCAATCGGCGCGGTAATCCTCGTTTCCTCCGGATATGCGCCGGTCAGGCTCGGCAGCTCTTCCAGAAATTCTTCCAGAAAAGAAACGTATTCGAACGTGCTCCGAATCCTCGCCCGCGTCCCGTGTGCCAGCGCAGGGAGCTCAAAATTCAGGTCGGCAATCACGCTTCCCCGCCACTCCGGATGCACCGTAAATACCTGTTCATACGCGCCCGTCGACCAGTCGAACTGCGAGTCCGCCACACCCCATTCCTCGGACGCCATGCAGCAGAACATCAGCGTATTTTCGGGCTGATATCCAATTTCCAGCAGCGTTTTTCCCATCGAAAGCATCATCGAAATTGCGGTATTATCATCCTGAAAACCGTCAAAATAGGAATCGTAATGTGCAGAAAGCATAATTCTGCGCTCCGGGTGCGTTTTTCCGGGAATCTCCCCGACGATGTTATAGGTCGTCTGTGCCGGGATCACCTTTGTCGAAGCGTCAAACAGCACCTTTACCTCACTGCGGCCCTGCAGCATTTTTTTCAATTGATCTGCATCGTGCCGGGCAATCGAAAATGCCGGTGCATTCGACGGTCCCGCGATATCCTGTGCGTTCAGTGCGCGTTCGTCTACCTCTCCGTAGCCGCCCGTCTGTGCAGCAATGACAGCTGCCGCGCCTTTTAAATGCGCCTGATAAACCGGATAATTGATCCACCACTCATCCCGCTGGTTGATATCCACTAATACGAGCTTTCCGGTCACATCCATTCCTTCATAATCCTGCAGAGTTCCTCTGCCTGCATACACAACCGAATAGCACTCCGGTCCGTCCGTCACAAAATTCGTCTGATACGCGCCAAGCTGTATCGTTTCCTCTTCGCCTTTTTCGTTTAAAAAAGTCATTTTCGCGCGTTCAAATTCCCACGCATCTACTGTAATCGCATCCTTATGGATAATCGGAAAACCGATTGTGTGCATCTCCTGCTCCAGCATTTCCCCGGTTGCAAGCTCTGCCTTCGACCCCGCCGTCCGATAGCCGAGTTCTTCGTTGGTGCGGTGTTTTTCCATCCGTTTCGCCAGATGATAGGAATAGGAAATATCCAACTGCTGTCTGTATTTCTCCTGCATGTCCATCGTATACCACTCCTGTCTGTCATCGCTTTTATGCCTGATCCGGTATCATAGGAAACAAAAGACCTTTTTGATCCCGACATCATTTCAGTCCCAGTATATCATTCTTGTAGCAAAAGACAAGAAGGTTTCCGCTGCATAGAGGGCAAAGATTGAAAAATAAAATTTTTCAATCGCGAGATTTGTGTCTGCGCTCACTTGACACAAACTCGACATGCGCAAAAAACGTGCGCAGAAAGGAGAAGAAATATGCCGCGCAGAGGCGACCGGTTGTTGCTTTGCGCGGCATATTGTATTTTGCGACGATGTCTGGTTACCCGATTACAAGCTCCCTGCCGCCCATTTTTTCATACAAACGGTGGGAAATGGAAACCACCGTCCGGTTTTCTCCGGCACGCCTGAGCGCATACAAAACCTCCTGCTCTGTGCCTACATCGAGGTTCGCCGTGATTTCATCCAGCAGCAGAATCGACGGCTTCGCTGCAACCGCCCGGGCAATGGACAAAAGCTGCCACTGTCCCTGTGAAAACAGTGCATCCGTACAGGGCGTATCATACCCCTGCTCCATTCCGGCAATCACTTCATGCAGTCCTGCCAGCTTCGCCGCTTCGACCGCATCCTCTCTGGAAATCGTCGGATCAGAAAGCGTAATCTGCTCCAGAACGGTTCCGGGAACCCGCTTAAAGCTCTGCTCCACGCAGCCAAACAGACGCCGTCTGATACTGTCCGGAAGCAGATAAGCGTCCTGCCCATATATTTTTACACAACCCTTTTGCGGACGATACAGCCCCAAAAGCAATTTAAAAATTGTGCTCTTTCCTGCGCCGGTGCGCCCGGTCATCGTTACCTGCTCGCCGGTTTTTATCTCGAAGCTCAAATGCTTCAGAACCATCTTTTCCTCTTCATAGCCGAAGCTGACGTCTTCCAGAGAAATGCATGCGACCGCAGGCGATTTTGCCGGCCCAGCGACCGCAGCGCGATCCGAACCAGCGGGCGCAGCGCAACCCGAACCAGCGGCCGCAGCATAATCCGAACCAGAGGCCGCGCCGGCTCTGCCAAGTTCTACCATCACTTTTTCTCCCGCCTCCCCGGAGGTTTCCAGCCGCGTCGGCAGCTCCAGAAATTCTCCGACACGCTTCGCACCTGCCAGCGCCTCCTGGATCGTCTGGATTTCCATGCCAATGCTTTCGATTGGGGAAAAGATTCTCGAAATATAGGAAATTACCGCAACCGCCGTACCGACTGACATGCCGAAAAACATTCTGACCTCCGGGCCGGACGAAGCCGACAGCAGCATGACAACGCCCGTCACCAGCGCATCTGTAATCAAAATAACCGGAGAATACAGTGCATCGTAAAAATTTGTACGCTCCATCGCAGCGTATCCCTCCTGCAGCGTACGGTCATAACGTTTGCGCATAAAGCCTTCTTTTCCAAAAACATGGATCATCCGAATGCAATGAATCGTCTCCGGCACAAGACCCGACGTCCGCGCGGCAGCCTTTCTGCTGTCCATCTGCGCAGCCAGCATTTTTTTCTGAACATGTCTTGTAAACAGTGCGATCAGCGGCAGAATCGCCAGCAGAGTAATCGCAAGTCCGCGGTTTTTCTGCCAGAGCACTGCGTAAATACCGATCATCGTGCAAGCGTCTGCAAACATGCTGATGATACCGGAGGTAAACAGCGTTTCCAGCGTATCAACATCCCCGACGAACCTGGATGCGATCGTTCCTGCGTCCATTTTACTCAACGTATCTGCGGACAGCTGCGACAGCTTTTCGCACATCTGACTGCGCAGACCGTGAGTCAGCTTCTGTCCGAATACGATCAAAAGGCTTTCCCGCGTAGATTCCAGCAATCCCGCCAGTGCTGTCACGCCGAAATAGGAAAATGCCTGTGCAATCGGCATCGGGTTTCCCGCAGTCAGCCCGTCCACGATTTTTTCCAGAATCAGCGGCGGCACAAGTGCAGTGACGACTGCGCCGACTACGGTAATGACCAATGCAATCGGAAGCAGAAGATTCTGTGTGCAGATCGATCCCACCGCAGTAAGAATTTCATGATGCGCCTTTGACGGCATCGGTTTTTTCAAACGCTCACGCATGGTCTGCTCCCTCCTTCCATCCCTTGCACAAATTTGCATATTCCGGAACTATCTGCAGCATTTTTTCGTGCGTTCCTGTCTGCGTCTGTCCGTTTTCCATCCAGATGACCTGATCCATCTGATCAAACAAATACAGGCGGTGCGAAATCAGCAGGATAATCCGATCCTTCGACATCGCTTTTAATTCCCGGAAAATCTCCTCCTCCGTATTCCGATCCAGCGCCGCAAACGGGTCATCCAGAACGATCAGCGGCTTTGCATGGGACAGCGTCCGTGCAAGCGCCGTTCTCGCCTGCTGCCCGCCGGAAAGCCGCACGCCGCGGCTGCCGACCAGTGTATCGACGCCGTTTTCCATTTCGGACACTTCCCGGTCCAGGCAGACGCGCGAAAGCTCCCTGCCGACGTCGATCTGCTCCTCTCCGAGCGCGACATTGTTTCGGATACTGTCCGCCAAAAGCTCCGGATCGTGTCCCTGCCATCCGACCATGCTCCTGCGTTCTTTGTCTGAATATTCAGATAATTCTTTCCCGTTTAACAAAACATGTCCGGTATAAGGCACTTCTCCCAGAAAAATTTTACCAAGCGTCGATTTGCCGCACGCAACAGGACCCGTGATCCCGATGATCTGTCCAGGCTTTGCACTTATCGTCAATCCGTCAAAAATCTGCTTTCCGCCCGGATATGCGCAGCCCGCCTGATCCAGCTTCAGGCTGACCGCCCCGGCTGTCTTTTCTTCTGTTTCTTCCGGAGGCTCTGTCAGCAGCGGACGGATTCTTTTCCACGAAACGTTCGCTTTCTGTACGGAGTTAAACAGCTTCGCCGCCTTCGAGGACTTGACCGCAAGCTTTCCATAGCAGGATAAAAATGTCGTAAACGCTGCGATGTTCCAAACCGTCCATCCGCTGTTTAACACATTTTTCGAACCGAAATACAAAATCAGCACGGCGCTTCCCATGGAAATCACCTGATACAGAGGAGGCATCGCTACGACCTGCATCCCTGCACGGACTGCTGTTTTTTCGTAATCGTCCAGCTGTTTTTCATACATGCCGCTGCGCTGTTTTTCACAGCCGTAAATCCGATAAGTCACCGCGTTGCCCGCGCGGTCCAGCGTCGCTGTATTCAAGCGTCCGGCGCTCTCCTTATATGCGGCATTGCTGCGCTCTACCACGGTTTTCATCTTTTCCGCCATCAAATAGGAAAACGGCGGGAACAACAGACACAGCAGTGCAAGCCGCCAGTCGTACCACAACAGCATCGCAGCATAGGCAAGCAGCGCAATACCGGTATCAAAAATCTCCGTCGTAAACTTCCGGATTCCCTCTACGCACGCATCCACGTCAGACACCGCTTTTGTCAGAAGGCTTCCGGCCCCCTCTTTTTCCAGCTCACCTACACTTTTATGTACCAGATTCCCGTAAAGCACCTGCTTCATGCTCCGGTTGATATCGTTCGCAAACCGGCGCACATAAAACCGCTTGATGTAGCGCGCGCCCTGCACGAATCCGATCACTGCCACATACGCGCACACCAAAAGCAGCATATCGGTAAAAAATTTTTTCCCTGTAAACACATCCAGCAGGCACTGTGCAAGCCGTCCTTCAAACCACGGCCCCGCGAGCAGTCCGATATTATAAATCAGGCCGGAAACCGTCACCGCAAGCAGCGGCTTCCACTCCGTCACAAAGTAGCTTCCGATCTGATCCGGTTTTTCCCAGGCAGTCCGGATTCCCGATTCTTTCCTGTCGCACATCGTCGTCCCTTCAGCCATCCTTTTCTCCTCTGTCCATCCGTTCCTTTACCTGCAAAAATCCAGACCGGCTTTCTTTTTTCGATCTCAGATACAGTCGATCCAGCATTTCGCAAAAGTGCTCGGTTTCTGATTCGTCCAGTTCCTCCATCAGCCACTCATAAAACGTCGATTCAATGCTGACCTTGGAGTTTTTCAGCCCTTCCGCCTTTTTTGTCGCATACAAAAGCTGACTTCTTTTGTCCTCCGGATTGTCCCGGCGAATCAGGTAGCCCTTCGCTTCCAGGCTTGCCGCCCGGCGCGCCGCAGCTCCCTTGTCGATCTTTAATTCTTCCCGCAGCTGCGCCTGTGTGATGCCTGGATGGTGCCGCACCAGATGGATAAAATCGAACTCCGCCGTCCCAATTCCTTCCTCCTTCATCGTCTGTACCGTCAGCTTATTTAACTCCCGCGCAATTTTCGTCATTTTCCGTTCGGTTTTATCCATCGCAATCGTCCTCCTGAATTTAAGTTGCATGGGCTTTCCTGCACGATAGTTTTTCAAAATGGATGTACCTACATCTTTCTTTCATCCTAGTTTATCCGCAGAGAACTGTCAACCGTTTTCCTGCGCTTGAATTATCCGGAAAACCGCGCTATGATGTTCTTAACTGACTTATGTATCTCACAAAGAAGGGAGCTTCGTATGACTTTAGAACCGCTTATTTTAAAAATGATTTCCTACGATCACGGCAGCCCGGAGCGCATTCAGCATTTTCTGAAGGTGCACAGCTTTGCAAAGACGATCGCTGTTTCCGAGCATCTCGATGAAAAAACACTGTTCATTACGGAAGCTGCCGCCATCGTGCACGATATCGGCATCCGGCTGTGTCTGGAAAAATACGGAGACGGAAACGGAAAATTACAGGAAAAAGAAGGTCCTGCCCTGGCAGAGCAGATGCTCTCCGAGCTGGGATTTGAAAAAGATGTGATAGAGCGCGTCAGCTTTTTAGTCGGTCATCATCATACTTATACCGGCATCGACGGTCTCGATTATCAGATTCTGGTGGAGGCGGATTTTCTGGTCAACCTCTTTGAAGGAAACACGGACACAGCCCATATCCGGGCGACCTATGACAACATTTTCCGCACAGAGACCGGGAAAAAAATCTGCCGCGAAATGTTTGGCTTATAATGTGGAGACATCATCAGCTTTTCTTTCCATTTCGCGGCATTTTGTTAAAAGGATGGGCCTCCCACAAAAACGGCGACGCTGCGCGGTTTCAGGATAAATTCACTGTCAATGACAGTCATCTGTGACTCCTTCTCTGGCATTTCCGGCTGGTCCGTATTGACCGCAAGCCTCCATACAAAGCCGTTTGGAAGCTTCGGCAGAAAAAACTGCTGATCCTCCCAGAAAACATTGACCGCCAGGTACACGAGATCTTCCGTTTCCAATTCCCGGGTTCGCTCCATTTCCAAGCTCCACACAGATTCCCGGCGTCTCTCTGCTTCCTGACTCCACGCGTTTTCCTGATTTCGTCCTGTTTTCTGACTGCTTCCGGCCGGAACCGCCCCCGCAAACATCACGCCCAGGAATTTACTTTCCTGGGTCACATTATTGTCCCAGGGCTGATTCGTATGGACGCTGACCGTCGGGAACCCAAGCCCGGACGAACTGCATTCTCCGCGGATTGCAGAGTGTTTTTTGCGGAATGCAATCATATACCGGAAAAATTCGTAAATTTCTCTATTTTTTTCCAACAGCGACCAGTCCAGCCAGGAAATTTCATTGTCCTGGCAGTAGGCGTTGTTGTTGCCAAACTGCGTATTGCAAAATTCGTCTCCCGCCAGAAACATCGGCGTTCCGCGGCTGCACAGTAACACCGCACAGGCATTTTTGATCATTCTTTTCCGAAGCGCTTCTATTCCGGGGTTGTCGGATTTTCCCTCGTACCCACAGTTCCAGCTCCGGTTATCATCTGCACCATCAGTATTATTCCAGCCGTTTTCCTCGTTATGTTTTTCATTATAAGAATACAGGTCGTACAGCGTAAAGCCGTCGTGACAGGTCAGAAAATTGATTGACGAATTGTAGCCCCGATACTGCCCGCCGTACAGATCCGGAGAGCCGGTAATCCGCTTTGCTGCCTGTGCAGCGAACCAGTACTCTCCTTTTAAAAAGCTGCGCAGCTCATCCCGGTATTTGCCGTTCCACTCCGCCCACCGGTTCCACGCCGGGAAATTTCCGACCTGATACAAACCGCCCGCATCCCATGCCTCCGCAATCAGGTTGACGTCCTTCAGCACCGGATCTTCCGCCAGATTCCGAAGCAGAGGCGGCTGTAACAGCGGCGTCCCGTCCTCGTTTCGTCCCAAAATGCTCGCAAGGTCAAAGCGAAAACCGTCCACCCGATAATGAATTACCCAATGCCGCAGGCATTCCAGAATCATCTGCTGTACGACTGGATGATTGCAATTTAACGTATTTCCGCATCCGCTGAAATTATAATAGTCTCCCTCCGGCGTCAGCATATAATAAATCCGGTTGTCGATTCCCTTAAATTCAAAAAACGGTCCCTGCTCGTTTCCCTCCGCGGTATGATTGAACACCACGTCTAAAATGACTTCGATTCCGTTCTGGTGAAGCTCCCGGATGAGATTTTTAAACTCCGTCCCTTCCCGGTTATACTCCTGACGCGCCGTGTATCCTGTGTTCGGTGCAAAAAATCCAACCGTGTTGTAGCCCCAGTAATCCAGAAGCGTCCTGCCGCCAATTTCACGTTTTCCCATCGTCTCGTCGAATTCAAACACCGGCATCAGCTCAACCGCAGTGATGCCAAGCGCCTTCAGGTAGGGGATTTTTTCCCGGATACCCTCAAACGTTCCCGGAAACTGCACGCCCGAGGAGGCATGCTTTGTAAAACCGCGCACATGCATCTCATAAATAATCAGCTCCTGCATCGGCTTTTTCGGCTCTCTGGCGTCACCCCAGTCGAAATCGTTGAACACCACCCGCCCATGATAACCCTTCTCCCGGTCGGGCTCTTTTCCCCAGATGCTCTGCTGCGTCACCGCCCGTGCATACGGATCCAAAAGCACTTTTGTTTTATCATAAATCAGCCCTTTTTCCGGGACGTTCGGCCCGTCCATCCGATAGGCGTACTCAAAATCGTAAATATCCAGACCGAACACGATCATCGAATATACCCGCCCGATCCTGTAATTTTCCGGAAAAGGAATAGTCCCGTAAGGCTCTTTTTCCCCTCTGTGAAACAGCAGCAGCTCACAGGAAACCGCATTCTGAGAATGAATTGTAAAGTTGACGCAGCTTCCGAAGGAAGTCGCTCCGTTGATTTCATATAACCCCGGACGGATATCGAATCCGTTGACGCGATCCAATGGGTTTAAAAACTGTTTCTCTGCCGCAAGCGGATTTAGGTTCATGCTGTGTGCCTCCTGTCCCTTTCGATTCTTACTCCCAGTTTATCATCTGTAGGGCAGGATGCAAGCAGGAAAGTCTGGTCATCGCTGTTTTTATCCGGAAAGAAGAGGTATCCACCGCAGCCGTTTGCGCACCCCGGCGGCACGCGCGCCATACTATATAGAAACGGAGCGTTTCAGGTGATCTGCATGGCAGTCTCTTCTCTGGATATTCTGAATCTGTCCCACTCTTTCAAGGACGTGTGCGAAGCGCACGCCAAATCTCCCGAATGTCTCTCCTGCACGCTCCGTCTTTTACTGGAATACAACCTGATTCAGGCAAACCTGGAATATTCCAGACGCTTTTGCTGCACCCCCCAAGCACCGGACGACGCAGCTTCTAAAAACTGCAAAAAGGAATTTCCATCGGCAGAACCGTAGATTGTCAACAAAGCTAAAAAAGTTTTGAAAAGAAAGCAAATTCTGGTAAATTTTAATAACATTTCTTCCTTTTTCCCATTAGAATAATGTCGATTTTATAAAAATTTCCTTTTTTTCTTTCCTTTTTTGTATTACAATGAAATTATCAAAAATCGATCGAAAGAAAGGGGTTTTTCCAATGGCAAACAGAATTATGCTCAACCAGACCTCCTATCACGGAGCTGGCGCAATCGAAGAAATCGCAAACGAAGCAAAGGCTCATGCTTTCCGGAAAGCATTTGTATGTTCCGATCCGGATCTGATCAAGTTCGGCGTAACCGCAAAGGTAACGGATATTTTAGACCGCGAAGGTCTTGCTTATGAAATCTACTCCGATATCAAAGCAAACCCGACCATCGAAAACGTAAAGAACGGCGTTGCAGCGTTCAAGGCTTCCGGCGCTGACTACATCATCGCAATCGGCGGCGGTTCCTCTATGGATACCTCAAAGGCCATCGGCATCATCATCGCCAACCCGGAATTTGAAGACGTCCGCAGCCTCGAAGGCGTTGCTCCCACCAAAAAGCCCTGCGTTCCGATTATCGCTGTTCCTACCACTGCCGGCACCGCTGCAGAGGTTACCATCAACTACGTTATCACCGACGTAGAGCGCAAGCGCAAATTCGTATGCGTTGACCCCCACGACATGCCGATCATCGCAGTCGTTGATCCCGATATGATGTCCTCCATGCCAAAGGGCCTGACTGCTTCTACTGGTATGGATGCTCTGACCCACGCAATCGAAGGCTACACCACCAAGGCTGCATGGGAAATGACCGATATGTTCCACTTAAAGGCAATCGAAATCATTTCCAAATCCCTGCGTAACGCCGTCGCTAACACCAAAGAAGGCCGTGAAGGCATGGCTCTTGGTCAGTATATCGCAGGCATGGGCTTCTCCAATGTCGGTCTCGGCATCGCTCATTCCATGGCACACACCCTGGGCGCTGTTTATGACACCCCTCACGGCGTTGCATGCGCAATGATGCTTCCGATCGTTATGGAATACAACGCAGACTGCACCGGTGAAAAATACCGTGAAATTGCACGCGCAATGGGCGTAGAAGGCGTTGATCAGATGGATCAGGCTGCTTACCGTAAAGCTGCGGTCGATGCTGTCCGCAAGCTTTCCGAGGATGTCGGCATTCCGTCCAAGCTCGAAGCCATCAAGGAAGAGGATCTTCCGTTCCTGGCAGAATCTGCCCATGCAGATGCATGTGCACCCGGCAACCCGAAGGATGCAAGCATCGAAGATCTGACCGCATTATTCCGTAAGCTGATGTAAAAAAGAATGTGCCTTGGCACATTCTCGCGCCGAGGCGCGGTTGCTTCGGCAACCATCTACCCTTGCGCCGAGTGCGCATCCTCGCGGAGCGTTTTTATTTCATAGGACGTATTTTCCCATGAAACAAAAAACAGCCCCGACAGTTTTTATTCATGACAATAAAATGCTCGCAGAGCGTGCATTCTATTGTTTGAAAACTGCCGGGGCTGTTCCTTTGCACCTCTTATAACGGAGGCTCGCCTTCGATTTTTACTTAATTTCTTCCGGATTGGGTTTCAGGGTAACGCCTCTGTTAATATCGCCCTTTAAGTCCTTGCCGAACTCGTAGTCGTTGCCAGGCAGAATTGCATTCAGGATGATACCTGCCAGCGCTGCGAGTGCAAGACCGGTCAGCGTGATGGAGGTGCCGAATACCGTAAAGGTCAGACCACTGGAGAAGCCCAGGCCGCATACCAGGATTACTGCTGCGATGACCAGGTTGCGGGACTTGGTCAGGTCTACATGGTTCTCTACTACGTTACGGACGCCGATTGCGGAAATCATACCATACAGCATGAAGCTTACGCCGCCGATGATTGCGGACGGCATGGAGCCGATTACATCAGCCATCTTCGGAATAAAGCTTAAGATTACTGCGAATACAGCTGCAATACGGATCACTCGGGGATCATGTACATGGCTTAATTCCAGAACGCCGGTGTTCTCGCCGTAGGTGGTGTTTGCAGGACCGCCTACCAGAGCGGACAGAGCGGTTGCAAGACCGTCGCCTACCAGAGTGCGGTGCAGACCGGGATCAGCGATGAAGTTTTCCCCGACTGTTGCGGAAATCGCGGACATATCGCCGATGTGCTCCATCATGGTAGCAAGCGCGATCGGAGCCATAACTAAAATTGCAGTCAGGTTAAATTTGCACAGCTGGAAAGGCGGCAGGCCAACCCAGGATGCAGATGCAATGTTGGAGAAATCCAGAATAGCGCTTCCGTCCGGATTTGTCAGGCCAATTGCATTTAAAACAGCTGCAACAACATAGGAAACCACAACGCCCATCAGAATCGGGATAATTTTGAACATTCCTTTTCCCCAGATGTTAAATACGATAATGGTTCCAAGTGCAATCAGGGCAATCAGCCAGTTGGTCGATGCGTTGGAGATTGCAGACGGTGCAAGGGACAGACCGATACAGATGATAATCGGACCGGTTACAACAGGCGGCAGATAATGCATAACGCGATGTACACCTGCAAGCTTGATGACCAGGGCAAGCACCAGATACAACAAACCAGCTACAACAATACCGCCACAGGCATAAGGCAGCTTTTCTCCCATGGTCATGTCTGCGAAAATTCCGGTGTTCAGATTTGCTACCGTAGCAAAACCGCCCAGGAATGCGAAGGACGAACCAAGGAAAGCCGGTACCTTCAGCTTGGAGCACAGGTGGAAGAACAGCGTTCCCAGACCCGCGCAGATCAAGGTTACCTGAATGGAAAGCCCTTCTCCTTCAAAATAGTTGTTGACCAGAATCGGTACCAAAATCGTCGCACCAAACATTGCGAACATATGCTGCAGACCTAACAGCAGCATCTTCGGTACACCAAGTGTTCTGGCGTCTTTAATTGCCACACTTTTCTCCTCCATTATAAACCTCCTATAAATTTTTTTCTGTTCTATAGTAGTCTCTTTCTTCCTTTCCGTCAATCATTTCCTGTAGAAAAAAACCTTCTATTTTCTATGTAAATTCAGTTTTTTCCTCTTTTTTTCAAAGATAGGGTGCGCTATAATAAATTCTGCACGCCATTGGTGTGCAGTTCACACGCACCAAAGAAAGGACTTCTATTATCATGACTTCCAGTTCCGAAACCTCCCGACTGTCCGGCCGCCCCGCCTGGGCGTTCGACCGCAGGATTTTCTTAAACGGCATGCGCGACGGCGTTCCCATCGCACTGGGCTATTTTGCCGTTTCCTTTTCCCTCGGCATCGCCGCAAGAAACGCCGGTCTGACGCCGCTGCAGGGCTTTTTTGCCAGTCTGTTAAACAATGCTTCCGCCGGCGAATATGCTGCGTTTACCTTAATCGCCGCCAATGCGACGCTTTTCCAGGTAGCGCTTATTACTTTGATCGCAAATGCGCGGTATCTGCTGATGAGCTGTGCGCTCGCGCAGCGCTTTGCACCCGGCACACCGTTTTTCCACAGACTGATTATCGCTTATGATGTAACGGACGAGCTGTTCGGCATCACGATTTCCCGCCCCGGCTGCCTGAATCCGTTCTATACCTATGG
>CDTY01016216.1_pt1 | contig 14664 bp, 9 predicted proteins | sample 557731 | NCBI WGS metagenome assembly CDTY01 (sample SAMEA3182101, study PRJEB8094) | gut metagenome | biome: human; feature: gut; material: Stool; isolation source: human stool | place: Canada | collected 2013-02-12
TTCTATCCGGTTTGTCCTGGTACAGACCAGTATGTATTGGGAGCGCCCTACCTACCTTATCTGAAGATGACGCTTCCTAATGGAAAGACATTGGAGATCAAAGCGCCGGGTGTCAGCGATAAGAAACGTTACGTGCAGTCGCTGAAATTGAACGGTAAGGTATACGACAAGATGTACATTACACATGAAGACATTTTGAAAGGAGGCGTGCTTGAATTCAAGATGGGGGCGTCACCTAACAAACGTCGCGGATTATCACCGGAGGATAAACCTTATTCATTAACTAACGGAATCAACGAATAATCAATAAAGGAGTATGAAAAAGATACATTTAATCTATGCAGCCTGCCTGCTGGTAGGTATGGGGGCTTGTGCTGCAAGTGTGCAAAAACAGGTGAAGGATAATTCTGATGTATGGAAAGAGTACAATACAGGTGCTGTATTGTTTGAGGATAAAGCACCGGAAACGCTGGGATCGGACATTTACCACCGGATCATTCCCGATGCTGAATCGTACATCAAGGAACAGGCACGTACTGTATTAGCTACTCTTTACAATTCTCCGGAAGATAGTATTCCCGCAGTGCACAAGATACATTATACTTTGGAAGATATCAACGGTATTTCTGCTAAAGGCGGTGGCAATGGTGATGTGACGATTTTCTACAGTACACGTCATATTGAAAAATCTTTTGCAGCGAATGATGCGGCAAAGTTGTTTTTCGAAACGCGCGGGGTATTGTTGCATGAACTGACACATGCTTATCAGCTGGAACCGCAAGGAATCGGTTCTTATGGAACCAATCGTGTGTTCTGGGCATTTATCGAGGGAATGGCAGATGCTGTGCGGGTTGCCAATGGAGGATTTGACGGACCGAATGCCCGTCCGAAAGGCGGGAACTATATGGACGGTTATCGTACAGCCGGTTATTTCTTTGTCTGGTTGCGTGATAACAAAGATCCTGAATTCCTGCGTAAGTTCAATCGCAGTACGTTGGAGGTGGTGCCTTGGTCGTTCGATGGTGCTATCAAACATATTTTAGGGAATGAATATAATATTGACGAATTATGGCATGAGTATCAGGTCGCTGTAGGTGATATACAAGCATAATAATGTAAATATGGTGAGTGTAATGGGTAAAAGAGGATTGTTTTTAGTATGGCTGTGCCTGGTGAATATTTTGCCGGGCATGGCTCAAACCGAGAAACTGATTGATTATGTGAATCCATTTGTGGGAACAGATGGTTATGGTAATGTGTATCCGGGTGCGCAGATTCCTTTCGGGGGAATTCAGATGAGTCCGGACACGGATAGTAAATACTATGATGCGGCTTCCGGTTATAAATATAATCATTCCACCTTGTTGGGATTCAGCCTGACTCATTTAAGCGGGACTGGTATACCTGATTTGGGAGACTTCTTGTTTATTCCCGGAACAGGAGAGATGAAACTGGATCCGGGGACACGTGAGGAGCCGGAAAAGGGATACCGTTCACGTTATTCTCATGAGAAGGAATGGGCATCACCTAATTATTATGCGGTGGAACTGTCAGATTATGGGGTAAAGGCTGAAATGACGTCAGGGGTACGTAGTGGTATGTTTCGCTTCACCTATCCTCAATCGGATAAAGCTTTTATAATGATTGATATGAACCATACTTTATGGCAATCTTGTGAATGGGCGAATCTGCGCATGGAAAATGATTCTACCATCACCGGATATAAACTGGTAAAAGGCTGGGGACCGGAACGGCATATCTATTTCACGGCTACTTTCTCTAAAAAGCTGACCGGCTTGCGCTTTATGCAGAATAAGAAGCCGGTGATTTACAATACCTCCCGGTTTCGTAGCAGCTATGAGGCTTGGGGAAAGAATCTGATGGCTTGCATCTCTTTTGATACGAAAGCCGGAGAGGAAGTGATTGTAAAAACTGCTATTTCATCGGTCAGCACAAACGGGGCAAAAAACAATATGGCGGAACTTGCCGGACTCACTTTCGATGATCTGAAAGCTAGAGGAGAAGCACTATGGGAAAAAGAACTTGGAAAATATACCCTTACTGCCGACCGTAAAACGAAAAGAACATTCTATACGTCGGCTTATCATGCGGCTTTGCATCCGTTCATCTTTCAGGATGCAGACGGACAATTTCGCGGATTAGATAAAAATATAGAGAAAGCCGAAGGATTTACCAACTATACGGTATTCTCTCTTTGGGATACCTACCGGGCTTTGCATCCCTGGTTCAATCTGGTGCAGCAGGAAGTGAATGCCGATATTGCCAATTCCATGTTGGCTCATTATGATAAGAGTGTGGAGAAAATGCTTCCTATCTGGTCGTTTTATGGAAATGAGACTTGGTGTATGATTGGTTATCATGCAGTTTCCGTATTGGCTGACATGATTGTGAAGGGAGTAAAAGGGTTCGATTACGAACGTGCGTATGAGGCTATGAAGACCACGGCGATGAATCCGAATTATGACTGTTTGCCGGAATATCGTATGATGGGATATGTGCCTTTCGATAAAGAGGCGGAATCAGTATCTAAAACATTGGAATATGCGTATGATGATTATTGCATGGCACAGGCTGCCAAGGCTTTGGGTAAAGAGGATGATTATCGTTATTTCTTGAATCGTGCACTCTCTTATCAGACTTTGATTGATCCGGAAACGAAGTATATGCGTGGCAAGGACAGTCAGGGAAACTGGCGTACACCGTTTACTCCGGTAGCTTATCAGGGACCCGGATCTGTAAATGGATGGGGGGATATTACGGAAGGCTTTACTGTACAATATACCTGGTACGTACCACAAGATGTACAAGGATATATGAACGAAGCTGGCGAAGATTGGTTCCGCAACCGGTTGGATGAACTGTTCACAGTAGAGTTGCCGGATGACATTCCGGGAGCACATGATATTCAAGGCCGTATCGGAGCCTATTGGCATGGAAATGAACCTTGCCATCATGTAGCGTATCTTTATAATTACTTGAAAGAACCTTGGAAATGTCAGAAGTGGGTACGGACGATTGCTGAACGTTTCTATGGCGATACTCCGGATGCATTAAGTGGCAATGACGATTGCGGACAGATGTCGGCTTGGTATATGTTCAATTGCATTGGCTTTTACCCGGTGGCTCCTTCAAGCAATATGTATAACATCGGTTCTCCTTGCGTTGAGGCAATAACAGTTCGGATGAGCAACGGAAAAGTGATTGAAATGGTAGCAGATAATTGGTCGCCGAAGAATGTGTATGTAAAGGAATTGTATGTGAATGGCAAGAAGTATGACAAATCTTATTTGAAATATGAGGATATACGTGATGGCGTGAAACTACGTTTTGTCATGAGCAATAAACCGAACTATAAGCGTGCGGTATCGGATGAAGCGGTAGCTCCTTCTTTGTCGTTGCCTGGAAAGACAATGAAATATCAGGCTAATTTGATGAAAACGTGTATATCAAACCAGTGAAAATGACTTTTGAAGGAGTATTACCCAGTCCGTTTGATAGTACGAAGTGATGTTTTTATTACATTTGCCATTGTAAAACGATTATTAATTAAATATCTAAATCATGAGAAGATATTTCCTGTTAGTTGTGTGTTTGTGCTTGGCATCACTACTTCGTGCACAGAATAAGTTAGAGTTAATTTCTCCCAATGGAGAGCTGAAAGTGTTCTTGAATCTCTCGGATAAAATCTATTATAGTATAGATTATAACGGAGATGTATTGTTGAAAGACAATTCCCTTCAGTTGACATTGAGGAATCAGGTGTTGGGACAAAATCCCAAACTGCGCCGTCAGAAACGTACGAGTGTCGACGAGCAATTAACTCCTATTGTTCCTTTGAAATATGCGAAAGTCAATAATCGTTATAATCAATTGCTACTGACCTTTAAAGATTATTCAGTAGAATTCCGTGCTTTTGACGATGGAGTTGCTTACCGGTTTATTACCTCACAAAAAGGTGATGTTGAAGTAATGAACGAAGAGTTTGCTATCAACTTCCCGTCGGATTATCTTCTTCACTTGCAACAACCGGGAGGCTTCCATACAGCTTATGAGGAACCTTACACACATGTTCAAAGTAATGCGTGGAAGCCTGAAGAACGGATAGCTGTTTTGCCAGTATTGATTGACACACAAAAAGACTATAAAATATTAATCAGCGAGTCGGATCTGGCTGATTATCCATGTATGTTTCTCAAAGGAACGGGGACGAACGGAGCAATCTCTGTTTTTCCTAAAGCTCCGCTTGCGTTTGCCGAAAACAGTGATCGTAGTGTGAAGATTACTCAAGAAGCTGATTACATTGCTAAAACAAAAGGTACGAGAAATTATCCTTGGCGTTACTTTGTGATAAGTAAAAATGATAAGCAGTTGATTGAGAACACAATGACTTATAAACTGGCTGAAAAGAATCAACTTCAGGATGTTTCATGGATTAAGCCGGGACAGGTGAGCTGGGAATGGTGGAATGACGCTTCTCCTTACGGACCGGATGTGAATTTTGTTTCCGGTTATAACTTGGATACTTATAAGTATTACATTGATTTTGCTTCTAAGTTTGGTATTCCATATATCATTATGGATGAAGGCTGGGCTAAAAGTACACGTGATCCTTATACGCCTAATCCCAAAGTAGACTTGCACGAGTTGATCCGTTATGGCAAAGAAAAAAATGTAGGGATTGTGCTTTGGTTGACGTGGTTGACGGTAGAAAACAATTTTGATCTCTTCAAGACTTTCAATGAATGGGGAGTAAAAGGACTTAAGATTGATTTTATGGACAGAAGCGATCAGTGGATGGTCAACTATTACGAACGGGTAGCCCGGGAAGCAGCCAAACATCATTTGTTTGTCGATTTTCATGGCTCTTTCAAACCTGCCGGACTGGAATATAAATATCCGAATGTATTGTCTTACGAAGGAGTGCGTGGCATGGAACAAATGGGTGGTTGTTATCCGGATAATAGTCTGTATTTACCGTTTATGCGTAATGCTGTCGGTCCGATGGATTATACTCCCGGGGCGATGATTAGTATGCAGCCTAATGTGTATCGGTCGGAACGTCCTAATGCTGCAAGTATCGGAACACGTGCTTATCAGTTGGCACTCTTTGTGGTTTTTGAGAGTGGTCTGCAGATGTTGGCAGATAATCCTACTCTTTATTATCGTAATGAAGATTGTACCCGTTTCATCACACAAGTTCCCGTAACATGGGACGAGACTGTGGCATTGGAAGCTAAAGCGGGTGAATACGTCATTGTAGCAAAACGGAAAGGCGATAAGTGGTTTATAGGAGGAATGACTAATAATGGTAAAAAGGAACGTGAGTTTACCATAAAGTTAGATTTCTTGAATAAAGATCGCTCTTATCAAATGATATCTTTTGAGGATGGTATCAACGCAGGACGTCAGGCGATGGATTATCGTTGCAAGTCATCCCAAGTGAAAGCCGGGGAGCAGCTAACTATAAAGATGGTTAGAAATGGTGGCTTTGCAGCTGTCATTGAATGATGGCACATATTCTAACTTTCCATACGTAAAAATGGAATCCTCTTTCAATCTATCACCATCCTTCTGAAACGTATTGTTCATCGAGCTTTCAGGGTGGTGATAGATTGTTCTCCACCTGTCACCTAATCATTCATCTATCACCGTTTGAAATGAACATGCCTGCATATAAATATAAGCTTGTATGTAAATAGAAGTTTCAACAGGGGATACCTTTAGTTTCAAGGCGGGAAACTTTAGTTTCCATTAGAGGAAACTGCAGTTTCAGAGGCTTGAAACTAAAGTTTCCTCGGTGAGAAACAAAGTGTTTCATGCCGTGAAACTGCTTGTTTCAAGCGTTGAAACCAATCGTTTCACGGCACGAAACACTTTGTTTTGCTATTTGTTCTAAGAAGGCAATGTCTCGGAATCAACGTTTTCTCTTAGAGAACCACTCTTTAAACTCTGCTACTCGGGCTTTGCTGACAAGTATTTTTTCTTTGATTCCTGAATAATACAAGTTGATGGACAGTCGGCTGTTGAACCATAAGTCAATATCTTTGATAGCTTCTCGCGAAATAAGATATTGGCGGTTAGCCCGAAAGAAAAGAGAAGGATTGAGACACTCCGTAAGTTCATCTAATGTTTGAGAAAAACAGTATTCGGTTTCATCGGTTAAGACTACCTTGACCTGACAGTCCTTAATATAAAACAATTGTATCATATCTACAGAGACAGGCAATAGTTTGTCTCCTTTGGTAGGAATAAGGAAATGACTTTTATAGTTTTCCTGCTTTTGGAGTGAATGTATCAGTTTCAGTAGCTCATTCTCCTGTTGTGGAAAAGGAAACTGGTGTTTGTCAGCAGCATCCTGTAAACCTTGGAGCTTATCGAAAGCGTGTTCTATGTCTTCCTTACCGATGGGTTTTAATAAGTAGTCGATGCTGTTTACTTTGAATGCACGTAATGCATATTCATCATAGGCAGTTGTAAAGATAATCGGACAAGTAATATTGATATGATTGAATATCTCGAAGGCGGAACCATCTGCCAGATGAATATCCATGAATACTAGTTCCGGCATCGGATGAGAACTGAACCATTCGATAGTGGAACTGATACTATCCAGTATGGTCACGATTTTTCCATTCGGTTTTATTTCATTAAGCAGTGAAGTCAGGTTTCGTACTGCTGCTTTTTCGTCTTCTATAATGACAATCTTCATGGTGATTATTGTTCTAGTTGTGATCTTTCAATCAAAGGAATACAAACTGTAAACTCTCTGTCCTCCGTTATTTGTATATCCCGTTTAAACAAAAGCCTGTATCGCTTGGCAAGGTTGGCAAGTCCGATACCGGTTCCGGAAGTTGCAGTCCATTTGGGCTGAATGTCGTTGCTGATAGACAAATTGCCGTTATCGTCCGTCGTGATATGAATAGTCAACGGCTTCCGGTTGCTGATTTCGTTGTGCTTTACTGCATTCTCAATCAACACTTGCACCGCCATTGGAGGGAGGAGATATTCTTCGTAGGCATTGCTTATCTGTATGTCGAATTGTAGATTGTTCTCAAAACGCATCTTTAATAGAAATATATAAGCGGAAACAAATTCCATTTCTTCCCGGAGACTGACACATTGTGACTCATTACTTTGCAAAGTATACCTTAGTACCCGGGAGAGTTCCTGAATGTAATCCTGCGCTTTATCCTGATTTTCGCGTACCAGCGAACGCAGGGTATTCAGCGAGTTGAACAGCATGTGTGGGTTCAGCTGATTCTTCAGTACTTCATACTGATTACGGAGATTCTCTGCCTGAAGCTGTTCGTTTTCAATAAGTACCAGTTGCTGCTTGAATATAAGATGAATGATGCAGCAACTACTGGTGACGAGACATGCCACAATGAAATCCCGCAATGGATGCAAATAATGATGTACCATGGCATCGATGGCCGGAATATCAAACGTTCTGTGAAGGAAAACAAAAAACTGTCCTGACAAGTTACTCAATATCCATGTCACGATAAAGGAAAGCAAAATCTTTGTCCCTGTAATTTTAATGGAAGCCTGATTGAAATGAAACAAACAGGTATTGATGGCAAAAAGTAACAATAGCGACAGAAAGGTAAACAGTATTTCGTTTGCCACATCTATAAACTTCATCCCTGGGAATAAGGAATGACTTTCGAAACGGTCGAAAAGAGATACTGATTCAGGAAAATGAATCAGTACAGCAACCGCTAAGGAGATGATGACTGTGGAAAGTATATATTTATCTTTTTTTATTGCTTTGGCTATCATACAACAAAGATAGTGGTAAATTATGAGTTACCGGTTATAAAATGTCAATGCTGTTGTCACAGTTGGTCAATTATTGTTTCTGAATGTGTGCCGTGATATACATACCGGGGCGGAATTGTACATTTTCCTCCTTGATGGAAGCATATACCTCGAGCGAACGATTGGTTTCGTCTACTTTTTGTCCGATGGAAATCACGATACCGTGAAAGGTTTGTGTCCCCATTCCGTTTACACGAAACTGTACCGGGCTGCCGACTTGTATGTCTGCGAGATCTTTCTCGTAAGTAGTCAGGCAAAGCATCGGGCTGCTTTTATCGATAAGTTCGCAAAGTGCTTCTCCCGGATTGATATATTTGCCGATATTCATCGCTACATTAGCGGCATAACCACTAATGGGGGCTTTGACTTCCAGTAGCGGTTGTATTCCGTTCTTAAGTAATGCCTCCGTTTGAACGCCTAAAAGAGAAAGTTGTGCAGCAGCGGCGTCCTGGCGACTCTTCATGGAGAGAAAGTCCGCTTTACTTTGCTGGAATTTCTTTTGAGAAGCTGCTTGTTCGGCAGACAGATTTTTTTGCCGTTCGTATTCAGCTAAGAGATATTCGGTTTGTGCGTGACTGTCCAGATAAGTTTGTTGCAGGGTGATGAACTCCGGATTCTCTAACGTGGCGATTACACTGTTTGCAGCCACCCATTGCCCTGGAAGCAGAGAAGCTTTTTTTACAATGCCTCCCATGGTTAAAGCAATGGTTGCCTGACGTTGAGGAGGAAGAACGATTCGTCCGTTGAACGAAACCTGATTAGGCTTTGAGGTAGCTGAAGTGATGGCATCCACTTCGGGTTGTGCGATGGTATCTGCTATCGTTTCGGCAACGGGAATTGCGGCGGATTCGTTATTTGTAGTTTGCTGGTTTCCTTTGCAAGCCGTTAGAACTAGTAAAAGGATGGGATAAACTATTTTTTTCATATCTTATGTTTTATAATAATTATTCAGGGTGATGTATCTCATTCAATGTCTCGATTTTCCACCTACTTGAAAAGTTCATATTCCAGTGCAGCAATATTGTATTGGTAGACTGTTTCAATATAGCCTCTGCGTATCTCTCTGGCGGTGGTAATCGACTGTATATATTCGGCAATGCCTGTTTCGCTCTGCTGCAATTGCAGGTTGGCTGCCTTTGTCAGTTCATCCGCTTCTTTCAAGGCAGAAGAGGTATAATATCGTAAACTCTCATTATATCTGCGAAGGGATGCTTCCAGTTCGAGTGTCTTATTTCTTAACTCCCGGATGTTGGCATCTGCCTGTATTTGCGCTGAAGTAGCAGTTAGCCGTGCCTGCTTCACTTTGCTCTTTTGTGGTAGGAAGTAGATGGGGAAAGAAACCCCGATCATCCAGGCATTCAGATTCTTAAGTGGGAGAATGTCCTGACGTGTATACCCCACACTGATTTCAGGAAAGAAATGGCTCTGCTCTACATGGAGCATTGCTTTCGCTTCATCTGCCTGGCTTTGAAAGTAGGCAGTATGTGCTCCCGACAGGTTTCCATCCGAAATGCCGGTATAGAATAAGGATAAAGTGGAATCCACCGGAACAATGGGATCGTTGGAGTAGCAACTCCATTGGAAACGTGCCAATGCCATTTTCTCTTCTTCTTTTGCTTGGAACCAGCGGTTATGCAGATCGGCAGCTATGGTGGTCATCATATTTTTTTCGAGCAAGGTAATCTCTCCTTGTTGGTATCGTAATTCTCCGATGCGCTGCAGCTCTTCTGCCATTTTATCCTGATCCCGATACATTGAGCAGAGATTAGTGGCATATTGGTAGTAGGCCCACGCCCTTTTCACTTCTGCTGTGATTTCTTTCTCTACCATCTGCCGATAATAGGTGTTCGTTTTTACCTGACGGTTGACTAACGCATTCTTGTAGAATGGCGTTAGAAGGGAGCCCAGGCTTTGCTCGAAAGTCAGTTCCTTGTCTTTTTTGTTTTCTCCGTTAAGTTGACCCCAGGAATAGCTGAACGAGGTAGGCGTTGCTTCTATCACTTCTCCGCGAGTGGCTTTGGCTTGTTGAATAGCATTATTGGCTATTTTCAGGCGAGGATGATTTTGTTTGGCTATTTCTATCGCCTGTTCGAGACTAACAGTTTGTGTCTGTTGAGCGGAAACGAACGCGGGAAGAAATAAGAACAGGAGAAACAATTCCCCGAAAGGCCGGTGCAGTTTGATTCCCGGACGTCTCCAGGTAGCAAATGAATTTACAATTTTGTAAAACACCGGAATGATGAGTAAAGTCAGTACGGTAGAAATAATCAAGCCACCGATGACCACTGTTGCCAACGGACGTTGTACTTCTGCGCCGGCTGAAGTGGCTATTGCCATCGGGACGAATCCCAAAGATGCAACCAGTCCTGTCAGGAATACAGGACGGAGCAAGTGTGGAGTCCCTCTTTTGATAATCTGGTTTGTAGTCATGGAATAGGTATTTTGTTTACGAAGTTCGTTGAAGTGATTTACCATCAGGATACCATTCAATACTGCTACCCCGAACAAAGCAATGAATCCTACTCCGGCCGATATGCTAAACGGGAGCCCGCGTAGCCAAAGTGCGGCGATACCACCGATGAGCGATAGGGGGACGGTTGAGAATACCATCAGGGTATAGGTGATGTTCTTGAATGCGAAGAACAGAATCAACAGAATAAGCATTAATGCCACTGGGATGACCACCAGTAAGGTATTGATGGCATTTTGCAAGTTTTCGAACTGGCCGCCGTATTCGAAGTAATATCCCGGCTTCAGTTTGATGTTCTTGTCCAGTGTCTCTTGAATATTGGCGACAACTTGCTGGATGTCTGCGTCACGCACATTGACACCGATGACGATGCGCCGTTTGGTTGCATCCCGATTGATTTGCAGTGCCCCACTGACAAGGTCGATGCTTGCTACCTCTCCAACAGGAATTTGAATTCCTTCCGAAGTGCGTACAAACAACTTATCAAGATTCAAGTCGGCCACTTTCTCCTGGTCAAGCCGTACCACGAGATCGAATCTCCGTTCGTTTTCAAAGACTACACCTGTTGACTCTCCGGCATAGGCAGTTCGGATAATGGTGTTAAGCTCTTGTATGTTGATGCCGTAACGGGCTATTTTGCTACGGTTGTATTTCACTACCAATTGGGGTAATCCCATCGTCTGCTCAACGATGACATCCGCTGCTCCCGGCACTTTTTCTACAAAGGTAGCTGCTTCTTTGGCTCTTTCATATAATTCGTGCGTGTCTTCTCCATATAGTTTGATGGCAATATCTGCTTTTGCTCCCGTCATCAGCTCGTTGAAGCGAAGCTGTATCGGTTGCGAGAAGTTGAATTCGGCACGTTCAGAGAGCGGAGCAAGTGCATCTTTCATTTTATCCACCATTTCTGCACGGCTTCCGGCACTTGTCCATTCTTTGAATGGTTTCATGATAATCATCACATCAGCATCTTCCACTGCCATCGGGTCAGTGGGAACTTCCGCCGTTCCTATTTTGGCTACCACGTGTTTGATTTCAGGGAATTTATCCATTAATGCTTTCTCTGCCAAGCGGGAAACTTCGATACTTTCGGTCAGCGAACTTCCTGCGGGTAGTGTCATTTGCATGGCAAAATCACCTTCGTCCAAAGTGGGAATGAACTCTGCTCCCAGGCGGGTAAAGAGAAAAAGTGAACCGATCAGCGCGGAGAAGGCTATGATGACGGTACGCCATTTGTAACGAAGACAGGCGCGCAGGGTGTGCTGGTAGATCTTGTTCAGTTTCTCGAAGAAGCGGTCGGCAAGGGTGGGTTTCACAACAATGGTATGCTTCAGAAAGAGGGAGGCCATCATAGGAACATAAGTCAGTGAAAGAATTAAGGCTCCGATAATGCAGAACACAAGTGTTTTGGCCATGGGGGTGAAGTATTTCCCTTCAATCCCGTTCAATGTAAGGATGGGGAAGAAGACGATAAGGATAATCAACACTGCAAAAGTGGCCGAACGTGTAACGCCGGAAGCTCCTTTTTCCACTTCTTTGTCCATCTCTTTGCGGGTCAGTGTGCGGCCTCGGAATTGTTTTCCGTAAATGTGGGCGAGGATACCTTCCAATATAACGATAGAGCCATCTACTACAATACCAAAGTCAATGGCACCGAGACTCATTAGATTGGCGGTGACATTGAATACACGCATCATGATAAAAGCGAAAAGCATTGCCAGCGGGATGACGGATGCGACAATCAGTCCGGCACGGAGGTTGCCGAGGAAGAGGATGAGTACAAGGAAGACGATAACCGCTCCTTCAATCAGGTTGTTGACAACCGTAGAGATGTTCCGGTTTACCAGTTCCGAACGGTTCAAGTAAGGTTCTATACTGACTCCTTCGGGTAATAGCTGCTGTATTTTTTCTACCCGTTTTTCGAGTTCTTGAGTCACTACATTTGCGTTGGCACCTTTCAGCATCATGGCAATTCCGCCGACACACTCGCCCTCACCATCCTTTGTCATGGCACCGAAACGCTTTGGAGAACCGAAGCGGACAACTCCTACATCACTGATATGTACCGGAATCCCATTCCGGTTGGTCACTACAATCTGTTCAATATCCTTGATGCGGGTAATCATACCTTCCGACCGGATATAGTAGGCGTTCTTTATCTTCTCAATGTAGCTTCCTCCGGTATTTTGGTTGTTGCTGCTAAGTGCTTCGAACACCTCGCCGATAGTGATATTCAAAGAAAACAGGGCGTCCGGATCGACGGCTACTTCATATTGTTTCAAGTAACCGCCGAAACTATTGATTTCTACTATACCGGGTATACCGGACAACTGACGTTTCACCATCCAATCTTGAATGGTGCGGAGTTCCATTGCGTCATATTTCTTCTCATATCCGGGAGCTACCTTTAATATATACTGGTAAATCTCTCCCAGACCGGTAGTGATGGGCATCATCTCCGGTGTTCCGAGCTCGGAGGGAATTTCGCTTGTTACGCTTTGTATTTGTTCATTTATCAGCTGCCGTGCATCGAGTGTGGGGACACTTTCTTTAAAAACGACCGTTACGACCGATAGTCCGAAGCGGCTGACAGAACGGATATCTTCGACATTCATAATATTGCTCATCGCTATTTCGATAGGCATAGTGATGAGCTGTTCCACCTCTTGTGGCGCGAGTGTAGGGGATACGGTCACTATTTGTACCTGATTATTGGTAATGTCGGGCACGGCATCAATAGGTAGTGTCAGCATCGCATAGATACCTCCGATAAACAGGAAGAGAGTAGTGAGTCCTACAAATAGTTTCTTCTTGATTGAAAAACGTACAATAGCTGTAAACATGACTTTCGTTGTATTATTATTTCACAGTACAAAATTACGGCCTATCTTCATCCGTTATCACTAAGAATAAATGAAGCGGAAAGATTGTGGGGTGAAGTGACGGATTGGGGAATTGAAAGATGTAAAATCATAGTTCTTGTTTCACTGCTGAACAAACATTTCTTTCAGTTTACTCGTTTAATATAAAAACAAACTAAATGTATATTCAGCATGAAAACATTCGTCTTGATGATGGTAAGCCTGTTGTTTGCAATTTCTTCGGAAGCGCAAAACAAGTCTTTTTATGATTTTACAGTGAAAACTATTGATGGTAAGGACTTTCCTCTTTCTTCACTGAAAGGTAAGAAAGTGCTGGTAGTCAACGTGGCATCTAAGTGTGGGCTGACGCCCCAGTATGCTCAACTGGAAAAACTATATGAGAAATATAAAGAAAAAGACTTTGTTGTTATCGGTTTTCCGGCGAATAACTTTATGGGACAAGAACCGGGTAGTAATGAGGAAATAGCCAAGTTCTGTTCTTTGAACTATGATGTTACTTTTCCGATGATGGCTAAGATTTCCGTTAAAGGAAAAGATATGGCTCCTCTTTACCAATGGTTGACGGAGAAAAAACAGAATGGGAAAGAAAATGCACCGGTTCAGTGGAACTTTCAGAAGTTTATGATTGATGAGAACGGACATTGGGCGGGAGTTGTGTCTCCGAAAGAAAGTCCGTTCTCTGAAAAGATTATTACTTGGATAGAGAAGGAATAAGAGAGACTTTTTTCAGCTCTTCTTCGAAGTTGGGAGTGAAGATTCCTTTACCCAGATTTTCTTTTATTTCTTCGATCTTCCAAAATCGTCCACCGTCCAGTTCGTCGCTGGGATGGATTTCTTCCTCATAAACGGTTTTGTGGACAAAAACAAGCTCTTTTTCACGGCTGGATTCAAAAATATAACTGGTGAGAAGCTCGGGAGTGAAGTCTGTGATGCCTAATTCTTCACGGACTTCTCTCTTTAGGGCGATTTCTACGCTTTCGCCCAAATCAATATGTCCGCCTACAGCCGTATCCCATTTCCCCGGTTGAATGTCTTTCCATTCGGGGCGTTTCTGTAAGTAGATGTCTCCTTGGGCATTGAATACGTGAAGGTGAACTACCGGATGAAGCAGTTTGCTACCGCTGTGACATTCTCCGCGAGTGGCAGCTCCGGTGATATTTCCCTGTTCGTCTACGATAGGGAACATTTCCTGGTTATTATCGCTTGGCATAGTGTCTTTTATATTGCGTAAAATCTTTTGGAGAGAAGAATATCTTATGGTATTAATAAAGAAGAATCTCCATAACTTAGGAACCGGAAATCATGCGCCAGTGCATAATCATAAATAGTGCGCCAATTCCCTTTTACAAAAGCTGAAACCAAAAGCAGCAAGGTACTTTGCGGCTGATGGAAATTAGTAACCATCGCTTTCACTATTTTATAATTGTATCCCGGTGCTATGATAATCTGTGTACTGGTGTGAAGGGTTTC
>CDTY01045556.1_pt1 | contig 14592 bp, 13 predicted proteins | sample 557731 | NCBI WGS metagenome assembly CDTY01 (sample SAMEA3182101, study PRJEB8094) | gut metagenome | biome: human; feature: gut; material: Stool; isolation source: human stool | place: Canada | collected 2013-02-12
TTGTAGTTGTAGCCCATGGAGAAGCCGTGGGCGCCGGTGTCGTGGATCACCAGCAGATCGCCGATATCCACCTTGGGCAGCATCCGGTCCACGGCGAACTTGTCGTTGTTTTCGCACAGAGAACCGACCACATCGTACTTGTGGTCACAGGGTAAGCTCTCCTTGCCCATGACGGTGATGTGGTGATAGGCGCCGTACATGGCCGGCCGCATCAGGTTGCAGGCGCAGGCGTCCACGCCCACATAGTCCTTGTAGGTGTGCTTTTCGTGGAGCACTGTGGTGACCAGATGACCGTAGGGCCCCAGCATGAACCGGCCCAGCTCCGTGTAGAGGGCCACGTCGCCCATGCCGTTGGCAGTCAGCACTTCTTCGTAGACTTGCCGCACACCCTCGCCGATGACGGCGATGTCGTTGGCCGTTTGATCGGGCTGATAAGGGATGCCGATTCCGCCGGAGAGGTTGATAAAGGTGATGTGGCAGCCGGTCTCCTTCTGCAGCTCCACGGCCAGCTGGAAGAGGATGCGGGCCAGGGCGGGGTAGTAGTCGTTGGAGAGGGTGTTGGAGGCCAGGAAGGAGTGGAGGCCGAACTCCTTGACGCCCAGGGCCTTGAGCTGCCGGAAGGCCTCAAAGAGCTGCTCCCGGGTCATGCCGTACTTGGCGTCGCCGGGGGTGTCCATGACCTGGAAGCCCTCCCGGGTGTCCCCCAGGGTGAACACGCCGCCGGGATTGTAGCGGCAGCACATCTTCTCCGGCATCCGGCCCAGCAGGCGGTGCACATATTCCACATGGGTGATGTCATCCAGATTGATGATGGCGCCCAGCTGGGCGGCCAGGCGGAACTCATCCTCCGGCGTGTCGTTGGAGGAGAACATGATCTCCTCGCCCTGGATGCCGCACCGGTCGGCCATCATCAGCTCCGTCAGAGAGGAGCAGTCCGCGCCGCAGCCCTCCTCTTTGAGCAGCTTCAAAATGGCCGGGGTGGGGGTGGCCTTGACGGCGAAATATTCCCGATAGCCGGGGTTCCAGGCAAACGCCGCCTTCAGGCGGCGGGCATTTTCACGGATGCCCTTCTCGTCATAGATGTGGAAGGGGGTGGGGTATTGGGCCGTAATGGCCTTGAGCTGATCCAGCGTAACAAATGGTGTTTTCATCCTGCGACCTCGAATTTCTCTTGTGTTGCCCAGTGGGCGATATTCTATTATTTTAGGAGGGATGCCCCCTCCTGTCAAGATGGGCGGGAAAATTTGGGAGAAGGGGCAGGAAAAAGGCGGGGCGGAGCCCTTGCGCCGGCGCCGGCGCTGTGTTACACTAAAGCGGAGGGCGGAAGACTATCTGCCCCATGAAGTGACCCTTTGCCGCTCCCGGATGGGAGGAAGCGGAGGGAACAGGAGGAACGACCCATGCGGGAGAAGAGCATGAAATTGCTGGTGACCTTCCACACCACCGCCGGTGCCATGGCCATGGAGAAATACTGCAAGGCCCAGGAAGCTCCTGGCCGGCTGATCCCCGTGCCCCGGAGCATTACGGCGGACTGCGGACTGTGCTGGATGGCACCTACGGATGCCCGACCCCAGCTGGAGGCTCTGGTGGCGGAGCATCAGCTGGATGTGGAAGGATTTTATGAGGAGCTGGTGTAATCATGGCTGACCCCTGTGAAGAGTGCGTGCACTATGACTACGATGAGGAGCTGGAGGCCTTCGTCTGCCAGATGGACCTGGATGAGGACGAGATGGCCCGCTTTTTGTCCTCGTCGGCCAGCGCCTGTCCCTTTTACCGCCGGGGCGATGACTATGCCACCGCCCGGCGGCAGTAAAGCCCTTGAAAAAAGACCGCGGCACGGAATTCTCCGTGCCGCGGCTTTTTTGTGGGGAGAATCAGTTCCGGCGCAGGGCGATAACCAGCTCACCGTCCCGCCAGGTGACCACAGGCCGCCGGGGCGGACCGGACAGGGGAGAGGAGAGGGAGGGAAGGGGCATCTTCTCCTGCCGGAACACAGACAGGGCAAGGCCCAGAAGGCCCATGTCCAAAATGGAGTGGAGATTGCCTACCAGCAGCGGGAAGGTGCCGCTGGTGAAGGGATAGCCCAGGGTCAAAAGGAGGCTGGACACCGCCTGGAGCCCCAGGGTCAGCACCACTGCCAGGGATACCAGCCGCCCCAGCTCGTTTTTCTGCCGCAGGCACTTGACCAGGATCCAGAGCAAAGTTCCCGCCACCGTCAGCATCAGCGTCAGGAAGGGCATCCAGCCCAGGCGGTGGATCAGCGTGGTCAGCAGGGCGTCCCGGCCGGACTCCGGCACCAGCATCCAGTAGGGGGTGCTGGAATCCTCGAAGAAACCGCCGATGGTGCCCTCTCCCAACCATTGGGCGCCGGCCAGGGCGCTCTGGATGGCGGTGGCCATGTACCCTCTGCCCAGCGCTTCCGCCTCCGGGTTAAGCAGCAAAGCCAGTCGCTTTTGAAAATAGCCCTGAGAGAATCCGTAGCAGAGGCAAAAGGCGCCGCAGAGCAGTAAAAAGAGCACCAGGGCCAGGGTCCCGGCGTGCTTCCCCACGCCGAACCAGTCCCGATATGCGGCGCACAGCAAGAGAAGGGCGCCGGTGAGAAGAAGGATCACCAGCCCCAGGAGATAGGGGGCCAGCATGGCGACGGCGGCCAGGGGGACGCCGCCCAGAATGGCCAGCACCAGTCCCTTCCAGCCCTTGCCCCGGAGGGCGTAGACCAGAACGGCATAGGCTACGGGATAGAGCAGCACTACGTACCGGGTGTAATAGGAGGCGTTGTTATAGTTGGGGGAGAAGAGCAGGGACAATCCCCCCAGGACCACAGCGCCCCAGTAGACCGCCCGGGCATAGCGGCCCAGGAAGGTATAGTCCAGGAAATAGGCCCCCAGCAGGCACCCACAGCCCAAAAGAAGGGCCAGCAGAGTCTGGGGCACCTGGATGGCGTCCGGCATGGCAGCAGTCAGCCCCACCCGCAAAATGCCGCCGGTGAGGGCCAGAAGCAGCGTCAGCCCCAGCAGTCCCCACTGGGGCTGGGGACGGTGGACCCGGTCCAGCTCCTGTCCTACGGTCACCGGGTCACCCATCTGACGCACAGCCTCCGCCTGGGCCTCCTCAGGGGCCATGCCCTGTTCCAGACAGGCGTCCTGCTGGTCCAGCAGGTGGGTCTGCAGCTCCCTGCGCAGGGGCGCCTTGGCCCGTTTCCAGCGGACCTGGTCCATGGCCGTGTCCAAGAATTGCTCCATAGGCTCAGGCAAGGCAGGCACCTCCCTCCAACACCTGGGTGACGGCGGCGGCATAGGTCCGCCACTCCGCCTCCTTCTGGGCCAGCTGGCCCCGTCCCGCTTCCGTGAGGGCGTAATAGCGCCGGGGCCGGGCGGCGTCGCCGCCGGACTGCTCCCGGGCCGTCACCCAGCCCTGCTGCTCCAGGCTGTGGAGCAGGGGATAGAGGGTCCCCGCCTTGAGCTCAAAGGTCCGGTCCGAGCGGCGGCGCAGCTCTTCGATCATCTGATAGCCGTACATCTCCCCGCCCTCCAGCAGCTTGAGCACCAGCAGGGTGGTGCTGCCGGAGAGGAGGCTTTTATCGATGGCCATAGGGCATCCCTCCTGATATATCGATTGTCTATATAATAGCTCGACCATCGATATATGTCAAGGAAAAATTTCCCGGCGTCGCAGCGATCATTGCAAAAATGGCGTATAAAAGCAATGAAAAAGACAATATATCGTGCTTTTTGCGGGGCGAGGAGGAGAAAATCCGGCCCATGGAGGGACGGAAAAATTGCCAAAGGCGGCGGGGTGTGGTATACTGCCCCCAAGAAATCGCCTGAAGAAAGGAGCGAAAAGGAATGCGGAGAGAATGGCTTCCCGGTAAGAGCGGGTTTCCGGTGCCCTGTGTGCATACGCTGACAGGGGAGGAGCAAACGGTTTGCGTACTGACCCACGGCTTTGGCTCCGGCAAGGATGGGGAGACAGCCCGGCGGGCGCTGGAGGCACTGCCCCGGCGGGGCATCGGCGTGCTGGCCTTTGACTTCCCCGGCCACGGGGAGAGCCACCGGGACAGCCGAGAGCTGACGGTGGAGGGCTGCCTGGACGATCTGGCAGCGGCGGAGGCCCGGGTCCGACAGCTGTGTCCCCATGCCCGGGTGGTCTACTTCGGCTCCAGCTTCGGCGCCTATGTGATCTTACACTATTTGGCTACCCAGCCCCACGCCGGACACAGGGCCTTTTTGCGCAGTGCGGCGGTGGACATGCCGGCTATTTATCAGGACTTCCTACGCCAGGGCCGGGCACTGCTGGGCAGGACCGGGGACTTCCTGGCGGAGGAGGGCTATGACCGGCCCATCTGGATGACAGAGGCCTTTGCCGCCGACCTGGCGGCCCACAGCGTATGGGAGGCCTATGAGCCGGGGATGGCGGAGCTGGCCATGGCCCACGGGGCGGAGGATGCGGTGGCCTCGCCGGAGGCTGCCCGACGCTTTGCCCGGGAGAAGGGGGCGGAGCTGACTGTGTTCCCCGGCGAGGGCCACTCCCTGGCGGGTCCCGGCGTGCCGGAGCAGGTGCTGGGGCTGGCGGCGGACTTCTTTACAAAGGAGCCGTGACGACAGAAAGAGACCTTCCACCGACCAGGAACAGGGAAAAGCCAACCCGCTGAAATCAGGCGAAAAAGTGGGGAGAAAGCGGCTGCATACTCTGTTTTTGGCTGATTTCTCACCTGCAAATGAGACAAACTGCCCAACTCTCGCTATACGGAGTTGGGCAGTTTGTTCAATGGACTGCATCGTCCTTGCCACCACGGGCGGTCGTCCAGCCGGAAACTTTTTGTGATGAAAAATGAAAATTTTGGTTGACAAAGTCACAAGGCTATGTTACTATCTCGTACATCGAACGCAAAGACGCAGAGTAGTAAGCGAAAAGGCCCATGCAGAGAAGTGTCGGTTGGTGCAAGACACGATGGCTGCCGATTCGCCGAACTGGCTGCAGAGCGGCTGTGCTGAAGAAAAGTAAGTGCAGACGGGTGCTCCCGTTACAGAGCAGGGATATGATGGTATCCCACAGAGTGATCCTCATTTCGAGGATAAAGAAGAGTGGTACCGCGGAAGGAAGTTGCCTTTCGTCTCTTCTGCCCTGACAGGCAGGAGCGGCGAAAGGTTTTTTTGTTGCCTCCTGACCCCCATCCAATCTTTTTTCGGGAGGAAACACACATGAAAGAAAAACGCATCGCAAAGACACCCTTTGCACTGGCCTTCTCTGTGGGCGCCGTGCTCTTCTCTGCCCACGCCGGCGGCGGCTTTGCCACCGGCAACCAGGCCAACACCTACTATGTGGGCCTTGGCTGGGCGGGCATCGTCTCCGCCGTCATCGCCATGCTGCTGCTGACCCTGACCATGCGTCAGGCCATGGTGATGTACAATTCCCGTGGGCTCACCAGCTACAAGCAGCTCTTTGAGACCCTCTACCATCCCTTCGACAAGATCGAGTGGGTCTTTGAGATCTTCTTCTACATCATGGTCCTCATGGCTGTGGCCGCTGCCATCTCCGGCGCCGCCTCCGCCCTCCAGGGGTATTTCGGCATGAACTACTACCTGGGCATCGTGGTGGTGGGCATGGTGGTGCTGATGCTCACCATCTTCGGCGCCGGCATCGTCCGGGCGGCCTCCACCTACATGGGCATCGCAATTCTGGTCACCGCCATCACCATCTACACCGTGGGCATCTTTAAGAGCGACAGCTCCATCACCGCCATCCTCCAGCAGGATTTTGCCACCCGGGGCTTCGGCGGTATGCCCCAGGCTATCATCAACGCCTTTACCTATGCCGGTTTCCAGTGTGTGACGCTGCCCACCATGATCGCCTGCGGCACGCCCCTGGAAAACCGCAAGGGCTGTGGTAAGGCCATGTGGATCTCCTTCGTGATGAACACCGTGGCTCTGGTGCTCTCCATCTTCATGCTGTTGTCCTGGCAGGGCGTTTACACCTCCGTGGAAGGCGGCACCACCATCCCCACCCTCACCTCCTGCAATGCCATGGGCATCAGCTGGCTCACCACCGTGTACGGCATCTGCCTGCTGCTGTGCCTGATCTCCACCGGCGTTACCACCATCTACGGCTTCGTGGCCCGGTTTGAAAAGCTCCCCATGTTCCGGGGTATTTCCTCCGCGCCCATCCGCAGCGCCATCGTCTCCGCCTTCATCATCGTGGTGTCCATGACCATCTCCCTGGTGGGCCTTTCCAATATCATCAAGTACGGCTACGGCTACTGCGGCTACCTTGGCATCGCGGTGGTGGTGATCCCCTTCCTCACCGTAGGCGTCTATAAGAACCGCGCCTACATCCGCGCCCACGGAGAGGCATTCCCCCAGCGTCAGGAGGAAGAGCCCTCTTCCGCCAAGTCCGTTCCCAACACCCGCCCCGCCGCCCAGTGCGACTGAGCCCCAGCAAGTAAAGGAGAAACGATCATCATGGAGAAAACTCTCTTTCCCGGATATACCATCGGCCCGGACGCCTATGACGACATTGCCGCCGTCTGCCCGGCCTACGGCAAAAAAGCGGCCGTCATCGGCGGCAAGCGTGCCCTGGCAGCGGCCGGGGACGCCATCGTAAAGGCGGCACAGGCTGCGGGCCTGGAGGTCATCGGCCCCATCTGGTACGGCGGCGAGGCCTCCCGGGAGAATATGGAGATGCTGCGGCCCCAGGTGGCGGAGGCGGACATGATCTTCGCCGTGGGCGGCGGAAAGGCCATCGATACCTGCAAGGTCCTCTCCCAGGAGACCCACCGGCCCTTCTTCACCTTCCCCACCATCGCCTCCACCTGCGCCTCCTGCACAAGCCTTGGCATCGTCTATCATCCCGACGGGAGCCTGCGGGAGTACTCCTTCTCCAAGATTCCCCCCAACCACATCTTCATCAACACCCAGGTTATCGCCGACGCCCCGGACATCTACCTGTGGGCCGGCATGGGCGATACCATGGCCAAGCACTACGAGTGCACCATCTCCTCCCGCAACGACATCCCCGCCCACTCCGACGCCATGGGTATCGCCCTGAGTTCCATGTGCGCTGTGCCCATTATGCGCTGGGGCCGTCAGGCCCTGGAGGATTGCAGGGCTCACACCGTCACCCGGGAGTTGACGGAGGTGATTTTGGGCATCATCATCTCCACGGGCCTGGTGTCCAACTTCGTCCAGGTGGACTATACCACCGGCCTGGCCCACGCCATCTACAACGGCTTCACCGTCCTGCCCTCCACGGAGGCCCACCATCACCTCCACGGCGAGGTGGTCTCCTACGGCATTTTGGTGATGCTCACCATCGACAAGCAGTATGAGGAGCGGGACAAGCTCTACGCCTTCAGCCGCTCCATCGGCCTGCCCACCTGTCTGGCGGATGTCCACGCCACGCCGGAGGATCTGCCGGCCGTCACGGCCAAGGCCTTGGCGGGTATCGATGTGCGTGTCTATCCCTATCCCGTCACCGAAGAGATGATCGTGGCGGGCATTATGGAGATGGAGGAGTACCACCGCACCCACGGATAAGGGCGGATTCACAAAAGAATATGGTGCCTTGTTCCAAGACACCATAAAAAGGCAGGCTGGAGAAACCTCTCCAGCCTGTCTTTTCGCTTTTTGTGAAGTTCATTGCTCCGCCTTTGCCGGGCCCAGAAGGGTCTGCCGCACCTGGGATTCGCCATATACCGGGATGCCGGCCTCCAGCAGGTGCTGGGCGGTGACGCCATTGCCGGGGACCTGGGTGTGGGAAAAGGTGCCGTCATAGATGGCGCCCCGGCCGCAGGAGGGACTGCGCTCCTTGAGCACGGCCGCCTGGCAGTTCAGGAGCCTGGCCAGCGCCAGGGCCTCCGCTGCGCCTTTTTCGTAGGCATCGGTGACGTCGCCGCCGGCATTTGTCACCACCCGGTCCCCCAGCCGTTCCGCCGGCGGGCGGGGGGTGGCCAGGCCGCCCAGCTGCTCGGGGCACACGGGCACCAGCTCATAGCGCCGCCCCAGCTCCTCCGCCCACTCCTGCTTATTTCCGCCGCCGTCATAGCGGCAGCAGGTGCCCAGCAGACAGGCACTGATCAAAATACGCATAGACCTCTCTCCTTTGCGGGATGTGTCTAGTCTCCGCTGTCCCGGATCCGGACCCGAAAGACCCATTGGCCGTCCAGGGTGCGGTAGCCGTCGCTGAGGCTGTCAGTGATGTGGACCAGGCTGTGGATAACGGGGGAGGACAGGGAGTGGATGCCGCCGGCCAGCTTCTTGCCGCTGAGGTCGAAGAGGTCAAAATAGTCCGAGCCGTAGCTCTGGCACAGCAGATACGCTGTCTCATCCGCCGGGTCCTGGGTCCTGACGATGGAGGCGTAATTGCCGGCGGGAATCAACACCTCGTCCTTGCTATTGTAGCAGACGCCGTCCCGGAAGCCGTCGTTTTCCAGAATCACCAGTCCATCCTGCTCCAAAGTCGCCGACACCGGCTGGAAGCCCTGCGGCAGAGGAATAGTTCGGGTCTGGGAGCCGTCAAAGCAAGTCAGGGCGGTTCCGTCCTGGGAGACGGTCCACAGCAGCCCGGTGCCCACCGACACCGTCGTCTGGTCGGTGATCCAATCCGGAGTGGCCTCCTGCAGCGTTTCATCGTAGCAGGTGACGCCGGTGTAGGAGGCGTAATCCTCCGTGGGCTGAGCGGAGAGATACCAGATTTTTCCCGCTCCGTCCTGCCAGGTGAGGAGCTGCTGGTCCGCCTGGGCCCGCAGCACTGCCTGGCCGGAGCGGTCAATGAGGGCATGGGTGCCGTCGGACAGGTCCGCCAGGGCGTAGTCTCCCTGAAAGTCCACGGCAGAGCGGAACTGGGGCTGGATGGCCCAGCTGCCGTCCTCTCCCAGATAGCCGTAGGTGCCGTTACGAATGGCCACAGCCCATTTGTCCCCGTGCCAGCCCATACAGGTGTCACAGCGACTCAAAGAGGTCACAGTGCCGGTGTAGAGGTCCACGCGGCCCCGGGTATCCTCCGTAATGAGAGAGGTCCCACCCTCCCCGGCGTGGGACATATACCAGTTCTCGCCGCACAGCTTTGTCATCCGCTGGCCGCTGACGCACAGGTGCAGATCTCCTGTCTGGTCACACAGATACAGCGCCCCCTGGGTGTCTACCAGGAAGTAGTGCTCCGTGTCCGGTGCCCAGCCGTAGACGAAGTCCTCACCGGTGCACCAGCTGCCGTCCAGAGCGGCCAGGGCCAGGCGCATTTCCCATTCACCACTCTGGGCCTGTTCCGCAGACCGCTCCAGCACCCAGAAGGAGCTCAGCTGGCTCTGAGAGGTGGCGTAGTCGTAACAGTAGGGCTGATAGATATTGGTATACACCGGGTCCGTCACGATCTCGCCCTGCAAAGTCACCAGGCCGTATTTCTCCACGTTGGTGTAGCGGTCGCCGTTGATGGCGCCCACGTAGGGGAGGAGGGGGCCGTAGTCCTCTGCCGGAATCAGATGGTCGGTGAAGCCGGCATAACGGCGGGTAAAGCGCTGCTGCGGCGCCTCATAGTCCGTCAGCTTGGACCAGTCAGTGTAGACAGGGGCGACCTCCTCCGTCTCGTCGGAGGAGGTCGCTTCCGGTCCTCCGGCGCAGCCGCTGAGCAAAAGCAGCGCCGCCAGGAGTCCCCAGGGCTTTTTCATGCCTCGTCCTCCACGGCGGACACGGAGACATACCCCTCATGGCTCACCAGCTTCTGACCCTCGTCGCTGAGGATCCAGTGGTAGAGCACGCTGGTGGGATCGTCGTCGGGAAGGCCGGCCTTCATGACCACATAGTAGTTGTTCAAAAAGGGATATTCACCGGAGCGGATGGTGTCGGCGCTGGGGGTCACGCCGTCCACCGCCAGGATCTTCAATCCGTCAGCCATCTCCATGTCGTTGGCGTAGTAGTACATGGTGTAGCCGATGGCGCCGGGGGAGTCATTATAGCTCTCCACCGCTTCAATGAGGCCGGCCATGGAGTCCACCACATAGTCCGTGGGCGGAGTCATGAGGGGCAGGTCCTTCATCACCAGATTCTTGAAGGCGGTCTGGCTGCCGGCTTCCTCATTGCGCTGGAAGGGGACGATGTCCACGTCGTCACCGCCCACCTGGGACCAGTTGGTGATCTCGCCGGTGTAGATCTTCTGGATTTGCTCGGTGGTCAGGGAGTCCACCGGATTGTCGGCATTGACCACGAATACCAGACCGTCAATGGCAAAGGGATCCATCTCCCAGGCAAAGCCGGCGTCCTCCTTTTCCTGCCAGATGGAGTCGGCGGGCTCGGCGGAGATCAGCAGGTCGGACTCTCCGTAGATCAGGGTCCGGTAGGACTGGGTGGTGCGGGAGAACTCCGTCAGATCCGCCACCTCCTCCCGGGTCTCACCCAGCAGCACACTGGCAATGGCCTGGGCCAGGGGGACAGTGGAGGTGGAGCCGTTGAGCCGGGGGAAATTCTCACGGGTAAAGACGAACTGCCCCTCCTGAGGGGCGGGGGTCTGGTCGGAGGAGGCCTCCGACGGGGCGGCGCCGCAGCCCGTCAGAGTCAGGGCCAGCGCCAGCAAAAGACTGGGCAGCAAGCTGCTTCGTTTCACGTTGCTATACACTCCTTTGTACTGCCTTTCGGCGGAAAATCAAAGGGAAGGCCCGCAAAACCTTCCATGTTGCCGATTATACCAGCCTTTTGCAGGGAAATCCACCGGATTTGGTAACATGGATTGCAGTTTGGTAACAGGATGCAAGGCTTCTAGTCCTCATCCAGCAGATGCATCACCGACACCTCGTAGGCAGTGCGCTCCTGGGGACCCTCCTCTGTCATTTTGGTGTAGACCCGGCTTTGGACCCGGCCCTCCAGGGACAGATGGTCGCCCACGCCCAGCGTGCCCGCCCGGGAGGCCAGGCGGCCCCAGGCGATCACCGGCAGATAGTCCGCCCGGCCGTACCGTCTCCCCACCGCCAGCATCAGGTCACAGATGCTGCGGCCCAGGGGGGTGCGGCGCAAGATAGGGGGCTTGCATAGCGTACCGGAGAGGAGGATGCGGTTTTGGGGCTCCGGACCGCCGGGGAAGAGCTCCTGAGCCAGAACGGTGATGACCAGACGGCTGCCCTGGCCGCTTTTGTTATTGTAGGAGCGCAGCTGGCCGGAGATCTGAAGGGGACGGCCGGGAAGCACCTGCTCTGCCAGGGCCGCCGGAACCAGCACCTGCAGATGGTCCGTCTGACCAGAGAGACGGGGCACCGCCAGGGGAAAGCGGAAAAATACCTCACCATGGTTTTCGTGGGAGCGGACAGGCGGCTGCTCCACCGTGCCGCACAGCTCCACTTGGTTGCGATTTTTGACTGTCATATCGGTACACCTCGGTCGTGAGATAGGCGGACGCTCAGGCGCCGCACACTGCATGATATGAACAGCCCGTCCCGAATAGACCTTTTCAAAGGCAGCACGGCGGCATATAATAGGGAAAAACCATGGGAAAAGGAGCACATGGCAATGGCGGATCTGCTGACCTATTTGCAGTGGCGGGGGGACTTGTCCCTGGCCGCCGCCCCCTTCAACGAGGTGGACAATCTCATATTGGCGGAGCTGTCCTTTGTGGACTTTGGCGGTATTGTCCCGCCGCCGGGGGAGGGGAGCGCAGTCCCCCTCCAGGAGGCGGCACGGCGCTATTTTGCCGCCCACCCCAGGGAGGAGATCCACATGGGCGTCCTGGTGCCCCGCCAGATCCCGGACCTGCTGGAGGCCATGGCAGAGAGCGTCCGGTTTCGGGATATGGGGCTCAATTGCTTTGCGGACCGCCTGGACCCGGAGGCCTCTGTGCAGTTTGCGGCCTTGACGGCGGAGCTGGGGGACGGCAGCCTGTATCTCTCCTTCCGGGGCACCGACGACACCATCGCCGGCTGGCGGGAGAACTTTGAGATGAGCTTTCTGGACCAGGTGCCCGCCCAGCAGGAGGCGGAACGGTATGTGGAGGCGGTGGCCCGGCAGTACCGGCGGAAGAAGCTGCGCCTGGGCGGCCACTCCAAGGGGGGCAACCTGGCGGTGTACAGCGCGGTCCACTGCCCGGCGGCGGTCCAGAGGCGGATCGCCGCGGTGTATAACAATGACGGGCCTGGTTTCCGCACCTCCTTCCTGGACCGGCCGGAGCACCAGCGCATCGCCGACCGCATCACCACCATCGTGCCCCAGTTCTCGGTGGTGGGACTGCTGATGGAGCACGAGGAGGACTATACCGTGGTCAAAAGCAGCCAGGCGGGACTGCTGCAGCACGACGGCTTTTCCTGGGAGGTGCTGGGACCGAGCTTTGTGCATCTGCCCTCCGACGCACCCACCATCCGCCGCAACGATGCGGCGCTGAAGCAGTGGGTGGACAGTCTGGACACGGATCAGCGCCGCCGCTTTACCCAGGCCCTGTTCGAGGTGCTGACCTGTACCGGTGCTCAGACGCTTCAGGATCTGACGGAGGACAGCTTCAAAACCGCCGCGGCCATGCTCAAGACCATGGCCGGGCTGGACAAAGAGACAAGACAGGCGTTGAAAGAGGTGGTGGCCCTTCTTTGCAAAGCGCAGGTCCTGGCTATGACCGATGACATCCGAGAGGATTTGGCGGAGGGACGCAGGCGATCCGCCAAAGGAAAAAAACCCTCCGGCCAGGAGTGAAAATCCCGGCGAAAAACCGGGGAAATCCCCCGGCTTTCCCCTGGGATTTCCTGGACGAAAAAGTCACGTAACAGGCGCAATCGTTTGCTTTTGTCTGCCGGCCCTTTTGCTCTTGCAATCTGAAAAAAATCGTGTTACGGTAGTCTCAGAAGAAGTCCCCAGTCAACCAAGAGCGCATATGGAAAAGGAGGCATTCGCATGAGTTATCCCAAAACAGGAAATGAAGTTTATGTCAGTTTTAACCTGTCCAATACCATGCTCTCCGGAATCGGCAAAGGAACGATTACCCGGGAAGACGTCTCTGCCGACTATCTGAAGAACCTGTTTGCCCAATATGGCGTGGTGGTCTCTGCCAAGCCGGAGCAGAAGAAGCTGCTGGAGCGGGTCAACGAGCTCTATGATCTGAAGCTGGAGATCCCCGATCAGTTGAAGGTGTTCCAGCTGTCGGAGAAGAATCGCCGCCTGGTCATCATCACGGTTCAGGGCCTTAAGCGCGTGGGCGGCTCCCTGCTCCCCAGCTACACGGAGGAGGAGTTCAACGAGGCCACCTTCGGCTTCGTCAAATACTATGTCCAGAGCCGTCACTATGACGACCTGGTGGAGGAGAACAAGAAGCTCAAATGGGAGCTGGACAACCAGACCGAGTGGCGCAATCGCACCGACAACTGAGGGCTGTCTCCTGTCCATAGAGTAAAAACAAAGCCCGTCCCCTTATGGGGACGGGCTTTTTGCTGCCAGTATTTATTTCTCCGGCATACCCGGACATGGAAACGACAGCCAGCCGCTGTCTGCCGGCTGATTTTCCGGGGCAAAGCAGGAGGGATCAGCGCTGATACTCGAATTCCAGACCGTACATGGACACCAGGTCGCCATCCTGAATGCCCATCTCCTCCATGCGCTGGAACAGGCCCGACTCCCGGAGCATCCGGTCGAACCAGTTGCGGCTCTCGTAGTCGCCGAAGTTGACGTTGGCGATGAGCCGCTGGAGCCAGGGGCCCTCCACGATCCAGGTGCCGTCCTCCACGCGGATGTCCAGAGGCGCGGAGGTGTCCACCTCCGGGGGCCGCTTGACATACTCAGGCTCATAGACCCGCACCGGGGGCAGGGTGGAAAGCTTGGTGGCCACGGCGTTCATCAGCTCCTTCACCCCCTGGTGGGCGGCGGCGGAGATGACGTACAGGGGATAGCCCTTGTTCTCCACATGGGCCCGCAACTTTTCCAGCAGCTCCGGGTCGGCCATGATGTCGGCCTTGTTGGCAGCCACGATCTGGGGCCGGTTTTCCAGGTCCGCGCTGTACTCCTTGAGCTCCTCGCAGATGGCGTCAAAATCCGCCACCGGGTCCCGGCCCTCGCTGCCGGACACGTCCACCACATGGACCAGCAGGCGGCACCGGTCGATGTGGCGCAGGAAGTCATGACCCAGGCCGGCGCCCTCCGCGGCGCCCTCGATGATGCCGGGGATGTCTGCCAGTACGAAGCTGACGCCCTCGTCCACATATACCACGCCCAGGTTGGGGTAGAGGGTGGTGAAGTGATAGTTGGCGATCTTGGGCTGGGCCTTGGAGACCACGCTCAGAAGAGTGGACTTGCCCACATTGGGGAAGCCCACCAGTCCCACGTCCGCCAGGAGCTTGAGCTCCAGGATCACGTCGTGGCTCTCGCCCTCCAGCCCGGCCTTGGCAAAGCGGGGCACCTGCCGGGTAGGGGTGGCGAAGTGCATGTTGCCCCAGCCGCCCTTGCCGCCCCGGCAGAGGACAAAGGGCTCGTCTCCGGACATATCCTGGATGATCTCGCCGGTCTCGGCGTCCCGGACCAGGGTGCCACGGGGGACCTTGATGACCAGGGACTGGCCGGTCTTGCCGGTCTTGCGCTGGCCCTGGCCGTCCACGCCGTTTTCGGCCACGTATTTGCGCTTGTAGCGGAAGTCCATCAGGGTGGA
>CDTY01051413.1_pt1 | contig 14368 bp, 8 predicted proteins | sample 557731 | NCBI WGS metagenome assembly CDTY01 (sample SAMEA3182101, study PRJEB8094) | gut metagenome | biome: human; feature: gut; material: Stool; isolation source: human stool | place: Canada | collected 2013-02-12
TCATCAAGGATTCCTGCGTCTTTTACAGCCTGGACAATTTGACCGACATATATATCCAACTCTTTGAGTTTTTCATAATATGCGGGAGTATCATGTCCTTCAGTATGTCCGGTATGGTCGGGACCGTCGTAGCAGATGGCAACCAACGCTGGATGTTTCTCTTTTATATAGGCTGATGCCATATTGCCTAATTCTTTGGGAGTTTTGTTGCAATCGGCAACATGATAATGATAGTTCAGAGAAAGGGTGTCCACCAAATATTTGATGCCTTCCCATTCATACAAACAACCGATTTCTGCTTCCGGGCGGGCGTCGCGTAATAATTGGAAAACAGTAGGGAAAATACCATTTTTATTTAATACACGTGACGGAAGTTCCGGAGTTTTGGATCCCCATTCGGTGTATCCGTGCAGTTCCGGACCGGCTCCCATAAACATGGATGCCCAGTTGATGGCGCTGGACGAAGGAAGTGCGGAACGTTTCTTTAATGTATAGGATCCGTTCTCCATTAATTGTTTGACATTAGGCATATCCGCTTTGGGAAGGCTGTATGCGCCCCAGCCATCTAAACCGATGAAAACAACGTGTTTAGCCTTGTCTTTTCCTTTGGCATTACAAGAATATGTGAAACAGAAGAGTAATGCGAATGTAGCGAGCAATGTTAAAAGGCTTTGTCTATTCATGATACTTTTATTTAAATGGTTAATGTTTTATTCGTTGTTTAATGAGCTGTCATCATTGATGATAAGCAAAGGTAGGGCTATTTTGAAAGGCAGACAAATATAATATTAGCAGATACTAATACTTTTTTCTATTTTCCTTGAAACTATATGGTTTGCTTTTTGATTTTCTCATTTGATAGCTTTTTTTAGAGAAACAAAGATGTATTATCAATATTTATAATCAACCAAAAGAAAAGTCATCCTATAACTTAATTATAGACGAATTTCAAGAGTTCTTTTACATCAATGAAACAGTATACAGTCAAATGCAAGACATTTGGGATAGATATAAGGATACTACCCACGTGAATTTAATTGCCAGTGGTTCTGTCTACCCCCTTATGCACCGTATTTTCATGGATTATAAAGAGCCCCTTTACGGGCGTTGCGATAGCGTAATGAAATTACGACCGTTTGAAACTACTATTCTGAAAGAAATATTATCGGATCATAAACCTAACTACACAAATGAAGACTTACTAGCTTTGTACACGTTTACAGGTGGAGTTTCCAAATATATAGAGAATTTCATCGATAATGGCTGTATGAATGTTGATGAAATGATTGATTTTATGATGCTCCCAGATTCCATGTTCCAAAACGAAGGAAAGACGCTATTGATTCAAGAGTTTGGAAAAAAATACGGAAATTACTTTGCTATTTTATCAGCAATAGCGAATGGCGACAATACGATTCCAAAACTCAACGACACGACTGGGGAAACAACGGTTACCGGACATTTAAAGCGGTTGGAAGAGGATTATGAATTGATAACAAAGAAACGACCTATTTTTGCAAAAGACGGAACGCAAACTGTCCGTTTTGAGATATCTGACTTGTTTTTGCGCTTTTGGTTTCGTTATTTCACAAAGTATAACGATCTCATTGAAACAGGAAACCTTGAACTGTTAGGAAGAATAATAAGGGATGATTACCCAACCTATTCAGGGTTAACGCTTGAAATGTATTTCCGTCAAAAGATGGCTGAAAGTAAAGAATTCCGGAATATCGGTTCCTGGTGGCAGACAAAAAAGGAAAAGATTCCTTGTGAAATTGATATTGTGGGGATTTATGCAGATGATAAGCATGCATTGGTAGCCGAAGTAAAACGACAGCGCAAAAACTTTAAACCAACAGAATTTGGAGAGAAAGTAGAAACAATCCGTACTAAAATCCTCGCTAAATATGAGATAGATAGTCGTTGCTTAAGTATGGATGATATGTAGCAAGTGTTTTTCGCGGGTTATGAAAATCAAGAGAATGGTTTCATTCAGAATAGATTGGAATAGCCATTAATGAGAAATATTTAACATACTGAAAAATGCGGAGAATAAGACCTGTTTTATCCGCATATATTGCGGAGAATAACAGTATTATTCTCCGCAATACTTTTATAGAGCCAATTCATAGTTAGTGCTTCGTCCGCCTTCTTCCGTTTTACGTAATATTCCTTTATTTATTAAATCCTGTATATCACGCAACGCAGTGTCAGGAGAACATTTTGTGATTTTTCCCCATTTGGAAGAAGTCAGTTTTCCATCGAAACCATCCCAAAGCATATTCACCATCCTTATCTGCCGTTCGTTCATTGAAATCGACCGATGCTTATCCCAGAAAGTTGCCTTCTGTAGAATTGTACGAATTGATTTTTCAGTATCAAGCAATGCAGCTTCCAAACAATCGAGAAACCATTCAAGCCAGGCAGTTATATCCAAATCACCCTTTTGTGTTTTCTCCAATATTTCATAATATCCTTTACGCTGCTTCCGTATTTCAGCAGACATACTATAGAAACGATGTGGCATTTCATCTGCACGAGCCAGAAACAGATCAGTTATCGTTCGGGATATACGTCCATTTCCATCATCAAAGGGATGAATGGTAACAAACCACAAATGAGCAATAGCTGCCTTCAATACCGAATCTATCTTTTGGCTGTCATTTGCCCAAGCTAAAAACACACTCATCTCATGAGGCACATTATTTGAATCAGGTGCCTGATAATGAATTCTCTCTTTCCCCATTGCACCCGATATAACTTGCATCGGTTCCGCACCTTGTCGCCAATCAGCAACTGTTATTTTATATGCACCGCTTCGTCCTGTAGGAAACAAAGCAGCATGCCAGTCAAAAAGACGTTCATCTGTCAATGGTTTCATATAGTTTTGAGTAGCGTCTATCATTACTTGTACTACGCCATCCACATAACGATCCGCATCCGGCAATCCTTCTATTTCTATTCCCAAATGGCGAGCTACAGAAGAACGTACTTGATCAACATTCAATATTTCTCCTTCTATTTCTGATGATTTTGTGATATCAGACGTCAGCGCATCAAGCATAGCATTGTTTTTTAGTTCAAAACCCAATGCGCTCATTTTACCTACAAGTTTACCTTGCAAGCCCCGGACTCTACCTAATTTATAAGATAGCTTTGAGTCATCCCAAGTAAAAAACGGCCAGTCTTCTCGTTGCCAAATATAGATGCATTCCATATTCTCCGTATATTTTGCGGTAAATATAATCATAATATTCTGCATCAGAAAAATAAAGTACATCCTTTCTTTTTATAAGCAGACAGCTCGTTTTAGTAGAGGAGAAGATAGACAAACAAAATATACGTGCATCTAATCTCCATATCAACAAACAGATCCTTTTATAGAATTTTAGTATTATATTAAAGAGATTACATCGCTCTTTTTACTCATTTTTATGCTTTTTGATAAAATTGTATTAGCAAATGATAAGATTCTATTTGTCCACAACCCAGCAACACGATACCTTTGCAACAAGTTAAACAATCAAAACAATTTAAACTATGAAAAACAAATTACCTCATTTGATTGGAACAATATTTCTGCCAAGATCCACAATTTTATATACTACATATAAGAATGGTGTAAAGGATAGATATATCGAACAAAGACATTCGAGAAACAATCAAAAAACAAACGGAGAAGAAAAACATTTAAATCATAATTAGAATGAAAAACATTACTTATTTTTTATTGTGCTGTCTACTATTTGTATGCAGTTCACTACATGCCCAGCAAATGGACATCAAAGGAATAGTTTCCGACACTTCAGGTGAACCGTTACCCGGTGTCAGTATTAGTGTAAAAGGTACAACCTCCGGAACAATTACGAACATGGATGGTCAGTTTAGTATCCGTGCAAGAAAAGGAAACATTTTAGTTTTTTCATTCATTGGATATCAAACGGCAGAACATAAAGCTACCGATGCGCCTATGAAAGTAACCCTTCAAGAGAGTTCTGTTCAAGTAGATGAAGTCGTAGTCACCGCATTAGGTATTAAAAAAGAGAAAAAAGCATTGGCATACTCCGTAACGGAAGTCAAAAGCGAAGAACTGAATCGCGTTAAAGTCTCTAATATTGCCAACAGTCTGGTAGGAAAAGTGGCAGGTGTAAATGTCGTAAAGCCTGCATCCGGCGTAATGGGATCAAGTCGTATTACCATCCGTGGCAATGGCTCTTTGAATGGCAGTAACCAACCTTTATATGTAATCGATGGTGTGCCGATGAACAACGGAGGCTACGGTCAAGCCGGAGAATGGGGCGGCTTTGACGCTGGTGACGGTATTTCTTCAATCAACAGCGAAGATATCGAAAGCATGAGTGTGTTGAAAGGGGGAACTGCGGCTGCATTGTATGGCTCGCGCGCTGCCAACGGTGCAATCGTCATTACTACCAAAAAAGGAACAGCAGGAAAAGTCAGAGTAGAATACAATATGTCCTACACTAAAGATTCTCCTATACTGAAGAATGATGACCTCCAATGGGAATACGGTTGTGGCGCCAACGGTATGAATCCGGACCAACTGGCTATAGCAACAGGAGCCGGATATGGAATGACACCGGAACAAGCTATAAAACAGATAGCCCCAGGGTTGGCAAAACAAATGAGTGTCATGAGTTTCGGAAGCAAAATGGACGGTTCAAATGTTACTCAATACGATGGCATCTCCCGCCCATATTCACCATCCGCCAAAAACAACTTCAAAGATTTCTACGACAATGCCTGGTCAGTGACTAACAATATCGCCGTATCTGGCGGAAATGAAAAGATTCAATTCCGTGTTGGCGCAGGCGACCAGCGTTTTCATGATATGCAACCGAATTCAAAGTTGGAACGCAACAACATCACATTGAATCTGACTTCGAAAATGAACGAGCACTTCTCGCTGAAAGCAAATGTAATGTATGTACGCGAACGTGCTAAAAACCGCCCGAACCTGGGAGATATTACCTCTAATGCAAATGCTTCCTTATGGCAGTTGTCGCCCAATTACGGTCTTTCGGATATGAAGGTTACTAACGACGACGGCACAGAATATGAAGTCAACGCCCAAGGTTATGTGATCAATCCTTTATTTGTTGTTTACAAGAACAGTCAGAAAGATGCCAAAGACCGTATCATCGGTTCTATTGAAGCACAATATAACTTTACACCCAATTGGTACTTGCGCGGTCGTGCCGGTGGTGATATGATTAATCGTCGTGCCGAAAATGTCACCCCTTGGGGTACAGCCCGCGGAGCTGTTAAAGAAGGGAATATATCCAACAGTGCCGAATACCATGGTGAATTCAATGCAGAAGCTATAGCCGGATATACCAACTCATTCAAAGACGGACTTCTAAACGTCGATGCATTTGTCGGTTGGAATACGATGGCAAGCTGGTCAGACGTGACTAGTTCTTATGGCGACAATTTTGTTGTACCAGGATTCAATACGATCAATAATACCAAAACCAAATCCGGTGGTCATTCTACTTCCGAGAGTTATATAAATTCCCTCTTCGGACAAGCCGAAATTTCTTACAGAAGCATGGTGTACTTAACCTTAACAGGACGTAATGACTGGTTCTCTGCACTCTCTTACCAAGGAAAGACCTCTCCTAATCATATCTTCTATCCCTCTGTCGGATTAGGATTTATCCTAAGCGAAGCTATTCAGATGCCCGATTGGTTTCCATTCCTCAAATTACGCGGTTCGTGGGCACAGTCCGGAGGCGGTGTAGGAGCCTACCAATTAGGATTAACATACAGTTACTCGGATGCATATAAAAAATATCCTGTCGGCTCTATCGACGGTTCCACTATTCCGAACTTAAACCTGAAACCCCTGACTTCTATTTCTTACGAAGGTGGTTTTGAAGCCAGATTCTTTAATAATCGTTTCGGGATTGATTTCACGTATTACGTACGAAATACTAAAGACGATATCGTCAACGCCGGTATATCCGAGGCATCAGGATATAAGAAAGTAAAAATCAATGCAGGTAAAGTGAAGAATCATGGTATTGAATTGTTAATTACAGGCACACCGGTTCTTTCCTCTCACTTCAGATGGGATACTTCTTTCAACTTCGCTTACAACAAAAGTGAAATTAAGCATATAACAGATGATGTCACCGAATTCGAACTGGCAAGATCCCGTACCGGTCACGACAGTGATAATTGTGGACCGGCTTGGATTTACCAACAAGTAGGGCAACCTTATGGAATCATCAGAGGAGTGACCTTCAAACGTAATGACAAAGGTGAAATCATGTACGAAAACGGACTTCCGATGAAAGGGGAAATCGAAAAATTAGGCGAAAGTGTACACCCTTACACTTTAGGATTCAGCAACTCATTTGAATGTCACGGATTCACATTGAGCTTCCTCCTCGACGCTAAATTCGGTGGCAAGATGTATTCTCAAACAAATGCTCACATGATTATGTTCGGACGACACGCAGATACACTTCCGGGACGTGAAGACGGCATTATAGGCCTAGGAGTGAAAGAAGATGGCGTAACTCCGAATGATGTAAAAGTTTCGGCTATGAAATATTACATGGCATTGTCAGGTATCACGGAGAATTGTGTTTACGACGCCTCTTTCATCAAACTGCGCGAACTTTCTTTCGGATATAACTTCCCGACAAAATGGATCCGTAAAATAGGTTTATCAGCATTATCACTTTCTGTTGTAGGACGTAATTTATGGAACATTTATGATAAAGTGCCTCTGATAGACCCCGAATCTTCTTTCAATATTGACAATGGACAGGGATTCGAATCTTACGGTCTTCCTGCCTCACGCAGTGTCGGTTTTAACCTGAATGTCAAATTTTAAATAATAAAGAATATGATGTCAATCACTAATATAACAAAACTAATAATGGCATCCACACTAACTTGTATGGTTTGTGCCTGTGACTTTGCCGAAAAGAATATAGACCCCAACAGTCCTACTTCGATAGAGCCTGGTCCTTTGTTGACCTACACTCAATTGCACACTACTACCGGTGGTATATCCAAAAACATTCAAGTTGGAACCTGCATGATGCTTGTACAACAAGCCGCTTCTTTGAACAACGATATGCCTGGCGATAAATACTACCAAATGGAATCTTATGCCAATACTTTCTTTAATGACACATACGGTGACCTGATAAAGAATTGGCGTGAACTTGAAATAAGAGCCTCGTCCGATGCTAAATATTCCAATATACTCGGCGTAACGAAAATCTGGGGAGCCTATCTTTTCCAGCGTTTGACTGATATGTATGGCAATGTTCCTTACACTGAAGCCGGATTGGGATATTATCAACAAATTTACAAGCCGAAATATGATGACCAGGAAGCTATCTACAAAGATATGATTCAGCAAGTCAAAGACGGAATCCGGCTGCTTGACGCCAACAATCCGGCAATAGACGGTGATTTATTCTACAACGGTGACATCAACAAGTGGAAAAAGTTCGGAGGTTCGCTATTACTTCGTTTGGGAATGCGTTTGTCAGAAGTTGCTCCCGATTTGGCAAAACAAACAGTAACCGATGCAATAACTGCCGGAGTTATGAACCAACCGGAAGATATGTGCCTTTTGGAACATGATGCGAGTGGGAAAGATGCATTCAAAAACCCGTTAAGCTATCGCTACTTGGATGATAATTTTATTAAAAGTGACGCCGTCAAGATTGGTAAAACATTCATGGATTATCTCAAAAGCACCAATGATCCGCGCATTCACGTATATTGTTCTCTAAAAGACGGTGATACTACGCTTAACAAGCAATTCGGATTACCCAACGGCTACGATACACATACCATATCAGGCGCACCGGCTGGTAGTTTCGTCGGTTTGGAGAATACTTCAAATTTCAATATTAACACAATTTTAAAATTAGATGCTCCAACCATCTTCCTTATGCCGTCCGAAACAAAACTATTGCTGGCCGAAGCCGTACTAAGAAACTGGACCAATGGAAATGCGGAGAATCTGTACAAGGAGGCTATCACTTCATCCATGAAGGAACAGGAGATCGCTTACGGAACGAACGGTAAAATCACAGACGATGAAATCAATACCTACCTCGCCCAGAATTTGTTCAGTAGCGCAAGCACTACAGAAAAGAAACTGCAGATTATTGGAGAACAATACTGGGTGGCAACCTTCATCAATGGTTACGAGAGCTATGCCAACTGGCGCCGTACAGGATATCCCAAGCTTACTCCTACTAATTACAGTGGCAGTATGAGTCCGGGAGTTATCCCAACCAGGATACCTTATCCAACGGATGAATATACCAATAACAAAGCAAACATAGAAGTTGCCAACCAACAGCAAGGTGTTGACAAAGTCACTACGCATGTGTGGTGGGATGTCGACTGACATAAGCCAAACCGATAATAGGTATTAACAGACTCCAGGAGGGAGATGCTATATGAAGCAGTTCTCCCTCCCCTTTACAACTAAGATTCAGAAATTTATGAAATTAAATTATATCCTCGCCTTTAGTGCACTATTATGCAGCCCGCTTTGTTCAGAAGCCTCTGTTGCTATGACCACAGAAAATCCGCACAACTCCGGCATCGTCATCAGATGGAAGGATTGCAAACAGAGAATAGACGGATTCGGAATAGCTCAAGCCGGCTGGGCAAAAGAATTGTTCGCCTTCAAGAATAGAGAGCAAGTCATGGACAAGATGTTCGGCAAGGATGGACTGCGCTTGAACATCCTAAGAGGAGAGATATTCCCACATTATTGGGAAAATGAAGATGACAAGGATTTCAACCTTAACGACGACATCCATATCGAATTGAGTGATTCTGATTTCATCAACAAATCCGACGATTTATTGAGACGAGGACAGTTATGGCTTACGTTGGAAGCTAAAAATAAATACCACATCAGCAAATTAGTATTCTCCACATGGAGTGCCCCTGCCTGGATGAAAAGTAATGGAGAAGTTTCAAACGGCCGGCTCAAGGCAGAATGTTATATGGATTTTGCCAATTATCTTGCCGATTTCTACAACGCTTACAAATCTAAAGGCATTGCCCCCTATGCCATATCACCATCCAACGAACCCGGTTATGCAGCTCCTTGGAACTCTTCTTTATGGACGGCAGACGAAATGGGAAAGTTTATCACTTCATATCTCGGTCCAACCTTTCAAAAAGAAAATATTCCTGCTAAAATCATATTTGGAGAAAATCCTTTATGGTCTGTTTGTATGCCGCAATTAAAAATGGTTTCATCCAAAGATTTCACTGATACAATTCTTCAAAACTATCCTAAAATCAAAAGTTTCAATCTCATTGCCGCCGGACATGGCTATAGCTTGTCGCCTGATATAATGCCGATACAAGTAGATAAAAAATATCTTAAAACCCCGATTATGCCATTTGAAATGGCAGAGAAAGCCCAAATACCGGTATGGGTAACAGAAATAAGCGATGTAACTCCACTCGATATTTCTATACAAGACGGATTGAAGTGGGCTGTTACTTTTCACAATTACCTCACTAAAGCAAATGTAAGCGCAATTGTATGGTGGGGAGGAGCTATGCCGACAGCTAACAATGAAAGTCTTATCATTTTGGATAAAAACAGAAAAGATTTTCTATTATCTAAAAGGTATGATATCTTGGGAAACTTTTCTCGCTATATTCCCGAAAAAAGTACACGGATACAAGTAACCCAGTCTAATGGTGTTCCTCTTTTGATATCTGCATACAAAAAAGATAATAAATATACTCTTGTTACAATTAATCCATCCGGACAAACAATTCAAACCAGCCTTCGCCTGGATGGAGCAGATATCAATGGCTCATTAAAACAATATATTACCACTGAAGACAGCAGATGGACTGAAACAACAATTATTCAGGAAAATAAAAAAAATTATAATCTTACAATACCACCATTTAGCGTTGTTACATTTGTTGGGAAAGTCCGCTTATAGTCTCCGTTTATAGCACCTGTTAAATAAAGAAAAAGTTATGTCCAATTATAACGAACAAGAATTTATAAAATTCAAAGATTCATATTTTCAACTTCTAACTCGTAAGAATCCGGAAGATAGAAGCCATTACAACGGGATCCTTCAACGTTACTTATATCCTGTTATCACTGCAGAGCATATCCCTTTGGAATGGCGTTACGACTTAAACCCCAAAACAAATCCATGGCTAATGGAGCGGATTGGCATCAACGCCACCATGAATTCAGGAGCTATCAAATGGAAAGGAAAATATCTAATGGTAGTTCGTGTGGAAGGAAACGACCGCAAATCATTCTTTGCCATTGCCGAAAGCCCTAACGGAATCGACAATTTTCATTTCTGGGAATACCCGATACAGCTACCGGATACAGATCCAACAGAGACAAATGTCTACGACATGCGCCTGACGGCACACGAAGATGGTTGGATTTATGGTATTTTCTGTAGCGAAAGCCTTGACCCGAACTCTGCACCGGGCGACTTGTCTTCCGCCATAGCAAAAGCAGGTATCGTCCGCACCAAAGACTTGAAGAATTGGGAACGCCTGCCGAACCTGATTTCCAAAAGCCAACAACGCAATGTCGTTCTACATCCGGAATTTGTTAATGGCAAATACGCTTTGTATACCCGTCCGCAGGACAGCTTTATTGATGCCGGAAACGGCGGAGGTATCGGCTGGGCACTGATAGATGATATGACCCATGCAGAAGTGAAAGAAGAGACTATCATCAACCACCGTCACTATCACACTATAAAAGAGGTGAAGAATGGCGAGGGGCCTCATCCTATCAAACCCCCCAAAGGATGGTTGCACCTCGCCCACGGTGTACGAGCTTGTGCTGCCGGGCTACGTTATGTGCTCTATCTGTATATGACGTCTCTGGAGGATCCGACAAAAACAATCGCCGAACCGGGCGGATATTTGCTGGCTCCGGTAGATGAAGAGAGAATTGGAGATGTCTCCAACGTACTCTTTTCCAATGGATGGATTGCAGACGAAGACGGAACAGTATATATCTATTATGCCTCTTCCGATACTCGTATGCATGTAGCAACTTCCACCGTAGACAGATTGATAGATTACTGCCTTCACACACCGGCAGACGGTTTACGTTCTGCAGCATCTGTAGAAAATATTTGCAAGCTCATAGAAGCTAACAAATATGTAACAGCAGAAAAGGTTTATTCCTAAGATAACGCAAGTTAGATATAGGTCTTAGAATAATAGCAACTGTCCGTCATTGACAAATTCCACGTCAATGGCGGGCTTTTTTATGAAAGTGCGTATTGCAGGTAAAATAGCACTTATCAAAAGTGCGCATTGCAGGATATAAATCCGGGTCTTCTAATCTATGAAACATTAAAAATTTTGCGTACGTCAAACCATATTAACAAAAGGTCTTATACGTTGAATATACAACTCTCTTTTATAATACTCCGGCTTTCCCATCTTTATTTCTTATAAGTAACAGAATGAACAAATGTAGCTATTTTATTTCTTATACGAAACAGAACAAGGCTTGAAATAAACATCTATTAACCCAACTTTCACCCAAATAAACCGCTAATCACCTCTGCAATAGTTTGCCATTTGAAAATCCGACGGGTATTGCGCCCTACAAAAAGGAAAACCAAAGTTGAAGTAAACACAGATATATTAATATAGTATCAGAATGAGTTAAAATAATATTTGTTTCCCCACTACTTTCGCCCTACTTTTGCATCAAATAAAATAATGATATATAAAAACCTAATCGAAACAACGATATGAAACTACACGAAATCGATATTCTCATCATTTGTGCCTATCTCATTGCTATGATTGTCATCGGACTTATCCTGAAGAAACGGGCTGCTCAAAATATGGATTCTTATTTCCTGGGAGGGAAATCTCTGCCTTTCTACATGCTCGGACTCTCCAATGCTTCCGGCATGTTTGACATCACAGGCACCATGTTGATGGTATATTGGGCATTTGCCTACGGATTCAAGAGCCTTTGGATTCCCTGGTTATGGCCAGTGTTCAACCAAATCTTTCTAATGGTCTATCTGTCTGTGTGGTTACGTCGTTCCAATGTACTTACCGGAGCGGAATGGATTAAGACACGTTTCGGCAAAGGCAAAGGGTCGACTCTTTCACATACGATTGTTATCATCTTCGCATTACTTAGCGTACTCGGTTTTTTAAGTTATGGATTCATTGGTATCGGTAAATTTATGGAGATATTCATCCCCTGGGAAGTAGTATCTCCATTCATTCCTTTCAATGTGCCTGCAGAATATGTACCTCATGTATATGGTATTTTCTTTACCGCCATCGCCACTTTCTATGTAATGCTTGGAGGTATGTTGAGTATTGTATGGACAGATGTTGTGCAGTTCCTGATTATGACAGTAGCAGGTATCGTAATTGTTGTTATCGGAATGCAAATGGTAGCGCCGGATATGATTCATTCTTTCGTTCCGGCCGGCTGGGACTCTCCTTTCTTCGGATGGACGCTGGATATCGACTGGAGCAGCCGGATGAGCCTCTTGACGGAACGGATGGCGAATGAACCATATAGCCTGATTAGCATCTTCGTCATGATGGCCTTGCTCAAAGGAATATTTATGAGTATGGCAGGACCGGCACCCAACTATGATATGCAGAAAATTCTATCTTGCAAATCCCCCAAAGAAGCGGCCATGATGAGCGGCTCCGTATCGGTCGTACTATTAATCCCCCGCTACCTGATGATTATGGGATTCGCTCTGCTGGCTATCTACTTCTTTAAAGAAGATGGCGGCCTGGCACAAATGGAAGTAACACGGACCGATTTTGAAACCATTCTCCCCCATCTTATTACGCGTTATGTACCAGCAGGACTGGCAGGTTTGCTATTAGCCGGACTACTGGCAGCTTTCATGTCGACCTTTGCTTCTACGGTCAATGCAGCACCAGCTTATATCGTAAATGATATTTACCTGAAATATATCAATCCGAAAGCGAGTGTGAAAACGCAAATACGCAGTAGCTATGTTATTTCTGTCGCAGTAGTAGTTGTCAGCACTACCATCGGATTCTTCCTGAAAGACATCAATGAAATATTCCAATGGATTGTAGGAGCACTCTTCGGAGGATACATCGCAGCCAACGTATTGAAATGGCACTGGTGGCGCTTCAATGGTGAAGGTTATTTCTGGGGAATGACTGCCGGAGTAATAGCAGCCATCGTCATGAAATTCACTGTTCCCGACGCATGGGTACTCTATTTCTTCCCCGTACTGTTCGGTGTCTCTCTGATAGGATGTATCGCAGGAACCTATAGCGCACCTCCAACAGACGATGAAACGCTCATCAACTTTTACACCCGTGTACGCCCATGGGGATGGTGGAAGCCGATTGAAGAAAAAGCATTGGCCCGTTACCCCCATATACAGCCCAACAAGAACTTCAAAAGAGATGCATTCAACATGGTTATCGGTATTATCTGGCAATGCAGCCTCACCATCATTCCGATGTATCTCGTTGTCCGCGAACAACTGGGACTATGGAGTTCTATCGCGCTACTTCTGGTTACGACACTGATACTAAGAAAAACCTGGTATAAACCCTTGTGTAAAGAAGAAGTAAGGTATAGTGAAGAAATAAAACAACTAGAACAAGAGAAGGAATAATTAGCTTAACACACTAAGATTTGAGAACCGACCATGAAAAGACTATCTGTAATTCTGGTATCATTTTTACTATATCTGCCTCTATGCGCTCAATTTAAGGGAACAGTTTCTGTCGACACTAATCAATCGGGCATAGTTGATAAAGGCGATAAGCCGCTAGCGGGAGTTATGGTAACAGATGGATTGAACGTAGTAAAAACAGATAAGAAAGGTCGGTTCTCTTTGCCTGGATTCGAGAAAACAAGATTCATAAGTATTACAACTCCCGCGGGATTTGAAACACAACAATTCTACCTTTCTACCAAAGAGAACAGAAAAAGCTACGATTTTATCTTAACTGAAAGCGAGCGGACAAAACCCAGAAAACATTCTTTCGTGCAAATCACCGACACCGAAGTGACGGGTGGAATGGGGCGTTGGGTAACCGATCTCCAGCAATACATTCACAATGAGAAGCCTGCCTTCCTCATTCACACCGGAGATATCTGCTACGAACCGGGACTCACCATCCACAATCAAGTGGTAAATGCACAAACAATGGATTGTCCTGTTTATTATTGCATCGGTAATCATGACTTAGTGAAAGGCAACTATGGCGAAGAGCTTTACGAATCTCTCTATGGTCCGACATGGTATTCATTTGATATAGGTAACGTTCATTATGTAGTCACCCCAATCGACCACGGAGA
>CDTY01018616.1_pt1 | contig 14231 bp, 15 predicted proteins | sample 557731 | NCBI WGS metagenome assembly CDTY01 (sample SAMEA3182101, study PRJEB8094) | gut metagenome | biome: human; feature: gut; material: Stool; isolation source: human stool | place: Canada | collected 2013-02-12
CCCAGGTCCCCGGCCATCCAGTGCTTGCGGCACAAACTGGTGTAGCGGTCGTTGGCCCCCAGCACCACCTGCTCGCCCTCCTTGAGCACCTTGCCGTTTTCGTCGAACCGGGCGTTGAAGGTGGCCTTCTTGCCGCACCAGCACACGGTCTTGACCTCCTCGATCTTGTCGGCCATGATCAGCAGCGCCTCGCTGCCGGGGAACAGGTCCCCCTTGAAGTCCGCCCGCAGGCCGTAGCACATGACCGGGATGTTCTCCTCGTCCACCAGGTGGACCAGGAACATGACCTCCTCCTGGGTGAGGAACTGGGCCTCGTCCACGATGACGCAGGCGTACTGCTTCAGCTCTGCCTCCGGCAGGGCCCGCATCTCGTGGAAATAGAGGCAGGGATAGGTCAGGCCGATGCGGGAGTGGACCATGTGGTCCCCGTCCCGGATGTCCACCTGGGGCTTGACCATCAGCGCCTTCTGGCCCCGCTCCTCATAGTTGAAGCGGGCCATCAGGGCATTGGCGGTCTTGCTGGAGCCCATGGCTCCGTATTTGAAATAAAGCTGTGCCATCTTCTCTCTCCTGTTCTCACTGCTGCCCCTGGAGCTCCTCCCGGGCCTCGGCCAGGAAGCGGGCAAAGGCCGAGGGCACCGCCAGAGACGCCAGTGCCTCTCCCCGGGCCCAGACGAAGTCCTCCGGCCCACGGCCCTGAACATGAAGCACATAGCCGGTCATATGCCACTCCACATGGGTAAAAATGTGCCGTGCGGTGACCCGCCGGCACCAATTTTTGATCTCCAGTCCCCACTGCTCCGCTAGGGCCCCGGCAGCGGCCTCGTCCAGCTTCCCCTCCACATTGGGAAACTCCCACAGCCCCGCCAGCAGCCCCGTGTCAGGCCGGCGGCGCAGCGCCACGCCGTCGGGGGAGAGGAGCACCAGCACTGTCCGCTCCTCCACCCGGCGCTTGCGCTTGGGGGCCCGGACGGGCAGCTCCCGGGCGCAACCCGTCAGATGGCCCACGCAGAAGTCCCTGGCCGGGCAGCTTTCACAAAGGGGCTCGCCATTGGGCAGACACACCGTAGCCCCCAGGTCCATCAGCGCCTGGTTGTAGGCGCCGCTGCGCTTTGCCTCCGGCATGGCCTCCAGCACCTGAGCCCGGAACGCCCGGCGCACCTTCATGTCCGTCACGTCCGCCCGGCTGCCGGTGATCCGGGCGGCCAGGCGCAGCACGTTGCCGTCCACCGCCGGCACACGCTGACCAAAGGCGATGGAGAGGATGGCCCCGGCGGTGTAGTCCCCGATGCCCGGCAGGGCTATAAGGCCCTCGTAGGTCTCCGGAAAGCGGCCTCCCAGCTGCTCCGTGACCACCCTGGCCGCCTTTTGGAGGTTCCTGGCCCGGCTGTAATAGCCCAGGCCCTCCCAGAGCTTCATCAGCTGCCCCTCGTCGGCGGCTGCCAGTGCTTCCACCGTGGGGAAGGCCTCCAGGAAGCGGGCGTAGTAGCCCAGCACCGCGGCCACCCTGGTCTGCTGGAGCATGATCTCCGAGACCCAGACCCGATAGGCGTCGGGGCTGCGGCGCCAGGGCAGGTCCCGGGCGTTGGCCCCGTACCAGGAAAGCAGCGGCTCCGTCAGTTGTTTGAGCGGTTCCATGGCCTGCCCTCAGCCGGCGGCGATGTCCACCGCCGTGCGGATGGCCTGGGGCAGCTCCCGCTCGCTGCGGATGGCGATGGTCCGCACGGGCACGGCCCAGTCGTCGTCCTTGATGAGGCTGACGAAATAGGTCTCCAGGTCCCGGTTGTAGCCCACGTCGATGAGATATCCGTTCTCGTACCAGACCTCCAGCACGCCTCCGCCCCGGTCGGTCCAGACCTCCGGAAGGCCGCCCTTGAAGTCAATGTCGGCATATTTCTCGATCCAGTTCTCACACACGTCCATGATTTTCCTTCCTCAAGAATCTCCCTCCGGCCCTTTCCGGCCGGGAGGCAAACAGCTCATTTCACTTCCCGGTGCCAAACCGGGCGGCGTAGCCGCAGCGGCGGCACAGCTCCTCGGCAGGGCGGCGGCGGGAAAATCCGTCGTACAGCGCCCGGGCCCGGGGAGAGGCCAAAATCTCCTCCAGCTCCTGCTCCAGCAGGTTGCCCAGTGCCAGGTCCCCCTCGTGGTCCAGGCAGCAGGGCACCACCGTGCCGTCGCTGAGCACGGCGATCTGGTCCCGGAGGCCCAGGCAGAACTCCGTTCCCCGCTCCGGGGCCGTCAGGTCCGGCCAGTCAAAGCGGGCGGCGTGCTCCAAAAAGAGCCCCGGAGCCAGCCTTTTAGCGTTCTTCCGGGGGGCGGGCCACTGGTCCTCCCGCTGCCCGGTGCACCCCTCCAAAAAGGCGATGATCTCCCGGTTGCGCTCCTCCAGGCCTCCCTCGTTCCACAGCCGCAGCACGCAGATGACGCCCCGCTCCGCCAGGGGGCGGCACACATCCCACACCCCCTGGAGATAGGCCTCCATCTGCTGCCCGGCGCCGTCGTTTCCCTCAAAGCTGTGGAGGGAGACGGAGAGCCGGTGGAGACCCTCCGCCTGGAGGAGGGTCTGGGCTCGCCGGGGCAAAAGGGTCCCGTTGGTGGTCAGGCAGCTGCGAAAGCCCTTTTCCGCCGCCATGGCCAGCAACTTCTCCAGCTCCGGGTGGCACAGCGGCTCGCCCATCACATGGAAGTAGAGGTACTCCGCCGCCGGCCGCAGCCGGTCCGCGATGCGGGAAAACTCCTCCGCCGTCATATCCCGAAGGGGCCGCCGGGTGCCGGGACAAAAGGCGCAGCGGAGGTTGCAGCGGTTGGTGATTTCCACATAGGCCCGTTTGAACATCCCGCTCCGCCTCCCTTTTTCCACAGCCTGTGGCCCAATTGGATTCAGCACATGATTATATCAAATCCTTTTCCACATTTCCATTCATATTTCCTGCATATTCGCCCTTTTTTGCAAAAAAATTTTTTCCTTTTCCACATTCCCACCTTTTCCCGGCCTTTTTTCCCATTTCCCCTTGACCTTCCCCCTTGTGGAGGGTATATCATAGTCCTGCAACAGGAGGTGAAACGGCCTTTGAAGATCAACGAAGTGGAGGCCCTGGTGGGCATCACCAAGAAGAACATCCGCTTTTACGAGTCCGAGGGGCTGCTGAGCCCCCGGCGCAACAGCGCCAACGGCTACCGGGACTACGGCCCGGAGGAGGTGGAGGTGCTGCGGCGGATCAAGCTGCTGCGCAAGCTGGGAGTGCCTTTGGAGGAGATCCGGAAGATGCAGCGGGGGGACCGCACCCTGGGCAGCGCCATGGGGCGGCACCTCATCGCCCTGGCCCGGCAGCAGCGGGACCTGGAGACGGCCATGAAGGTGTGCGCCGCACTGCAGGACCAGGACCAGCCTCTGGAGGACCTGGACGCCGCTGCCCTTTTGGACCGCCTGGAGGAGATGGAAAGCGAGGGGACCCGATTTATGGATAAGCACAAGGAGGATACCCGCCGGAGGCGCTATGTTGCCCCGGTGGTGATGGCCCTTTTGATGGTGGCGCTGATGGCCGGATGCATCTGGCTGCTGCTGTGGGCCTTTTCCATAGACCCGGACGGCGCCCCGCCCCTGCCGCTGCTGGCGGTGCTGGTGGCCATTCCCGGAGCGGTGGCCCTGGGGGTGGCCGTGGCCCTGGTGCTGCGCATCCGGGAGATCGGAAGGGGGGAGGAGGACGATGCCAAAAAGTACTGACTTGGCCCGGCAACGCCGCCGAAACGCCCTGGTCTCCGCCCTCGTCAGCGGGGCGGGCCTGGTGCTGATCGCGGCTGCGGAGGCGGCCCTGGGGTGGTATTTCTCCCCGGGCCTCCTGTCCACCCTTTTTTATATCCTGGCCGCCGCTCAGGCGGCGCTGCTGCTCCCCCTGGTGGTGTGCCTGCGGGGGAGACTGAAAGAAATCCAAGGAGGAGAAGAAGATGAAGCTCGTCAGTATTGAAACCATTCCCGGCCAGGCCTTTGAGGTCCTGGACGTGGTCAAGGGCACCGTGGTGTACAGCAAGAACCTGGGCCGGGACTTTATGGCCGGCATGAAGACCCTGGTGGGCGGTGAGATCACCGGCTACACCGAGATGCTCAACGAGGCCCGGCAGATCGCCACCAAGCGGATGGTGGACGCGGCGGAGGCCCTGGGGGCCGACGCCGTGGTGGGTCTGCGGTACGCCTCCTCGTCGGTGATGCAGGGCGCCGCCGAGGTCATCGCCTACGGCACCGCCGTCCGCTTCCTGTGAGGGCCCGCCTGACCTACCTGGGGCACTCCGGGTTTTTGCTGGAATGGCCGGAGTGCGCCTGGCTCTTTGACTGGTGGACCGGGGAGCTGCCGGCCCTGGACAAGACCAAGCCCCTGCTGGTCTTTGTGAGCCACCGCCACCACGACCACTTCAACCCCGCCATCTTTGCCCTGGACCACCCGAACGTCCAGTACCTGCTGGGCTCGGACCTGCGCCCCACGCCCCGGAACCTGAGCCGCTGGGGGGCATCGCCGGAGGCCAGGATCCACCACCTGCGCCGGCGCGGGAGTCTGGACCTTACCCTGCCCGGCGGGCTACTCCATGTGGAGGCCCTGCCCTCCACCGACGAGGGGGTGGCCTTCCTTCTGACCTACCAGGGCCGCACGGTGTACCACGCCGGGGACCTGAACTGGTGGGACTGGCCCGGGGAGTCGGAGGAGTGGAACCGCAGCATGGCCCTCCACTTCCCCCGCTTTGCCGCCCCGTTGGAGGGCCGGCACCTGGACCTGGCCTTTGCCCCCCTGGACCCCCGGCAGGAGGGCTCCTACGACCTGGGGCTCGCCTGGCTTCTCACCCACGCCCAGGTGGACCGGGTGTGGCCCATGCACTTCTGGGACCACCCGGAGGTGGTGGAGCGGTTCCGCCACGACCACCCGGACCTGGCCGCTCCCCTGGAGGACGCCCCGTCCCCGGGCCAGCGCTTCGACCTGGAACTGCCCTGATGATACACCTCTTTTTCCTCCCCCGTGCTCTCTTTTGTGCACGGGAGGAAAAAACTTCCTTTGTATTTTGCGAAAAACACAAAAGCCGCCCTTCTCCCAAGGGAGAAGGGCGGCTTTTTCGTCCGTCTTTTAGAGAGCCGGATAGACCCGGCGGATGTATTCGTTGCGGCGCAGGGCCAGCGTCAGCAGCGTTCCCGCCGCCAGACCGAACACCCCCTGGACCACGTTGGCCGGGATACCCACGGCGGCCCCCAGGCCCTGGCCCAGCAGCGCCGCCTCAAAGCCAAAATAACCCAGCACCATGATGCACTCGGCAGGCAGGGCCGCCAGGACGATACCGCCCCGGATGTGGCCCAGGCGCCGGTACAAAAGCCCCGCCGTCAGGCCCATGGCCCCCTTGATGATGAGCGTGGCGGGGACCCAGGCCATGTAGCCCGCCATCAAATCACTGAGGGCGGAGCCCAGGCCGCCGGCCACCATGCCCCCCACAGGCCCCAGCAAAAAGGCGGCGAGCAGCACCACCGCGTCGCCTAAGTTTACATAACCACCAGTCGGTGTGGGGATGCGGATCACCACCGTGGCCGCGTAGGTCAATGCCGCCAGCATGGCCGTGGTGACCATGGAGCGGATCATGGCTCTTTCCTTCATACTACAATGCACCTTTCCGTCCCGTCGGAGGACCGTTCATTTCACTATGGCCATTCTAATCCCTTTGTGGTATGATTGAAAGTGCCAAAATAAGTGTATTTTACCAGGTCAGAAAGGCCAGATTTTTCCCAAAACCATAAGGCCAGACAGGAGGCCGTCATGCTGACATACGACATGGAGGACCGGGGCGGGACGCCCCTGTACGAATATCTCTACCGCCGCATCCGGGAGGACATCCGCTCCGGGGCCCTGCCGCCGGGGGAGAAGCTGCCCTCCAAGCGGGCCCTGGCGGAGCACCTGCGGGTGAGCGTCATCACGGTGGAGAGCGCCTACGCCCAGCTGGAGGCAGAGGGGTACGTGCGCTCGGAGCCCCGGCGGGGCTTTTTCGCCGCCCGGCTGGAGCCCGTTCCCGCCAGGGAGCAAGAGGCCGCGGCGCCCCTGCCCCAGGCGGCGCCGCCCCGGACCTACCGGGCGGACCTGAAGAGCAACCGGGTGGACCCGGCCCGGTTCCCCTTCGCCACCTGGTCCCGTCTCATGCGCCAGGTGCTCTCGGAGGAGGACACCAATCTCCTCCAGCCCATCCCCAGCCAGGGGGTGGAGGCACTGCGCCGGGCCATCGCCGGCCACCTCCACAGCTACCGGGGCCTGACGGTCTCTCCCGAGCAGATTCTGGTGGGAGCGGGCACCGAGTACCTCTACCAGCTGCTGATCCAGCTGCTGGGGCCGGAGCTGGGCTTTGCGGTGGAGGACCCGGGCTATCCCAAGTTGCGGCGGATCTACCGGGCCTGCGGCGCGGCGGTGTGCCCGGTGGGCCTGGACGAGCAGGGACTGCGGATCCCCGAGCTGGTGGCCTCCGGGGCCCGGGCCGCCCACATCTCCCCCTCCCACCACTATCCCACCGGCATCGTCACCCCCATCGCCCGGCGCTATGAGTTGCTGGGCTGGGCCGGGCGCCAGCGGTGGATCATCGAGGACGACTACGACAGCGAGTTCCGCTTTGACGGCCACCCCATCGCCACCCTCCAGAGCATCGACCAAGCGGGCCGGGTGATCTACATGAACACCTTCTCCCAGACCATCGCCCCCTCCATGCGCATCAGCTACATGGTGCTGCCCCCGGAGCTGCTGGAACGCTTCCGCCGGCAGCTGGGGTTTTACGCCTGCACGGTGCCCTCCTTTGAGCAGTATACCCTGGCCAAGTTCATTGCCGGGGGCTGGTATGAAAAGCACCTGAGCCGGATGCGCCGCTTCTGCCGGGACCAGCGCAGCGCGGTGCTCCGGGCCTTCCGCTCCAGCCCCTTTTCCCGCCGCGTTTTCATCACGGAGCACGGCGCCGGACTCCACTTCCTCATGCACCTGGACACGGCGGAGAGCGACGGCTCCCTGAAGGCCCGGGCGGAGGGCCTGGGGCTGCGCCTTTCCTTCCTCTCGGAGTACACCGACCGTCCCCAGCCGGAGCATGCGCACACCCTGGTGGTGAACTACTCGGGGCTGACGGGGGAGCACCTCCAGGAGGCAGTGGCGCTATTGACGGAGCTGCTGGAGGGGTGAGGGCCAGAAAAGCGCAAAAAAAGGACGCCCGCAGGCGTCCTTTTTTCTCTTCCCCAAAGGGAGCTTACTGCTTGTAGATCTTGCCGTCCTTCATGACGAAGCTCACGTTCATCATCACGCTCAGATCGGCGATGGGGTCGGCGTCCACAGCCACGATGTCGGCCAGCTTGCCCGCCTCCACGGAGCCCACTTTGTCGTCCATCCGCATCATCTTGGCGGCGTTGATGGTAGCCATGGCCAACGTCTCGGCGGCGGGGATGCCCGCCTGATGCAGGAGCTGGAACTCGTAGGCCTGCTTGCCGTGGTAGTTGAAGGAGGTACCGCAGTCGGTGCCGAAGGCCATGGGAATGCCCATCTCGAAGAACTTTTTCACGTTGCTGGCGTGGGTCTGGACCACCTCGCGGTCCTTTTCCACCAGCCAATCGGGCAGTCCTGCCTCCGGGCCGTAGCGCAGGATACTCACTCCCGGGGACAGCGTGGGCACCACCCAGGTGCCCGCCTGGCGCATCATCTCCCGGGCCTCCTCGTCGGCCATGGTGGCGTGCTCGATGACGGTGACGCCAGCCCGGACGGCCAGCTTGATGCCGTCGCCGGCGTGGGCGTGGGCGGAGGTAATGCGGCCCCGGCTGTTGGCCAGGTCCACGATGGCCTGAAGCTCTTCCAGGGTAAAGGCCGGGGCGCCCACGTCGTCGCCCTTGGTCATGACGCCGCCGGTGGACATGATCTTGAGCTGGTCGGCGCCGTACTTCATAGCATAGCGCCCGGCGGCTCGGCACTCATCGGGGGAGTCGCACAGCAGGCCCATACCCTCGGTCTGCTCCATGTAGAGAGGGAAGTGGGTGTCGGCGTGGCCGCCGGTGGGGGACAGGGCAGGGCCGGAGACAAACATCCGGGGGCCCCAGGTCTGACCCCGGTTGATGGCGTTCTTCACCGCCACGTCGGTGAAGGCGATGGCGCCCTCGTCCCGGACGGTGGTGAAGCCGGCCATCAGGTCCGCCTGGACGTTCACCAGACTCACCACGGTGAACTCCGGCACGGACATCTGGCCGAAGCGGAGCATATCGTTGGGGCCGCCGGAGAGGTTGCTGTGGATGTGGCCGTCAATGAGGCCGGGCAGGACGTACTTCCCGCCCAGGTCCACCACCTCCCAGCCTTCCTTGACCGGTCCGGTGCTGACCTCGGTGATGCGTCCGTCCTCCACATAGACGTTCTGGTCGGCGGCAAAGCGCTTTTCCTGGGCCAGGAACAGCTGGCCGCATTTCAAAACCTGTTTCATGGCTTCTCTCCCCCTTTACTGCAGCGTGACGCAGGGCACGCCGTCTTTTTTGCACACCACGCCGTCCTTCATGACGAAGGAGACCTGATTCATCACCTGAATGTCCTCCAGCGGGCTGCGGTCGAAGGCCACGATGTCCGCCAGTTTGCCGGCCTCCAGGGTACCCACCCTGTCGCTCCAGCGCATCATCTCGGCGTTGGTACGGGTGGCGGCCACCAGGGTCTGGGCCGGGGTGAAGCCGAAGTCCACCATCAATCCGAACTCCACGGTCTGGGCGCCGTGGAAGCTGAAGCTGGTGCCCGCGTCGGTGCCGAAGGCGATCTTCACGCCGGCCTCACGGCACTTGCGCAGATTGTCCTTGTGGCCGGCGAATACCAGCTCGGTCTTTTCCACCATCCAGGGCGCCAGGCCCGCGGCCACGCCGTTGTCGATAATGGCCTTGGCGGCAATGATGGTGGGCACCAGATAGGTGCCGTGGGCGGCCATGAGCTCCACGCACTCGTCGTCCATGAGCATACCGTGCTCGATGGAGGTGATGCCGGCCCGGACGGCGATCTTGATGCCGTCGCTGCCGTGGGCGTGAGCGGAGGTGATGCGGCCCCGGGCCTTGGCCACGTCGATGATGGCCTTCATCTCCTCCAAGGACAGCTCGCTGCACTTGGGGTCGTCGCCCATGCTCATGACGCCGCCGGTGGCCATGATCTTAAGCTGGTCGGCGCCGTACTTGAAATTGCGGCGGGCGGCCTTGCGGCCCTGGTCGGCGCTGTTGATGATGACGCCCAGGGCGGTGTCGCCGGTGACATAGGGAGCCATGTGGGAGTCGGCGTGGCCGCCGGTACCGGTGAGGGCCTCGCCGGAGACCAGCATCCGGGGGCCGGCGATGAGTCCCCTGTCGATGGCGTCACGAACAGCCACGTCGGTGAACCGGAAAGCGCCCTCATCCCGGATGGAGGTGAAACCGGCCATCAGGTCGGCCTGGGCGTTTTTGATGCTGGTAATGGTCAAAGCGCCCTCGCTGCCGTCGGCGAACAGGTGCAGGATGCTGGGATCGCCGGAGAGGTTGGTGTGCACATGGGCGTCAATGAGGCCGGGCATGACGAACTTGTCGGAAAGGTCGATGACCTCCGCTCCCGTCAGATCCGCCTCCTGCATGGGGACTACGGCAGTGATCTTGCCGTCCTCCACTGCGACAGCCATGTTCTCGCGGACCGACTCATCGGTGGCCGTGAACACTCTGCCGCACTTGATGATCTGTTTCATCTGTTTTCCTCCTTTTCCTCCGGGCCTGCGGGCTCCGGTCTTTGGGTATCTGCAAAGAGGGATGCCGCCTGTGCAGCATCCCTCCCGTCCTACCTCATGGGAAAGATTGTAGCAGACTTCCCCGCACCTCACAAGAGCAAAACCGCAAAATTCCCTGTTCTTAACAAACGCCCCTCTTGTGCAATCCCCCACCTCCACCCCAAAGGAAACGAAAAAAGGACGCCCGAAAGGGGCGTCCTTTTCATTCTTTTGACAGTTTTTTCTCAGGACAGGAGCAGCCACTCTTCCAGACCCGTCCGGTCATCGGAGGCGGTCAGCTCCGGCACAAAGGCGCAGCCGGCGGTCTTGACGGTCTCCGTCAGGGCGGCAGCCTCCTCCGGCGAGACGGCGGCATACACCGCGTCCGCGTACTCTGCGGCGGCAGTCAGGGTCAGGCCCTGGGTCTCCGTGTCGGTGCCGGAGATGGTCTCCGCCGGCAGCTCCACGGACAGCTTCACGCCCTCCGGCACTGCGGCGGCAGCCTCCTTCAGGAAGGTGGCCAGCGTAGCAGCACGGTCGGCGCCGCCGTCGTCCACCTTGTTGAGCTTGCCCACGGTGGGATAGCCCACGTCCGTCAGCAATATCTCGTCAAAGCCCAGGTCTGCACACTCCTGGATGATCTCACACAGATAGGTCCGGGCGGCCTCCTTGGCCGGGTCCAGCCAGTTCTCGTTGTTCCCGTCGTAGAAGATATAGCCGCCGGTGTTCTTCAGGCCCATCTCCTCCACGGCGCTGCGGGCCTGGAGGCTATCCCGGAAGCAGCTCACCCGAGCCACGGCGTAGACGTCCTCCTCCGTCAGCAGGGAGCGGATGGCCCCGTCGGAGGCCTGGGCGTCATTGCTGAGGGTGTCGACGCTCTGTCCCGTCTGGGACAGATAGTGGAGGGAGCCGTCGGAGTCCTTCACGGTGACGGCAAAGGCATTGGCCCCCTGGGCCTTGGCCTGGGTCACCTGCTGTGCCCAGCCGCTGCTGTCCCCGGAAAGCAGCACGGCCCGGACCTGCGTCCGTTCCGGCTCCTGAATCACCAGGTCAGTCTCGCCGCCCTTCTCGTCGGAGGACGCGCCGCTGCTGGGAGGCGTGGTCTCCTCCTGCTGCCAGGGCAGGTCCAGCCGCACTTGGCCCCTGTCGTCGTAGACCAGATATTTTTGCAGGAAGAGGAACACTGCCGCGGCCAGAATGACCAGCACCAGCACCACTGCCAGCAGCTTTTTCCAAAGGGGCGTCCGCCCCCGGTAATTTTGATACCCTCTGGCGCCGGCCATAGGCCGCCTCCTCTCTTGTCCGCTGGGGAGCCTCAGCTCCCCCTGTCTGCTTTAGCCCTGGATGGCGTCCAGCTGAGCCACCCGGCGGGCATGGCGGCCGCCTTCAAACTCGGTGGTCAAAAAGACCTCCACCATGCGCTCAGCCAGGTTCTTTCCGGTGAAGCCGGCGCCGATGGCCATCATGTTGGCGTCGTTGTGGCGGCGGGTCATCTCCGCCTCCAGAGAGTCGGCGCAGTGGGCGCAGCGGATGCCCTTGACCTTGTTGGCGGCGATGGAGATGCCGATGCCGGTGGTGCAGATGACGATGCCTCTGTCACATTTGCCCTCGGCCACGGCCCGGGCGGCCGCCTCGCCGAAGATGGGATAGTCACAGCTGTCGGTGGAATAGCAGCCGAAGTCCTCATACTCATAGCCCAGCTTTTCCAGCAGCTGGATGATGTCGCACTTGAGGGCGTAGCCGCCGTGGTCAGAACCTAACGCGATCTTCATGGTGGTGCTCCTTTATTTTGGATTCCCGGCGAAGCCAGGTGGAAAATACAGTGTTATTTTATCGCAAAACAATCACATATGCAACAAAAATCACAGTGCATGCCACACTGGTTCCATCCCCTGGAAGGTGCAGAACCGGGAAAAGCCGCACCGGCGCAGCAGGGCCTGTCCCTCCCGGATGGCACAGCCCACCTGCCGGGTGGCGTGGGCGTCGGAGCCCAGGGTGACGATCTCGCCACCCAAATCGCGGTACATCCGCAGCCATTTCTCCCCCGGCAGGGGCTGGTGGCCTCGGTTGGTGTTGACCTCGATGCCCCGGCCCTGGCGGATGAGGATGCGGAAGATCTCCTCCATCTCCTCCTCAAAGCCGTCGAAGGTGGCGTGAAAGCCCCGGCGCTCGTTCATATACCGCAGGGGCAGCGTCAGGTGGCCCAGGACGGAAAAGCGGCCCCACAGGGCAGTCTGACGCACCTGATCGAGATATAGGGCAATCTCCCGGCGGCACTCCGCCTCGTCCTTCTCCTGGATCAGCGCCAGGTCCCGCCACTGATACGCCGGCAGGCCATGGACCGAAGCGATGACGAAGTCCAGGTCCGGCGCCGAAGCCAAAAAGCGCTCCGCCAGGGCGGGAGCCCGGGAGACCTCTCCCAACTCCACCCCCAGGCGCAGCGTCAATCGTCCGTCCCAGTCCGCCCGGGCCAAGGCCAGGGCCTCTCGGGCGGGGCCCCAGTCGTGGTCCGGCGGCAGTGGGGCACAGTCCCAGCGTCCCATGCCCAGGTGGTCGGTGAAGGCCACCTCCTGCATCCCTGCGGCGAAGGCCGCCGCGGCCATGTCGCTCATGGCCACGGAGCAGTCCGGGGACACAGCGGAGTGGACGTGATAGTCAGCCAGGTACATGGCTTATTTCTTGAACTTCTTGAAGAAGTTCTTTCTCTGCTCGTAGTGTTCGTTGGTCTCCTCGCCCATGGCCTCGCTGAATTTCTTCAAGGCTTCCTTCTGCTCCCGGGTCAGGTTCTTGGGCGTCTCGATATACACGGTGACGTACTGGTCGCCCCGGCCCCGGCCGTTGAGGGCGGGGATGCCCTTGCCCTTCAGGCGGAAGGTGGTGCCGGACTGGGTGCCCTCGGGCAGGGTGTACTTGACCTTGCCGTCGATGGTGGGGATCTCCAGCTCCGCGCCCAGTACAGCCTGGGCGAAGGTGATGGGTGCCTCACACAGCACCGACGTGCCCTCCCGGCGGAACAGCTCATGGGGCCGTACGGTGACGGTGATGAGCAGATCGCCGCTCTGGCCGCCGTTGCGGCCGGCGTGGCCCTGGCCCCGGATGGAGATGGTCTGGCCGTTGTCGATGCCCGCGGGGATGGAAACCTGGATGGTCTTGCGCCGGCGGATCTGACCGGTGCCGTGGCAGTCCTTGCAGGGCTGGTGGATGATCTTGCCCTTGCCGCCGCAGCGAGAGCAGGGGGCGGAGGTGGCAAAGATGCCCATGGGGGTCTGGCGCCGCTGCTGCACCATGCCGGTGCCGTGGCAGTCGGGGCAGATCTCCGGGGTGGTGCCCGGCTCACAGCCGTTGCCGTGGCAGGTCTCGCAGACCTCGTAGCGGTCCACCGTCACCGCCTTCTCGCAGCCAAAGGCCGCCTCTTCAAAGCCGATGGAGATGGACATGCGCACGCTCTCGCCCCGCTGGGGGGCGTTGGGGTTGGCCTGCTGGCGGCCGCCGAAGCCGCCGCCGAAGAAGGACCCGAACAGGTCCCCCAGGTCCCCGAAGTCGAAGCCGCCACCGCCATAGCCGCCGTAGCCGCCGCCGGCCCCGAAGTTGGGGTCCACGCCGGCGTGGCCGAACTGGTCATAGCGGGCCTTCTTGTCCGCGTCGGAGAGGACCTCATAGGCCTCGTTGATCTCCTTGAACCGGGCCTCGGCCTCCTTGTCCCCGGGGTGCAGGTCCGGGTGGTTCTCCTTGGCCAGCTTTCGATATGCTTTTTTGATCTCGGCCTCGGACGCGCTCTTGGACACGCCCAGGACGTCATAATAATCGCGTTTTTGTTCTGCCATAACGTACTCCTCTATCCATGTGCTCAGATCAGCGGGAAAATTAGAAATTAGGAATAGGGAACGGGCGCGGGGGCCTCCCGGCGGGAGCCTCTCCCTGACTCCCCATTCCTAGTCCCTAATTGGCCCAAAGGGCCCTCAATGGGGCGGGGATCGCTCCCCGTCCCATTGGGCGCCCGCATTGCTTTACTGCTTGTTCTTATCGTCGTCGTCCACGACCTTGTAGTCGGCGTCATAGTACTGGCCCTGCTGGCCGGCGCCGGCAGCACCGGCGTCCTGAGCGCCGCCCTGAGCACCCTGGGCGCCCTGGGGATTGGCCTGGGCGTAGAGCTTCTCGCTGACGGCGTAGAAGGCCTGGGTCAGCTCCTCGGTGGCGGCCTTGATGGCGGCCACGTCGGTGCCCTTCAGGGTCTCCTTGAGCTTGTCGATGCCGCCCTGGACCTTGGCCTTGTCGTCGGCAGGGATCTTGTCGCCCATCTCGGAGAGGGTCTTTTCGCTCTGATAGACCATCTGGTCGGCCTGGTTGCGGACCTCAACCTCTTCCTTGAGCTTCTTGTCCTGGGCCGCATACTGCTCGGCCTCCTTGACAGCCTTCTCGATGTCCTCCTTGGACATGTTGGTGGAGGAGGTGATGGTGATGTGCTGCTCCTTGCCGGTGCCCAGATCCTTGGCGGA
>CDTY01034468.1_pt1 | contig 14158 bp, 9 predicted proteins | sample 557731 | NCBI WGS metagenome assembly CDTY01 (sample SAMEA3182101, study PRJEB8094) | gut metagenome | biome: human; feature: gut; material: Stool; isolation source: human stool | place: Canada | collected 2013-02-12
TTAAAAATTTATTATTTTTTTATATTTCTAAAATATTTACAAATTAATGTCATTAAATCCGTCTCTGACGCATAGCTTCATATGTAAGCACTGTACAGGCTATTGCAGCATTTAACGATTCAACCTTACCTTCCATATGGATTTTTATAAGATTATCTGCAGCCTTAGAAGCCGCATCAGTAAGTCCATTGCCTTCATTTCCAATAAGAAATGCACTTGACTTTGTATAATCAGCCTCCGTATACTCACAACTTCCGTCAAGATGAGCCGCATAAACATTAATTCCGTTCTTTTTCATCAGTTCAATTGCACCTATAAAATCAGCAGCATAAACAAACGGAACTCTGTATATTGACCCCATAGTTGAACGTATCGTCTTTGGATTATATATATCAACGGCATTATAACTTATAACAATGCCAGTGACACCGGCTCCCTCAGCCATTCTTACTATAGTTCCGAGATTGCCGGGATCCTGAAGATTTTCTATTGCTATTATAAGAGGTTTTCTGTCAGAACCGGCTTTGATAATATCATCAACACTGTATTCTTTCATATTAATAACAGCCATAACGCCTTGCGGAGTCTGTGTATCAGACATATGTGCAAATACGTTATCTGCAACTGTCTCAACTTTGTCATCACTCATTCCAAGTTTCTTGACAAAATCCTCATTGTCAGTTGCAAATCTTTCTGACATATATACTTTTTCAATACGGTCAAATGGTGCTTCACACACCATCTTGACACCCTCGACAACAAACTGCCTGTTTTCTTTTCTTATTTTTGACTTCTTCTGAAGCTGGATTACACGTTTAACCTGTGAACTTCCTGTACTTGTTATCATATATTTTTCCTGTTTACTTTTTATATTAAAGTCTTAAAACCACTGCTGCACATATTATGCATTATTATTTGACAAATCTGCACAATTTTACTTTGAAAGCAGTGCACTTATATTAAATTCATACTCATTAATATCTTTCTTCATTGCAAGTGCTTCATCTATATCAAAATCAACGAATTTGCCATTCTTGTATGCAACAAGACGGTTGCTCTTGCCTTCAACAAGCAGATCAACTGCATATGAGCCCATTACAGATGCATACATTCTGTCCTTACATGTCGGAGAACCACCTCTTTGCATGTAACCAAGTATAGTAGCTCTTGTCTCAATGCCTGTTGCTGCCTCAATACGTCTTGCCATACCTGTTGAGTGGCCTATACCTTCAGCATTAATAATAAGATGATGTTTCTTGCCTTTCTTACGTCCTTCAATAATATGATTAATAATAGCCTGCTCGTCATTATCATATCTTTCCGGAAGAAGAATATCTTCTGCACCATTGGCAATACCACACCAGAGTGCTATATAACCTGCATTTCTACCCATTACTTCAATAATACTGCATCTTTCATGTGATGTAGATGTATCACGAATTTTATCAATAGCTTCCATGGCAGTATTTACAGCTGTATCAAATCCTATTGTGTAATCAGTACATGCTATATCCAGGTCAATTGTTCCCGGAAGTCCAATTGTGTTGACACCATTCTCAGCAAGCTTCTGTGCACCTCGAAATGAGCCGTCACCGCCAATTACAACTATGCCATCAATGCCGTGCTTTTTGCATACTTCTGCTGCCTTTTTCTGTCCATCTGCAGTCATAAACTCAAGACATCTTGCTGTGTAAAGAATAGTTCCGCCTCTCTGGATAATGTCAGAAACGCTCTTCTTATCCATGTCTATAACTTCATCATTAATAAGACCATTATATCCTTTTTGTATGCCTTTAACTTTAAGCCCTTTGTTCAGTGCAGTTCTGACAACAGCTCTTATCGCCGCATTCATTCCCGGTGCATCACCACCGCTTGTTAAAACACCAATTGTTTTTATTTCCTTTGCCATAACTACTCCTTCCTTTCTGCTCTTCCTATGAATATCTTAAAATAATATTACCGCAATCGCGTCCGTATTTCAACTATGTTGTTTCAACATTTTTAATACCGTACTGTGCCCTGAGTGATGCCAGAATATCAGGTGTAATCCTGATGTTTCTGCTCTGCGGAAGTGCAATCCTCTTATTTTCTTTTGTGCAGTAAATTATAATCGAATCTTTTCCGTCTGAATATTTTAATTCTTCCGCTAAATCCGCCGCTTTTTTTAGATATTCTTCCTCGCTTGCAAATCTTATCCATAATTTTCGCGGAACATCTTCAAAAGGGACTACGCTTTCGCATATAAGCTTCGCATTTTCATCTGCATTAGCATTAACTCTGCCTGTTATGAATAATTTATCAGTTCCTTCTATTATATTCCTATATGTCGAAAATGTCCTCGGAAATACAATTACTTCAACAGTTCCCACCAAATCCTCTATTGTAAGATATGCCATAAGCTGCCCTGTTTTCGTAGGTTTCACCGATTTTGCCATAATCATTCCGCCGATTGTTGCCTTTGAATCCACTTTGACTTTCGGCTCACCTGTCTCATCATCAAGCTCAAAATCTGTGGACATTGCTGAAATATGTTTTTTCCACATAGCAGCATATTCATCAAGCGGATGTCCGCTTACATAGACTCCCAGCACTTCTTTTTCAAATGCAAGAATATCTTCCTTTGTATACTCACTTACATCCGGCATTTTTATCTCAAATTGTGATTTTTCACTCTCATCAACAAGGTCAAAAAGCGACATCTGTCCCGAAATCGCATCTTTTCCCTGCTTTGCCTCATTATCAAGCATGCGTGCATAAACGCTCATCATCTGGCGTCTGTTATTTCCAAATGTGTCAAACGCCCCCGATTTTATAAGATTTTCGAGCGTACGCTTGTTTAAGTCTGTATACAATCTGCTTATAAAATCCTGCATACTTGTAAAACGGCTTTTATTTCTTTCATCAATTATAGCTTTTATCGTCGGTCTTCCAAGCGATTTTACAGCTGAAAGACCAAATCTTATCGCATTGTCTTCAACCGAAAATTCCATATCCGAAGTATTTACGTCAGGAGGAAGCATCTGTATATTCATCTGACGGCATGCATAGATATAACCCGCCACCTTATCAGTATTATCGACAACCGACGTCATAAGAGCCGCCATAAATTCCACGGGGTAATATGTCTTTAAATATGCTGTCTGATACGCAACAACCGCATAACATGCCGCATGTGACTTATTAAATGCGTACTTTGCAAAGTCAATCATATCATCGTAAATCTTATTAGCCGTTTTTTCATCTATTCCATTACTTATACAACCCGGTACATTTTCCTCCGGATTGCCATATATGAAATTCTGCCTTTCTTTTTCCATGACAGACGTCTTTTTCTTAGACATTGCACGACGGACAAGGTCACTTCGTCCAAGCGAATATCCGGCGAGGTCACGCACTATCTGCATTACCTGCTCCTGATATACAATACAGCCGTATGTCGGCTTTAATATCGGTTCAAGCATAGGACAGTCATACGTAATATCTCCTGGATTATTCTTTCCTTTTATATACTGTGGAATGAAATCCATAGGTCCCGGTCTGTAAAGCGATATTCCGGCTATCAGGTCTTCTATGCTCTGCGGCTTTAATTCTTTCATGAAGTTCTTCATTCCCGCACTTTCAAGCTGGAATATACCTTCACATTTACCGGTGCTTATCATGTCATAGACATTTTTATCTTCATAATTAATATTATCTATTGAAAATTCCGGATTTTTCTTTCTCGCCAGCTTTTCGGCATCCTGAATTACTGTAAGTGTTCTAAGCCCCAGAAAATCCATCTTTAAAAGGCCAAGTTCTTCAAGCGTTGTCATAACAAACTGTGCCACTACAGCACCGTCTGCCCCTGTCGCCACAGGAACATACTCATCTACGGCTTTCTGGCTTATAAGCACGCCAGCCGCATGCATTGACGCATGACGAGGTAATCCTTCAAGTCGTTTACTCTTATCAATTAAATCATGGACCTGTGCATCATTTTCATATGCATTACGCAAATCCGGATTTTCCTGTATTGCTTTATCTATTGTTATTCCTATTTCTCTAGGTACCATTTTTGCAATATTATCAACCATTGCATAAGGAAGATCAAGCACTCGTCCAACATCCTTTATTACAGCTCTTGCCGCCATCGTTCCGAATGTTACAATCTGAACAACACAATCCTTTCCATATTTTTCCACTACATAATCTATAACTTCCTGTCGTCTCTCATAGCAGAAATCTACGTCAATATCGGGCATTGATACTCGCTCCGGATTAAGGAAACGTTCAAAAATAAGACTATACTTTATCGGGTCAATGTCTGTTATTCCAAGGCAATATGATACAATGCTTCCCGCTGCTGAACCTCTTCCCGGTCCTACAGCTATCCCATGTGTCTTTGCATAATTAATATAGTCCCATACTATAAGGAAATAATCTACATAACCCATCTTGTGAATAACCGACAATTCGTACTCAAGACGCTTCTTTTTTTCTTCATCTGCATCCGGATATCTTCGTTTCATGCCCTCATTACAAAGATGATTGAGATATGTCCATGAATCAAACCCCTGCGGTACCTCAAAGTGCGGTACTTTTGTTACACCAAATTCAATCTCAACATTACATCTTTCAGCTATTTTGCATGTATTTTCAAGAGCCTGTGGTGCATACGGAAACAGTTCTGCCATTTCTTCCGGCGATTTAAGATAATACTGTCCACCGTCATATCTCATTCTGTTTTCATCTGTAACTTTTTTACCCGTCTGTATACAAAGAAGAATATCATGTGCATCAGCATCCTGTGCATATGTATAATGCACATCATTGGTACATACTAAATCAATCCCCAATTCCTGCGACATGCGGATTAACTGGGGATTGACATACTTTTGTTCAGGGATTCCATGATCCTGCAGTTCAAGAAAGAAATTACCTTTGCCAAAAATACCTTCATACCGCTTTGCTGCCTCACAACCTGCCTCGTACATGCCTCTTGCAAGATATCTTTGTACTTCACCTGCAAGACACGCACTTAATGCGATAATACCCTCATGAAACTGCTCCAGCACTTCATAATCAACACGCGGCTTATAATAAAATCCTTCCGTGAATCCTCTTGAAACAATTTTCATAAGATTTTTGTATCCGGTATTATTTTCAGCAAGGAGGACCAGATGATAATATCTGCTCTCTGATTCTCCCGGCTGCTTATCAAATCTTGAACCCGGGGCAACATATACCTCACATCCAAGAATCGGCTTTATGCCAACTTCTTTTGCTGCTTTGTAGAAATCTATCACACCGTACATTACTCCGTGGTCAGTTATTGCAAGACTCTTCATTCCAAGCTCTTTTGCTCTTGATGTAATCTCTTTTATCTTGCTTGAACCATCAAGAAGCGAATACTCCGTATGGACATGTAAATGTGTAAATTCCATTATTACCCCTTTTTCTGAAACATATTTTAATTATTTGTATTGTTTTTTGTGTTTTCTGTATTTTGAGAATCTTCCTGTTTTCCAGAATTATTCTCGTAGCTGTTCGATTTATTTTTTCCAACATTATCCCAGAAATCATCTACAGGACCGCTTACAGTTGACGAATAACTTCCGTCTTCTGCAAATGTTACGCTCTCTGCAACTTTTTCTGACTTAGACATTGCACTTGTGTCCACTGGTTCCGGAATTCCTTTTACTTCTCTATAAATCTTCATAAATTCCTTACCTGTAATTGTCTCTTTCTCATAAAGGAACTTGGCAATTTCATCAAGGACATCCCTGTTTTCTGAAAGAAGCTGTTTAGCTTCTTCAAAACATCTCTTCAATAAATCTTTTACTTCTTCATCAATTATGGCTGCTGTCTCATCTGAACAGTTAAGTCTTGCATTACCGTCGAGATACTTGTTTTCAACTGTCTCAAGACTCATAAGGCCAAATTTTTCTGACATGCCATACTGTGTAATCATGGCTCTTGCCATCTGTGTAGCCTTTTCAATATCATTTGATGCACCGGTTGTAACAGTATCAAATACAATCTCTTCTGCAGCACGTCCGCCAAGAAGTGTGACAAGCCTTGCCATAAGCTCATCTTTTGTCATAAGATACTTCTCTTCCTCAGGCACCTGCATTACATAACCAAGTGAGCCCATTGTTCTTGGAACAATAGTAATCTTCTGAACCGGTTCAGCATCTTTCTTTAATGCTGTAATAAGTGCATGACCCACTTCATGGTATGCGACAGTTCTCTTTTCCTCACGGCTAAGAATCCTGTCTTTCTTCTCTTTACCTGCAATTACAACTTCGACAGCCTCAAAAAGGTCTTTCTGTGAAACTACATTTCTGCCATCCTTGACAGCTGCAATAGCCGCCTCATTAATCATATTTGCAAGGTCTGAACCAACAGCACCACTTGTCGCAAGTCCGATTGCTTCCAAATCAACAGTATCATCCATAAGAACATCTTTTGAATGAACCTTAAGTGTATCTATTCTTCCCTTTAAATCCGGTTTATCTACAATAATTCTTCTGTCAAGACGCCCCGGTCTTAAAAGTGCCTTATCAAGTACTTCCGGTCTGTTAGTTGCAGCAAGAATAAAAAGTCCCTTAGATGAATCAAAACCATCCATCTCAGCAAGGAGCTGGTTCAATGTCTGTTCACGCTCGTCATTTCCACTGCCATATCTCGAATCACGACTCTTGCCGATTGCATCAATCTCATCAATGAAAATAATACATGGTGCAAGCTTCTGTGCTTCTTTAAACAAATCTCTTACTCTTGACGCACCCACACCGACAAACATCTCTACGAAATCTGAACCTGCAAGAGAGAAAAACGGCACATTAGCTTCACCAGCTACCGCTTTTGCAAGGAGTGTCTTACCTGTACCCGGAGGTCCTACAAGAAGTGCACCCTTTGGAAGCTTAGCACCTATTCTTGCATATTTATCAGGATTATGAAGGAAATCAACAATCTCTGTAAGTGATTCTTTTGCCTCATCCTGACCGGCAACATCTTTAAATGTAACACCTGTCTTCTTCTGTACATATACTTTGGCAGTATTTTTGCCGACACCCATGCCGCCCATCATACCGCTTCCTTTTGCAATCTTTCTGTATATGAATGAGAAAAGGAATATCATAAGCAGCAATGGAAGTACATATACAAGAAGGAAATCTATAACAGATGAACTTGAGTCAGGAATATAACCTGCTATTGTAATATCTGAATGTTCCTTCAATGTCTGCACAAGTTCATCATCATTAATATATGCTGTGTAATATGTGTACTTAATCTTTCCCATTGCGGTATCTTCAATCGTATCATCTGAAGGAGTTATTATAATTCTATCCTGTTCAAACTTAACTTTTGAAATCTTGTTCTCATCAATCATATTAAGAAATTCAGAATATGAAATCTCTTTATATGTTGCATTCTTTAACATTCCATTAAGAAATGTGATACCGATAAATGTAACAACACATGCTATCATAAGCAGTATTATTGTATTCCAGTTCTTTGGCTTCTTCTCGTTATTATTATTTCTTCCGCCGCCTCTGTTGCCATTATTATTGCGGTTATTGCCCGGTCCATTATTGTAATTATTATAGTTGTTATAATTACCCGGTCCATACCCATTAGGTCCTCCCTGCGGTCCGTTAGGCATTCCGTTGTAACCTCTGTTACCGCTGTTATAGCCATTACCGCCATTATTGCCATATCCGCCGTTATAACCATTACCGCCGGCGTTACCCTGTGGATTATATCCGCCATACCCCTGTCCGTTACGGTTATTATTATTATCCGGTGACGGATTACTGCCATTGCCGTTATTAAGTGGTCTGCCATTTACATTATCGCCGGAATTTCTGTTATCATTTTCCCAGTTTCCCATATATTCTCCATTTCTAATTTTATAATAAAACAGCACTTATGTATATTGCTGAGTTTATTATCAAAAAATAATATGATTGTCTTCTTAATTATATAGATTAATATTTTATAAATCAATCAAAAACAACTAATTTTACTTATTTTATACTAACTTTATAATTTTATCATGCCCCTCTGTAATATATTTATCTATTTATTTTGAAAAAATATGTGGAAATTAATAACGACTCGTTGTATAATGGTTTTAAATATTAAATGATTTGTCCCGGTAGTGTTTTATTTTGTGCTGCCGGATATTTATTTTTAATGTATTTTTAATAACAATTTTTTACAGCCGCAACCCGGCAGAATGGAGGAAATAATGCCCGTAAAATATGTATTCGTCACCGGTGGTGTCGTTTCAGGACTTGGAAAAGGAATAACTGCTGCGTCATTAGGACGTTTATTGAAAGCCCGCGGTTTTTCAGTAACTATGCAGAAGTTTGATCCATATATCAATATCGACCCAGGCACCATGAATCCTATTCAGCATGGTGAAGTATTTGTTACCGATGATGGAGCCGAGACTGACCTTGACCTCGGACATTATGAAAGATTCATTGACGAAAGTCTTAATAAAAATTCTAACGTAACTACAGGTAAGGTTTACTGGTCAGTTCTTCAGAAAGAACGTCGCGGTGATTTTGGTGGAGGCACTGTTCAGGTTATTCCTCATATCACTAACGAAATCAAAAGCAGATTTTACCGCGACTACTCAGATGATAAAACTAAGATTGCCATCATCGAAGTCGGTGGTACTGTAGGTGATATCGAAAGCCAGCCTTTCCTTGAAGCAATCCGTCAGTTCCAGCACGAAGTAGGACGTGAGAATGCTATCCTTTGTCACGTTACTCTCATACCTTACCTCAAGGCTTCAGGTGAGATGAAGACAAAACCGACACAGGCAAGTGTAAAAGAACTTCAGGGAATGGGTATCCAGCCGGATATTCTTGTATGCCGTACTGAGCATCCTCTTGAACCTGGAATTAAGGATAAGATTGCTTTATTCTGTAACGTACCTAAGTCACACGTACTTCAGAATCTTGATGTTGAAATTCTTTATGATGCACCACTTGCAATGGAAGATGAACACCTTGCACAGGTTGCATGTGAATGTCTCCAGCTTGACTGTCCAGAACCGGATCTTGACGAATGGCGTGCAATGTGTAAAGCATGGAAAAATCCTACCAAAAAAGTTACTGTTGCCCTTGTTGGTAAATATATACAGCTTCACGATGCTTACATCAGTGTAGTCGAAGCATTAAAGCACGGCGGTGTATACAATTCAGCTGATGTAACTATCAAATGGGTTGATTCAGAAACTGTTACAGCTGAAAATGCAGCTGAAATTCTTGGCGATGTATCAGGAATCCTTGTTCCTGGTGGTTTCGGTGACAGAGGTATTGAAGGCAAGATTCAGGCAATCCGCTATGCAAGAGAACACAATGTACCATTCCTTGGTCTCTGCCTCGGAATGCAGTTATCTATCGTTGAATTTGCAAGAGATGTAATCGGTTATACAGATGCACACAGCGTTGAATTAAAACCGGATACTACACACCCTGTAATTCATCTTATGCCTGATCAGGAAGGCATTGATGATATCGGTGGCACATTAAGACTTGGCTCTTATCCTTGTGTTCTTGATAAAACAAGCAAGGCTTACGAGCTTTATGGTGAAGAGCAGATTCATGAGCGTCATCGTCATCGTTATGAAGTTAATAATGATTACAGAAAAGTTCTTACAGAAAACGGCATGAAGCTTTCAGGTATTTCTCCTGACGGAAGAATCGTTGAGATGGTTGAAATTCCTTCACATCCATGGTTCCTTGCAACTCAGGCACATCCTGAATTAAAGTCTCGTCCTAACAGACCACATCCGCTTTTCAGAGGATTTATCAAAGCAGCTCTTGATTATCAGGAAAATAAATAAAAATAAATAAATCCCGGTAAAGATCTGAGGTGACACCTCATAATACTACTTTGCCGGGATTTTTCTAATTAAAAATATGATTTGATAACCATACATAAGTATAATAAATTTATTTTTTGACAACACATATTCTATACTCCTCAAATGATTTTTCTATCACATTCAGATTTTTTAAGCCTTGAAAATATGGCTGTTTTAAACATAATGCGATTCCATCACCTGTCATCTTTGAATATGCTTCTTTAAATGTCCATATTTTCAAAAATCTTTCTTTCTGTTCCGATTCCGACTCAGCCATGCACACCCATTCAGATTCATCTTTATTAAAAAAACGTCTTGCGACGCTGCATACATCTTTTCTGTTTCCTTCCATATCAATTCCTATCGGTGTATCAGAAATAGCACATGCAACATATTTTCCTGAATGTGTAATATTAAAATTCAATTCTTTGTAATCTTTAAAATACGGTTTACCTTTTTTCTGATATTTAATTTTATAATCATATGATTTATCATATCCATCACATGCCTTAATTATGTCCACCATTACAATTTCACTATGATTATCCACTTTTTCTTGTCTTAAAGCATAATTTAATAACAATCCAGCAGCAATACAACGGCATTTATCCTCATTAAATCTCAATTTGTCAGCTTTACTACGTCGCCCTTCAGTAACAATATTATATGCTTTTTTATATAATTTTTCATCAAACACACTATTGCCATCAGCATCCCTATTAAAAAATACTTCTGTTGATGTGATATATATTGTAATTTTATTTGATTTTGCAGCCATACCTATTTCCTCACATATTTTGCTATTTAATTTCATGCCACCGCTGTAAGTCCCGGTACTTTTATCCGGTTTCGCAATTACCTATTTGTTATTTAATTATAACAGACTATCTGTAAAATCAAAATATTTTTACACATTTTCACTTGTAAAATCATTATATGTATGTTATAAGTATATCTGTAGATATGCATATTTATATATTTTTGTAATTTATACTATTGTAATCAAGTCACTTTACATTTTTAACGTGAAAGGAAAAACATCGATGTTAAGGATTTTTATTGAAAAATAAACAAAACAGCTTTTCTTTTTATAACGATGATAATAATGTCGTTATATCTGATGCAGTGGGTAATTTTGATATGTCAGATAATCCTGATATGTCGGATAATCCTGATGCTCTTCGCAATTACGAAACCGCACTGCATTCTCTTGCAGATAATCCATCAACCAAACATCTGTATGGATATCTCATGTCTGACAAAGAGTGGTTTGACCGTTTTACCGGCTTCTTTGCCGGAAAGAAAACCCTGCCCCTCTTATATGACCCATTTTTTAAAATGATATTTAACCCGGTTGAATCAAGGGCAAGGCTTTCCGAGCTTGTAAGCTGCATCCTCGGCCAGCATGTAACTGTTATTGAGGTGTTTCCGGATACCAGTTACGCATTTGTTAATTCTTTTGTAATTATGGATATGGTTGTAAGGCTTGATGACGGCAGCATCACAAATATTGAGATTCAGAAAGTCCCTTACGATTTTCCGGCAGCAAGAATCTAATGTTATTCTGCTGACCTTGTATTAAGGCAGTTCCGCATGTTGCAGGGAATGAATGAAGGACAAAGAAACAATTATTACGACGATGCCGCGGTCGGAAAAGCCGGAAATGAAACATCTCAAGCAGCTGATGGTTCATCCAGTAAGCCTTCTTATGAAAACATGAAAAAAGTACATACCATCATATTTTTTGAAAAAAGCAGCAGTTCACTTAAAAGCCCGAAAGACAAAAGACTGTACTTCCATGTTGGAAAGACTGTTTTTAATACAGAAATCAACATGAAGCTTTTGCAGGAATATCACCTGATAAGCCTTGACACATTCAGGAAATACAGATATTCTGACATTATAGAAGGACGTATTGATTCAGCTGATATTGACTGTGATGACACACAGTACGAAAACAGGCTGACGGAAAAGATGAGGCGTGACAGGCTTATGTATCTCTCGCTTTTCACAGCAGAGACACCGGATGAAATCAACCGGCTGGCTGCATTATTTCCGGAACTTTTCCCAATACGCCAGAAAATACGTGAATATCTTACACGCCCTAAGGAGACTAACTATTAAAAGTCAAGCCCTAAAATGATATTTTTTGAATAAAGTACAGAAATGTATTTTTAGATATATTTTGAACTCAGTTAGAGTTCTTTGAACCTTGAAAACTGCATGACAAAAAAAGCATCGTTATAGGTGCTCAAAAAAAACAGTATTGAATTAGAAAGACTTAAGAGGCTTTGATGTATTGCTGATTTGTTTTTTCTAGATGATAAATTACTCGAATCAGCTTTTTTACAGCATGTGATATGGCAACATTGTAATGCTTGCCTTCTGCTCGTTTTTTAGCAAGATAAGCTGTAAATGTTGGATCCCAGTGGCAGACATACTTAGCTGCATTGTACAGAGCATATCGAAGGTATCTGGAACCACGTTTTTCCATATGTGCGTAAGCACCATACAGATGTCCAGATTGATATGTAGATGGCGAAAAACCGGCATAAGCTAAGATTTTATCAGGAGAATCAAAACGGCTGAAATCACCAATCTCAGCAATAATCATTGCACCCATGCGATAGTTGATACCTGGAATACTGAGAATTGGAGAATTAATTTCATCCATGATGATTTTGATTTCATTTTCGATTTCATCAATCTCTGAATCAAGTTCCTTAATCAACTTGATGGTGTGCTTCAGCTCCAGTGACTTTGCAGGCATATTTGAGCCGATAGAAGTTCTGGCAGCGTCTCTAAATGTAATGGCAGTATCTTTACTATATCGACCTTTAGAAGCTTCTGAAAGAAGATTTGTAAGTCTGGTAAGATGAGCGTTAGCAACTTGTTTAGCACCGGGAAATTCGGAAAGCAATGCATAAACAGATGCCATATGAAGTGTTGGAACAAGTTTTTCTAATTCAGGAAATAAGATACAGATCAGTCTTGAAACGGAAGACTTTAGCTTGGCACGTTCTTTTACTTTATCAAAACGATAACGAGTTAATGACTTTAGTTCTTCATTGTGGTAAGATATGTCTGAGTAGGACTTTAAGTTCACATCAGACATTAGAATAGAAGCAATCGTGCGGGCATCTACTTTATCCGTTTTCGTCTGTCTAAGGCTTAGACTTTTTCTGTATAGATTTGTATGTAACGGATTGATAACATAGGTGGGCAAACCTTTATCAATGAGATATCCTAAAAGATTGTAACTGTAGTGTCCTGTGGCTTCCAGCCCTACTTTTATTTTAGTTATATCTTTCATAACGGTTTCAATCTTTTGATAAAGATCATTGAAACCATCTAGGTTATTGGTGATGGTAAAAGCTTTAAATAACACTTCTCCATCAGAGTTGGTGATAAAGCAATCATGCTTATCCTTAGCGACATCAATTCCAACGTAAATCATAAAAATCTCCTTATGAATGTATTTGATACTGTTTTAGAACCACAGGTGCTCCTTGCGATTGTAACCTCGTTCTAAATAAACCGTCATGCGGTATCTAACTGATTAACAAATGAACAAAGAGACTATGGTTGGAGCCTCCTTAAAACCATCGGGTGGTAGGTGATTACAACCAATCCACAGTATCTTATATATCATAGTCGAACCTACAGAAGAGGTAAAGAAGAGACTATGATTTAACAGTTATTAAGACCTTGGAGATGGTCTCTAAAAACTACTACTATATAATACGAGGTGATTAACATGTTTTCTGAAGCATTAAGGATATTGGATAATAATACTGCCAAACTGATGGCTGACAGGTTTAAGGCACAGCTTGAAAATGCCAAAATTGAAGTAAAGGCTGTAAAACACGAATTAAAAACTACCAGGAAGGAAGTTACAGCAGCCAGACAGGAATTAAAAATCACCAAGCAGGAAGTTAATGCCGCTAAACAGGAAGTTAATGCCGCCAAGCAGGAAGTGGATGCTGCTAAACAGGAAGTGGATGCTGCTAAACAGGAAGTAAATGCCGCCAAGCAGGAAGTTAATGCCGCTAAACAGGAAGTTAATGCCGCTAAACAGGAAGCAACAGCTGCCAATGAAAGAGCTGAAAACGAAGCTAAGGCCAGAATCAAGGCTGAAAATGCTAAAGCACAATCAGATGCCAGAATTGCTAAACTTGAGGCCATAATTGAAGAACTTAAAAATAAGAACAATTAGCACATAACTTTAAATAAGGCTTCTTATGTAATTGCAATATGCAATTACCATAAGAAGCCTATGCTGTTTAACAA
>CDTY01011104.1_pt1:2500-13879 | contig 13879 bp, 6 predicted proteins | sample 557731 | NCBI WGS metagenome assembly CDTY01 (sample SAMEA3182101, study PRJEB8094) | gut metagenome | biome: human; feature: gut; material: Stool; isolation source: human stool | place: Canada | collected 2013-02-12
ATCCAGAAGCTTTTTAACGCTTATTGGTTCGGACCTCCATCTGGTGTTACCCAGACTTCATCCTGGACAAGGGTAGATCACTTGGTTTCGCGTCTGCCTCCGCTGACTTTACGCCCTGTTCAGACTCGCTTTCGCTTCGGCTGCGGCACTCTCGGGCCTTAACCTTGCCAACGACGGCAACTCGTAGGTTCATTATGCAAAAGGCACGCCGTCACTGTTATAAAACAGCTCCGACCGCTTGTAGGCGTACGGTTTCAGGTTCTATTTCACTCCTCTGCTCGAGGTACTTTTCACCTTTCCCTCACGGTACTGGTTCACTATCGGTCTCTTGCGAGTATTTAGCCTTTCCGGATGGTCCCGGATGATTCACACAGGATTCCACGTGTCCCGCGCTACTCAAGGTCTCGCCCTGCATGCACACAGGCTTCGCATAAGGGGCTTTCACCCGCTGCGGCCGGACTTTCCAGTCCGTTCTGCTCACCTCGTACATGGCTTCTGGCGGCCTTACTACCCCACACATGCCTTGCGACATGCATGGTTTGGGCTCTTCCCCGTTCGCTCGCCACTACTAGGGGAATCATTGTTATTTTCTCTTCCTGCAGGTACTAAGATGTTTCAGTTCCCTGCGTTCGCCTTCCGCATTGAGCGGAATGCCGTCCCTTCAAGACGGCGGGTTGTCCCATTCGGAGATCCGCGCATCACAGGTCATTTGCACCTACACGCGGCTTTTCGCAGCTTATCACGTCCTTCTTCGCCTGCAAGAGCCAAGGCATCCTCCGTACGCCCTTTCTTTTTGTTTTTATGTCACACATACTCCTCGGTACATCTGTACCAAGTGGCATATATACTTTCGGCTGTATTCTGTCCCACCCCTAAAGGTGGGGACACCTTCTTTATTGCTTTCGCTTGTCCAAAATGTCATAGATCTCTTATCACTTTACCCGCGCACGCCACAAACAAGCAACGGCAGGGAAAGGATTCTGGTGGAGAATAACGGATTCGAACCGTTGACCCTCTGCTTGCAAAGCAGATGCTCTAGCCAGCTGAGCTAATCCCCCGCGGATAATGCACCCACACCATAACAGATACGGCGCGGCGCGGGGAGAAGCGGTAGTCCCAGGCAGACTTGAACTGCCGACCTCCACATTATCAGTGTGGCGCTCTAACCAACTGAGCTATAGGACTGGCAGTACCATCCATTGCAGGACGCCCCCTGAAGGTCTCCCCGCCCCCCTGACATACATAACATGCCGGCGGGGCGTATTCCCATTATATCTAATAAACGAAAAGCCAAAGGAATGACATACATCCATACTTTATTCCATACCTAAATATAACCCAAAATGATACACCACTCCAGAAAGGAGGTGTTCCAGCCGCACCTTCCGGTACGGCTACCTTGTTACGACTTAGCCCCAATCACCGGTCTTACCCTAGACCGACCCTCGCGGTCACGGCTTTCAGGCACTCCCGGCTTTCATGGCTTGACGGGCGGTGTGTACAAGGCCCGGGAACGTATTCACCGCGCCATGGCTGATGCGCGATTACTAGCGAATCCAGCTTCGTGGAGTCGGGTTGCAGACTCCAGTCCGAACTGGGAGGGAGTTTCACGATTAGCGCCCCGTCACCGGGTGGCAACGCTCTGTATCCCCCATTGTAACACGTGTGTAGCCCCGGACGTAAGGGCCGTGCTGATTTGACGTCATCCCCACCTTCCTCACGCCTTGCGGCGGCAGTATCCTCGGAGTGCCCAGCATTACCTGATGGCAACCGGGGAAAAGGGTTGCGCTCGTTATGGCACTTAAGCCGACACCTCACGGCACGAGCTGACGACAACCATGCAGCACCTTCACAGCAGCCCCGAAGGGAAGGAACATCTCTGCTCCATGCAGCTGCAATTCAAGCCCGGGTAAGGTTCCTCGCGTATCATCGAATTAAACCACATGTTCCTCCGCTTGTGCGGGCCCCCGTCAATTCCTTTGAGTTTCACCGTTGCCGGCGTACTCCCCAGGTGGGATGCTTAACGCTTTCGCTCGGTGACCGACTGTCTGTCGCCGACCACTAGCATCCATCGTTTACCGTGCGGACTACCAGGGTATCTAATCCTGTTTGATACCCGCACCTTCGAGCCTCAGCGTCAGTTGCGCTCCGGACAGCTGCCTTCGCAATCGGAGTTCTTTGTGATATCTAAGCATTTCACCGCTACACCACAAATTCCACCATCCTCGCGCGCACTCAAGAAAACCAGTATCAACTGCACGACAACCGTTGAGCGGCTGCTTTTCACAACTGACTTGATCTCCCGCCTACGCTCCCTTTAAACCCAATAAATCCGGATAACGCCCGGACCTTCCGTATTACCGCGGCTGCTGGCACGGAATTAGCCGGTCCTTATTCGCAGGATACCTGCAATATCCCACACGTGGGACATATTATCCTCCTGCAAAAGCAGTTTACAACCCATAGGGCCGTCTTCCTGCACGCTACTTGGCTGGTTCAGGCTCGCGCCCATTGACCAATATTCCTCACTGCTGCCTCCCGTAGGAGTTTGGACCGTGTCTCAGTTCCAATGTGGGGGACCTTCCTCTCAGAACCCCTACCCATCGTCGGTTAGGTGGGCCGTTACCCCGCCTACTGCCTAATGGGACGCATCCCTATCCTTGTCCGGCGGACCTATCGCCACAATTCCATGCGGAAACGTGGCTACACCGGGTATTATTCTCGCTTTCGCGAGGCTATCCCCGGGACAAGGGCAAGTTGGATACGCGTTACGCACCCGTGCGCCGGTCGCCGCCAGCGGAAGCAAGCTTCCGCCGCGCTGCCCCTCGACTTGCATGTGTTAAGCCTGTAGCTAGCGTTCATCCTGAGCCAGGATCAAACTCTTCATTGTAAAATATATTTCTTTTCTTTTTTCTCTGTTCCTGGCGTATCTATCAAGATATATTCTGTTCCATATATAAGGAACGACGGTTGGAACAACGCATATGCCCGTTACATAAAGCAACGGGACTGCATGTCTTTGTTCCCCTTGACTTATCGTTTATGTAATCCTATCATTGAACTCCCGCCCCCGGGCTCCGCCTTGCGGCGGCGTTTCGTTCCCGAAAGCGAGTGCAAAAGTACAACCGACAAACCAAACAGCCAAACTTTTCCATGACTTTTTTCAAACTTTTTTATACCACCGACACACAAAACACCTGCCTCGCGCACCGCACACCCCTGGAATACAAAAACATAAACGCACGCAAAAAATTTACGGGAAAAACACAAAAAAACACACCCCGGCCGGCGCAAAACGAAAAACTACACGGAAGAAAACACAAAGTAAACCGGCACGGACATCAAAAGACGCGCGGACGCGACGCGTTTGTCCGCATTTAACACTCCGCCGAAAGACCCACCGAAAAATATGTCTGAGATATTTTAAAATATGTCTGACATATTTTGAATTATGTGCCTTGTATTTTTCATTTGCTCCCACATGAGCCGAAACGCCCTTTAACACTATTACCACACGCAACACTCAAAAACCACAAAAACACAACCGGCTTTTAACCATTAATTCTTGTCGGGATATAATCAAAACTACAGGCCGGTTTACACGCCGGGCTGCCTATATTTATAATATGTCATTACCGAACCAGCGGGAGGATGTGCCGTTTCCTCAAATGCGGCACGGATTTTCCCGGAATTCAAGACTCCTCCGTGGTGATTGCGGGCTCGGGTGTGCATTATGCCGCAAAGTACGCGATACAAAATAGTTACGACTTGGATTTTTTACGAAGTTTTTGGCGTTGCAAAATATATTCTCTTAAATAGTTTTTATATATTTGCCTGTGGTTAACGTATAAAAGGCATGGAGGATGGAAGACAATGCTCTTAAACAACGTATTCTGAAAGTTGCGACATTTGAATTCTTTACTACCGGTATCAGGCCCGTAACGATGGACAGCCTTTCGCGCAAGTTGAAAATGTCGAAGCGCACTTTATACGAAATATTCAAGGACAAGGAGGAGCTTTTGTGCGAGAGCCTTGTTTTGCGCAGGAAATTGCTCGATAATTACATACGCCAAAACAGCACCAAGGAGACGAGTTCCCTGGAAATAATATCACTGTTCTTTTATTATATCATCGAAGAGGCCGGGTATATGTCTCCGCGCTTCTGCATGGACCTGATTAGGTATCCGCGCGTGCTGAAGTTCCTTGAAGAGCGTGAAAAGGAGTTGAAAGAGGAGAGGGACATGTTTCTCAAGAACTGCATTATCGACGGTTACTTCCGCCCGGACATAGAATACGGCATAATCGGGGACATGCTTTCGAGGCAGACATTGTATATCCTGACCAACAAGATTTACAGCACGGTAGTGACGAAAGCGTTGCAATCAATGCTATTCGTTTGCATACGAGGTTGCTGCACGCTTAAAGGGCAGGAGAAATTCGACCTGCTGCTGAAAGAATATTCCCGCAACAAGAAGAATGTTACCCGCGAAACCCTTTGGCAAAGGCTTGAAGAGCTTAAATAGCCGTCCTTCCATACAATTTATAAGGAGTTTTGGCCTTTTAATCATAATAATTAGCTAACTTTGCGGCGCATTTGGCGTAACTTCGCATTTATTTCCTTAATATAAAGTAAGAGTATGCGTAATTTTTATGGTATAGCAATTTTAGCGTTTATATTGCTGGGAATCACTTCATGCGGCTCTAACAAGCAAATGATTTATTTGCAAGGTGCAGAAGAGCTTTACAAAAATCCGACCAATATAAATAAGGATTTCAAACTCATAATCCAGCCCGACGACCAGCTTGCGATATACGTAAGTTCGAGCGACAAGGAGCTCATACAGCCTTTCAACAACCTTACGCTGATAGGCCAGGGCGAAACGGCGCTGCGTAACGGTACGAACCTCGACAAGACGTCTTACTTTGTAGTAGGCAAGGACGGATATGTGGACTTCCCCATATTCGGCAAGCTGAAAGCGGCCGGCAAGACGGTAAACGAGTTTTCGGAAGACATACAAAACCGCATGATTGCGGAAAAGATGATTACCGACGCGAAAGTCACGACCAAGATAATGAGTTTCAAGGTTACAGTTTTAGGCGACGTCAAGACGCCCGGCACAAAGACCTGCTCGGGCGAGAGGCTCACGCTGCTCGAAGTGCTGGGTATGGCCGGCGACCTGAACAACTCGGCCATACGCAAGAACCTTTTGGTTGTGCGCGAAGAAAACAACGAGCGCGTAACCTATACCGTGGACCTGACCGACCCTGAAAGCGTGTTCAACTCTCCGGCATATTACATGCGCCAGAACGACGTGGTTTACGTGCAATCCAACCGTTCGGTTAAAATCAAAGGAAGTTCGGGTTATCTTTACTGGAGCCTTCTGGGCAGCGGCGTAGGACTTGTAACTTCAATTACATCGTTAGTCTTCGCCATAACAAAATAAAAGTATGGAAGAAAACAAAAACACATCATACAACTCGTACCAGGAAGAGGAAGAAAAGAATACCTGGCTTCCTGTGATAATAAAGGCGTGGAACATATTCATAGCCCACTGGCCGTGGTTCCTACTGTCGGTAATAGTATGCACGTTCCTGGCATACCTGTACCAGGCACAACTTCCCCGGATATACCAGAGGACCTCTACCATTCTCATAAAGGACGATTCTGGGAAAGGGAAATACAGAGGAACGCAAAACAGCAACATCGACGCCCTTATGGCGCTCAACGGAATCAGCGTGGGCAACAACCTGCAAAACGAAATTTTCGTGCTGCAGTCGCACAGGCTGTTAAGCAAAGTAGTGCACGAGCTTAACCTCAACGTAAGCTATCAGGTAAACGAAGGACTTCAGACTGTATCGCTGTACAAGGAGAGCCCTATAAAAGTAACTTTTTTCGCCGAAGCTGACGACCCGCAGGTATTCGACATCGAAATAAAGTCGGCAGAAAGCTACAGGATACATAACATAAAGATTGACGACGAAGCGGTGTCCTACGACAAAGCCGCAAAATTCGGCCAGCCCATAAAAACGCCTATGGGCGCAATAATCGTTGAAAAAAACAACGAGACTTTTGCCGACTACTTAAAAAGCACAATCAAGGTAACACACCGTAACGAAGTGGACGCAACGCTTCATTTCGGAAAGAACATAAAAGCGTCGTTAGCCGACAAGGAAAGCACCCTGATAAACATAGAATGCCGTGACACTAACGCAGAACGTGCCGACGACATACTGGCGTGCCTGCTTGAGATGTACAAAAAGGACATAATCGACGACAAGAACCGCATGGCCACAAGCGCCGACCGCTTCCTGAACCAAAGAATCCAACTCATCGGAAGCGATCTGAGCAGCGCAGAGAACCAGATGGCCACATTCAAGGAAAACAACAAGATACTGAACTTCGATTCCAACGCCGAACTGTTCCTAAAACAGAGCGACAACGCAAGGAACAACAGCATACAGCTGCAGAGCGAGAAAAACGTTGCCGAATTCCTGCGCGATTACCTCAGGCAAACCGACGGAAAGTACGAAGCCGTACCTTCGCTGGGAATAATCAACAACCAGGGAATAACCGACAACATAGCAAAATACAACGAGCTTGTGCTCGCCTACAACCGTTTGTCGAAAAACGCAAGCGAAGCGTCGCCCGTAGTGCGCGAAACGTTAGACCAACTCAAGACAATGCACACGGTAATTTCGAAATCTCTCGACAGCCATATCGAAGCCACGGACCTCAAGCTGAAACAAGCCCTGGCGATAGAGAAAGGACTGCTGTCGAGCATTTCCTCGGTACCGCAAAAAGAGAAGTCGGCAAGCGAGATTGAGCGCCAGCGCATGATAAAGGAATCAATCTACGTATACCTCCTTAACAAGCGCGAGGAAGTAGCATTGCAGCTTGCCGTAACCGAAGCCAACGTAACCACGGTCGACACGCCTTTCGGCAAAGCCCTGCCCGTATCTCCTAAAAGCATTTACATCCTGTTCGGCGGGTTCATACTCGGCCTTCTTATCCCGAGCGCGATATTCTGGCTCCGCATAACAATCGACACCAAGATACGCAACCGCAAGGAAATAGAAGACGCATGCAGCGTGCCCATTTTAGGCGTAATACCCTTCTGGAAAGAAGAGGAGGAGCAAAACAAGTTCCTCAGCCGCGGCCATGGCGGAATGAACTTCAATTCCGTTAGCGAGGCTTTCCGCCTTGTGCGCTACAACCTCAACTTCATGAAAAAACGCTCGGGCGTAATGATGTTCACTTCTTCCACACCGGGACAGGGAAAATCGTTCGTCTCGCGCAACCTTGCGCTCATACTCGGCGTAGCCGGCAAGAGGGTAATACTCATAGACGGCGACATACGCAAGCGCACACAGTCGAAGCTTATCAGCTCCACGGGAGGACTTACGGCTTACCTGAGCGACGACACAACCGACCTCGACAGCATTATCCTGCACGACTCCATTGGCAAGAACGTCGACTTCCTGCCTGCCGGAATGACGCCGCCCAACCCAACCGAGCTGCTCATGAGCTCAAGGCTCGAAGAACTCACCGACGAGCTCAAGGCGCGCTACGACTACGTTATTTACGACTCTACGCCGGCGTTCTCAGTGGCCGACGCAGGAATCATAAACCGTGTTGTAGAACTGACAATATACGTTGTGCGCATTGGGGTTGAAGACAGGCGCTCGCTGCCCGACATTGAACGCATGTACAAGGAAAAGAAATTCCGCAACATGTGTATCGTCGTCAACGGCAGCGTACCCGACAAATATGGCTACGGATACGGTTACGGCTATGGGTACGGATACGGTTACGGCTATGGATACGGATATGGAGATTCGCGCGAAAGCAGGCAAGGCAGCAGGTTCTCGCTGCGCTTCCTCAAGAAGAACGGCAACTCCGACGATTATGACGAATCCGGCAAAAACAGCAGGCGTGGAGAAAACAAACGAATCGATGTAAACAGCCTGCACAAAGCCAATAAAGACTCCGACAAATAACGCCGCCGCTGCGGCAAACAAGCATAAGTCCCGCATGTAAGGAAACATGCGGGACTTTTTCATACCACGTCTGGGCGAATTCCTCCTTGGCCGCAACGCACGACACGAAAATAACGGAATAGGCAGACGCATATCCACCCGCGGCACATACCGCCGCGTCCTTTTTATGCAGACATAAACGGAAGGCAAAAACATGACCGAAAAAGCGGCCCGCGAATACAAAAAAGTGAAAACTGATTTTCAGCACTTTCTACCCACATGGGAGAAAAGAAAAAATACAAGGCACATATTTCAAAATATGTCCGACTAATTTTAAAATATCTCAGACCTTTTTTTCGCCCCTGAAAACCCGCCTTGAAACCGGGGCAAAAATGCAGACAGGAAACAGACACGCAAGCAATCACCCGAACCGATAAACGTCTTCTGCTCTTCCCTGATAACAAAACAGGCACATCGTCACAACGTCGTTCCATGTCTCACAGAAAGATACCGTACCAATACCTGGCAACTTGCTCAGGCAATAATAAAAATACCGCACCCGCACGGTATTGCAACCTTGAACAAAACCACTGTGTGCGGTTCTTTCCGCTTTGCTTGCAACATGGCGCAAATTAAGCACACGCAGCCTGCAATCCGAAACTTACCGACTGAAAACATTTCGGGGAAAAGGTAATTTTACCCTTTCCCCGAAACATATTTTCGCTTATTATTTATTACATGCAAGCGTAAACCCACTTGCTTACTGGTCTTTCAGTTTCTTTTTCTCCACCATTGCGTCTATCACAGCCACGGCCGTAAGGTTCACAATGTCGCGCACGGAGCAGTCTGCGTCGGTGAAATGCACAGGCTTGTTCAAACCCATCTGCACCGGGCCTATTACCTCCACGTCAGGATTCATCATCTTTATCATCTGGTAAGCCGTGCAAGCGGCGTTCAGGCACTGGAACACCAGCGTGTTTACTTCCTTGCCCTTAATCTTGGTAAAGGGGAACTTCTCGTCGCGCAGCTCGCGGTTTAGGGCGTAATTCACCTGCATTTCCCCGTCAACGAGCAGCGAAGGGTGTTTTTCGTGCAGTATGTCGACTGCGCGGTGCATTTTCTCGGGTCCTTCCTCATGGTCGGTGCCGAAATTGGAGTACGAAACCATTGCTATCACCGGCGTGCGGTTGAAGAACCTTACGGTATGCGCGCTCAGCAGAGCCAGGTCGACCATAGTCTCGGCGCTGGGGTGGCGGTTTATGAGCGTATCGGCCAGGAACAGCGTGCCCTGCTTTGTGTTTATAAGGTGCATTGTACCGAAATGGTTGAACTTGGGATTGATTCCAATTACTTCCTTTGCCACATCGGTAGCGTTCCAGTGCTTGCGCGACAGGCTTGTTATCAAAGCGTCGGCGTCGCCGGTTTCCACCATCATCATGCCGAAATAATTGCGCTCATACATCTTGTCGTTAGCCTCCTGGAGCGTGCAGCCTTCGCGCTGTTTTTTAGCGGCAAATATGGCCGCATACCTTTCGCGGCGCTCCACCTGGTCGTCGTTGCGCAGGTTCAGAACTTCTATCCCGTCGAGGTCGAGTTCCATTTCCTTTGCAATCTCGTATATCTTCTTGTCGTTGCCGAGCAGTATGGGGTGGCAAATGCCTTCTTTCTTTGCCTGCACGGCGGCATTCATTATCGTGGGATTCGTTCCGTCGGTAAACACCACGCGCTGCGGGTCGCGGCTGGCCGTCTCGTAAAGCGAGCGTGTAAACTTGCTTTCCTGCCCCATAAGCTCCTTAAGCCGTATCCTGTATGCCTTCCAGTCGGCTATGGGACGGCGTGCCACGCCGCTGTCCATGGCTGCTTTGGCCACGGCCATAGACACCTCGGTGATAAGGCGCGGGTCGACAGGTTTGGGTATAAAGTATTCCGGGCCGAAGGTAAAGTTGTTTACGGCATATTCACGGTTCACGATGTCGGGCACGGGACGCTTGGCCAAATCGGCAAGTGCGTGCACGGCAGCGAGTTTCATCTCCTCGTTAATACACGTTGCGGCCGTATCAAGCGCACCGCGGAACAGGTAGGGGAAACAAAGCACGTTGTTTATCTGGTTGGGGTAATCGCTGCGCCCGGTGCTTATCAGGCAGTCGGGGCATGCCTCGCGTGCGTCCTCGTATGATATTTCGGGTATCGGGTTGGCGAGCGCAAAGATTATGGGGCGTTTGTTCATGTTCCGAACCATATCCTTGCTCAGCACATTGCCTTTCGAAAGGCCGAGGAACACGTCGGCGCCGCAAATGGCTTCCTCGAGTGTATGTATGTCCCTGCGGTCGGTAGCAAAAAGGCGTTTCTGTTCGGTAAGGTTTGGACGGTCGGAGGTTATTACCCCGTGGCTGTCGAGCATTACGATGTTTTCCTTGAGTGCGCCTAAGGCCATGTACATCTTGGTACACGAAATGGCAGCCGCTCCTGCACCGCTTACCACTATTTTCACCTCTTCGATTTTCTTTCCGGCCACCTCGAGCGCGTTGAGCAGTCCGGCAGCCGATATGATTGCCGTGCCGTGCTGGTCGTCGTGCATTACCGGTATGTCGAGTTCCTCTTTCAGGCGTCGTTCTATCTCAAAACACTCGGGAGCCTTGATGTCCTCGAGGTTAATGCCGCCGAACGTAGGGGCTATTGCCTTTACGGCTTCGATGAATTTGTCGGGGTCTTTCTCGTTTACTTCTATGTCGAAAGCGTCCACGCCGCCGTAAATTTTGAACAGCAGTCCTTTGCCCTCCATAACGGGCTTGCCGCTCATGGCACCTATGTCGCCCAAGCCGAGCACTGCCGTGCCGTTGGAGATTACGGCCACAAGGTTGCCCTTGTTTGTGTACTTATAAGCGTCGTTGGCGTTTTTCTGTATCTCGAGGCACGGCTCGGCCACGCCAGGCGAATATGCAAGCGACAGGTCATACTGGGTGTGATAGGGTTTGGTGGGAACTACCTCTATTTTTCCGGGTCTGCCCTCGGAATGGTAGTTCAATGCAGCTTCTCTTGTTACCTTTACCATACGTTTTTTGTTATGTCTTCTAATTCCTCCGCAAAGATACATCATTGAAAAAAACGTTTTTTGCGCGGAGGCCCTTTTTACTGCTAAAAAATGTTATTGCACCCCATATGTAAACTTTTATTAGCGAAAACGCCGCTTTTGCAGCGTCCACATGGCAAATTGCGCGCCGTCTGGGGCGTTTCCGCAACCGCCGCGACGTAACACGAATGCAGACATAAAAAACAAGAAAATAAGGTCGGGAAAAAGCATTACCGGATACTCGAAAAATGAAAACTGATTTTCAGCACTTTTTACCTACATGGGAGCAAATAAAAAATACAAGGCACATATTTCAAAATATGTCTGACCTA
>CDTY01036139.1_pt1 | contig 13835 bp, 14 predicted proteins | sample 557731 | NCBI WGS metagenome assembly CDTY01 (sample SAMEA3182101, study PRJEB8094) | gut metagenome | biome: human; feature: gut; material: Stool; isolation source: human stool | place: Canada | collected 2013-02-12
CCGGCATCGTCACGGAGAAGGGCATCTGCCGTCCCCCCTATTCCCAGAGTTTGGCGGCGCTTTTCGACAACAAACAGTAATATCCATCATATAATCTACAAGGAGGAATCGAAATATGGCGTATAAAGAGACCCCGTCCACCAGCATTGCGGCGGAAGAGAACCAGATCGCCAAGGCAGTGCTGATGCCCGGCGACCCCCTGCGGGCCAAGTATGTGGCGGAGCACTATCTGGAAAACCCGGTGTGCTTCAACACCGTGCGCAACATGCTGGGCTACACCGGCACCTACAAGGGCAAGAAGATCTCCGTCATGGGCCACGGCATGGGCGTGCCCTCCATGGGCATTTACAGCTATGAGCTCTACTCCTTCTTCAACGTGGACACCATCATCCGCATCGGCTCCGCCGGCGGTATCGGCGAGGACGTGAAGGTCCGGGACGTGGTCATCGCCATGGGCGCCTCCACCAACTCCCACTTTGCCGACCAGTACCGCTTCCCCGGCCAGCTGTGCGCCACCGCCTCCTGGCCGCTGCTGCGCAGTGCCGTGGCGGCAGCGGAGCGCATGGGAGTCCGGGCGGACGTGGGCCAGGTGTTTACCGCCGACCAGTTCTACAACGACAACGCCGAGGCCGGTGAGATGTACCGCAAGTTCGGCATCCTGGCCCTGGAGATGGAGACCGCGGGCCTCTACTGGACCGCCCAGCGCCTGGGCAAGCAGGCGTTGTCGCTGCTGACCATCTCGGACCACATCTTCACCGGCGAGTCCCTCTCCGCCCAGGAGCGGCAGGAGTCCTTCCGGGAGATGATGGAGATCGCTCTGGACACCGCCTGGGAGTCCCTGGAGGACTGACGCCATGCCTCTTTTCATCCGACGGGAAAAGGTCTTTGAGGTCCGGGGCGATGCCGCCCGCTGGCGCGCCGCCAAAAAGGCCCTGCGCCAGAGTGGCATCCGGCGGGTGGAGGCCGGCTTTTACGACACGGAGCCGCCGGTCTGCGGCTGCGGTGCAAAACTGGACCACCGGGACTTCGGCCCCAACGGTCCCATCGACCGGCACACCTACTATCTCTCCGTGCCTCTGGAAGAGGCCTCCCGGGCCCGGGAGCTCCTGGCGCAGCTGTAAACAAAAAACGGGAAGGACTTGCGTCCTTCCCGTTTTTTCTGTGTCTTTACGCCTGGGGAATGGGGAACGTCACGCCGCCCACGCTGATACTGGCCATATCCTCCATGGGAATGATCTGGGAAAAGACCATATCCCGGGAGCAGACCGTCACACCGTTCCCCGGAGCGACGCTGCCGCCGAAGCCGGATTCGGCCAGATCCAGCACCGTGCCGTCCGTAAGGGTCAGCAGGATCTCCACATTCTCAAAGCGCCGCTCCTGCTCCGTCTCCTCCTGGCTGACCTGGCCATTTTCGGCCTGGCTCCACTGGAGCTCCTCATCCACCGTGTAATTCACCTTCACCGCCACGGGAGAGATCTGGATGGAATCGATAGTAAAGGTCATGCCGTCCTGGGTGAAGCTCTCGCCGCTGCCCAGAGTGAGGGAGGCGTCCTCATACTGCACATCGAAGCGGAACTTCCAGTGGCCCTCCAGAACAGGGACACTCTCTCCGGACTCCTCGTCCCAGCGGCAGATGTTGTCGAACTCCGCCGTAGCGGTGCAGTCGTTGATGGGCACATCGGAGCTCAGGGTCTGCACCATCTGGATGGAGCTGCCCGCCGGGTCATCCACCAGGAAATAGCTGGAGCCGTGGAAGCCGCCCTGGATATCCAGGTCCGCGCCGCCGATGCCCGGGGCCGTGAGCATGGCTCCCCGTGCCTCCTCCGGCAGCAGGGCCGTGCCGTCGTCCCGGCTGATGGTAAAGACGATGGCCGCATTGTAAGCGTCGCCCAGAATGGCGTCGGCGGTGATGGTGACGCCGTTATCCGTAGCGCTGGCCCCGATGGGATAGCCGATCTGGTCGATGATCTCCGTCTGGGCGGCGCTGCCGCCGAAAATGGGGGAAAAGACCTCCACAGCGGACTTGAGGACGCCGCTGGCGCCAGCGGTGACCGCCAGGGCCGCCGTCAGGGCCGCAGCCACCAGCACCGCCCGGCCCGGGATGCGGCGGTGAACTTTTCTTTGCGCCCCGGCGGCCTGGGATACCCGACGGGCCAGCTCCGCTTTCTGCTCCGTGGTATAGGAAAGGCGCTCCATGGCGGAGGCATACTCAAACTGATTGTCTCTCATATTCCGTTCCTCCCAATAAAGTCCGCAGCTTGGCCCGTCCCCGGGCCAGGCGGGTGTGCACGGTGCCCAGAGGCACCCCTAAAATCTCACCGATCTCGGCAGCCTGGTACCCTTCATAGTAGTGCAGGTAGATGACCGCCCGGTAGCGGGGCGGCAGCTGATTCACCGCCGCAAGCACCGAGCCCTCTTCCGCCTCTGGGGCGGGGACCTCCAGCACCGTGTCCAGGCCGCAGACCCGCTTACGCCAGGGACTGCGCAGCAGGTCCTTGCAGGCGTTGGCCGCCATGCGCAGCACGTAGGCCTTCTCGTGCTCCAGGCTTTCAAAGTCCCGGGACTCCGTCAGCAGCTTCACGAACACCGTCTGACATACGTCCTGGGCGTCGTGGGTATTTTTCAAATAGGCGTAGCTCAGGCGCAGAATGGGGTCGGCATAGCGCCGAACCAGCTCTTCGGCCCGCTGATCTTGTTGCATCCTTTGTTTCAACTCCTTCCGGAAAGCGCTTTCACCTGGAATACGAAAAAGCGGGGCAAATACTTTCACTCGGATAAAATTTTTTCTCTCCGCGCCAAAAGAGGGGAATTCGCCGGAGCGGCGATTGCTTTTTTTCTCTCCTTCCGGTATGCTGTTGAGCGGAGGTGAGGGCATGGACCAGAAAAAGACAGGGGCCCTGATTCGAATGCTGCGGCAGGAGAAGGGCCTGACCCAGCGGCAGGTGGCCCAGGCGCTGGCGGTGGATCACCGGGCCGTATCCAAGTGGGAGCGAGGCCTGGGCTGTCCCGACGTGTCGCTGCTGGGAGCTCTCGCTGGAACTCTGGGCGTCAGCGTGGACCAGCTGCTGCTGGGAGAGCTGACGGCCAACGACAAGGACGGAGGAAATATGAAGCGCGTCAAACTGTATGTCTGCCCCGTCTGCGGCAATCTGCTCACCGCCACATCCACTGCGGAAGTGAGCTGCTGCGGCCGGCGGCTGGAGCCCCTGGTCCCCCAAAAGGCAGACGCCGACCACGCCTGCACCGTGGAGGAGATCGAGGATGACTGGTATGTCACCTTCTCCCATCCCATGGAGAAGGACCACTATATCCGCTTTGCGGCCTATGTGAGCTATGACCGGATTCTGCTCATCAAGCTCTATCCTGAGCAGGGCGGAGAGGTCCGCTTTCCCCGGATGCACGGGGGCACGCTGTACCTGTGCTGCAGCCAGCACGGGCTCTTTGAAGCAGGCAGATAAAAAGGAGGGGCGGCGCCCAGCGCCGTCCCTCTTTTTTGTGTTTTTCTTTTACTCCACCACGATCATGGCGATGAACTCCACCGGCTCTGCGGTGGGGTTTTCCAGGGCGTGGCCATCTCCGTGGCCGGTGGCAAGCACCTGACCCGGGACCATCTCCACCATGGTGCCATTGTCATTGGCAACGGGCTTGCCGGAGAGGATGTAGAAGAACTCCGTCTCCCCCTCGTGGGCATGATAGCCGATGGAGGCGCCGGGGTCCAGCACCATGTGGCAGAACAGCCGCACATGGCCGTAGCACTCCTCCACCGTGGTCAGGTCTGTGGCGTGAAGAAGGCCCTTCCCGCCTCTCATATTCTCCATTTCCCGCTTGGGACAACTGGTTTTGATCATATGGAACAGCTCCTTTCCTCTCTTGCGTGAAAAAAACGGATGTGATACACTGATTACTGCTTATTGTACCATTCCTGCGGAAAATGTCCAGTCAAAAGAGGGATTTTCCGTCTGCATTTCGGCAAGGAGGCCCACTATGAAACGACTTTTCACACCGGTAGTGTGTGCTGCGCTGGCGCTGACCCTGGCGGCGGGGTGCGGGCAGACCACCGCTCCCTCCTCCTCGGCGGAGGAGCCGCAGGCCCAGCCTCTTCACCTGGAGACCCTGGCGGTGGAGCTGCCCCGGGACTACGCCCCGGACGACGAGACACTGCTCCAGGCCATCGCCAACGCGCCGGAGCTTTTGAAAGCCGCCCTGGCGAAGCAGCAGGTGGAAGTGGACACCGTCACCGTCACCGTAGGCGCCTCCGCCGGCGCCACCTGCCAAGCTCTCACCGGCGGCACCGTGGACCTGGCCTTTTTGTCCGCTGAGAGCTACCTGGAGGCCGGAGGCGGCGGCACCGTGATTCTGGCCGACGCCGGAGAGGGGGACCAGGCGGGGACCGCCTCGGTCCTTTGGAGTGCCCCCTCGGACTACGGCCAGGCCCTGGCCCGACGGCTGGCCGATGGCAAGGACTTGTCCTGGACAGAGCTGGATCACGCTCGCTGGGGCGTGCTGGACCGGGATTCAGACCTGGGCTGGCGCAGTCCCAATCTATGGCTTTCAGACCAATATGAGGGCATGACCCTGGACGACCTGAGCCAGGTCACCACCTACGCCAGCTATGAGGAGCTGCTGCGGGCTGCGGCGGCGGAGGAGATCGACCTCTTCCCCATGCCCCGGACGGCTCTGGAGGACTGGTCAGAGGCCTGGACCCTGGAATCCAGCCGCACCGATGCAACGGGCCGCAGCGGCCTGGGCCGGCCGGTCCCCATGACGGAGGAGGTCTTTGAGATCGCCGCCTTTGAGCCCCTCCTCTCCTCCCTGGCGGTGGTCCGGGAGGACGATACCCTTTCCAGTGACACCTTTACCCAGGCGCTGGCAGCGGCCCTGGAGGAGCTGGAGCAGACTCCGGAAGGCCAGGCGCTGCTCTCGGTGTTGGGGGCAAACCGCTATGTGCCCGCGGGAGCGGAGCAGCTGGACCCCCTGCGGCGGATTTTGACCATGGAGGGCGTGGCACTGTGATCGTTCTCTATCTTTTGGCTATTCTGATTCTTCTTTGCTTTTTCGTAGGCATGATGTGCCTGCGCAAGTGCTGTTTGCGCAAGGCTCCTCCCACATTGGAGCAGGTCTTTGCCAAGCAGGAGCGGCGCTGGGGTCGGGACGTGACGGAGCTGCGCCAATGCGCGGCATGGTACCAGGAGCAAAAGACAGAGCCCATGGACCTGCTGAGCTTTGACGGGCTCCAGCTCCACGGCCGGTGGCTCCCGGCTCAGGGGCCCTCCAAGGGCCGCATCCTGCTCTTCCACGGCTACCGCTCCCTGGTGCTGGAGGACCTGGCGGGCCTCATTCCCTTCTATCACTCCCTGGGCTATGACCTGCTGATTCCGGACCAGAGGGCCCACGGGGACAGCGAGGGGCAGTTCATCGGCTTCGGCGTGCTGGAGCGGAAGGACTGCATCAGCTGGCTGCGGTATCTGGACAGCCGCTTCGGCCCGGCCCCCACCTTCCTGGCCGGAGTCTCCATGGGTGCCACCACTGTGCTGATGGCCGCCGGCGAAGAGCTGCCGGGGAATGTCCGGGGCGTCATCGGCGACTGCGGCTTCACCTCCCCCCGGGACATCATCGCCCACCAGACCAAGGCCCAGTTCCACCTGCCCGCCTGGCCTCTGGTGCCTCTGGCCTCCCTGCTCAGCCGCCTGTTGGCGGGCTATGGCTTTTCCGACTGCTCCACTCTGGACACCCTAGCTCGAACCCAGCTGCCGGTATTGCTGATCCACGGGGAGGCGGACAACTTCGTCCCCACGGAGATGAGCCGCCAGAATTACGCCGCCTGCCGCTCGGAAAAGGAGCTGCTGCTGATTCCCGGGGCGGGACACGGCGGGGCCTATCTGGTAGGCGGGGAAACCTACCGCTCTGCCGTTACATCCTTTTTGAACAAGCACAATCCCCAAGCATGAAACAAGCGGGACCGCCTGTGGCGGTCCCGCTCTTTTTTATTCAGTGCAGCTTTTTCCGGATGGCTGCCTTCAGCTCCGGGGTCAGCACCTTGGCGGCGGCCCGGTAGTACAGCGGCGGCAGCCGCAGATACTTCCGCCGCACCTGCTCGAAGGGCTCCAGGGCGTAGGAGGCAAAGAAGGCCCCCCGCTGAGGCGGCATGGAAATGGGCGAGGCCAGGCGCGGATTGCCGGCAATGGCCCGCTCCGTGGGGAAGGCCACCCGGGCAATGGGCAACTGGTCAAAGACATGGCTGGCCCGCAGGGTGTTCACCAGCAGCAGCCCCACGCCCAGCTTCTGCTCCTCCGGCAGCTCGTCCTCCCGCAGCCCCCAGAAGTCCCCCAGGGTGAAGTCCCCGGGCCGGTTCATGGAGGCGTAGGGGCAGCGGTAGCAGGAGGGCCGCAGGAACAACGCCCGGCCAAAGGCCCGGCCGAACTCCGTCTGCATCAGAGGCCGGGACAGCGTGCCACCCCCCTGCAGATGGGCGGTAAAGTGGCTGTTTTTCCAGCCATTGACCTTGTCACGGAACTGAACGGACTGGACCTTTTTGCCGCAGGTCTCCTCCACCGACCGGACCATGTCCGCCCAAACGCCGGGAGAGGGCACGCCATGGCACACCACGTCGCAGGTCAGCAGCCGCTCCGGCCGGCTGCCCAGGTACCGGTACAGTCCGTCCACCTGGCAGGGCGTACCGGAAAAGAGCACCGGACGGCTCTCCAGCAGCTGGCGCACCTGACGGTAGGTGGTACCGATGTCGCTTTGGACATACTTGACTCCCCGCAGCCGCTTCAGCTCCTCCCTGGTAAAGCAGGCCACATGGTGCACCTGGAGATCGGCGCCCATGGCGGCGCCGAACACCACGCCGCCGTCCTCCAGCACATAGTCCGCCAGGGCGGAGAACACGCCGCCGGAGGTGGAGGCCCGGCGGACCGCCTCATCCCGGTTCCACACGGCAAAGGTGGCGGGCAGATGGCTGGTGGGCGGTGCCGGATGCAGCACGGGGCACACCGCCGTGCAGCGGCCGCACTCCACGCAGGTCTTCAGGTCCACCACCGGATAGGAAAAGCCCTCCTTGTCCGGCACCATGGAGATGGCGCTGACAGGGCAGCCGTTGCGGCAGGCGCCGCAGCCGGTGCAGTGGTTGCGCTCCGCCAGCCGGGGGCCCTTGTGCTGCGCCGGCTCTGCCGGCTCCTCCTCTTCCGGCTCCGTGCCGTTGAGAGCCGCTTTGAGCCAGTTCAGGGAGCGCTGTCGCTCCCGCTCCAGATGCTCATTCACCGCCTCATAGTCCACCGGGCTGAGCAGCTCCGCCGTGTCCCCCTTGCCGATGATCCGCTCCGTCAGCCCCAGGGTGGTCAGCAGGTTGTACGTCCGGGAGTGCTCCGGCTCCGCCAGCTCCATAGGCGCCACAGCGGTGAAGAAGGGCTTGCCGAACTGGACGGAAAAGACGGTGCCATGGAAGGAGTTGGTGCACACATAGGATGCGTGGCGGAAGAGGCTCAAAAACTCCGCCGGCCCCGCGTCCAGCACGCATTGGGCCTTGGGACAGACCTTGCGGCGCATGCCGCAAAGCTGCACCACCGGCAGCCCCGTGGCCTGGGCCAGGCGGGTGATATAGGGGCTCAGAGCCCCGGGGGCGCTGATGCAATAGACCAGGATATACTTTCCCTGCACCACCGGAGGGGCCGACAGCTCCTCCCAGTCCGTACGTCGCAGCAGCAGCGTGGGGTCCAGCACCACCCGGGCCTCCCGCCCGGTGGCCTTGCGGACGATGCGCTGCCCCTGCCGCTCCCGGACGGAGATGGCAGAGAAGCCCTCCAGATAGCTCTTGAGCTCCTCCTCCATGGCGGTGGACAGCTCCGGGACACCAAAGGAGGGTGCGTAGGACACCTTCCTGCCCTGGGCAAAGGCGGAGAAGAACACCGGGTCAAAGCGGCCGTTGGGGAAGATCTTGGGATTCCAGATCTGGTCACTGCCGGAGAGGTACACGTCATAACTGGGGCAGTTCCGACGCAGATCCTCCAGGCTGGTAAAATGCCGGGCCGTCTTGGGCAGATACTTCCGGGCAAATTCCTCGAACCGGTCATACCGGGTCTGCAGCGCCCGGTGATGCAGCGTGGTATGGGCGTCGGAGAGCAGGGCGGAGGGGCTGGTAGGCCTGCGGTAGAGGGCGTTATTTTGATTGACATAGTAGTCAATGATCTCACACTGGCTCCCCAGGGACTCCACGGCGCGAACCGTGGCCGCCGCCTGGAACTGGGCGCCGTAGTGATGAATGTGATAAAAGGTCACAAGAGCCGTTTTCAAAGCGGATACCGTTCCTTTCTGCCATCCGGCCGAAGCCGGTCCGTCTCTGCCCCGGCACGAGCCGGGTACTTCTTCCCGAAAGGGGGAGGCCTGTCCTCCGCCCGGAAAAACTCTGGCGGTGGACAGGCACTCCTTTCCCCGGTTTTAGGTCCCGCAGGACCTGGCCGGTATGGATTATTCCTTGGTCATGATCTCCAGGATGGTCCGGTCGGTCTGCTTCATACCCTCCCGGGCCAGGACTCCCACGTTGACGATGGTCTCCTCCGGGTCATCGGCCAGGATACCATCGCCGCCGTTGAAGTTGTTGTTGGTCTTGTACATCTCGTAGCCCATGATACCGGCTTCCACGCCTGCAGCGATCTTAGAGGCGCAGGAGGCCTTGGCACCGTCGCAGATGGTACCGGAGAGCATAGCCACGGCGTTGACCACCGTGTGGGAAATGGCCTCATAGCTGCCGTCCAGCAGGTAGGCGATGCCCGCACCGGCACCGGCGCCGGCGCTGATGGCGCCGCAGTAGGCGGACAGACGGCCGATGCCGGTCTTCTGGTGGATGGTCACCAGGTCAGACACAGCCAGGGCGCGATAGAGCTTCTCCTGAGAAACCTTCAGGTGCTTGGCATAGCGGATGACAGGCAAAGAGGCGGTCATGCCCTGGTTGCCGGAGCCGGAGACGATGCACACAGGCATCTCGCAGCCGCTCATACGAGCGTCGGAACCGGCAGCGGCCCAGGCACGGGCCTCAGTGCGGATATCATTTCCGAAGGTGTCCAGCAGCAAGGAGCCCAGATTGGAGCCCCAGTTGCCGCGGAGACCCTCTTCAGCAATGGCGGTGTTGTACTGGATCTGAACATCCAGCATGGGAGCCAGACGGGCGGTGTCCACAGTATTGGCGAACTCCAGAATGTCGGCCAGGTTCAGCACGCTGCGGTCGGTCATCTGCTCACCGCCGCCGGCCTCGTTCATGTCCTTCTCCATCAGCACCTTGCCGTCCTTCTCGATGAGGACGATGTTGGTGTGGCTGTCCGCAATACGGACCTTGGCGCAGGACTCGCCGGCCCAGCCGGTGATGGCGATGTCCAGCACATGGGGGGTGTCCGGGCAGGAGACCTGGATGGGCACCTTGTCCAAAAATGCGGCGATATCGGCGTGCTTTTCCTCGGGGACGGAGGCGATGACCTGGAGTTCACGGTCCGCCTCGCCAGCCACGATGCCCACTGCCACAGCCGCCTTCAGGCCCTTCATGCCGCCGGTGTTGGGGACGACGACACTTTTGACGTTCTTCAGGATGTTACCCGAAACCTCCGCCAGGACACGGTCAGGCTCAGCACCCAGCGCCTTGCGCATCTGAGCCGCCGCGTAGGCTACGGCAATGGGCTCCGTACACCCTGTGGCGGGGATAAGCTCTTCCTTCAAGATTGCCAAATAGGCATCCACGATCTTTTCATTCAACATGGATAGCTCCTCCTTCTTTTTTCTTTCTAAAAAAATGGTTGTGCTAAATCAGGTCCAGGTCATCTTCCTTGACCCATTCCTCTACCGGAACCACCTCAAATTCCGTTTCCGTCCGGCGAATCACCACCTCTTTTAGTCCGGAATTGATGACCAGTCGGCGGCACATGGGGCAGGAGGTGGCGTCCCCCAGCAGCTGACCTGTTCTGGCATCCCGTCCCACCAGGTAGATGGTGCCTCCCACCATGTCCCTTCTGGCGGCGGAGATGATGGCGTTGGCCTCCGCGTGGACGCTGCGGCAGAGCTCATAGCGTTCTCCCCGGGGAACACTGCGCTGCTCCCGGGCACAAAAGCCCAGGTCCGTGCAGTTTTTTCTCCCGCGGGGCGCCCCGTTATAGCCGGTGGAGATGATCTCATCGTTCTTCACGATGATGGCTCCATAGACCCGGCGCAAGCAGGTAGCCCGTTCCAGAACCGTCTGAGCAATGTCCAAATAGTAGTTTTCCTTACTGATCCGACTCATAGCCGCCCTCTTTCCGCGCTGCGGTCCTCCCGCACTGTGTACTCGCTTTCTGTTCTCTCGTATCATAGCATAGAAGTCGTCAGGATGCAATAAAAAGCACCTTTTTCTCCCCTTCCTCCCCCTTCCATTTTCAGGGCTTTTTCGTCAGGTTAAGTTGCATTTCCCAGAAAAATTGGATATAATATTTTTTTACGAATTGGAAAGGATGACAAAACGCTATGGCACAAGAAGAACTGAAGAAAACCGGAACCGATGCCTTTTTCACCATCAACCACATGCGGGTCGTTCTGCAGGAAACCGACCATGCCATTGCCGAGCTGACCGTTATGCCGGACAGCTGCAACCCCTATGGCCGGGTCCACGGCGGCGCCTTCTACACCTTGGGCGACACCGCTTCCGGCACTGCAGTCCACACCGACGGCCGCCTCTATGTCACCCAGGAGAGCTCCTTCCACTTCCTGCGCAACGTCACCGTGGGGCACACGGTCCGGGCTGAGGCGGTGATCCGCCACCGGGGCCACACCACCTGCCTGTCCGAGGTCACCTTTACCGACGAGACCGGCCAGCTGCTGGCGCTGGGAGAATATACCTTTTTCTGCATCAATCGGAAATAACGACCGCATGCTTATGGCCCTGTCTTTGGACAGGGCCTTTGCTTTTCCTCCGGTGAAACTTTTGGAATCCCCACCAGACTTTAGGGAAACTCCATAAGTACAGCTTATTTTTTACCCGTTTATTATCTGAATTTTAGATAAAATTTCTGACATATTTCTCAAAACCCGCTGGCTTTTTATGGATTTTCATGTATAATATTCCCCAGGGAAATTGGTTAAAAAGTTAACAAACAGAGCTTCATCCCAGCGTCGTATTCCCAATTTTTGAGAAGGAGAACTGCCATGAGCAAGGATCTGACCCGTGTAGAGGAGATTCTGGCGTCCTACGACTATGAGCCTCACCACCTCATTGCCATCATGCAGGACATCCAGAGCGAGTACAAGTATCTCAGCCAGGATATGCTGTGTCTGATTGCTCAGAAGCTTGGCCTGAGCATCGCCAAGGTATACAGCGTTGCCACCTTCTATGAAAACTTTTCCCTGGAGGCGAAGGGAAAATACATCATCCGTGTCTGTGACGGTACCGCCTGTCACGTGCGCAAATCCGGTCCCATCTACGACGCCATCCGCAGTGAGCTGAAGCTCACCGGCAAGCAGAAGACCTCTGCCGACGGGCTGTTCACTCTGGAGACGGTGGCCTGCCTGGGCGCCTGCGGTCTTGCACCGGTGATGACCGTCAACGACGTGGTCCATGCCCAGATGACGCCGGAGTCCGCTCTGGCGCTGATCGACGAGCTGCGGAAGGAGGATGCTGCAAATGCCTAAGCTGACGAGAGAGAGCTTCCATGTGCTCCAGGCCAACGCCAAAAACGCCCTGCGCCTTTCGGAGCAGCAGACCTCCGTTTTGATCTGCGCGGGTACCGGCTGCATCGCCGGCGGCTCCCTGAAGATCTACGAAAATCTGAAGGCCGAATGCGAAAAGAGAAATCTGAACGTCTATGTGGGCCTCTTCCACGAGTCCGATGAGGAGGAGAGCATCCACATCAAGATGAGCGGCTGCCACGGCTTCTGTGAGATGGGCCCCCTGGTCCACATCGAGCCTCTGGGCGTTATGTACATCCACGTCAAGCCCGAGGACTGCCAGGAGATCCTGGAAAAGACGGTGCTGGGCGGCGAGATCATCGACCGGCTGGTCTACCACCTGGACGGCGTGGCCTATCCCAAGCAGGAGGACATCCCCTTCTACAAGCTCCAGCACCGGGTGGTGCTGGAAAACTGCGGCAAGAGCGACGCAGAGGACATCCGGGAGTACATCGCCAAGGGCGGCTACGCCGCTTTTGAAAAGGCTCTGTTTGACATGACCGATGTGGATATCTGCAATGCCATCGTGGACTCCGGCCTCCGGGGCCGGGGCGGCGGCGGCTTCCCCGCCGGCCGCAAGTGGGACAGCGTCCGGCGCTTCAAAGCCCCCCAGAAGTACGTGGTCTGCAACGGCGACGAGGGCGACCCCGGTGCCTTCATGGACCGCTCCGTGATGGAGGGCAACCCCCACAGCGTGCTGGAGGGCATGCTCATCGCCGGCCGGGCCGCCGGCTGCACCGAGGGCTACATCTACGTCCGGGCCGAGTATCCCCTGGCGGTGAGCCGGCTGAAGGCCGCCATCACCAACGCCGAGGAGCTGGGATTGCTGGGTGAGAACATCCTGGGCTCCGATTTCAGCTTCCGCATCCACGTCAACCGGGGCGCCGGCGCCTTTGTCTGCGGCGAGGGCAGCGCCCTGACCGCCTCCATCGAGGGCAACCGAGGCATGCCCCGGGTCAAGCCGCCCCGGACCGTGGAGCACGGCCTGTGGGCTCAGCCCACCATCCTCAACAACGTGGAGACCTTCGCCAATGTGCCTCTCATCATCCGCAACGGCGCCGCCTGGTACCGCTCCATCGGCACCGGCAACAGCCCCGGCACCAAGGCCTTTGCCCTCACCGGCAACGTGAACAACACCGGCCTCATCGAGGTCCCCATGGGCACCACTCTGCGCAAGATCATCTTCGACATCGGCGGCGGCATCAAAAACGGCAAGAAGTTCAAGGCCGTGCAGATCGGCGGCCCCTCCGGCGGCTGCTGCTGCGCCAGCGCCGAGCATCTGGACCTGCCTCTGGACTTTGACTCCCTGAAGAAGATCGGCGCCATGATCGGCTCCGGCGGTCTGGTGGTCATGGACGAGGACAACTGCATGGTGGAAGTGGCCCGGTTCTTCATGCGCTTCACTCAGAACGAGTCCTGCGGCAAGTGCGTTCCCTGCCGGGAGGGCACCAAGCGGATGCTGGAGATCCTGGACCGGATCCTGGCCAACGAGGGCACGCTGGAGGACCTAGACCTTCTGGAGGAGCTGGCGGACACCATCACCAACACCGCCCTGTGCGGCCTGGGCCAGAGCGCCTGCAAGCCCGTGCAGAGCACCCTCCGGTATTTCCGGGATGAGTACCTGCGGCACGTGGTGGACCACCACTGCCCCATCTGCAACAAGGAGAAGCCCCACCCCGTCATCGACGCGGACAAGTGCAAGGGCTGCGGCAAGTGCCGCAAGACCTGTCCCATGGAGGCCATCTCCGGCAGTCCCAAGCAGGTCCACACCATCGATCCGGAAAAGTGCGTCAACTGCGGCGCCTGCGTAAGCAGCTGCCCCTTCGGCGCCATCGCTGCCAGCAAGGAGGGTTAAGTCATGGCAAAGGGAATCATGTATATCGATGGCCAGCGCGTGCCCTTCGACGGGGAGAAAAACGTCCTGGCTGTGATCCGCAAGGCCGGCATTGATATGCCCACTTTCTGCTACTATTCCGACCTATCCGTTTACGGTGCCTGCCGCATGTGCGTGGTGGAGGATGAAAAGGGCAAGATCGACGCCTCCTGCTCCATGGAGCCCAAGGACGGACTGCGCATCCGTACCAACACCGCCCGGCTCCTCAAGCACCGGCGGATGATTCTGGAGCTGCTGCTGGCCTCCCACTGCCGGGACTGCACCA
>CDTY01054517.1_pt1 | contig 13724 bp, 11 predicted proteins | sample 557731 | NCBI WGS metagenome assembly CDTY01 (sample SAMEA3182101, study PRJEB8094) | gut metagenome | biome: human; feature: gut; material: Stool; isolation source: human stool | place: Canada | collected 2013-02-12
CTTGCCCTTGTAGGTGCCGGTGTAGCCCAGCATGTTGCGCACGGTGTTGAAGCACACCGGGTTTTCCAGATAGTGCTCCGCCACATACTTGGCCCGCAGGGGGTCGCCGGGCATCAGCACTGCCTTGGCGATCTGGTTCTCTTCCGCCGCAATGCTGGTGGACGGGGTCTCTTTATACGCCATATTTCGATTCCTCCTTGTAGATTATATGATGGATATTACTGTTTGTTGTCGAAAAGCGCCGCCAAACTCTGGGAATAGGGGGGACGGCAGATGCCCTTCTCCGTGACGATGCCGGTGATGAGATCGTGGTCCGTCACGTCGAAGGCGGGGTTGTAGCACTTGACTTCAGGCAGGGCCATGGGCTTTTCGTACCACATGGTCTTGATCTCCTCCCGGTCCCGCTCCTCGATGGGGATGTGGTCCCCGTCGGGGCAGGCCATGTCAATGGTGGAGGTGGGCCCCAGCACATAGAAGGGAATGCCGTAGTGCCGGGCCAGGATGGCCACGCCGGAGGTGCCGATTTTGTTGGCGGTGTCGCCGTTGGCGGCCACCCGGTCGCAGCCCACGAAGCAGGCCTGGACCCAGCCGTTTTTCATGACGATGGAGGCCATGTTGTCGCAGATCAGCGTCACATCCACTCCCGCCCGTTGGAGCTCATAGCTGGTGAGCCGGGCACCCTGGAGCAAGGGGCGGGTCTCGTCGGCAAAGACGCGGAAGTGCAGTCCCCGCTCTGTCCCCAGCAGGATGGGGCCCAGAGCCGTTCCGTACCGGGAGGTGGCAAGGGGACCGGCATTACAGTGGGTCAGGATGCCGTCCCCGTCTTTCACCAGGCTTAGACCGTATTCTGAGATGCGGGTACACTTCTCAATATCGTCCTCATGGATGGCCTTGGCCTTTTCCCACAGTGCTTCCAGCAACGCCTCCCGGGGGTCTCCTGCGTGGGCCCGGGCGGTGCGGAGCATCTCCCCGATGGCCCAGCTGAGATTCACCGCCGTGGGACGGGAGCTGTTGAGGTAGCTGCCATAGCCCTCCAGACGGCGCAAAAAGGCACCGCCATTTTCCTCGGGGATGGTCCGGGCCAGGGCATAGAGGCAGTAGGCCGCGCAGATGCCGATGGCCGGGGCGCCCCGGACCTTCAAGGTGCGGATGGCGTCGTACATCTCCTCCGCTGTCCGCAGGGAAATGACCTTCTCTTCGTTGGGAAGCAAGGTCTGATCAATGATGTAAAGGGTTTGTGCTTGCTGGTCATAGCGGATGTTTTCCACATGGGTGACCGCTTGCAGGGTACTCATAGACGATTCTTCCTTTCCTCAGGGAGTCACCTGGGCCCACAGGGCGCAGGCGTCGTCCCGGAATTTCAGGCGGGGGAAACGGTTGCCGTCCGGGTCTGCCTCCTGGGCCACATACAGCTCCTCCAGCAGCGATCGCAGCGGCGCCTGGGTCATGCGGCAGTGGAGCTGGCCCCAGTCAGGATAGAGGTGAAAGGGGAGAGCCAGCTGGGCAAAGCCGTCGGAGAAAGCGGAGAGACTCTCCACCTCCTCCCGCCGCCAGCGCAGGACCCGGGCGTGGGGGATGCCGTCGCCGGAGGGGTCCAGAATCCAGTAGCCCTCGGGGGTGTTGCGCAGCTCCCGGTTGCGCAGCAGCAGATCACCGCACTGCTCTCTGGCCTCCAGCACGGTGCAGCCCTGTTCCCGGTGGAGCTGGGCCATATAGGCGATAACGCCGCTGTCCAGGGCGGGCAGGGCGGCGTCACAGGACCAGAGGGTCCGGCCGCCCCGGGTGCGGAGGGCACCTACGCAGTCCCCCAGACCGAAGAACTCCACCATGCCGTCGTCCAGCTCCCGAAAGAGGGCGATGCCGGCGGAGGGGGAGTCCGGAGGGACCTGGGTGCCCAGCTCCGCCGCCCGGGCTTCGTACTCCCGGCGCAATTCGGCGGTGAGCTGGTGCAAAATCTCGGCGGTGGAGCGGCGGTCGCCGCTGTCCAGCGCCCGGCACAATCCATCCCGGATGCCGCAGGCGAACCAGGCGGCGTCGGTGCCGGCGTCCATGAGATGGGCCCCGGTGAGGCCGGAGGCACCATCCAAAGCGAACAGGTAATGACTGCCCCAGCCGATGGCGTCCTCGCAGACGTCCTTTCCGGCCTGGCAGACGTGGTCTTTTATAAGAAACATAGAAATACTCCTGCGGCTGTGATCACGGCGCCCAGGGCGAACACCAGCAGGTTCCGCCGGCTCTTTTCCCCTCGATAGCCGTGAAGAATGATTCCAAAGCCGGCAAAGACCCCCAGCAGGGCGCCCATGAGCACCACAATGAGGCCTGCCGCGCCCACCAAAGAGCGGTCGGCCATGGCGCCGGCGATGCTGACACCGCCGATGGTGAAGCTGACGATACCGGCAAAGAGGCCCAGGAACTCCATGTTCTTGGTCAGGGAGGAGCGGGTGTCCTCCTCCAAAAGGGCCTGTTTACTTTCCATCTCCTTCATGGAGGTCTCCATCTGTCCCATCAGCTCCTGGGCGGTGTCCAGCTGTTTTTGCACCTCCCGCCCCATGGCTACGCTGTGGCGCTTCTCCTGGATGCGCTGATAGTACATCCGGTAGCTGCCGATGCGCAGGGCGTAGTCCGACTGTTTGGAATTCTCCGTGTCAATGGCCACAGAGATCTCCTTGAGGGCCTCCTTGTACTTTCCTTGGAGGGCCAGCAGCCGGCCGGCGGTGCAGTGAAATTTGGGGTACTTGGGGTCCAGCTCCAGGGCCTCCTGGGAGGCCTCGATGCCCCGCTGGAGCCATTTGGCGTCGGGGCGCAGCTCCGGGGTCAGCTCCGTGGCCTCGAAGATGTCTGCCACCGCAATGGCCAGGGCGTGGTGTACGCCGGCGTTGCTGGGCATGGTCCGGGTGTTGTCGTCCGCCAGCTCCAGCACCCGCTTGGACCGGGACACCGGGTCCTGGTCCAGCATGCTCATCAAAAGCAGGTGGTTGAAGAAGGGGTGGCAGTCGAACCGCTCCCGATACTGGGTCATCAGCTCATTTTCCCGGGTCCGGTCCTGGTTGCGCCGGAACTGGCCGATGCGGATACAGAAGGCGGCAAAGGTCACCTTCTCCTCCTCCGGGTCCTCGCTCTCCGAGCGGGTCATCAGTTCATCCACCCAGTTGTCAAAGTGGTTCTCCCGGCCCAGGCCCGTGTGCTCCAGCAGGTCCTTGACGTTGCTCACGGGGGCGTCGTCGGGCAGGTCCAGCACCAGCTGGGTCCACTGCTCAAAGCTGGTCTTCTGGCCGATCATGGCCAGGTTCATGATCTCCTTTTCATAGATGCGCTCGGTCTCGTCGTGGAGCCCTTTGAGCTGCTCCACCAGCTGTGCCTTGCTTGCGATCATGCCTTCTGCCTCCTTCCCCGACGCTGACGGTAAAAGCCGTCCAGGCCTTTGAGCTGCGCCACTTCCTCCTCCGTCAGGGGGACACCTCCGCCCAGCTGGCGGACGTGGAGCAGGATCTTGGCGGTGTGTTCCACCGTCTCCATCCGGTCAAAGGCGGACCACAGGTCCGTCCCCCAGGTGACGGCGCCGTGGTTGCACAGCAGCACCGCGTTGTGGTCCGGCAGGAAGGGGACGATGGACTGGGGCACCTGGTCCGTGGAGAGCATGGCGAAGCCGTCGGTCACCGGCACCTCCCCCAGTCCCACCACCAGCTCCGCCAGATAGGGGGCCGTCAGGCCCTGGCGGCACACGGCAAAGGCGGTGGACACCGGCGGGTGGGCGTGGACCACCGCGCCCACATCGCTGCGGCGGCGGTAGACCTCCAGATGGAGGGCGATCTCAGAGGACGGGTAGCGATCCCCGGAGAGGACATGGCCCTCCAGGTCCGTCACCAGCAGCATCTCCGGCGTCATCCGTCCCTTGCTGACCCCGGAGGGGGTGATGAGAATCCGGTCGCCTTCCAGCCGCACCGAGAGATTGCCGTCATTGGCGGCCACATACCCCCGGTCGTAGAGGAGCTTTCCCACTTGGCACAGCTCCTGGCCCATCTGCTCCAGCTTGTCCATTCCACGGCCTCCTTTTCCTTGCTGGTCTGATTTTACTCTATTTCCGACCGGGGGACAAGGGCAAAAGAGAAAAAAGGCAGGGCGGAAGGACCGCCCTGCCTGGCAATATGTATCATACCCGAATGATGAAATTTTCCTTCCGGGGCGCCGCCTTGGGGATCTCACCGTCGGGATAGCCCAGGATACAGTTGCCTACGCCGGCGTAGCCCTCCGGCACGCCCCACTTGCGCAGCAGCTCCTTTCCGGCGTCGGTCTCGTGGACCTGACGGGCCCGGTGGACCCAGCAGGAGCCCAGGCCCAGCGCGTGGGCCGCGTTCATCAGGTTGCCCATCACCAGGGAGCCGTCCTCCACCCAGGTGGAACGGGAGGTGTCCGCCAGCACCACGATCACCGTGGGCGCGCCGTAGAAGGGATCCGTATTGGGCTTGCCCCAGATGACCGCGTTCATCCGGGAGAGCATGGAGATGGTCTCCGGGTCCTGGACCACCACCATCAAAGTGGCCTGATGGCCCCGGCCGGAGGGCGCGTACATCCCGGCTTCCAGCACGGCGTTCAATTCCTCGTCACGAATCTGTTCCGGCTTATACTTGCGGATGCTCCTCCGCTCGATCAAATTCCGGATTGTTTCATTCATCACAATCATCCTTCTTGCAAAATGTAGGGAATCGCACACGGCTCCTCAACGGAGGACAGTATAGCACACCACCTTGGGGTTTTCCAGTCAAAAAACCGCGAAACTTCCAAAAAAAGGAAAACAATGGAAGAGCGGGGAAAGGAAAACAGGCGCGGACCGGGTGCGGTCCGCGCCTTTGGAATGGGGAAAACAGTGTGCCGGGGCCCGTTACAGGGCGTAGGTGTGCTCTAGGGGGCCGCTGCCGTGGCCCAGATCCAGACCGGCGGCCAGGGCGCCGGTGAGGTATTTTTTGGCGTTTTCGATGGACTTGGCCAGGGTCCGGCCGTCGGCCAGGTTGCAGGCGATGGCGGAGGAGAGGGTGCAGCCGGTGCCGTGGGTGTTGGGGTTGTCGATGCGCTCAGACCGGAACCAGTGGCCCACGCCGCCCTGGTAGAGGTAGTCCACCGCGTCGGACACCAGATGGCCGCCCTTTACCAGCACCGCGCCGGGCATGTGCTTGGCGATCTCCGCCGCGGCCCGCATCATGTCCTGCTCATTGTGGATGGGGAAGCCGCAGAGCACCTCGGACTCGGGGATGTTGGGGGTCAGGACGGTGCCCAGGGGCAGAAGGGTCTCGATAAGGGTGTCCCGGGCGTCGTCGGTGATGAGCTTGCAGCCGCTGGTGGATACCATCACCGGGTCCACCACGATCTTCTCCGCGTGGTATTCCTTGAGCTTTTCGGCGATGACCTGGATGATAGCGCTGTTGGAGACCATGCCGATCTTCACAGCGTCGGGCCGGATGTCGGTGAACACGGCGTCCAGCTGGGCCGCCACGAATTCCGGGGTGGCGTCCAGCACGCCGGTGACGCCCAGGGTGTTCTGGGCAGTGAGGGCGGTGATGACGCTCATGGCGTACATCTTGTGGGCGGTGATGGTCTTAATGTCCGCCTGGATACCGGCGCCGCCGCTGCAGTCGGAACCGGCGATGGTCAATACGGTTTTCATAGTGTGTCCTCCCATCTGAAATCGGAATATCGGACCAGGTACTGGTCACTGAGGGCCCTGAGCTCCGGCCAGTCTTTTTCGGAGCATTTGTCCTCCACCACCGCCACCGGGAAGCCGGCGGCCTTGGCGGTCTTGACGGCGTAGAGGCTGTCCTCAAAGACCCAGGTCGACTCCCGGGCGGTGCCCAGGCGCCGGAGGGCCTCTTCAAAGATGGCCGGGTCGTGCTTGCCCTGTCCCACCTCGGAGCAGGTCAGCGTCACGTCAAAGAGCTCCCACACGCCGCCTCGCTCCAGGGCGGCCTGGGCCATATAGCGGTCCGTGGCGGTGGCCAGGCACAGCCGGATACCTCCCGCCTTGAGACGGCGGAGGAAGTCCGCCGCGCCCTCCTTCAGGGGCAGCAGGTGGAGATACTGGTGCTCGATGTGGCGGTTCATGCCGTCCACCAGCTCCTGCACCGAAAGGGGGGCGTGATAGACCTCCTGGAAATACCGGGCGGCGTCCGCCATGCTCAGGTGCTTGATGCGGTCGTGGAGCCCTGGCTCGGCCTGGATGCCGATGGTGGCCAGGTAGTCCGCCGCCGCTGTGTCCCAGACGGGCATGGAGTCCAGGATGGTGCCGTCCATATCAAAAATTGCGCCTTGCAAAATGGCCTCCTCTCCGGCCGCCACGCGGCCATGGAAAAACGGGAAACGCCATTGGCGTTTCCCGATGCTTTTTCTCAGAAACTCCCTACGTTGGCATGATCCAAATCAGGTCGAGGGTCGGGGCAAAGGGCCCCCTCTCAGCACATGGCTCCCCTGTAACTGTCCATATTCACTTGGATACGCCCATTATGGCACGGAGAAAAGGGACTGTCAAGGGCGGTCATAGAGCTTCCGGGCCCGGTCGTAGGGCTGGCAGCGATAGGTGACGGAGGAGATGCGCAGGCCCTCCACGCCGTACTTGGGGTGATAGCCAAAGAGGTTGATGTACCGATCCAGGTCGTCCTCCTCCTGCCACATGGCTTCCGCCACCCGGGCGGCGGCCCAGGTGTCGTCGATGGCCCGGTGGCTGTTTTGCACCTGGGATTCCAGGCCGTAGGCGGCAATGGCGTTTTCCAGCTTGTGGGGATAGTCCCGCCGGTCCCGGTACACCGTCAGCAGATCCAGAAATTTTGCCTTGCGCAAAAGCCCGGCCTGGCCGAAGGGCTGGAGAAAGTAAAAGAGGAAGGACAGATCGAAGTGGGCGTTGTAGGCGGCGATGAGCAGCCTTTCTCCCTCAAGCAAGGCTGCGAAGCGCCGGCAGCTCTCCTCCGCCACCACGCCCTCCCGGGCGAGCTGGTCGTCGGTAATGCCGGTGAGAGCGGCGATAAAGGGCGGCACCTGCTGTCCCTGGGGCAGGCGGATCAGGTCATCCATCTCTCCGGCGCAGTGGAGCTGACCGTCCCGGCCCTCCAGCCGCAGAGCTGCCAGCTCCAGAATATGGTCCCGGCGAAAGGAGAGGCCTGTGGTCTCCGTGTCCAAAATCACCACCGCGTCGAACCCCTGGCACAGGCGCGGGGAAAGAGAGAGGGTCTTTTCCATGTATTGCCTCCATCAACAAATCTGCCCATGTAGTATACCACAGAGAAAACGCACTGCCTAGAGCGGATTTTTGGGCAGCTGATACAGGGAGAGAAGTGGAAAAAGAATTGCAAAGCCGCCAGCACCCCTTTATAATAACAGTGAGTCCCGGAGGCTTTGGCCGCCGGAAAAACAGCCGCGCTCCAGGGCGCCGGCAGCAAGGAGGTGGACGGTATGAGAGAAAAGGGAAGGCTTCTTATGGTGTCAGGCCCATATATTGACCGTGCCCTTCTGGAGAAGGTGTTTGGAGAGGAGTACGACATCCGAACGGCGGAGGCGGAACAGGTCCTAAAGCTGCTGCTGGCCCGAAAAGAGGGGTACAGCGCTGTGCTGCTGGACTGCTGCAAGGCGGAGGAGCAGCGGATGGACCTGCTGCGGGCCGTGCGGCGGGAACCTGCACTGTCCGATCTGCCGGTGGTGGTGGCAGTGCCCGGCGCGGAGGCCGCTACCCGAGCGCTGCGCCTGGGCGCCGCGGACTGCGTGGCGGTGCCGGTGGTGCCGGAGATTTTGCGGCTGCGGGTGGACTATGCCGTGGAAAAGCGCATCCTGGAGGCGGGCTCCTCTCTTCAGAGCCTATGGAAGACCATGCAGATGGCGGATCGTGATCCGCTGACGGGCCTATATAAAAGAGAGGCCTTTTACCGGGCCACTCGGCAGCTGCTGGACAGTTGCTCGGGAGAGAAATTTGTGCTGATCCGCTGGAATGTGGAGCGGTTCAAGCTCATCAACGACCTGTTCGGGCAGGAGATCGGCGACCAGGTGCTTCAGACCATCGCGGGCTGCCTGCGGGATACCATGCCCGAAAACTCCACCTATGGCCGCTTGGAGGCGGACCACTTTGTCCTCTGCCTGCCGGCCAGCCTGTCCAACCCCCAGTGGCGGCTGGCGGAGGTCTCCAATCGGCTCCAGAAATTGGACATCGACCATACTATTTTGGTGGACGCGGGCATCTATGAGATCGAGGACCCTTCACTTCCGGTGGCCCAGATGTGCGACCGGGCCAGTTTGGCCCTCAAGACCATCGATGGCAAGTACCACCAGAATTACAGCTACTACACCGACGAACTGCGCACCGCCATGCTCCGGGAACAGGACATCCGCAGCCAGATGGAGACCGCCCTGGAGCAGCGGCAGTTTCAGATCTACCTTCAGCCGGTGTGCAGCCTCTCTGCCGGCCGACCCGTAGGGGCTGAGGCCCTGGTGCGCTGGCTGCATCCCACACGGGGAGAGATCCCGCCGGGAGAGTTTATCCCCCTGTTTGAAAAGAATGGCTTTATCACTGCCCTGGACCGCTACGTGTGGGAGGAGGTCTGCTGCTACCTCAGCCGCCGAAAGGAGCAGGGCTTGCCTCTGCTGCCCATCTCTGTCAACGCCTCCCGGGCCAGCTTGGACCAGGAGGAGATGTGCGGAGAGATCACCGCCCTGACCCAGCGCTACGGCGTGGACCCGGCGCTGTTCCGCATTGAGATCACTGAGACGGCCTACGCCGAGCAGCCCCAGCAGCTCCAGGAGGTCACCCGGCAGCTGCAAAAGGCCGGGTATGCGGTGTTGATGGACGATTTCGGCAGCGGTTATTCCGCCCTGAACACCCTCAAGGACATCCCGGCGGACATCATGAAGATCTACATGAAGTTCCTCCAGGGCTTTGAACGCGGCGGCCGAGTGGGCACGGTGCTGATCTCCGTGCTGCGGATGGCCCGTTGGCTGAACATCCCGGTTATTGCCGAGGGCGTGGAGACCGAGGAGCAGCTGGCGTTTTTGTACAGCGTGGGCTGTGACCTGATTCAGGGCTACTGCTTCGCTCGCCCCATGCCCCTTCAGGAGTTTGACCAGTATCTGGCCGAGGCACCGGAGGCCAGGCAGGAACCGAGACCCCGAGTCGTCTCCCACCAGGACCTGGACCTTCTGCTGGGCGGAAACGACCTGGTCAACCGGCTGATGGAGGGCATGTTCGGCGGCTTTGGCCTCTATGAGTACCGCTCCGGCCGGATGGAGGTCCTGCGGGTCAACGAGGGCTACTATCGTATTCTGGGAGAGACCCCAGCCACTGTTCACGAGGGAAATGAGAACATCTGGGACAACGCCTACCCTGAGGACGCCGCTGCAGGTCGGGCAGCCTGCATGGAGGCTATGCGCACAGGCCGGGCAGTGCGGTGCGTCTTGCGGCGGAACTGTCGTCAGACAGAGAAGGTCAAATATCTGGACTGTATTTTCCATCAGCTCAGCGGCAATGAGAACAGCACGTTGCTGTGCGTGGCCTTCAACGACATCACCGACCGGCTGGAGGCCCAGATGGAGCTGCAAAGGACCACAGAGCAGGCTCAGACCGTCCTCAACACCATCCCTGCCGGAATTGACATCTTCCTGGCGGACCGGGATACCTGCACCATGGAGCCCATCTACGAGAGCATCGGCCGGTCCCGGATGCTGGGCTATACCCAGGAGGAGCTGTTGGAGCTGTGCCGCAAAGACCCCTTTGCCCTGGTCTACTCCAAGGATCTGGAGCGGGTCAAGACGGCCTATCAGGATACCATCCGCAGCGGCAAACAGCTGGAGTGCACCTATCGACAGTGCTGCCGGAACGGACAGACCCGGTGGATGCGTGTGACCTGCAGTGTGCTGGAGGATGGGGAAAACAAGCTGCGCCTGTATAGCATCTATACCGATGTGCAGGAGCTGATGGAGATCCAGAAGAGCCTCGTCTACCGGGACCAGCTCTCCCAGCTGCTGCTGGCGGATTCCACCACCTCCACCATGGATTATCAAGTGGAGGAGGACCGGCTGCAGGTCAATTATCTGGATAAGTCCGGTACCCGCCAGGAGCTGCGGCTGGAACACTTTATGGAAAAGGGCTGCGGCCGGGAGGTTGCCCAGGGAGATTGTGCGGCGGCGGAGCAGGCCCTGCGTCGGCTTTTGGAGACCGGAGAGGACCAAACCTTTGAGGCTTGCTACAACTTTGACGGCAGGGGCTTCCGCTGGTATCGCTGCATGCTCGCCTGTGTGCAGGATGAGCAGGAGCATGTGGTCCGGGCGGTGGGGAAGATGGAGGATATCAGCGAGGAGCGCAAGGCCCGCCGCTGGTATCAGGAGCAAAAGGCCCTCAACGAGGCTCTCAGTGCGGATCTGCTCTCTGCCTACCGCATCAATCTTAGCGGGATGGTCATTGAGTACCGCTATGGAAATGCAGAGGAGCAGTCCTTTGCTTTGGGGCAGGAGCTCAACGATGCGCTGTTTTTGCGCTGTTGCCGGGAGCGAATCCCGGACCTGGAGGAGTGCAAGCGGTGCTATGAGAGTCTGCGACCCTCGGAACTGCGCAGGCAGTATGATCTGGGGCACCAGCAGATTGAAGTGGAGTATCGCATTCGAAAAAAGGACAACCAGTCCCGCTGGGTTCGCACCGAGGCAAAGCTGATGCGCCAACCGGACACCGGGGAGCTGATGGCCTTTTATAACACGCGTGATATCCACGAAAGCCGGGTTACCAAGGCTATGGTGGAGTCGGTGGTGCAGGCAGATTACGATTTTCTTATGCACTTGGATACGGGCAGTGGCCAGTACATGCTCTTTTCCAATAACCGGCGTGTTACCCGCCAGTTTCCTGTACGGGCTGGAAGCTATGAGGACCAGCGGTGGAGTCTTTTGGATTCCATTCATCCAGAGGACCGGAAGCGCTGGGCACGGGAGCTGTCTTTGTCAGGTATTCTGCGGGGGCTCAAGGAGAAGGAACGCTATGCAGTGGATTTCCGGCTTCTGGAGGAGAATGGGCAGCTGGCCTGCAAGAGGGTCACCTGCACCTGGCTGGATGCCGACCATTCGGCGGTCATGCTGGCTCGTACGGATATAACAGACCAGGTGGAGCAGGAGAATACCCGCAGCGAGACCCTGCGTCAGGCTTTGAGCCGGGCGGAGGCTTCCCGGCGGGAGATGGACCGCTTCCTCACCCGCACATACCACGAGATCCGAACCCCCATGAATGCCATCATCGGCATGTCCGGGCTTGCCCTGGGAGAGACCGGTGTGCCCGGCGTGGTGCGGGATTATCTCAGCCGCATTCAGTATGCCGGCGAGTACATGCTCACGTTGGTCAATGACATCCTGGATGTGCGGCGGACGGAGAACGGAGAGGTCCGCATCAATCTGGCTCCCTGCGCTCTGGAGGAGTATGTGGAGCAGCTGGATGCCCTGGCCCGCCCGGATATGGAGCGGAAGGCCATCACACTGCGCATAGATGGCAGCCATATCCAAAAGCAGGTCGTGATGATGGATAAGGCCCGGGTGCTGCAGATCTTCGTCAACTTCCTCAGCAGCATTGCCCAGTACACCAGTGAAGGCGGCAGCATCCACTGCACCCTCTGCCAGGCCAAACTGGAAGAGGGAGAGGTGCTGCTCCAGTGCGACATCCTGGCTGAGGGCGTGGCCATGGCTCGGGAGTTTGTGGGGCGGCTGCTGCGGCCCTTTGACCGGGAGGAGGGAGAGCCCGACGGCTCTGGCCTGGGGCTGATTCTGGCCAAGCGGATGCTCAGCGTATTGGGCGGCGCCCTGACCGCGGAGAACCGGAAAGAGGGCTGTGTGCTGGCCCATGTGAATCTGCCTTTGCGCAGGGCAACCCAGGAACAGGCTGACAGCGCCGGATGGGCTGTGCTGGGCGACGACTTCAACTTCCAGGGCCGTCGGGTCTGGTGGCCGAGGACCAGATGGAGCAGGCCAAGGCTCTCAAGGCCATGCTGGAGGAGAAGCGGTTTGAAGTGGAAATGGTGGAGGATGGCCACCAGGCGGCGGATTGCTTTGCCGCCCACGAGCCGGGCTGGTACAGTGCCCTGCTTCTGGACACCGACCTTCCCAAGCAGGAGAGCCTGCTGGCTGTGCGGAAAATTCGGCAGATGGACCGCTCGGACGCCCGGACCATCCCGGTGGTGGCGCTGGTGGAGAACGGTCAGGAGGCAAACCTGCAGGCAGCTTTGGCGGCGGGAATGGACGAATATCTGAAAAAGCCCGTGGAGCCACGGCTGCTCTACCAGACGCTGGCGGCGCTGATCTTCGCCCGGGAGGGCCATCAGACGGATCGAGAGTCTGAAAAGCGAATCCGTCAACAGGAGAAGATCTACAAGCTGCTGCTGACCCAGAGCCATTCCCGGGTCTTTGAATATGACGCCAAAACTGACCAACTGACCATCTCCGGCGGAGGCGGCGGCCGGGGAGGCGTGAGCATTGTGGCGGAGCTGGTGCAGAAGGTGCTGCCCATCAGTGCGGTGATCCACCCGGATTACCGCGCCAAGATCTCCCAGGCGCTCCTGGCGGGTGCCAACGGGGAGGGAGACGGCGAGCTGCTGTTCCTGGCGGACTTTTATGGCGGAGGCTACCGCTGGTACAACGCCTTTTACAAGTGCATTGGCACCGGAAAGAACTACCGAATCGTGGGACGACTGGACGACGTGGACGAAAAGACCCGCCGGACGCTGCTGCTCCAGGAGAAGGCAGAGTACGACCCCATCACGGGGCTGTACAATCGAGCCACCTTCCAGGAGCTGGTGCAAAATGCTCTCGGCGGCAGAGATGCAGAGGTGGACGGTGCGGCGGCTTTTGTGGAGTTTGACCTGGACAACTTCAAGCTGGTCAACGACACCAAGGGACACCTGGTGGGCGACGACCTGCTCCGGGTCATCGGCCAGACAGTGCAGTCCTGCTGCCGCCGAGAGGACCTGGTGGGCCGTCTGGGCGGAGACGAATTCGCTATCTGGATGGAGAACGTGGGCAATGCGGAGAACGTAACGGAGAAGGTGCGCCGCCTGCGCCAGCGGTTCCAGGAGGTCACCGCCCAGTTGGACCTGGGCACCAACGTCACCGCCAGTTTCGGCATTGCCATGGTCACCCCGGCGGACCGCTCCTTCAACGACCTCTTCCAAAAGGCGGACATCGCCATGTATCAGGCCAAGCGGAAGGGAAAGAACAGCTGGGCCGTCTATGCCGGCAAGGACGAGACCTGACCCTATATACCTTCAAACAAAGGAAGCACGCCGCATCCCATTGGGATGCGGCGTGCTTCTTTTGTTTGTTGGGGAAGAAGGAAATGGTATATGAAAACGAGTTTCTTACTTAGAGGCGTGATCCACGCTGTACATGTGCTGGATCAGGTCCACCACCTTGTTGGAGTAGCCGATCTCGTTGTCGTACCAGGAGACCACCTTCACGAAGGTGTCGGTCAGAGCGATGCCGGCGGTGGCGTCGAAGATGGAGGTGTGGGTGTCGCCCAAGAAGTCGGAGGAAACCACAGCGTCCTCGGTGTAGTCCAGAACGCCCTTCAGGCCGCCGTCCTTGATCTCGGTCTGGGAGGCCTCCTTCATAGCGGCGCAGATCTCCTCATACTTGGCGGGCTTAGCCAGGTTCACGGTCAGGTCGACCACGGACACATCCAGAGTGGGCACACGCATGGACATACCGGTCAGCTTGCCGTTGAGCTCGGGGAT
>CDTY01032745.1_pt1 | contig 13702 bp, 10 predicted proteins | sample 557731 | NCBI WGS metagenome assembly CDTY01 (sample SAMEA3182101, study PRJEB8094) | gut metagenome | biome: human; feature: gut; material: Stool; isolation source: human stool | place: Canada | collected 2013-02-12
TTTTTCTCTTCCACCGGGCGCGGCGCATTCTCTTTTTCCAAAAGAGAATGGGGGGCGCATTCCTCGGGTCGGAAGCGACCCGACCTGCGGCCCCAAAGGGGCGGGAATCGCAATGCCGCGCCGGTGTAAGCATTCCTTGCACCGAACCGGTGCCTCTCCCGCGCTGGGAACAGCGCTGATGCTTTTCAAAAAGGAACTCGCCCACGCTGGAAGCGGTGTGACCTTTCTGCCCCGGCGCGCAGCGCCGGAGCATCCAGGCAGGCAGCGGCCGGAGCCCCGGGCTCCATCATTTTTCCAAAACACCTTGTCAGAAGCCCCGGAAAAGGATAGACTATTCCCACGAACCCTCATTCCCGACAGGAGGCCGATGCCCATGAAACCCCAGAAGCTGCCCCTGGGCCTGTATATCCACGTGCCCTTTTGCAAAAGCAAGTGCGTCTACTGCGACTTCTACTCCCTGCCCCGGTCCGAGGCACGGATGGACGAATATGTGAAGGCCCTGTGCGCCCACCTGGAAGAGACTGCGCCCCGGGCGGAGCGCCACCGGGTGGACACGGTGTATTTCGGCGGCGGCACTCCCTCCTACCTGGGCGCCAAGCGGCTGTGCCGCCTGCTCAAGACCGTGGAAAAGCACTACGACCTGGACAAAAACGCCGAAATCACCTTCGAGGCAAACCCGGACACCGCCGGGGACTGGAAGGAGCTCCGCGCCCTGCGCCGCCGGGGCTTCAACCGCATCTCCTTAGGGATGCAGTCCGCCGACGACGAGGAGCTCCGCCGCCTGGGCCGCATCCACACCTTCCAGCAGGTCAAGGATGCTGTGGCTGCCGCCCGGAAGGCCAAGATCCCCGACGTGTCTCTGGACCTCATCTACGGCCTGCCGGACCAGACCTTGGAGCGCTGGCAGGACAACCTCCGGGCCGCCGTGGACCTGGGCCCTGAGCACCTGAGCTGCTACGGCCTCAAGGTGGAGGAGGGCACGCCCTTATGGCAGCGGAGAGACAGCGAAAACCTGCCCGGGGACGAGGCCCAGGCGGATATGTATCTGTGGACGGTGGAGTACCTCAAGGACCAGGGCTACGAGCAGTATGAGATCTCCAACTTCGCCCGGCCCGGCCACGCCTCCCGCCACAACCTGAAATACTGGACGTTGGGCGAGTACGCGGGCTTTGGCCCCGGGGCCTACTCGGACTTCGGCGGCGTGCGCTACGGCTTTGTCCGGGACCTGGACGGGTACCTCAAGGGCGTGCTGGAGGGCGCGCCCATGGTGGCCGAGTCGGAGACCCTGGGCACCCTGGACCGGGACACGGAGTATCTCATGCTCCGGCTGCGGACCACGTTGGGCCTGGACCCCAGGGAGTTCGAGCGGACCTATCGCCGCCGCTTCCGTCTCTTCCTGCCGGAGCTGGAGCGGTGCCGCCAGGCGGGCTACGCCGTGGAGGAAGAGGACGGCCGCTGGCACCTGACGCCTCAGGGCTTTCTGGTGTCCAACCAGATCATCGGCGATCTGCTGGACGCTCTGGCGGAGGACAAGCGCCGCCGGGCGGAGGCCACCGCCCGGGGGGACTTCCGGGTGGAAAATCTGTGAGAGAACAGCAAAGGGGCCGCCCCTTTTGGGGCGGCCTCTTTTTTGCGGAGTTTTAGTGCTGGGGCCGGATCATGGCCATGCACCGGCGCATATAGCTGACCTGGAGCACGCCCCACACCACCAGCACCGCCGCCACCGGCAGCAGGCCCGTGCCTGCCGTCAGGTGCAGCAGCGTCAGCACCAGCCACACCACCGCGCAGGCATTGCTGCCGGCCCGGAAGGCGGCAAAGGAGGCCTGGCCGATCTGGGCCCGCTGGGCCTCGTCGCAGCTCTCCAGCCACTTTTTTTGGAACTTGGGGTCGTAGACGCTGCCCTGCTTCTCCGGGTTCATCCGCCGGGTCAGGTCCACTGTTTTCTGCTCCAGCACCACAATGGCCGCCAGAGCTACCAGGAAGCACCCGGCGTTCACCAGGGGCCGGGCACACAGCGGTGAGGCCGCCAGGAAGAAAAAGGTCAGCAGCATGGCCACCGATGCCAGCAGCAGCACCTGGTTGAGCTGCCCCTCGATGGCCTCGCTCTCCTCCTCCGACTCCCCGTCCCAGGCGGCAAAGCGCCGCCGGGCGGCGTGCAGCATCAGCCATGCCGGCAAAAGCAGTCCCAGGGCGCTCACCGGGATGCCCCAGGGGGCGATCCACCGAAGGCCCTGCTCCAGGGCGCCCCACACCGCGTCCAGCATCCCCTTGTCCGCGGCCATGGCCCCGAAAAAGCCGCAGACGCCGCCCACCAGGCCCGCCAGGGCCACCGTCAGCAAAAACAGCGGCAGGGACTTGCGGTTGTCCTTCTTCACCGTATCACGCATGCTCCTCTTCCTCCTCGTAGGTAAAAATGTCCTCCACCGTCACCCCGCAGAGCTTGGCCAGCTTCAGCGCCAGGGTCACCGAGGGGGAGTAGTCCCCCCGCTCGATCTGGCTGATGGTCTGCCGGGACACCCCCGCCAGACGCCCCATCTCCTGCTGGTTCACTCCCAGACGGGCGCGGTGCTCCTTCAGCCGGTTGGTAAGCGGCATAACAGCACCTCCTGAATTGACAATCAAGTTTGGCAAATTGACAACTATCCTTGTCAATCACAGGATAGCATTGACAAGAATAGTTGTCAAGAGGGGTCGGGAAAAAAGTTTGGGGACGAAAAAGGGGCCGCCCCGAGAAGGGGCGGCCCCTTTTTGCGCCTTAGGGAAAGAGAAAGGACTTGCGGACCTGCTGGTTATAGTCGCACTGGCCGCTGCCGTAGTCGATGACCGCCCGGCGGCAGTGCTCGCACACCCGCACCAGCACATGGCCGCTGTCGAAAAAGCCGCCGGAGAGGGGGATGAAGTCGCCCTCCTCCATGGGGGACCAGGGGGCGTCGCTGGGCTTGTCCCGCTCCAGGACCAGCGACCCCCGGGACGCGTCCAGGTGCCACAGCGTCATGGCCCGGCCGCACCAGGGGCAGTCCATGGCCGGCGGGGCGTAGTCCGGTTCTGCCGGTGCTGCGGCCGGGGACGCCGCCGGCTCCTCCGGGGCGGCCGCCTCCGCTGTCTCTCCGGCGTCCCCGGCGGGCGCCTCCGGGCCGGACTCCGCCCGGTCCGCCTCCGGAGCGGCGGCCTGGCCCTCCCCCGGCTCAAAGCGCAGCAGCCTCTTTCCCCGCCACACCACCGTGCCGCGGCGGTTCACCTCCAAGCGCTCGTAGAGGTCCCTGTCCACCTCCAACGTCAGCGTGTCCTCCCCGGGGCTGCCCTCCTCCGGCAGGTGGTCCAGCCAGATGCGCACCATGGGCTTGCCCGGGCGGTCGAAGGCGTCCTCCCCCACGGTATAGCCCGTAAGGGACTTGCCGGTGAGAATGCCCCTGGCCCGCTTTTCCCCAAAGAACATATTGCCTCTCCTCCTGTCGTCTCCCCGGCGGGGGTTTTTCTACACCATCCCATAAATTGGGGAAAAACGCAAGCCCCCGCCGGACTTTTTTCACAAAATGGGGAAAAATCGGCAACCTTCCCGGCCCAAGTTCCGTCTATCCTCCTGGACGCCCTCACGGGAGAGGCCCGGGCAAAAATTCTTTTCGTGAAATTTGCGCCCCGCGGTTTACTTTTCCGTCGGGGCGTGCTATGCTGGTAAAAGTGTTATGTATACCTTTTTGAGTGCACGGAGGAACGCTATGAAGAAAAGAACCCTGCGAAGATGTACTGCCATGCTGATGGCTCTGGTGCTGACCGCCGCATCTGTGGTCAGTGCCGCCGCCTCCGAGGCCCTGGGTGAGGATCTGACCCAGGTGGACAAGGAGGTCAGCCAGTCCACGGTGCTCAGCACCAATGTGTTCTGGTCCACCACCTATTCGGACCTGCGCACGGAGAATGTGATTACATACTCTCCCAACAGCTTTGTTACCCCCATCGTCACCTACGGCGGGACCATCACCTCCCGCTCCACCGTCTCCTCCCAGGCCAGGAACCTGGAAGCCCAGGGCTACCGGGTGGTGGCGGGCATCAACGGTGACTTCTACAATACCGGCAACGGCGTGCCCATCGGCCTGGTCATCACCGACGGTGTGGTCCATTCCAGCGACGGCGGCTACTACGCCATCGGCTTCCGCGCCGACGGCACCGCTGTGCTGGGCAAGCCGGGGCTGAAGTTCTCCGCCACCCTGGGCCAGAACACCGCCGGCGAGACCATCATCCGCTCCCTGGCGGGCGTGAACAAGGCCCGGGTCTCTGACGGCGGCATCTATCTCTATGACTACGACTTCAACGACCGCCACACCACCGGCTCCACCGAGTCCGGCGTGGACGTGGTGTGCTCCGTGGTCAGCGGCAGCCTCAGCGTGGGCGGCACGGTGACGCTGTCGGTGGACCAGGTCATCGAGGCCACCTCCGCCACCTCTGTTCCCCAGGGCAAGTATGTTCTCTCCTGCAACAACAAGAGCAACAGCTACTATACCGATGCCCTGCGGAACCTGACCCCGGGCCAGACCATCTCCATCTCCGTCTCCGCCTCTGACAGCAGCTGGAACGGTGTGCAGTACGCCGTGGGCGCATTGTATTCCATGGTGCAAAACGGCTCCGTGGTCTCCGGATTGCCCAGCGGCGCCAACCCCCGCACCGCCATCGGCCAGAAGGCGGACGGCACGCTGGTGTTCTACACCATCGACGGCCGCCGCAGCGGCTACTCCATCGGCGCCACCATGACCCAGATCGCCCAGCGGATGGTGGAGCTGGGCTGCGTCACGGCGCTGTGCCTGGACGGCGGCGGGTCCACCACCCTCTCCGTCACCCAGCCTGACGCCACCTCCGCCGCATTGGTCAACAAGCCCTCCGACGGCAGTGAGCGGTCGGTGACCAACCACGTGTTCCTGGTGGCCACGGCCCAGCCCACCGGTGTGCTGGACCACCTGTATGTGTCCCCGGACAACCAGTACGTGCTGGCCGGGTCCTCGGTGAACATCGCCGCCTCCGGCGTGGATACCAACTATATTCCCATGGAGACCGCTGACTTCACCCTCACCGCCTCCGCCGGTACCATCAACGGCCACACCCTGGTGACGCCCACCACCGGCGGTGACATCACGGTGACCGCCACTGCCGGCGGCCGCACGGGCACCGCCGTGGTCCACGCCATCCCCACGCCGGACAGCATCTCCATCTCCAGCGCCTCCGGCAAGATCAGCTCCCTGTCTGTGACCCCCGGCGAGACCGTGGCGCTCTCCGCCTCGGCCATCTATAACCACCTGGCCCTGGCTTCCGACGCCGGCGCCTTCACCTGGACCGTCTCCGGCGACATCGGCACCATCGATGCCAAGGGCAACTTCACCGCCTCCGGCACCCCCGGCGCCTCCGGCACCATCACCGCCACCGCCGGCGGCCGCTCCACCTCCATCACCGTGAAGGTGGGCACGCTGTCCCTCCAGACCATGGAGAGCTTCGAGACGTCCTTCTCCGAGCGCACCGGCAATGCCGCCGCTTTGAGCTTCAACCAGACCGGCGACCTGGTCCGCTTCGGCCTGGGCTCCGGCAAGCTCACTTATGACGCCTCCTATACCGGCTATGCCACGCTGCCCCTGGACTACGCCGTCCGCTCCAGCTACACCCGGCTGAACTTCTGGGTCTACGGCGACGGCTCCGGCAACCTCCTGTCCATCCAGAGCACTGCTCCCTCCTCTGACGGCTCCACTACGGTCACCAGCACCACCGCCGTGGTGAACCTGAACTTCACCGGCTGGCAGCAGGTGTCTGTGGAGCTGCCCAAGGGCACCACGGCCATCACCGGACTGGAGATCGCGGGCACCGGCAGCGGCGCTGTGTACCTGGATCAGATGGTCCTCTCCTATGGCACCATCATTGACTCCGCCGCCCCCTCCATCACCGCCTCCCTCTCCGGCACGGCCCTGACCGCCACGGTCTCCGACGCCGTGGATGGGGTGCTGAGCAAAGCCCAGGTCACCGTCACCTATGACGGCAAGGCCCTGAGCTTCAACTACGACACCACCAGCGGCAAGCTCGCCGCCACGGTGCCCGCCGCCGACGGCGCCGGCCACCGGCTGACCATCACCGCCGTGGATGCCAGCGGCAATCGGGCCCGGAAGTCCATCGACATCGCCGCCTCTGCCGGCCACACCTCCGCCTTCACCGACACCCAGGGCTACTGGGCCCAGACCTATGTGGACTTCCTCTACACCTCCGGCATCACCACCGGCTACACCGACGGCACCTTCCGTCCCACCCAGAACATCTCCCGCCAGGAGTTCGCGGTGATGCTCTACCGCTACCTGGGCCTGGACGGCAGCCAGTACGCCAATGTGACGCTGCCCTTTGCCGACAGCGCCAAGATCGGCAGTTTTGCCCAGACCGCCATCAAGGCCCTCTACACCGAGGGCATCATCAACGGCACCAAGGGCAGTGACGGCAAGCTCTACTTCAATCCGTACAGCGCCATCTCCCGGGCCCAGGCCGCGGCCATGATCGGCCGGACCCAGCCCAAGGGCTATGCCGCCCCCGCCCTGACCTTTACCGACGCCGCTTCCATCCCCTCTTACGCCTCCTTCTATATCTCCACCCTCAGCGCCCAGGGGGTCATCAGCGGCTACACCGACGGGTCCTTCAAGCCCAACGACTCCATCAGCCGGGGCCAGATGGCCAAGATCCTCTATAACCTCATGTGAGAAGTTCTTCCCCGGGGAGGACGCCTGTCAGGCGTCCTCCCCTTTTTGCGCCCTCGGCAGGCCTTAACGACTTCTTGGCGGCCCGGACCGTTGTATTGTGTCCGGGAATGTGGTATCATACCAGCATCTATTTTGCTATGCAAAAGCATAGCAAAATTGGCCATGTGCCGCTTTCAGCGGCACGGCCATGAAATTTTATGTGGAAATCCGGCCCCGCTGGGAAGAAAGTGGTGCACAAGCTGTGGAGGAGCCTCCCCGATCCAACCCTTACATACCGTCTGATAACAGGACAGCTCTATCGCAAAAGGGATAGGGCTGTCCTTTCCTGCGCTTTGGGGGCCGGAGCACGAAGTTGAATTTTTTTAGGAGTGATGATTTTTCCCATGGACAGTAGTCAAATCAGCCAAGTGGTGGCCATTTTGATCCTGGTGGCCTGTTCGGGCTATTTCTCCGCCACGGAGACCGCCTTCACCTCCCTCAACCGCATCCGCCTCAAGAGCAAGGCCGAGGCGGGCGACCGGCGGGCAGGGGTCTTGCTGCGCCTGGCGGAGGACTATGACAGCGTGCTCTCCACGCTGCTCATCGGCAACAACATCGTCAACAACGCCGCCACCACCGTCTCCACGGTGCTCTTCATTTCCCTGCTGGACGAGGCCCGGGGCCCCGCCGTGGCCACGGCGGTCATCACGGTGGTGATCCTTATCTTCGGCGAGATCTCCCCCAAGAGCCTGGCCAAGGAGTCCCCGGAGGCCTTTGCCCGATTCTCCGCCCCGGTGCTGCGGGTGCTGATGGTGATCATGACCCCCCTGACCTTCCTCAACGCCCAGTGGAAAAAGCTCCTCAATCGTCTCTTCTGCCGGGGCGGCAGCGAGGGCATCACCGAGGAGGAGCTCATCACCATGGTCTCCGAGGCGGAGAGCGAAGGGGGCCTGGACCAGCACGAGGGAGAGCTGATCCGCTCCGCCATCACCTTCGGCGATCTCCAGGTGGGGGATATCCTGACCCCCCGGGTGGACATCGCCGCCGTGCCCGAGGACGCGGACATGGAGGAGACCGCCCAGGTCTTTGCCTCCAGCGGCTACTCCCGGCTGCCGGTGTACCGGGGCAGCATCGACGACATCGTGGGCGTCATCCATGAAAAGGACTTCTACGCCGCCCGCTGGCGGGGCCAGACGGAGCTGAAAAACAGCATCGGCCCCATCCTCTATACCACCCCCAGCACCCCCCTTGCCCAGCTGCTGCGCACCTTCCAGAGCGAAAAGGCCCATATGGCCGTGGTGGTGGACGAGTACGGCGGCACCGAGGGCCTGGTGACCATCGAGGACGTGGTGGAGGAGCTGGTGGGCGAGATCTGGGACGAGCACGACGAGGTCGTGGAGCAGTTCCGCCGCCAGAGCGACGGCAGCTACCTGGTGGACGGCGGCGCCGACTTCACCGACTTCTGCGAGCTCTTCTCCCTGCGCATCGATAGCGACGCCAGCACCGTCTCCGGCTGGGTCACCGAGGAGCTCCAGCGCCTGCCCCAGGCCGGGGACAGCTTCCGGGCCGAGGGCCTGGAGGTGACGGTGACCCGGGTGGACCACCGCCGGGTGCTGGAAATTCGAGCCATGGAGTGCAAGGAGGCCGGAGCGGAGGTCTGAGCCTTTTTCGCCCTGCCGTCTTGCACTTGGGTGCACTCCGTGGTAAGATGGCCCTATCTTTTGCGTGAAAGGGCGGTCCCATGGAACACTATACCATGAGCCAATGGCTCTTGTTTTTCTACCTCTACTGTTTCTTAGGCTGGGTCTGGGAGTCCTGCTATGTCTCCGTGCGCAAGCACCAGTGGGTCAACCGGGGCTTCCTCCACGGGCCTCTGCTGCCCATCTACGGCTCCGGCGCCATCATCATTTTGTGGGCCACGCTGCCGGTGCGGGGCAGTATCCCCCTCATTTTCCTGCTGGGGATGGTGGCGGCCACGGTGCTGGAATACTGCACCGGCGCCGCCATGGAGGCCCTCTTCAAGGTCCGCTATTGGGATTACAGCGACAAGCCCTTCAATCTCAACGGCCACATCTGCCTGTTCTGCTCCCTGGGCTGGGGCGTTTTCTCTGTGCTGCTGGTCAGGGGTATCCACCCGCCTATTGAGACGCTGGTGCTGGACCTGCCTGTGTTTTTGGCGGAGCCGGCGGCCCTGGTGCTGACGGTGGCTGTGACGATGGACGCGGTGGAGTCCTTCCACGCCGCCATGGACCTGCGGGAGCTGCTGGAAAAGCTCACGGAGAGCAACGAGGACATCCGCCGTATCCAAAAGCGTCTGGAGGTCTACTCCACCTTTGCCCAGGAGGAGGTCCGGGAGCGGCTGGAGAAGGCCGCACGGGCCAAGGAAGAGCTGGAGGAAAAGCTGGAGGAGCTTTCCCGGGAGAGCCAGCAGCGGAAGCTGCGCCGCCGGGAGGTTCTGGCCCAGGCCATCCAGAGCCGCCGGGAGAAGAAGGTGGCATTGCTGGACCAGCTCAGCGGCCAGCTGGAGCTGTGCCGGCAGCAGATGGAGAAGGTCTCCGACACCGCCGCCGAGGCTCCGGAGAAGCTGGAGGAGATCGCCCAGGCCCTGGAGCGCATCCGCCGTTACCGCCAGCGCCTGACCGATGCCGCCGCCAAGGCCTACCGCCGCTCCGACCGGATTTTGCGGGGCAATCCCACCGCCAAGGCCGGCCGGTATGCCGAGGCTCTGGAGGAGCTGCGCAGGCTCAGCCAGCGCCGGAAATAAGGGCGCAAAAAAGGACGGACCCTTTTGGGTCCGTCCTTCTTATATGCGGTTTACAGGCGTTCCGCCTCCGGCAGCCGGGCCATCTGGCGCAGAACGCGGAGCTGGATGGGCACGGCGATGACGAAGGTCAGCAGGTCCGCCAGGGGCTGGGACAGCTGGACGCCCAGCATGCCCCAAAAGCCCGGCAGCACCAGGATGAAGGGCAGGAAGAACAGCCCCTGCCGGCCCATGGCCAGCACGGTGGCGGGCCGGGTGCGGCCGATGGTCTGGAGCATCATGTTGCTCATGGTCACAAAGCCCACCGTGGGGAAGGACAGCCACTGGAGCCGCAGGGCCGTGGTGCCGTACTCCACCACCACCGGGTCGTCCCGGAAGAGAGCAATGAGCTGGGAGGAGAAGCAGGCTCCCGCCACGGCGATGACCACCAGGCACACGGTGGATACCTTCACGCAGAACCAGAAGGCCCGGCGCACCCGGCCATAGAGCTGGGCGCCGTAGTTGAAGCCGCACACGGGCTGGAACCCCTGGCCGAAGCCGATGAGGGCGGAGGAGGCGAAGTTCATGATCCGGGAGACCACGCTCATGGCGGCGATGGCCGCGTCGCCGTAGGGCTGGGCGGCGTGGTTGAGGCAGATGGCCGCCACGCTGGAAAGGCCCTGCCGGGCCAGGGAGGGCAGTCCGCCCCGGAGGATCTCCCGGAAGAAGCGCTTTTGCAGCCGCACGTTGGAGATGCGGATGTGGAGGTTGCCGCCCCGGGTACAGCCCACCAGCAGCAGGCAGAAGCTCACCAGCTGGCTGAGAATGGTGGCCAGGGCCGCCCCGGCCACGCCCATGTCCAAAGTAAAGATGAAGATGGGGTCCAGGGCGATATTGAGCACGGCGCCGGAGGCGATGCCCACCATGCCGTAGACGGCGCTGCCCTGGAAGCGCAGCTGATTGTTGAGCACCAGGGAGGCGGTCATGTAGGGCGCGCCGATGAGGATGAAGCGCATGTAGTCCCTGGCGTAGGGCAAAATGGTTTCCGTGGAGCCCAGGGCCCGGGCCAGGGGGTCCAGGAACAAAAGGCCCAGCACGGCGATGACGCCGCCGGTGGCCAGGGCGCAGAAAAAGCCGGTGGCGGCCATCTGGCCTGCTTCCTCCGGGTGATGGCCCCCCAGGGTCCGGGAGATGAAGTTGCCGGAGCCGTGGCCGAAGAAGAAGCCTACGGCCTGGATCACGGCCATCAGGGAGAACACCACGCCAACGGCGCCGGTGGCGCTGTTGTTGCGGAGCATCCCCACAAAGAAGGTGTCGGCCATGTTGTAAAAGGCCGTCACCAGCATGCTGACCATGGAGGGCACCGCCAGACGGCACACCAGGCCCTCCACCGGGTCACCGGTGAGATGGCGGTACTTTTCCTCCTGCTTTTCGTCCAGTTCCATGGCACATCACCTCCTGATCTATATCGAGCGCACGCCCGTTTTTCACCTGTGGATATTTTCAGTATAGCACAGATCGGAAAAAGTGAGAATGATTTTGGCGGAAAAGCTGCAAACACGCAAAAAAGGAACGGCCTCTTTGAAAGAGACCGTTCCTTTTTAAGATCATAGATTTACTCGGGCAGCAGTGTCTTGCGCCGGCGGCGATAGTACCACAGGCCCAGGAGATCTGCCAGGGCCCAGCCGATGGGCACAGACCACCAGATGCCCACAAGGCCCACAGCGGGCAGAGCGGACAGGGCGTAGGCCAGGGCCACCCGGGTGCCAAGAGAGGCCACGGTGAGCACGATGGACATCTCCGGCCGCCCCAAGCCCCGGTAGAGGGCGTAGAGCAGAAAGAGGATGCCGATGCCGATGTAAAAGACGCCCTCAATGTGGAGATAGGTGACGCCCACGGCGATGATCTCCGTCTCCTCCGGCTCGATGAAAAGCAGCATCAAGGGCCGGGCCAGCAGGGCCACGCAGGCGGAGGAGAGGATGCAAAAGCCCCCGGAGAGCTTCAGGGCGGTCCGCAGTCCCTGGCGGATGCGGTCCCCCTTCCCTGCGCCGTAGTTCTGAGCCACGAAGGTGGCAAAGGCGTTGCCGAAGTCCTGGGCGGGCATGTAGGCGAAGGCGTCGATCTTCACCACGGCGGCAAAGGCGGCGCTGACGGCGAAGCCGAAGCTGTTCACCAGGCCCTGGACCATCAAAATGCCCAGGTTCATGATGGACTGCTGCACGGCGGTGAGGACGGAGTTGCTGAAGATCAGGTGCAGGAGGCGCCGGTCCAGATGCATGTTGCTCCGCCGGGGCCGCAGCTCCCGGGCCCGCAGCAGGAAGTACACCGCCATGCACACCGCCGACAGGCCCTGGGCCAGCACGGTGGCCCAGGCGGCGCCGCCCACGCCCATGCCGAAGCGGAGGATGAACACCAAGTCCAGCACGATGTTGGTGACGGCGGACACCGCCAGGAAGAGAAGGGGGATGGCGGTGTCGCCGATGCTGCGCAGCACCGCCGCCAGGAAGTTGTAGAGGGACACGAAGCTCATGCCCACGAAGATGATGGAGAGGTACTCCCGGGTGTAGTCCACCGCCTCGGCGGGGATGTTCAGCCACACCAGCAGGCGCTCCAACAGGGCGAAGGCGCCGGCGTTGAGGACAGCGGACACCACCAATACGAAGAAAAAGGCGTTGAACACGGCGGTGCGCAGCTCCTCCCGGCGGCCGGCGCCGTAGAGGTGGGAAAAGACCACGCCGCTGCCCATGCAAAGGCCCAGGATCACCGAGGTCAAAAGGGTCATCAGCGAGTAGGACGAGCCCACCGCCGACAAAGCCGTGGGGCCGATGGTCTTGCCCACGATGAGGGTGTCGGCCACGTTGTAGAGCTGCTGAATCAGGTTGCCCAGGATCATGGGCAGGCTGAACAAAATCAGGGAGCGGGAGATGCTGCCCTGGGTCAGGTTGCGTTCCATGGATCTCTCCTTTCCGGGGTCGCTCCGCCGAACAGGGAAAGGGCCTGGCCCTCCCTTGGGCGGAAAACGCCGCGGGACATCAGCTGGCGGCGTGGTTGGAGCGAGCTGAGAAAGTCTGTGGCTGGGTGACGGGAAAGGCCCCTTTGGGGCCCCGGCGCTGATGCGCCGTACAAGCGTTTTCGCCTGGGGCGAAAACCTTGGCGCAGGGCGAATTCATTTCGCCCGAGCAGCTCAGTTACCGGAGGGTGAAGCCGCCCGGGGAGGGCGGCAAAGCCCAAAGCAAAAGGACATCCCAGCGGATGTCCTTTTGCTTTGGAGCGGCCGATGGGAGTCGAACCCACCTATGCAGCTTGGGAAGCTGCCGTTCTACCGATGAACTACGGCCGCACAGTGTAGCTATTATAGCAGACCTCTTGGCGTTTTGCAAGGGAAAAAACGTCGGGAGGCGCCGTGCCCCACTCAGGGGCGGAGCCTGCGGCACGTCTGCCCCATTTCTCTCCTGGACAAGGGGCGGCGAACCGGAAAGAGACGGGAACCTGAGTGGCCCCCGCCTATTTCTTCAATACCCTCTTTGCTGCCCGAAGAACAGCCACAGGGACGATGACGAAGAGGGCGGACAGGAACAGAAAAATGGGCTGACGCACAAGGGCATACAGTTTATCCTCCGCCTCCAGATAGTAGAGCACGCCCAGGTCGGCGGACAGGATCAGCAGCACCGCGCCGCAGATCCGGGCATATCGTCTCCTGTATTTTTCCGCAATGTCCTTGCCGTCCCTGCCCAGCAGCTTTCCGGTGAGGGCCGCCCACAGGCCGTACAGGAAGCAGGCCAGGGCCAGAAAAAGAACATAATATTTCATCCTATGTATCCCTCCTGAGAGGATTCCGGAAGTCCTGTGTTCCCTCCGGCGGGGCAAGGAAAGCGGTACGCTTCCCCCTCCCCTGTCCGCCGGGGCGGATATTCCCCTGTGCGGCGGGCAAACGCCTCATCCAAGCGGAATGGGGCGCTTTTGCGGAAAAGGGCCCGGGGCGCCCGCAGGCGCCCCAGGCCGGGAGTGAGGGAGACGTCTTTTTTTATTGGCCCAGCTTCTCTTTCAGCTCTGCCCCCAGAGCCTCGTAGCCGGGCTTGCCCAGCAGGGCGAACATGTTCTTCTTGTAGGCTTCCACGCCGGGTTGGTCAAAGGGGTTGATGCCCAGCAGATACCCGCTGAGACCGCAGGCGTATTCGAAGAAGTAGATCAGGCGGCCCAGATCCTCCGGCGTCCGGCCGTCCACCTCCACGATCAGGTTGGGCACGCCGCCCTCGGTGTGGGCCAGGAG
>CDTY01039571.1_pt1 | contig 13646 bp, 10 predicted proteins | sample 557731 | NCBI WGS metagenome assembly CDTY01 (sample SAMEA3182101, study PRJEB8094) | gut metagenome | biome: human; feature: gut; material: Stool; isolation source: human stool | place: Canada | collected 2013-02-12
GCGTAGTGGCGCAGGGGCTCAAAGTGGCCCACTCCCTCCACCGGCGCGGCGATGGTCTCCCGGTAGACGATGCTCCCCGCGCCGAAGGAGACCTCCATGCCGAACCGCTGGGCGATGACCTGGCGGAGGATCTCCAGCTGCACCTCCCCCATGAGCTGGATATGGATCTCCCGCAGGCGCTCGTCCCACAGGATGTGGAGCTGGGGGTCCTCCTCCTCCAGCTCCCGCAGCTGCCGGAGAGCCGCGTGGGGATCGCACCCCTCCGGCAGCTCCAGCCGGTAGGTGAGCACCGGCTCCAGCACCGGGGGCTGTCCCGCCGCCTCAAAGCCCAGCCCCTCTCCCGGCCTGGTGCGGCTCAGCCCTGTTACAGCGCAGACGGTCCCCGCCTCCGCCTCCTCCACGGCCCGGTATTTGGCCCCGGAGTAGATCCGGATCTGGTCCGCTTTTTCTTCCCAGCGCATCTCCCCCTCCCCGCCGGTCAGGGGCGTTTTCACCCGCAGGCTGCCCCCGGTGATCTTCAGGTAGGTCAGCCGGACCCCTTGGGCGTCCCGGGCGACCTTGTACACCCGGGCCCCGAACTGCGGGGGACAGCACTTCCGGGGGGCATACTGCTCCACCCCCTCCAGGAACTCCGCCACCCCCTCCAGCTTCAGGGCGGAGCCGAACCAGCAGGGAAACAGCCTGCGCCCCTCCACCAGGGCCCGGATCTCCTCCGGCTCCACCTGCCCCCGCTCCAGATATCGCTCCAGCGTTCCCTCGTCGCACATGGCCACGCTCTCCTGGAGCCCGGGTCCCTCCTGGCCGAAGTCCACGCAGCCGCTGTCCAGCCTCTGGAGCTCTGCCATCAGAACCGCCCGGTCCGCCCCCGCCAGGTCCATCTTGTTGACAAAGAGGAGGGTGGGGATGTGATAGCGCTCCAGCAGCCGCCACAGGGTCCGGGTGTGCCCCTGCACCCCGTCCGTCCCGCTGATGACCAGGATGGCGCAGTCCAGCACCTGGAGAGTACGCTCCATCTCGCTGGAGAAGTCCACATGGCCCGGGGTGTCCAGCAGGGTGACCTCTACACCGGACAGCGGCAGCACCGCCTGCTTGGAAAAAATGGTGATGCCCCGCTCCCGCTCCAGCGCCTCCGTGTCCAGAAAGGCGTCCTGGTGGTCCCCCCGCCCCAGCCGCTTCAGTGTGCCGCAGGTGTACAGCATCCCCTCGGATAAGGTGGTCTTCCCCGCATCCACATGGGCTAAAATTCCAATGACCAGCTTTCTCATGGTTCCCCTTCCGGTCCCAAAAACAGCGGGGCGTCACTGCCCCGCCGGACCGCTGTGTTCTGTATATTCCCATTTTAGAGGATTCAGCCCCTCAAATCAAGGCCAAAAACCGATGCGGCCTTCGCTTTCCCTCATTTCATCCGGATTGTGCCTGAACGCACCTCCTCAGACCTCCCCGCTTTCAGGTCTGTTTGGCCAAAGCGCGCCTGATTTTCAGCAGATGCTCCAAAAATGGTTTTATATTTTCATTTCTTTTTCTATATTGAAAATATATTTTCATTTTGTTATAATGCAGTTACTGAATCTGAAAACGGAGGGATCCCTATGCGCCCTGACCCTGAGCTCCGCCCTGACTCCCTGATGCAGAAGATCCGCAGCGCCAGACAGTCTGACGCCTCCTTCCGCCGGGCGCACCGCACCGTACAGATCATCATGGCCTCCTGGGCGGTCATCGTAGTGCTGGACCGCCTGATCGGGCTGGTCTCCCACTCCTATACAGGGAGCTCCCTCCCCTTTGCGCTGGCCGGCGGGGCCGTCCTGGTGGTCATCGCCCTTTTGGGAGCCCGTGGACACATCCAGGGTGCCCTGATGGTCATGCAGATCAACATGGCCGTCTTTCTGGTCCAGTTTGCCGCCACCTGTTTTCTGTACAGGGAGCACACCGCCCTCTGGTCCACCCTGTTCTACGGGGTGTCCGCCGGTGTGCTGATCGCCGGCTCCCTGATGCTCTTTCTCCGCCGGGATCTGGAAGACTACCGCGCCGCAGTGCGCCGCTTCAAGGGGAAGCAGGACCGCGCTCCCCGTTTCTGCCGCACCAACAGCCGGCTCATCCGCATCAAAAAATAAGATTGCCTATCTGAGTGCCAAAATGTTGAAAAACAGTTTCCTTTCTGGCGGTTTCCTCCTATAATGGTTCTGTCGGGGCTGTGCTTTTCCGCCCCAAGTCCGCCATTTTATGATCGTAAAGAGGGAAACTGTACTATGGAACAGACAAAAGATGTTGTCACCCAGATCCGCACCCACTACGATTCTTTTTCCAAAAGCCACCGGAGGCTGGCTGATTTTATTCTGGAAAATCTCCACGAGGTGGCCTTTCTCTCCATCAATGAGCTCAGCCAGCGGACCGGGATCAGTCCGGCCACCATCACCCGCTTTGCCCGCAGGCTGGATTTTCAGGGCTATCCGGACCTTCAGCGCGGGCTCTATGAGCACCAGAAGCAGTGGGCCCCCTTCGGCCAGCTGAAATCCCTGCTCCGCCGGGAGACCCCTGCCGAGGACGCCGGACCGGACTCCCTTCAGTGGACCATCCAGAACAACATCGGCCTGCTGGAGGCCCTGTACACCCCCCAGCTGCGGGATTCCTTTGCCCGCGCCCAGGAGATCCTGCATCAGGCCCGGACCATCTATATCGCCGGGATGCGTTCCTCCTATGCCACGGCCTACTATCTGGCCTTCATGCTCCAGCAGATGTGTGACAACGTCCATCTGCTCACCACCTCCACCAGCGACCTGCCCACTGCGCTCAGTGATGTCCATCCGGAGGACTGCCTGCTGGTCATCTCCTATGCCCGGTACACCAGCTCCTCCTATGACATCGTATCCCACTTCCACCGGGCGGGCTGCAAGATCGTCGCTTTGACCGACTCGCTCACCTCCCCCATCGCGCTGAAAGCCACCGAGGTGCTGATCGCCCCCAACGGCGGGAACTTCTCCCCCGTGGGAGCCATCACCCTGTGCAACTGCTTTATCACCTCCCTGGGCCGTCTGAACGCCCAGCAGACCCTGGAGCGGATGGAGCTGCAGGACAAAATTGCCCTGGAGCACCACATCTACCTCTGACCATCTGATTCCGCTCCTTTTTCTTCCGGTATTTTTGCGCCCTCCGGCAGAAGCCGGCCTCCGGAAGGTGCAGGAATATAATATGCCTGTCCCAACGGAAACCGCGAATGAAAAAAAGGAGATGGAAACTATGATCTTTGGGCTGCATCCCCTCTTCGGCTTCCTGCCCTTGCTGCTCTACATCGTTTTGATGATGATGGGCAAGGACATGAACGTCTCTGTCCTTCTGTGCGTGATTCTGGGCGCGATCCTCACCGGAGAATCCATTACCGGCTTCGCCGACACGCTCTACGCCTCCCTGGGCTCCTTCTGTGCCCTCATCGGCTTCATCATCGTCCTGGGCTCTGGTCTGGCGGAAGTCCTGTCCCAGACAAAAGTGGCACATAACCTGGTGTACATGGTGGTCAACCGCTTCAAGCTGAAAAGCAAGAAGATGGCCATTCTGATCTCCATGATCACCTCCACCCTGCTGGTCTCCCTGCTGGGCACCCTGGCCGGCTCCAACGCCATCATCGCCCCTATCCTGATCCCCATTGTGGCCAGCGTGGGGCTCACCCCCTCCACCCTGGGCGTCATTCTCCACGGTGCCGGGGCCACCGGCCTGTATGTAGGCCCCTTCGTCCCCCCGGTGGTCACCATCACCGGCCTGACCGGGCTCTCTTACGGACAGTACCTCATCACCGCCGGCATCCCTCTGGCCGTCATCGTCTGGGGCTCCACCTTCTTCATGGCCTGCCGCACCCAGCGGAAGACCGAGGCGCTGGAGGCCTATGAGGAGTCGGGGGACGACGCTTCCGCCTTTGTCCCGGATGCCCGCTGCAAGCGCGCCACCCTGGCCTTCCTGCTGGTGATGGCCGTTATGCTGGGCTACGGCCTGGTGGTGGGCGCCGGCGCCAGCTACGCCATCCTGGTCATGATGACGGCCTCTATCGTGGTAGGCCTGGTGGGCGGCCTGTCCTTCCAGTCCTCCCTCACGGCTATGATCCAGGGCGGCTCCAAAATGTTCTGGATGTTCTTCATGTTCGTCCTGTTCGAGCCCTTCCTCAACTATGTCAGCGCCTCCGGCGCCTTCGATGCGGTCTGCCAGCTCATGCAGCCCCTGATCGATGTGGGCGGCGAGGTCGCCTTCCTCATGCTCAGCGCCGCAGTGGGCATCTTTGGCATCTCCGGCACCGGCGTGGCTCAGGCGCAGATCATCCACGAGCTGTTCCTCCCCATGGTACAGTCCCTCAATATCGCCATGCCTATCTGGGGCATGGTGGTCCTGGTGGGCTGCCAGGTCACCTTCTTCGTCACCCCCACCGTTGATATGGTGGGACAGATGGGCCTGGCCCGCTCCAAGAACATCAAGGCCATGCTGGCCAACGGCTGGGTCATCACTGTCATCACCTTCGCCTATGTCCTCATCCGCGCCATTTTGTACACCATGTGAACGGCATTTGATCAGATTGGAGATGTTTGTATGACGAACTTTGCACTGCTTCAGACCAACATCGCGTTCTGCGATCCCGAGGCCAATTTCAAGCGGGTCCGGGAGCTGTTTGCCCAGGCTATGGCCAAGGACCCCCGTCCCGACGTGGTCGTCCTGCCTGAGGACTGGTCCGCCGGTTTCTCTGATGAGATGTTCCACCACATGGAGGACTTCGTGGAGCCGGAAAACGGTCCCTCTGTCACGGTGCTGCGGGAGCTGGCCCGGCAGTACCAGGTCTGGGTGGTGGGCGGCTCCATCGCCACCCTCCACGCCGACGGCAAGATGCGCAACACCACCTTCCTCATCGACCGGCGGGGGGAGATCGTGGGTGATTACAGCAAAATGCATCTGTACAGCGACATGGACGAGCATGTCCCCTTCGCCAACGGTGACAAGACCGAGGTCTATGACACCGAGCTGGGCCGCCTGGGCATGATGATCTGTTATGACATCCGCTTCTGCGAACTGGCCCGCACCTACGCCCTGAAAAAGGCGGATGTGCTGGTGGTCACCTCCGACTTTCCCAATCCCAGGGTGAACCACTGGCGCACCCTTCTGACCGCCCGCGCCATCGAGAACCAGATGTTTGTGGTGGCCTGCAACCGGGTGGGCCCCAGCCCTATGGGGACCTACTGCGGCCACTCCATCATCATCGACCCCTGGGGCGACATCATCGCGGAGGGCGGCGGTGAGGAGGAGATCATCACCGGCTCCATCGACTACACCAAGACCCGGGAGGTCCGGGACCTGATCCATATGTTCCGGGACCGGCAGCCCACTCTCTACGGGGACACGCTGCTCCGCCCCGTGGACTGAGCCTCCCAAAAGGGGCCTGCCCCAGCATCTTTTTCAGGAAGAAGGTTGTGTATGAAAGCTGATCCTTCCCGCTATCTGGAGTTCCGCCGGGATATCCACCGGCATCCGGAGCTGAGCAACCAGGAGGTGGAGACCACCCGCCGCATCCGGGAATTTCTGGCCCGGGACGGACTGGAGCTGTGCCCCATCGGCGCGCTGAACGGCGGCTTTGTCCGCATCAACGCAGGAAAAGCCAGGACCCTGTGCATGCGGGCGGATATCGACGCCCTGCCGCTGACCGAGCATACCGGCGCTCCGTTCTCCTCCGTCCACGAGGGAGTCATGCACGCCTGCGGCCACGATATGCACACCGCCATCGCCGCTGGGATCGCCTGTGAGCTGAACCGGGTGAAGGATCGGCTGAACTGCAACATTCTGGTCCTGTTTCAGCCCGCCGAGGAGGCAAACCCGGTGGGCGGCGCCCGCCCTGTCACTGAGGCCGGTTTTCTCACCGACCAGCACATCGACGAGATGTACGGTCTGCATATGTGGCCCTCTCTGCCGGTGGGGGACATCGAGCTGCGGCCCGGCCCCATTATGGCGGCCTCCGACCGCTTCCGCATCGAGGTGCTGGGCACTGCCGCCCATGCGGCGGAGCCCCACCTGGGGGTGGACGCCATTGTCATCGGCTCCGAGATCGACTGTGCCCTGGTCCAGAAGCTCCGGCGGGAGGTCAATCCCTTCGAGCCCGTCTCCGTCTCTATCGGCTCCTTCCAGACCTTTGGGCGCTACAATGTGGTCTGTGACCGGGCCGTCCTGGACGGAACGGTCCGGACCACCAGTGAGGAGAGCCGAAACTACCTCCACCGCCGCATTCGGGAGATCCCCCAGCAGATCGCCTCCCTGTACGGCGGGCAGGCCAAGGTGGACATCCAGGCTGGATACGGCGTCCTCCGCAACTCACCGGAGCTGTTCCAGCGCTTTTCCACCCATGCGGCCCGGCTCTTGGGACAGGAACACGTCCACACGGACATCCACCCCAGCCTGATCGGAGAGGATTTCTACTACTTCAGCCATCAGGTCCCCTCTCTGTATTTCCACATTGGCTGCCAGGCCGAGCACCCTTTGCACAACGACGCTTTTCTTCCCCGGGAGGAGGTGCTGGGCGTGGCCATTGATCTGATGACCGACTACTTCCTCGCCCAGGCCTGATCTTTTTCTGAAAATCTGTCTTATGCCGCGCCCGGAAGTGACCCCGGGCGCGGCATTTCTAGTGCGATCTCCTCTCTCATTTATTTATTTGCTTCTTTCCCTTCCATTTTCTCACTTTTGACGTTCATAACAAAATTGTTGTTCAGTTTCTGTTAAAATCGTACACCTTCTCGGTGCAAATCACTGGACTTTCTTTTTTGTTTGTGGTAGTATCCATACGCTGACGGAGACGGTTGCTCTTTCTTTGATCCCAGCGGCCGGACGTCTGGGGGCATTGATGTCTTCTCTTAATTCCCCATAGGGCGTCCGCCGCAGCCGCCACAGTTACGCATCATTTCGTCTGCAAGAAGGTAATCTGCCATGGAATCATATCATTTTATTTTTGATGTGGCCCTGATCCTGCTGGTCACAAAGTGCTTTGCCATGCTTACCAAACGGGTGGATATGCCCCAGGTGGTAGGCTCTCTGCTTGCCGGCCTGCTGCTGGGGCCCAGCATCCTCAACCTGGTCCAGCCCAGTGACTTCCTCGCTATGCTCTCCGAGCTGGGCGTGGTGGTGCTCATGTTCGGCGCCGGACTCCAGACCGACATCCAGGAGCTGAAAAAATCCGGCAAAGCCGCCTTTTTCATCGCCCTGATCGGCGTGCTGGTCCCCCTGGCGGGCGGCTATGTCCTGGCCGAGGTCTTCAACCACGGGGGTTCCTTCCTGGAGAACATGTTCGTGGGCACCGTATTCACCGCCACCTCCGTCTCCATCAGTGTAGAGACCCTGAAGGAGATGGGCAAGCTGTCCACCCGTTCCGGCAACGCCATCTTGGGTGCCGCCCTGATCGATGATATTCTGGGGCTGATCCTGCTGACCCTGATCACCAGTGCCTCTGACAGCAGCATCAGCCTTGGCATCGTGATGATCAAGATCGTGGCTTTCTTTGTTGTCACCGGCGTAGCTGGCTACTTCCTCCACGGGCTGATCCAGCGGTGGATGAACTCTGCCTCCTGGAACCGGAAGCGCTTCGCCGTCATCTCCCTGGCTTTCTGCTTCTTCTATGCCTATGTGGCGGAGGAGGTCTTCGGTGTGGCGGATATCATCGGCGCCTTCTTCGCCGGCCTGATGATCGCCAACACCACCCGGGCTGTCTATGTTAACTCCCAGTGTGAGACCCTCTCCTACATGCTCCTCTCCCCCGTCTTTTTTGCCAGCGTGGGCCTGAAAGTCACCCTCTCCTCCATGGATGGGACCGTCATCCTGCTCACCGTCATCGCCATCGCGCTGGCCATCGTCACCAAGGTCATCGGCTGCGGCCTGGGGGCCAAGCTGTTCGGCTACACCAACGCCGAGTCCCTGCGCATCGGTGTTGGCATGGTATCCCGGGGCGAGGTAGCCCTGATCGTTACCAACAAGGGGATCGCCACCGGAATGATGAACCCCATCTTCCTGGCCCCCATGGTCATCATGGTGGCTGCCACCACCATCGTCACCCCCATCATGCTCCGCGCCGTCTACCCAAAGAAGAAGGCCGAAGAGGATTACAGCGACCTGGTACAGAGCGACTTGGTGGACAACTACGAGGAGGTCAGCGACTTCGATTTGGCCGCCCAGACCATGCTGGACATGCACAACCAGCTCCAGGGCAAGGGCCGGGACGGCCGCTCCAAGGGCAGTGGGAAGCCTCCCCGCACCCCTGAGCAGGACTGACTGTATCTCATTTTCAACAGCGGGCCTCCGGAATCGTTCCGGAGGCCCGCTGTTTCTCCTTTAACTCCCGCTTGCTTTCTCCAGTCCCTGTGATACAATATCACCGATCTCTTGTCTTGCAGTCCCCTGCCGGTCTGCCGTCCCCGAAAGGAGGGGTCCCCTTGTCTGAATCAATCTCCGCCTTCCAGGCCTTTCCCCAACTCCTGGGCACCTGGCTGACAGAGCACGCCCAAGCCGTCTGGTGGTACACCGCCCTGGTCCGCTTTCTCTTCCCCATCCTCGCCCTGCTGGTGCTGGTGCGGGCCATCCGCGGCCTGCTGCGGGTCCCCCACACCCCGGAGCAGTGGGGACAGCTCAGCCTGCCCGGCGGCGGCTCCCTCCCCATCGACCACTGGGAAAATATCCTGGGCCGCTCCTCCTCCGCAGATATCCGCCTCAATTTTTCCACCGTCTCCCGCCAGCACGCCGCCCTTCTCCGGGACGAGTCCGGTTCCTGGTGGGTCACGGACCTGGGCTCTAAGGGCGGCACCCAGGTCAACGGCGTCCAGGTCTCCCAGCGCACCCCCATCCGGGTGGGGGACACCCTCACCGTGGGGGGCGTGGACCTGCTCTTCCTCCCCCTGTCCCGGGAGGAGGGGGAACAGCTCTCCCGCCGGCGGCAGGAGGAGGCCCCTCTGCCCATGTGGCCCTCCCTGCTGTGGCTGACTTTGTTCCAGCTGCTGGCTGCCCTCCAGCTGGCCGTCAGTGCGGGGGCGTCGGTCTCCCCCAGCCTGTTTCTCCTCTTCCCCGGCCTCCCCACCGTCATGTGGACCTACTATCTGGCTTTGCGCCGCTGCGGCGCCCGGGGGTTCGAGATGGAGACCATCGCCTTCTTTCTCTCCACCCTCTCCCTGGCCGTCACCGCCTCCTCCGCCCCCGGCTCTGTGCTGAAGCAGTTCATCGCCATCCTGCTGGGGCTGACCGCCCTTGTGGTGCTGGGGGTGTGGCTGCGGGACACCAGCCGCACCCAGCGGCTGCGCTGGCTGATGGCTGCGGCTGCCATCGCCCTGCTGTCCGTCACCTTGGTGCTGGGACAGACCCGCTTTGGGGCGGCCAACTGGATCATCCTGGGCCCCCTCTCCTTTCAGCCCTCTGAGGTGGCCAAGATCTTCTACATCTTTGCCGGCTCCGCCACTCTGGAGCGGCTGTTCCACAGGCGCAACCTGGGGCTGTTCATGGTGCTCACCGGGGTATGTCTGCTCTGTCTGGCGCTGATGAGCGACTTCGGCACCGCCCTCATCTTCTTCGCCACCTTCCTGGTGATCGCCTACCTCCGCTCCGGCGACTTCGCCACCCTGTCCCTGATCTGCGGCGGGGCCCTGTTTGCCGGCCTGCTGGTCCTCAACTTCAAGCCCTACATTTTCCGCCGCTTCGCCTCCTGGGGCCACGCCTGGGAGTTCGCCTCCACCACCGGCTATCAGCAGACCCGGGCCATGTCGGCCGCTGCCTCCGGCGGCCTGGTGGGGGTGGGGGCCGGAGAGGGCTGGCTGCACACCGTGCCGGCGGCGGACACCGACCTTGTATTCGGCATGCTGTGCGAGGAGTGGGGCCTGCTCATCGCCCTGCTGGCGGTGGTCTCTATCGTCACCCTGGCCCTCTTTGCCGCCCGGGCCTGCCGGGTGGGCCGCTCCGCTTTCTATACCATCGCCGCCTGCGCCGCGGGCTCACTCATGGTGGTGCAGACCGCCCTGAACATCTTCGGGGCCATGGACCTGCTCCCCCTCACCGGCGTCACCCTCCCCTTTGTCTCCAACGGCGGCTCCGCCATGCTGGCCTCCTGGGGCCTGCTGGCCTTCCTGAAGGCCTCTGACACCCGGGAAAAGTCCAGCTTTGCCATCCGTTCTCCCGCCGGAAAGGAGGTACCTGTCCCGTGAAAAAGATCGAACGCCGGGCCGTGCTCTGCCTGGTGCTGGCCGGCCTGCTGCTGGCCGGCCTGGCCCTCTTCCTCTTCCGCTTCTTCTCCGACGGGGGGCACTGGGCCTCCTCCCCCTTCAACCGCCACCTGTACAACAGCGCCGGACAGCTCATCAGCGGCACCCTGCTGGACCGGGACGGTGAAGTGCTCTCTGCCGTGGACCAGTCGGGCAGCCGCACCTATCCCGATGGGGAGACCCGCCGCAAGTCCATCCTTCACGTGGTAGGCGACCCCTACGGCAGCATCGGCACCGGGGCCCTCACCGCTTTTGCCGACCGCCTCACCGGCTTTGACCTGCTCAACGGCGCCTTCGGGGCCCAGCGGGGCAATCAGGTATACCTCACCATCGATGCGGACCTGAATGAGACCGCCTACCGGGCCCTCAACGGCCGGAAGGGCACAGTGGCCGTCTACAACTACCAGACGGGGGAGATCCTGTGCCTGGTGTCCTCCCCCTCCTTCGATCCCCGGAACATCCCCTCCGGCTTGGAGACCGATCCCAGCTATGATGGTGTCTATCTCAACCGCTTTCTCTCCTCCACCTTCCCGCCCGGCTCCATCTTCAAGACGGTGACCCTGGCGGCAGCGCTGGAGGAGCTGCCCGGCCTGGAGGAGCGCACATGGGTCTGTGAGGGCTCGGCCCAGATCGGGGACGGGACGGTCACCTGCACCGCCGCCCACGGGGAGCAGGACATCCGAGAGGCCCTGGCCAACTCCTGCAATGTGGTGTTCGGCCAGCTGGCGGTGGAGCTGGGCGGCTCCACCCTGGACCGCTATGCCGGGAAGGCGGGCCTGACCAGCCGCTACTCTGTCAACGGCATCCCCACTGCCGCCGGCAGCTTTTCCCTCACCGGAATTTCGGACAACGACCTGGCCTGGGCAGGCGTGGGCCAGTACCACGACGCGGTGAACCCCTGCTCCATGCTGGTCTACATGGGGGCCATCGCCAATGGTGGAAGGGCCGCCGTCCCCTGCCTGCTCCTTCAGGTGGACACGCCGGGCCTGCCCGATCTGCCCCAGTTCACCCGCCGCACCGGCCGCCTCATTGCCCGGGACACCGCCGAGACCCTGGCCGACATGATGGCCTACAACGTCACCGCCGCCTACGGGACCAGCCGCTTTCCCAATATGGACCTGTGCGCCAAGTCGGGGACAGCGGAGGTGGGGGGCGGCCAGGCCCCCCACGCCTGGTTCACCGGCTTCCTCCGGGATGAGGACCACCCCTACGCCTTTCTCGTGCTGGTGGAGAACGGCGGGAGCGGCTCCTCCGCGGCCGGAGATGTGGCCGCCCGGGTGCTCAACGCTCTGGTGTCCCCCTGATTTCCCCCGTCCGGCAGAGGCCCTTCCCTGCCGGGCGGATTTTCTTCCCCCTTCCCGTTGCATTTGTTATGCCGATATGGTACAGTTGACTTATGTAACAGCCGCGGTGTAGAAAGGCAGGTGAGCGGCTTGGCGCCCAGCAAGGAAAAGCTCCTCCGTCTGGCCCATGTGGCCCGGCGCTACTATCTGGAGGACTGGAAGCAGATCGACATTGCCCGGGAACTGGGGGTGTCCCGTCCCCTGGTGAGCCGGATGCTGGGGGAGGCCCGGGAGCTGGGCGTGGTGCAGATCACCGTCTACGAACCGGGGGAAGAGAGCGCTGTCCTGCTGGACCGGCTGCGGCTGTCCACCTCCCTCCAGGGGGGCGTGCTGGTGGAGGACGGCCGGGACGACGACGCCACCAATCAGCTGCTCTCCCAGGGGGCCGTGGACCTGCTGCGGCAGATCGGCGCCCGCCGCCTGGGGGTAGGCTGGGGCCACCTGATCGGCCAGCTGGTGACCTGGCTGGAGGAAAATCCCCAGCCCAGCAGCACCGTCACTGATATCTTCCCCCTGGTGGGAAATGCCAGCATCCCTGCCCGCAACTACCAGTCCAACGAAAACGTCCGCCTCATGGCCCAGCAGCTGGGCGCCGCCCCCCACTTCCTCTATCTCCCCGCCCTGCCGGAGAGCCTGGAGGAGAAGCAGCTGCTGTGCTCCACCGAGGTCTACCGCCAGATCCAGGACCAGTGGGTTCAGATGGACACCGCCCTGGTCAACATCGGAAACTACCCCTCCAGCCCCGACTTTGCCTCCCTGGTCCGGTACGGCAGCCTGCTCCAGCAGCAGCACACCTGTGGACGGCTGCTGGTCTACTACTTCAACGAGGCAGGCACGGTGATCCAGTCGGATCAGGACTTCGCCATCCAGATCCCTCTGGAGCTGCTGAAGCAGTGCCCTCATATCGTGGGCGTCTGCTCCGCCAACACCAGTGAGAAAGCCCTGCGGGGCGCCCTGCGGTCCGGGATCTTCACCCACATCGCAGCCCGGGCGGAGCTGGTCAAGTCCCTGCTGGGCCAATAAGTAACATATGTAACTCCCTGTGGAGGATCGTCCCTCCACAGGGAGTTCTATTTTTGTCTGTTTTGCATAAATTTCAATATATCATTACGTAAATGACAGAGAAAAAAAGATCTATCTATTGATTTTTGTTACCTTTTATAGTAGTATCTACGCACAGAAGTAACACAGCCCAGCAGGAGCTTTCCTAAGTTTTGTCCAGGAGGGAGGTGACACCATATGACCAAGCAGGAATTTGCATCCCGGCTTCAGAACGCCTGTGCGGCAGTGACCGCCGCAGAGCAGGAGCTGACGGAGATCGACTCCCGGTTCGGTGACGCCGACCACGGCCTGACCATGAGCAAGATCGCCAAAGCCATCTCCGCCGCAGCAGGGGAGTCAGAGGGCGGCATCCAAGCCATGCTGGACGATGCGGCCATGGCTGTCATGGTCCTGAACGGCGGCAGTGCCGTCCCCCTGTGGAACACCTGGCTGGATGGTCTCCAGGAGGAGGCCCCCGAGGGGAATGAGATCGATACGGCGGGCATCCAGGCCATCTTCGCCAAAGCGCTGAAGGCCCTCAGCGACATGTCCGGCGCCAAGGTGGGGGACAAGACCATGATGGACGCCCTGATCCCCGCCAGTCAGGCCATCGCTGCCTACTCCGGCAGCGATGAGGCCGGGCTGTTCGACGCCGCCGCCCAGGCCGCGCTCCAGGGGGCCGAGGCCAGCAAGCAGTTCGTCTCCAAGTTCGGCCGTGCCAAGAGCTACGGCGAGCAGACCATCGGGACCCCGGATGCCGGGGCCGCCTCCATGGCCTATTTCTTCCAGGGGCTGGCACGGCCCTGAGCGCATCTCCATTGATTTTGAACGGGAGGTACTCCATATATGAAAATGAAGAAGTTTATCAACTCCCCCGAGACCATCACCGACGAGGAGCTGGTGGGTCTTGGCCTGGCCTACCCCGACATTCTGGAGGTGGACGGCCATCTAGTCATCAGCAAGGACCTGGCCGACGCAGACCGGGTGACCATCGTCACCTACGGCGGCTCCGGCC
>CDTY01025770.1_pt1 | contig 13517 bp, 21 predicted proteins | sample 557731 | NCBI WGS metagenome assembly CDTY01 (sample SAMEA3182101, study PRJEB8094) | gut metagenome | biome: human; feature: gut; material: Stool; isolation source: human stool | place: Canada | collected 2013-02-12
TGATCCAGAGCTTTATCCAGGTGGTGGGCACCCTCACCATGCTCTTTATCCTCAACTGGCAGCTGACGCTGGTGGTGGCCGTGTGCTATGTGGCCATGTTCCTCTATATCCGGTACAGCGGGAAGCGGAGCAAGGCGTACTATCAAAAGCAGCAGTCCCACCTGGGTGATCTGGACGGCTATATCGAGGAGATGGTGGCCGGACAGAAGGTGGTGAAGGTGTTCAACCATGAGGAGGAGAACCTGCGCCGCTTCCGGGAGAAGAACGAGGCCCTGCGCCAGGCGGGCACCGGCGCCCAGGCCTATGCCGCCACCATGATCCCGGCGGTGGTGAGCATCTCCTATATCAACTACGCCATCGTGGCCGCTCTGGGCGGCTATATGGCCATGAAGGGCCTCACCGACGTGGGCAGCCTTGCCAGCTATCTGGTGTTCGTGCGCCAGGCGGCTCTGCCCATCAACCAGTTCACCCAGCAGAGCAACTTCCTTCTGGCCGCCCTGGCCGGCGCCGAGCGGGTCTTTGAGGCCATGGACCAGGCGCCGGAGGTGGACAAGGGACAGGTCCGGCTGGTGAAGGAGCAGGAGGGCGGCTGGGCCTGGTGCAAGCCCGACGGCACGAAAGTTCCTCTCCGGGGGGATGTCCGCTTTGACCACGTGACCTTCGGCTACGAGAGCACCCACCCCATTCTCAAGGACATCAGCCTCTTTGCAAAGCCCGGCCAGAAGATCGCCTTTGTGGGCTCCACCGGCGCCGGAAAGACCACCATCACCAACCTCATCAACCGTTTCTACGACGTGCAGGAGGGGACCGTGACCTATGACGGCATCGATGTGCGGGACATCAAAAAGGACGATTTGCGCCGGTCTCTGGGCATGGTGCTCCAGGATACCCACCTCTTTGCTGGCACCATCGCCGACAACATCCGCTTCGGCAAGCTGGACGCCACGCTGGAGGAGGTGCGTCAGGCGGCCCGGATCGCCAACGCCGACTCCTTCATCCGTCGTCTGCCCAATGGGTATGATACCATGGTGACCTCCGATGGAGCCAATCTCTCCCAGGGCCAGCGGCAGCTGCTGGCCATTGCCCGGGCAGCCGTGGCGGACCCGCCGGTGCTGATCCTGGACGAGGCCACGTCCTCCATCGATACCCGTACGGAGGCCCTGATCGAAAAGGGCATGGACCAGCTCATGGAGGGACGGACGGTGTTCGTCATCGCCCATCGCCTCTCCACCGTCCGCAATGCCGCTGCCATTATGGTGCTGGAGCAGGGGCAGATCGTGGAGCGAGGCAGCCACGAGGACCTGCTGGAGCAGCAGGGGGAGTACTATCAGCTCTATCACGGCATGTTTGAGCTCTCCTGAGGGGGGAGAAAAACAAAGGAGCCGCCTGATTTTTTGAAATCAGGCGGCTCCTGGTTTGCTTTTGGGGATAGATTTTAAGGGGGATTTGAAGGTCAATCACGATTAAGCTATGATCTTGTCGCTCTTTGCCCGATTGCATTTCCAGCACAGTGTCTGCAGGTTATCTTCCACTGTCTGGCCGCCCTTTGCGACCGGAATGATGTGGTCTATCTCCAGCAGAAGATTCGGCTCTTTATAAATGGAGTTGCCGCAGTTGCAGCAAGTGAAATTATCGCGTTTTTTGATAAATTCGCGGAGCTTCTTTGTCATGAGAGCCCGCTGTTCTTTTGCAAAGGCACCTGCAGTGAGTTTGCTTTCCAAGGTCTTGATCAGTTCTGCAATGGTCTCTTCCGTCATCGGCACAGTAAATGACCGCTGGGCCATCCCACCGCCGGAAGTATATGAGAATTTATACTCTACAGTGAGCACACTCTCGTCAATGTTAGCAAATCCAAGCCTTGCATAGAACCCGGCCTCATCGTTCTCCATAATAAAATCAGGAACATCACCGAGATACTGTTGATATTCTGCTTTGTAGTTTTCAATGATCTGCTTGGCATCTCCTAAGGTTTCAAGTTCTTCCACCAGCCGATAGAGCTTCTGAATTTGTTCGGGGTATAATTTTTTGTTGGGATAGAAGTACTTTACAACATACTCCAAGGGGTTATTCTCCGCGCTGGCAAATACCGCTGCAGAAACCTCGGCAGTAAAAGGAGTAATTGTCTTTTTATATGGGCGAATGTAGTTGTATTCATCGTCATTGATGGTTTCGTTTCGAACCACTCTAGTGCCAAAAAGCTGGGAGACCGATTGGACTTTCTCGTTGATGTATTCGTTGAATTCTCTTTGAGAACTCATCAATACTTCGCAGGTCTCTTTGATTTTCAGAAAACTGGGAGATGCATAGTATTCAAGTATTTTTTGGTTCGTACTTACTATCTTCTCGATCTCGGTCTTAAGCTGCACTATAACGTTTCCGATCATATCCCATTCTTCACTATCAATGGTTTTAATCTTTTTGATACTGTATTATTCGAGGACAGTATATCACAAGGCTGTTTATAAATTCATCTTGCCTTGCAAAGCACAGAAAAACCAATCTCAAGCACAAAGAAAAGAGAGCTAATTGACGAATCAAAATCAGTTAGCTCTCTTTTTATGAATCATGAAAAAGTGTTGCCAAATCGTTGCCAGATTAGGCCTTAACCCCTAAAAAGCCTAGCTATATCAGGCTTTTCCGGGCCTTAAGGAATCATTCCCATTCTTTTTCGGAAGTGTTGCTTTAGGCGATATAGGCCATTTTTCACTGTTTTCACAGGGGATATTATCTGTATTCTCTCATTCCTCTGTGGCTTCACTTTTTTCTGTTACGTTTCTGTTACGGTCAGGGATTTCTTCTCCCTCAACTTCCCGGCCGAGCTGCTTCAAATAGAGCAGAGCAGCTTCATTGAAGAAGTCAGATCTGGAATAGGCACGTTGCTCCTGGCTGTCGCGCTCCTCCACATAGTCATCAATGGCATCCAGCACCCCAATAGTGGAATGCACAGTAATAGGAACTCGGCGGCTCTTTCCCTTCAGCGGGCGCCCATATCCAGCCATTATTATCCCTCCCTATTTAGTCATACGGCTCTTCACAGCGGCCTCCACAGCGGCGTCCAGTCGCTCCCTGTCGGATTTCGAGAGGGAGGATACCCATTCCTGGGGGATGGCCTGAAACCCATACAGGGCGCCGGCCAGGCCGCCGCAGATGGCGGCTATGGTGTCAGCATCTCCTCCCATGTTCGCGGCGTTGCACACAGTATCAGCAAAGCCCTCGGAATCACATAGGCAGAACAAGGCACACTTGAAGCTGTCCACCACATACCCAGACGGCTCCAGGCCGCCAGAACGGCCAAGGCGCAGAAGGTCGTCCGTGTTGTATTTGGTGGGGCAGAGGCGCTCGTCGAACTGCTCCCGCAGGTGGCCGGGGTCTCCTTCCAGCTTTTCAGCCTCAGTTATTAAGCAGTGTACCATACGCGCATAGATTTGACAAGCCTCGTCGCTGCTTCCATCCCAATGTGTCATGTGGCCCTGGCCCCGGGTAACAAGAACCGCTTCCTCCTCGTCGGGGTAGAAGAGGGCGGGGTACACCGCCCGCATCAGGGCACCGTTTCCGCCGCTCCGGTGGCCGTTTCTTTCAGCCACCCGCCGGCTGCCTTCCTTCCATGCGCGGAATTCCGGCCGAGCACCGCCGATCCGAATGGCCTCCGTGATGCTGGAGCGGCAAGTTCCGCCGATGTCCTTCGGGCCGCTCCTTGCCCATTCGATAAACCGGGCCCCGATGGCCTGGAAGGGGGCCTCGGGGCTTTCCATGATACCTTCTGCAACTGCCAGTGTCATGGCGGTGTCGTCTGTGGTCTCACCAGGGCGCAGACCCAACCAGCCGCCGCCCAGCATGGTGGATACCCACCCATGCTGACGGTTGATTTCTGCTGCGCTCATAAACTCCAAGGGCCCGCCCAGGGCATCCCCTACGGCTACCCCGTAGAGGGCGCCGGCGATCCGATCTCTCAACATATCCATGTTCAACGCTCCTTTCATTGGCGGCTTTCAATAGCCTTGTGGCGAGGGTGTGCTCGGCGCTCTCCCGCTCTCCGCCCTCGCCGCGGTCGGCGAGGGCTTTCACTTTCATCAGCTTTTCCAGCAGGCGTTCCCGTTCTGTCATGGTGGCATCTCCTCAATCCATCTGATAGTACATTCCGGTATCATAGCCGAGTTCCTTCAGGTAATCACCGGCCGCCTCTGCTGCGGCCGTCCGGGTGTTTCCTTGCCCCGTTCCAGGGACAGGGAAGATATAACTGCCGCAGAGGTTCCAGAATGAGCAGCTCCCGCCGGCGGCCGCAGCGGCGGCCTCGACCATCTTCCGGCTCCATCCCCGGAGGTGGATGGTCGGGGCGTCGAAGTTACTGGTGCCTCCATCGTCCGTCCCTTGGTGCTCCCGGCCATAGGCAAAGGCGGCCTTCAGGTCTTCGGACAGCTTCTTGTATCGGCCCGTCAGAACCGGGGCCGAATATACCATCTTGAAATACCGGAAGGTTGCCAGGGCCTCTTCCTCGCCGGCGGACTTTGCCGACACAATCTCGTCTCCGTCCTGGCCCAGCAGCATGGTTTCATACTCCCCGGAGGGGAGGCGGGCCGTGCTCAACACGGCGTTCCGCCCGTCCTTCAGGTGGATGGTTTCATACTTCAATCTCTCGATAGGCATTCAGTTTCCCCCTTCCTCTGTAATACCGAGCAGCCACTTTGCGCGGGCCAGGGCCGCCGGCGTCCGCTGCGTCTGCCACGCCCCCTCGCTGGGGGCCCAGCGGAACCCATGGACTTTCAGCTTCGCCCGTATGGCCTCGTCTGGCGCATCGTCAAAGACGATCTGCACCCGGTTGATTTCCTCGTTGGTAGTCAAGAGCCCCCCGGGGAAGGAAATCTCGATGTGCTCCATTTCGTCCACCTCCTGGAGCTGCTGAAGGCGTTTTTTCAGACGGTTGATTTCGGCGTTCCGGTTTGATAGTTGAAAGGCGGGGACGGGGCGGCGCAACGCCTCCCGCAGCTCGGCCAGTCTGGCGTCTACTTTGGCAGCTTGGGCGTCGCTGATCCCCGGAAAGCCCTTGACGGTCTTATGCTTCCGATAGTAGGCGTTCAGGGCCTTGTCCCTCTCTTGGGCGTCCTGGAGGGCCTTTAGCTTTGCCTCCAGCTTTCCCGCGGCCTCCGGATCGTCGCTGCTGATAGCGGTGTTACTGCGGACGGCATCGGCCCGGCGCTGGAGGTAGTCGGCTTTGCGGTCGTTTTCAACACTGGCACCCATGAGCTTCAAGGAACGCTCCTGTGCCTTCCTCTGGGGGATTCCTCGGGCTCCGGGTAGGATGGGCTGCCCCGCAGGAATACCTCTCACAGCGTCTTCAGAACGGCGGAAGGCATCGGCCGCTTTGCCGGCGGCCTTCCGAGCCCGCTCCTCCAGGCGGTCGGCCCGGGCTTCTCTACGCTCTTCATAGTCTTGGCGTCCTATTGACATGAATTCTCCCTCCAATCAGTCGTGCGTGGCCTTGAAATTCTCAATGGCCCACTTGTTTCCTGTGGCATAAACGGCCCGCCTCGTCAGCTCGGCCGGCCCCTCACGCCGGGGCATGGCCGCCAGGGCCTCCATCATCCCGCAGGTCGGGCAGATGTCCGTCTTGTTGTCCCGGCGGGAAAGCGCCGGGGGCTCTGTGTACTGCTGTCCGCAGATGGGACAGGTGCGCGTGATTTTACCGTTCATGGTCTTCATCCTTTCTTTTCTCTGCGCGGATACTTTGGGCAATGATCAATCGCAGTGCCATTGTGCGATGTCAGGCGTGTAGCCATAATCGTAGTCAATTCCGCGTCTCTCCAACAAGTCAGAAACCGTTTTTCCATCAAGGTTGGAAAAGATCAGCAAATTTTCAGAAATTTCAGCGCCCAGTTCATCCGCAAGACGAGTTAAATCGCCTAAGTAGTTGTAAGCCACGGCATAGATTTTAGTGCCGGCAGTTTCATCCTGTATCAAAGACATCACTTCCTTTACTGTGCTACGGCCCGCACTACGGCCTCATAGTGCGCTTTCGCCGCCCTCATGCGCTCAACACAAGAGGAAGTCTCACCCCATAATCGAGTATCTCGGTTGATTTGCTCGGCCAGATCGTCTGCCTTGCTTTGGAAAAAGGCAGCCACCGCACCCATATCTTTGAGAGGCTCCTTCACCTCGATTGCGGCGTGTTCGCGGTTCCACCGGCGGGCCTTTGCGGTTTTGGCCCGGTCGCTCACAAAAGCCGTGATGGGCCAGAAGCAAATATTGTACTTTGCCGTGCTGATTTTCCCTGCCTTCGAGATTTTCTTCAGGCAGTAGTCCGTGCCGCTCCAGGATGGATCTCCCGGGGAACTCTCCACGAAGTAGAGGCCGTTGTCGTTCTTGAAGAAGGCCCCGGTGATCTCCACGATGTCACCGGACTTAATTTCGACGCCGTTCTTATCCAGCATGGTGCTTCTCCGCCCCCCTTAAATCACGCCATGCAGGCTTTCAATATGGTTCTGGATGGCCTGCATTGTGTCGAATCCATCAACATATATGATGTTTCCATTTTTGCTGTGCCCCTTGAAGCCATCCTCGTAGCCCATGGCCTCGGCTTCCGCTGCCGTTAGGGTAGTACATTTAACTTTTCCGCTTTCCAAGATGTATTCCTGGGACAGATACAAGCTGTAATCCATGGTGTTCTCCTCCTTGCCCTCGTAACCTCCGGGGCTGGTGTCTGTCAACCCGCTTCAAAAATGGTAGTTACCAGCCGGGCCAGCTCGAAAGCGATACAGGCCACGGCATCGACTTCCGGCTCCAGGTCTTCCAGGTCGCTGTGCTCTGCGATGTCCTCCGCCAAGGCGATAATGTCCTGGTCGGTGATGTTGTCCCGGCTCATGTGGTGCTCGTCCAAGAGGCTTTGAAGCATCTTCTCATATTCCGTGGTGGTTCCTCTGGTGTACCAGTTCTGATGAATGCAGAGGCCCCGGACAGCCATAGGGTCAAGACACTTGTGTACGATGTAGGCCTTTTTCATAGCGATTTCCTTTCTCCCCGTAGGCCCGGTAGGTCAGGCGTTGCGCGCCGTCAGCGGTCGGCGATAATGTAGTCGTTCTTCATGCAGCCGATGGTGGCTCTGGCCCTTCCGGCCGCTTCTTCTGCCTGCTCTCGCACCTGGAGTTCCCTCTTGGATTTGCCGACCGGCACCAGGCTCAACAGATAATCGATTTCTTTCCGCAGATCATCAAGGTCGCCCAGGTAGGCTTCTTGGTTTGTCATAGCGTATTCCTTTCTGCCCTCGTAACCTCCGGGGCGGGCTGCTGCGCCTTGGTGTCAAATCATGGAACTGTGAACGGCCAGGGCCTTTTGTATCCAGTGGTGCGGCGCCATGCGCTGCTCCAGGTCGTGGGCAATCTTCAATACTTCCTCGGGCGTCTTGGCCTTCTTCAGCGCGGCGTCAACGGCGGCTTCGTTTTCGTAATACGCTACCATGGGGGTTCTCCTTTCCCGCTTGTGCTTCTGTCCAAGGCCCGGGGGCCTGAAGGTTACCTTTCGCAGCCGTTACCGCCTGCCGGCCATCCCCGGAGCTGTGTCCGCTTCCGGCCCGGCTTTCACTGTCGCATTCTGTTTTATCCTTCAGGCGTTTCCCTTGCCTTGTGCCTTAATTATAAACCGCCATTGGTTTATAAGTCAAGAAGAAAGGCCACCGAAATGATACACAAAATCATCCGGTGGCCTTTGTTCAGAGTGTCCAAGAAAGCGAGCCTTGCTTTTTGGGGGAATTCGTGGTATTCTGACCGTGGCGCTGCCGATATACGGTAGGCGGTCGGCCCCCATAACGGGGGGCAGCTTCTTTGTCCCCTGATCTTCGTGAAAGGGGGGCTGCCCAATGGTTACTTATTCCGATCTCATTCAGACCGGCATTTTAGTCGTGGGTATTATCGGCCTCTTTTTGATGGCCAACAAAAAGAAGTGACCGCCGGCACCCTGACAAGTACGGCGATCACTTCAAAGTCCTAACAGGGGGTTGACCGTCTACCGGCGGCGCCCTCGTTATCTTTAGTATAGCGGTTTTCCCTCAAAATGTCAACATGTAGGACGCCCTCGCTGGCTTTCGGCTGGCGGGGGCGTCCTTTTTAGATTGCCGGGCTGTCGATTGAGCCTTCCGGCTCCTGGGTCTGGACAAAGTTGGAGGCTTTGGCGGCCGCATATTTGATGCCTTCTCCGTCTGCGCCAGTATTCTCCGCTCTGGATTTATCCACGATGCGCACAAGCACAATGGAGATGGCCGTGCCGATTGGGGTAAATACCACCGTCCAGCAAGCCAGGGCGCCGGTGTACTGGTACTTGATGCTCAGCACAGCCAGGATAAAACCGCCGGCTAGGCCCAGAAGCAACAGGAACACCAGCAAGAAACCGAGGCAGTTGGTGACGCCCAGGCGCTCCAGGAGAGCAGAGAAGCCGCCTTTCCGGGGGGCCAGTCTCTTGCCGGACTCCATCAGACAAGCCCGTGTTGCTGGGCAAACCGATAGACAAGCTGGGCCGCCTGCTCACGGGTCAGAGGACCGGCCCACATATAGTTGGGCTGGCCGTCGGCGGTGGTTCCGTTGCCAGCAAACAGGCCCACGCTAATAGCCCACTCCCGGGCCTCTCGGCTCCACTCGCCGCAGTCGTTGTCCATGAGCTCACGCTGGTGGGCAGCCATGGCCGTCTTGAACATCTCGTTGAACTTGGTCTGATCCATGTCGTCATCATCCTCCACGATAGAAAAGTCAGGGCGGCCATAGCCGCCGATTTTGGCATAGGAGAGCGAATAGCTCTTGTCCCGGACACATCCACCGTTCTCTACGACGCCGGGGAGCGAACTTGTGTTTCCCTCGATGGTGTAGACCCGGCCTCCGGCCACCTTCTCCACAATTCCGGTGTGGTACATCGTCTTGCCGCTGTCGTTGGTGAAGAAAATCTGGTCACCGGGCTGGGGGTTTTTGGTGTGGAACTGGCCCATTTGCTTGTAGTAGTTGGCGGAGCCGGTGCATCCGGCCCCCACCCCCTTCTCCGCCTGGCACAGCAGTTTCATCCCTACTTCAAAACCGAAGGTGTGGATGAAACACCAGTCAGCGAAGATGTCGCACCAGTTGTAGCCGTTCTTCTTGCCATTGTAGACCCGGCCCAGCTCATCCAAGTCCCGGGCATACTTGTTCCAGTTCTTATCCCCGGCGTTGGCCGTCTTATCGTCGAGCTGGGCATTGGACTTCTTCTCGATGTAGCCGATCTCCGCCCGGGCGGTTGCCAAAAGTTTCTCAACCGGCGTCATGGCTATCCCCCTCCACGGCGATGCCCTGCTCAATGGCAATCAGCCCGTTGTTGGTAAGTTCATATACCGCGGCCTCAATCATGGCATCCAACTTCTTGTCATCCACGGTGACGCCGTGCTCCCGGAGCCATGCGAGTACATACTCCTTCTTCTCCTCGCCCCGGCCCTGGCCCTTGTAGATCTGCTCGGCGGCAGTGACGGCGATCTTCACCCAGGCGTTGATCTCCTTCTGCTGCTCGGTGGTGGTCTTGCTCTTGATGTAAGGGATCAGGACGCAGGTAATGACCGCGCCCGCAAGGGCAAGGATGGCCTCAATAATAGCGGTGATGTCAAAAGTCATGGTAAATTCTCCTTTCAGTCATCGAGCAGGGCGGAAATGCCCTGCCGGTCTAAAAATTCTTTCTGCTTGTGTTTGATGCTGGTGGCATACTCCAGGGCCGAATGCATATCCCCGTTACAGTGGGCATCGGGAATACGCTGGACGGCCTTCGCTGTGGCTTCTCCGAGAGCTATTGAGGCCCTGGTGCTCTGCACCAGGATCATAATTAGCTCCTTCTGGCCGTTGTTCTTCTGGCTCTGTTCCTCTTCGGCTGCCTCGATGCGTTTCTTCAACCGCCACGTCAGCAGCCCCATGATGGTCGAGGGGATGCCCAACGCAGCGATAAAGGCCAGCACAAGGTCGCCGACGTTAATCGTAATCATCGGAATCACCCCCTTCCAGCGCCGACCAGCGCAGCGATGTGCTGAAGATCGCAGATGGGGGCATTGTAGAATTTGAACCCCCAAAGCCACCAATCCTCATGCTCCGGCCGGCGGTACTGCTGGCATAGAGCATCACCCCACACCTTGTTCCAGCGTGCTTGGTAGTTGGTGTCCCGCCGCTCTAGGCGGGCCATGATGGAACCGACCAAGCGTCCCCGCACCTCACCCTGGCTGTCGTTGTCCTGGCTGAAGAAGTCGTAGGCATCCTGGCTGGTCGTGGTGCATACCGGGGCACCCTGGAAAAAGAGAAGGCCGTCCTGCTCCTCCAGGACGGCCCCCCACGGGATATTTACGTCGATGCCCAGGATAGACTTGAAGCGGGCCCGCTTCCGGGTGACATATCGGCCCATTATTCCGTCACCTCCGACCACTGCCACAGGCCCGGAGTTTCCGGAGGCCACACACAGGGGGTCATGGTGAGGTTGCAGAGGTACACCTTGCCATTGTAGCCGTAATACTTTCCCTGCTCCGTGTCCATGCCATAGACGAAGGGGATGGGGTCTTCCTGGGTGCCAGCGTGGGTCTGGTCGATGGGCCGGTAGATGGCCAGCATCCCCTCGTCGTGGGGTGCCTGGTGTTCCTGTGGCGTCACCGGCTGCACCACCCGGTAGAGCTGGTTTCCGTCGTTGATGATGGTGTCCTTGGAAAGCTGGGTGCCGGCGGCCAGCACTTCGGCCCAGGTGAGGAATAGGTCTGGCATCTCCAGGGCCTGGGCATCTGTGATGCTGGTGGATGCCTGCACATACAGCTTCGCGGCCACTTGCATCTGACCGGCCATTTTGGCGGAGCGGGCTGTGGCGTCCTTGGCCTCGGCCAGCTCTACGCCGGCGTCCGTTTCCTCCAAGGCCACGGTGTCCTCCGCTCCATCCAACTCCGGCCGACCGAGCAGATGGTACACCACGCCGCCATAAACAATGCCCGGAGCCTCCGAAGGCTCCGGGCACAGGTTGTAGCAGCCGTTGTCTGCTTTTTTGATATAGGTTGGGGCCTCGGTCATTCCGAGGCTTTCCCCGCTGCTGGCTTTGATGATTTTGAACATAAAGCACCTCCAAAAATGGCGTAGGCCAGCCGCTCCAGGCGGAGCAGCCGCCCATGATCGTCAAAGTTGTTGTAATAGGATCGCTGGGATTGCATGAACTCGGCGACATCGGCCAGTGTGCGCCGTCCGGCGGAAACCTCTCTCTGGAAAAATTTGAGCTTCCGTCGGCTCCGCTTGATGCCGTCCCGGCAACCATTTTTCTTGATGTGACCGCTCTCCGTCATGGTGTAGCGCACCTTGCAGAAACGGAAGGGCTTGGTGAGCGGGATAATCTTGCATTTCTTCTTGTTTACCCGAATGCCCATAGCCTCAAACCGGCGCACAACCTCCCGGGCCAGCTTCTTCAGTTCCTCAATGTCCGGCAGGACGATATAGTAATCATCCATGTAATGGCCGGCCACATGGACGCCGGCCTGGCACTTGATCCAGTTGTCAATGCTGCTGGGGAGCGCAACCATTTCCTGCTGGGACGGTTCCACGCCGAGAGGCATCCCACGCCCAGGCACAGGGCACGGGGAGGTGGCGATGATCTTGTCTGCCAGGGCCCGAACTCCAGGGTCGAGGATTAATTGCCGATGCCGTTCATAGAGCGCCGGGTGCGGGGCATTTGGAAAAAACCCCTTCAGGTCTAGGAGGAACACTCCACCGGCCCGGCCGAATCTTCGGTAATGCCACCGAAGCTGCTCCGCCAGGCGATCATAGGCCCAATGCAGGCCCTTCTTCTTTTGAGAAGCCCCGTTGTCATAGATCATGCTGGGGCCATAGAGAGGTATCAGAACTTCGTTGCACAGAACTTTGTGGATTTGGCGGTCTGTGATATGTGGGGCGTCGATGGGCCGCACCTTGCCACGTTCCCGCAGGGTGAAATGGCTGCACTTCATGGGTTTCCATGTTCCAGACAGGATTTCCCGCCTCCGGCGGGCTGTCCCGTAGAACAGATGGTTTTCAAAGTTTTGGGTGCTCTGCTTCCAGCGCACCCCGTTACAGCATTTCAGCCCATAGAAGAACATCTTCCGGTAGGTAAAGACATCCTGGAGACCACCGACCGCCGCGCTCCGGGCGATCCGACGTGCCTGCCGCTTTGCTTTCCTTCGCTGGTATCGCGCCTCTCGGCGCTGCTCGCTTGTCATAATAGTTATTCGCACCTCCGTACAGATGTGGTGTAGGATGCCGTCTAATCTGCTTTGCCCCGGCACATGAAACGGGGATAGGCATATCGCCCCGCCATGCAAGCAGCGTCCGTGCAAGGGCATCAGAGGGCAGTTTTAGGGATTTGCACCCAGGGAAGCATTTCTCCTTTTGCGTGGGTCGTCTTTCACTCTCGCTACTCCATGTGACCCCGCAACGCAAAATCCGGCCACGACGCCGGCCGACCAGGAAGCATTGTTATTGTTGTTGGAGCCGTCGGTGTTGGTATTGCAGAAGTTTTCGTTGTTGTTGTAATTAGGCGAGCGCCGCCACCACCACACGGCCCGAAGGGCCGAAACACCGGACGCGGGATATTCAGAAATGCACCCAATCTGTCCAGAAGCTACTTCTTCTGGCTCATACTTTTGAGCTGCCCTTTCAGCAGCTCGTTTTCCCTGTCGATCAGCTCGCCCAGGCTATCCGCCATCCTGTCCAGCTTGGCTGTGGCCTCCGCTGGCGGAAGGGTCTTGCCTTTGGCGTCAGTAAAGCACCCCTGGGGGTTCTTGTTCATCAAGCGGTAGCACTTATTGAGGCGAACATCTAGGGCCATGAGAGCGGCCCGCGCTTCCAGGAGATGCGCCTTGCGGAGCTCCACCCGCTGGGCATCGGAGGGATAGATGCTGTTGGCCTTTTCGGCATGGTCTTCGACCTCTCCGGCCAGATCGGCAATAGCCTCGGCCATCAGGCGGGAATACCGGGCCGAGAGCCTGGACAGGAAATCTATGGTCTCATCATAGATTTGACTGGCAACATTGACGAACTCGGCCTTGCTCGTGCTGCGCTTGGATTTGAGTACCGACATAGCTACTCCTCTATTTTTTCAATTTTGATGGGCCCTTGCTCTCTCTCCACCTCCTCCAGATGCCGGATAAGGACATATTCGATGTAATTTGTGATAGAGCGGTGCTCATTTGTCGCCAGAGCTCCGATTTTATCAAACACTTCATCGGAAAGCCGAAGCGTGAACACCCTTTTGTTGGTAGCCATGAAATACCCCCAGACTTATTGGCATAGGGCTATTTTATGGCGTTTTTCTCTGTCTGTATGCACTCAAAAGACAGGTAAGTGATAGCAAAACAGAAAAAGGCGATTTTCAAAAAATCGCGTCGGCGCTTCGCGCCGATTATTTTTTCCTCCCCGGAGCTGGTGCTCCTATCGGAGACCCGCCCACTTCCGTGGGCGGGATGGGGACTGGATAGCTCTGCGGAGGATTAGGCAGCAAAGCCGGCCACGACGCCGGCCGACCAGGAAGCATAG
>CDTY01038805.1_pt1 | contig 13487 bp, 12 predicted proteins | sample 557731 | NCBI WGS metagenome assembly CDTY01 (sample SAMEA3182101, study PRJEB8094) | gut metagenome | biome: human; feature: gut; material: Stool; isolation source: human stool | place: Canada | collected 2013-02-12
GCGGCCCGGCCCTATTGTTTTTTTACTGCTTTTTTCGCGCTTTTGTGATACACTGACATAGAAATATGCAAAGGAGGCCGCGAAAATGAAAGAGAAAAGCGAAGAGAGAAGTGAATTACAAATAAATCGCGGCAAGAAGCCCAATCAGAAGCTAAAGCCCTATCTTGTTTTGCAGTTTCTCTTACGGGAAACGGATGAAAACAATGTTGTGACAGCCGATGACATTGTGGCGTATTTGAATGAGATAGGGATTGATGCAGAACGTCGCTCCGTTTACAAGGATATTGAGGAAATCAACAAGGCTACGTGGATGATAGAAAACGGGGGAACGCTCCAGGAGGCAGAAGAAGCAATCGCCGACGAAGAAGAGCGGCTTGTCATATTTGACCCGCACCGTAAGAAAAAGGGGTTCTATGTGCGGCAACGACGCTATGATTTGAACGATATTCGTTTGCTTGCGGAGTGCGTCTATTCTGCAAAGTTTATCCCCCAGGCACAGGCAGACCGCCTTGCCGCCATCGTCAGCGATTTTGTCAGCCGACACCAGGCGGAGAAGATACGCAACAACGCTCTTGTGATAGACCGGGTAAAAACGATAAATAAGAGCGTCCTAAATAATATCAGCCTCATCAATGATGCTATGGCAACCATGCTGGATGGTAGCCCCCACAAGCCACAGAAAATCAGTTTCCATTATCTTACCTATGAAATTGGGAATCTGGATAAGCCCACAGAGCGCCGCGCCAAGTATATTGTCAGCCCATTTTATCTTGTCATTGATGCGGGCAACTACTATCTTTTGGCATTTGACAACCTGAAACAGAAAAAGCGTACATTCCGCGTTGACCGAATGAAAAATGTATGCTTTGTGGACGAGCCGCGAGAGGGCGCGGAAGCCTTTGCAAACCTTGATGTAGAGACTTTTATGCAGCGCACCTTTTCTATGTACAGCGGTGAAAGAACACGTGTTAAAATGCGGTTCATTACGCAACTGCTCAATACGGCCATTGACCGCTTTGGGCGGCGCGGCGTAATCTATGAAAAGGCCGATGATGACCATTTTTATGTGACCGCTGATGTAGATGTAAGTGACCAATTCTTTGCGTGGATTTGTGGCTTTGGCCGAAGGGCAAAAATCGTCTCCCCAGAGCCGATTGTAAAGAAATTTGAAGAATTTCTTGATAAAATACGCGAAATGTATTGAAAAACGGTGGGAATTCGCGAAATTCCCACCGTTTTCTATTAGAAATCGTCGATTTAGAGCCGATTTATGTTGTTTTTCAGCAAATCCACCCCCGATTTGGTGACTGCGAGGTAATATTTCTGCGTTACATGGATGTAAGCATGGCCCATTTGAGCGCAAAGGAGATGTTGCGGTGTGTTCAACTCTGCCATCATGGTTCCGTATGTGTGGCGGAGGTAATGATATTTGAAGTTTATCCCCATGCGCTTTAGCTCCCGTGAGGGATATTTCATGGAATTCACCGTCTGGATTTGCCCATTGGGGAGGCAGTTCACAAGCTCTGTGGAAGAAATTTTGCTGCCGTCCAAGTCATCAATGAAGCGCTGTTTCTGTTCCCGGACGGCGGCAAACTTGACGGCATCTTCCGCCCGCCGCCGCGCTAAGTCTTGAAAATACACTTTCAATTTGTCGTTCATGTAAATTGTCCGTTTGCCGCTCCGTGTTTTGACAGGGACGAGTTTAATAAGTCCATCCTGATATTGCATCTGCCTGTCAATGGTGACGGTTCCCGCCTCCAAATCCACGTTTGCCCATTTCAGGCCGAAGCACTCATTGATACGTAATCCGCAGTACCGCCCCAGCATGTAGGCTGTTTCCGCGTTTGTGCCCTTAAAGTATTCGTCCAGAATGGCAAGCTCTTCTTTGCTAAAGGATACAATATCGTCATCATCGTTTATCTTCCGTTTTGGCATGTGGATTTTGGTGTCCTTATTGACGCAGAGTTTATTGTAGGTATCCACATCCAAATAGTTCCGGGAGTAGGCTTGCCCAAAAATCAGATAGAACATTTTCAGAAAACTTTCTACGTAGGTGTAGGCCAAACCGCTGTTATAGTATAGTTCCGAAAGGTAGTCGTAAATCTCCGCCACACTAATGTCATCCACAAACCGGCTTCCGAATCGGGTACACAGGTGGTTATCCCAAAGACTGTCCTGCTTGCGGATGGTCTGATAGGCCCGGTCTGACCGCCCATTGGTGCAGTATTCTTGATAGACCTCTTTGACGGTTCTGCGGCGGGACCTCTTCTGACAGTTCCGCTCCAAGTGGGCCTGTTCGATTGCTGCCTCCCGCGCTTTTATGGCCTCTCTCTTGGTGTGCAGCTTGTTCCCATGTTCATCGGTGGACTTCCGCCGCGCCACTTGTTTCCCGTCAATCATCACGGCGAAACGATAGGCCCACAGGCCATTTTCCATCTTGAACACCCCTGCATCTTTCGCTTTTGCCATTTCAGTACCTCCAAGGCTTGTACTAAAATGGTACATGGCTGCTCTTTTCACTTAAAAAGATGTACCAGACTTGTACAAAAGATGTTAAGAAGATGTTCTAAAGTGCATTGGGATTTGTTCCTGTTTCGCTTGATTTTCCAGGGGAACAACCGAGTTTTAAGCCGGCAAGTTCGAGCTGGCTAAGCTGGCCAAGGAGCTGAATCTGGATGCCATCCACGACACCGTCCACGAGATGGCTCGCGACGAGGCCCGTCACGGCAAGGCTTTCGCCGGCCTGCTGAAGCGTTACTTCGGCTAATCCAACTAAGTGAAAATCCCCGGACCGCAAGGGCCGGGGATTTTTTTGCTGTGGCGGGCCTTGTCACCGAGTATTTTGTCGGAGGCAAAACCTCGATGCCGGGCAGATCAAATCATTGGGTGCCCCATGGGGCATGGCCCGTCACGGCAAGGCGTTCAAGGATATCCTGAAGCGCTACTTCGGCTAATCCAAACCGGATCATCAAGCAACTTTTTGAGAGGGAATCAAGAAACCGCTTCCCCCTTTTTTTGCGCTTGCGTCGGTTCGCTGTGGATGTTTTGTGGCATTTCTCCATTTTCCACGATGGAAACCTTCCTCTGTGGGTATTCTGCTTTTTGCCCCATATTAAGTAATTTTTACCACTTAATAAGCAAAATATGAAATACAAAAGGAGAGAGGACGGTACTGTTGGGGTACCGCTTTTTTGATATGTAGAAGTTATAGTCCCAGAAGCAGCTTTTTCTTTGCGTTAAATTCCTCCTGGGTGATCACGCGCATATCCAACAGTTCCTTGAATTTCTTCAGCTCGTCCGCGGGGGGATTAGACGCGGTTTTCGTCTGTTGTGCATTGGGGGCTTTCATTTCCTGCTGAAATTCTTCTTTAGTCAACTCACGCAAACTTTTGAAACCACATTTGGGGCATCTATTATAGTCGACGATACAGTCTAAATCGGCTTTTGCGTTTCCTATGTTCGTTGCGCTTGCTGCGTGGTACCTGCTAAATGCACCAGTGGTGCCCGCGCAAGAAGATAAAGCGTATTGCTGGTTCTTGGCTATATCAACGGGATTATAACAGAAAATATATCCGCAAACATCACACTTCTTTCTAATTTCAATTTCATCCGGTTCAACAATCAGTAGCTTTTTGCTTGCAGTGTCATACTTAACAGCTTTGTGCTCTTGGGGTATTTTTTCATACACTCCTTACAGACGTCGTGTTTTTTCCTTCCATATCTGGAGCTTTATAACGAATCAGTGCCCATGTTACGCTCTTTCCGCAAATTTCGCACTTAGCCAGTATTTTGACCATTTCCTTTCTATTTTTCTCGCACACCCTCCGAAAAGGTGTGCTTGACAATCTAGCCTGTCCCCTTCATTTTGATATATCTTGTAACCGTGGAACCGCTGCGCTCCATTTCGCGGGCTATCGGCGCACAATATGCAAGGTCGATGATCTTTGAAAATAGTATATTTTTTTGAAAAGTACATCAATTATAAACATCATTATGATAATATCAATTGGTTTGCTTTACCATACTATCAAGGGATGATAGCATGATTGCTGACAAAATCAAGCATTTGCAAGAGAAAATGGGTATGACGCAGGCTAGTCTCGCAGAGCAACTGGGTATTACCTGGTCTAGTGTCAATGCATGGGAAATGGGCGTTTCTGTTCCCCCACACAATATATTGTGGAGCTGGCACATATTTTCAAAGCCTCCACAGATTATTTATTAGGTGTAGATACATCTGCAAGTATCAGTGTTGAGGGATTGACAGAAAAGGACATTCAGATTGTCCATGGACTGATTGTACACTTGAAAGAAAAGAACCAAATAGAGTATTGACAGGACGGCGCAACAGTACCGTCCTTCTGTTTTGCTGTCAAATCCCGTTTCTGCTGTGCTTGCCCACGTTCTCTGTGATCTAGCAGCGGTCTGGAGATTGACAATGCAAAATTCCAGAATCCATTCGGAGCTGTGTGAGGATCAGCTGTGGATAAGAAGAAAAAGAGTGCCGGCACCTATAAGGTGCCGGCACTCTTTTTCTTGAAAGCATCAGCGGGACCGCTGGATTTACCGGGCGGCTGCCTCCGCCTGCTCCCGCAGGCTGGGGAAGGACGCCGGGTCCTGGGCACAGTAGTCCGCCAGCTCGCTGCCGGTGGCAAACCACACGCCCTCATGGCCCACCATGAACTCCAGGAACTCCCGCAGCATGGCCAGACGTCCGGGGCTGCCGGTGGACTGGGGGTCCAGCTGCAGGGTGTAGCACAGGCCGTGGTTATAATGGCCGGTGAACTCATCCCGCCAGTTGGAGAGCACGTTGCTATAATTGGCCACGCGGCCCTGGCCGAAGGGGAAGGCCGGGCGGTAGTTGAAGGCAAAATAGGGCAGGTCGAAGTTGGCCCACTGCATGGGGATCTGCAGCATCTGGTCCCCGGCCTGGTTCACGGTCATGTAATAGGGCCGGTCATCGTCGTAGAGGTCACTGGAATAGCGCATCCCCAGCTGCCGGGCGATGTCCAGGGTCTCCAGCATCAGGTCACCGATGGGGGCCCGGAAGCCGGCCGGACGGCGGCCGCAGGCCTTTTCAATGGCCTCCACCGCCTTCTCCAGCCGCCGGCGCTGCTCATCGGGCTCCAGCAGGGAGAAATTCTCATAGGCGTAGCCGTGGCAGGCAATCTCATGGCCCCGCTCCACGATCTCCCGGATGGACTCCGGATAGGTCTCCGCCGTGCGGCCGGGGACAAAGAAGGTGGCACGCAGGTGCAGCTCGTCCAGCAGGTCCAGCAGACGGGGCAGACCATGGGTCATGCCGTACTGGCCCAGAGACAGCGTCTTGGGCATCCGGGCCGCCCGCTCATCCAGAGACAGCCAGAAAAACTCCGCCGCCAGGTTCACCGTCAAAAAGGCGGCACAGCGCTTGCCCTGGGGCAATTTCATACCTTTTGCATACATAGACTCAGACCTCCTTTCTGGGGTGGGCGGAGCGCCAATACTCCGCCACCTCGCTGCCGGTGGCGATCCACACATCCTTGTGGGACGTGACCTCCCGCAGCACCTCTTCCAGCACCAGATTCCGGCCCGGTGCGCCGGAGATCTGGGGGTGCATCAAAAATACGATGCAAAGACCCATATCGTAGTAGCCCCGGAACTCCCGCAGGTCGTTGTCCTGGACGTTGCGGTAGCAGCTGATGCGGTCCAGCCCCGCCGGCTCCGGCGGGTAGACACTATATGCCTGGGCTACATAGTCGTCCAGCTCCCACTTGGAGGGGATCTCCACCAGGTCGGACTCTTTCCCGTCCAGCACGGTATAATAGGGCTTATCATCGCCCCGCATGGAGCTGGAATAGGAAAAGCCCAGGTCCCGCAGCAGATAGGGGGTGCGGACGTGCCAGTCGCCGGAGGGAGTACGGAAGCCCACCGGGGCCTTGCCGGTGATGTCGGCGATGACCTGCTGGGTCTTTTTCAGGATCTCCAGCTGCTCCTCCACCGTCTTTTCCACGAAGCGTTCGTGGGTATAGCCGTGGTTACCGATCTCATGGCCGGCGTCGGCAATGCGGCGGATGACCGCCGGATTGTGCTCGGCCACAAAGCCGGGGACAAAGAAGGTGGCCTTGACGCCGTAGCGCTCCAGCAGGTCCAGGATCATATCCACGCAGCGGTTGGGGCCATACTGGCCGATGGAACGGGCCCGGATCAGCTTTTCCGTGTTGGGCTCATCGGCGGACATGTTCCGCCAGATCACGTCACCGTCCAGGTCGAAGGTGAACATGGCCGCGCTCTTTTTGCCCTTCGGCCACAGGGATTCCTTCATGGCTTATCGCTCCTTTTCTAAAATGCAGGATGGGGCCCTGCGCTTTGGGTGCGCAGGGCCCAATATATAAGATGTACGATGGATATCAGACTTTCGTCTGCGCCTGACCGCCCGGTGTCTTTACCTGGCCCAAACGTCTGACGGAAAGCTTATGGAGGATGAACACCACCACGGTCAAAGCCACCAGGGCTACGGCCAGCATGATGGGGCTGTTGACCCAGCCAGCCACCAGGAACATGATCCCACAGATCACCGCCACGGTGACGGCATAGGGCATCTGAGTCTCAAAGTGGTCCACGTGGTCGCAGCTGGCGCCGATGGAGGCCAGCACGGTGGTATCGGAGATGGGGGAGCAGTGATCGCCAAAGAGGCCGCCGCCCACGATGGCCGCAGAGACCAGAGGCAGAGAGGCGCCCATATCGATGGCCACAGGCAGGCCCAGAGGCATCAGCACGCCCATGGTGCCCCAGGAGGTGCCGGTGGCGAAGGACATGACAGCGCCGATGAGGAACATGACCAGAGGCAGCATGCCCGGGGCCAGGAAGCCGGAGGAGATGTGGATCAGGTAGCCGGCGGTGTCCAGAGTGCTGGTGACACTGGACAGCGACCAGGCCAGCACCAGCACCACGCACATGAACATGGCGTTGGCGCAGCCCTTGGTATAGATGCTGACGCACTCCTCAAAGGTGAACAGCTTCTCCTTCAGGCACAGCACGATCAGCACCACCGTGGCGAAGAGAAAGGCGGAGGCGATGCCGGTGCGCAGCTCACTGCCGGGCACCTGGGTGTGGAGGAAGTCCTTGGAGAACAGGTAGGCGAACAGCGCGATCAGCAGGCAGATCAGGGGGATCACCATGGTGCTGACCTTGCCCTCCTTGGCGCTGGTCTTGGGAGAGTTGTCATTTTCACTGCGCATGGGGATGCCGCCCTCCCGCAGGGTCTGGCCGGTCTTCATGGCCCGGTTCTGGGCCTTGAGCATGGGGCCGTAATCCCACTGGGTCACAGAGACCAGTCCCGCCATAAACAGCGTCAAAATGGCATAGAAGTTGAAGGGGATGCCCTGGATGAACACGTCCATACCGGTGACATCCGTAATGGAGGCCGCATCCAGCTCCGCCTGGATCAGGGAGATGGTGGTGACGCCCCAGCCGATGATGGGTACCATGGAGCAGATGGGGGAGGTGGTGCAGTCCAGAATGTAGGAGAACTTCTCCCGGGAGACCCGCAGCTTTTCCGCCAGGGATTCAAAGATGGGGCCCACGATCAGGGAGTTGCCGGTATCCGTGAACCACACAAACAGGCCGCCCAGGAAGATGCCGGTTTCGCACTTGGCCCGGGAGTTCACCTTCTTGGTGACCACAGAGGTGAAGGCGCCGGCGCCGCCGGAACGAGTCAGCAGGGCAATGAAGCCGGAGATGATGGTCATCATGAACAGCGCTTGCATATTGGAGGGCTCAGACAGCGCTGCGAAGATGTGGGTGTGGGTCACCTCCAGAAAGCCGGTGATCGGGTTCCAGCCGCAAAGGATGGTAGACCCGGCAAAAACTGCCACCACCAGCGACACCACGATGTTCTTGGTGAGAATCGCCAGAGCGATGGCCAGTACTGCCGGAACGACAGACAGGATTCCATAGTCCATATGATTTTTCCCTTCCCGGAGACGGCCATGCCGTCTCCTCTTTTTTCTCGCTTGCTTTTTTGTCAGATGCCTCGATGGAAGCCTTACAGCTCCACGTGGCTCTCGTTGGTAAAGGGGCGGTACTGGGCCGGAATATGCCGCAGGCCCAGGCGCACACACAGCTCCGCCCAGCCCACGGCGATCATGGCCGGGTCCAGTACCTTCACTGGGTACAGCCGCTCCAACTCATCGCCGTAGCCGGCCATGCCCAGGCAGCCCAGCACCACGCCGTCGGCGCCATAGCGCTCCACAGCCTGGCCGCAGACCTCCTGCAATCGCTTGCGGGTGGCATCCGGGTCCTCCCGCAGGTGCTCCGAGGGGATATCCAGAGCCACCACCGCAGCCATCTTCTCCCGGGCGATGGGATTGCGCATGAGCCGGCGGTAGGTGCGGGGAATGTTCCAGGAGGCGCCGGTGACCACCACCAGGCGGTTGCACAGGGTCTGGGCCACCGCCAGGGTCGTTTCCCCCGGGGCGATCACCGGGATCCGCACGTTTTCCCGCAGGGCCTCCAGGCCCACGTCGCTGAAGCAGTAGATCACGATGGCGTCAAAGCCCTCCTGCTCCGCCCGGATGGCCAGCTTCACCAGCTCCGGGGCGGCAAAGGCCTCGTCGGTGTGGCAGTCCAGCTCGTCAGGGCCCCGGGGGATACAGTCCACCGAGATCTCCGTCCCCGCCGACACGGCGGCGGAGAGCATTTTTTCCCGCTCGTCCATGGTAGCCCGGCTGGTGGCCTTATCGGTCATCAAAACTTTAATCCGCATAGGGTATGCTCCTTACTCCTGGGCCAGACCGTTGAGCCACTCCCGGCCCACGGCAATCTGACGCCGCACCTCCACCGGGGAGGTGCCGCCGAAGGACTTGCGGGCATTCACACAGGTGGGGATGCTGATGTCCCCCAGAGAGGCGGGCGTCACCCGGGCGTCGATGGCGGCCAGATCCTCCGCCGTCAGGTCCTCAAAGTCACAGCCCTTCTTCTCACAGGTCTTGACCATGCGGCCCACGATGGAGTGGGCCTCCCGGAAGGGGATGCCCTGCTTGGCCAGGTGCTCGGCAATGTCGGTGGCGTTCAGGAATCCCTTGCTCAGCTGCTTTTGAATCTGGTCCATGCGGAACTCGGTCTTGTCCAGCATCTTGGCGAAGATCTGGATGGTGGCCTTCCAGGTGTCGATGGCGTCAAAGAGGCTCTCCTTGTCCTCCTGGAAGTCCTTGTTATAGGCCAGAGGCGTGCCCTTCATAACGGTCAGCAGCTGCATGAGATCGCCGTAGACCCGGCCCACCTTGCCACGGATCAGCTCGGCCATATCCGGGTTCTTCTTCTGGGGCATGATGCTGCTGCCGGTGCAGAAGCTGTCGTCGATGGCGATGTAGGAGAACTCCGAGGAGTTCCACCAGGCGAACTCCTCCGCCCAGCGGGACAGGTGCATCATGGAGATGGATGCGTCACTGAGGAACTCCAGGCTGTAATCCCGGTCGCTGACGCCGTCCATGGCGTTCTCACAGGGAGCGGCAAAACCCAGCAGCTGGCTGGTCAGATGCCGGTCGATGGGCATGGTGGTGCCTGCCAGGGCGCAGGAGCCCAGGGGATTGTAGTCCATGCGCTCCAGAGTGTCCTGCAGACGCTGGATATCCCGCTTGAACATCTGGAAGTAGGCCATGAACACGAACCCCACGGTGATGGGCTGGGCGTGCTGGAGGTGGGTGAAGCCCACGGTGATCTCATCGGCGTATTTCTCCGCCTTGTCCAAAATCACGCTCTCCAGGTGGCACAGGCTGTCCAGGATCTCCCGGATCTCCTTCTTCAGATACAGCCGACCGTCCACCTGGCACTGATCGTTGCGGCTGCGGGCGGTATGGAGCTTCTTGCCCACCTCGCCGATGCGCTGGATCAGGCGGCTCTCGATGCCCATGTGGATGTCCTCATCCTCCACGGTGAAGACGATCTTCCCGCTGGCGATATCTGCCCGAATCCCCTCCAGGCCGGCGATGATCTGGTCCCGCTCCGCCTCGGTGACGATGCCCTGCTGGGCCAGCATGGTCACATGGGCCACACTGCCGTCAATGTCCTCATTATACATACGCTGGTCAAAAAAGATGGAGGCGTTGTATTTTTTCACGATCTCATCCATGTCTTTTTCAAACCGGCCGCCCCACAAGCTTGCCATTTTTATCTTGCCCCTTTCCTATTCTTCCGGAGTTATGAATTTTTTTTCATAGAAAAATACTGATTATTCAACGGAAAGGCAGACTATTCTCTGAATTTCCGTCATTTGACTTGAATAATCATACGACGAATGACGGTGTTCGTCAATGATTTATTCATATTTTTTCGCTGTGGTCCGGAGATTTCGGCAAAAAGCAGTAAGGAGCGTTCCGGGAGTCCGCTCCAGGTGGGCAAATTGCGGTCAAAACAGGGCGAAGCCCCTTCCCAAAGGGTAAAAAAGGCGGGGCTGAAAAAGAAAAAAAGGCCGGCAGTGCACGCAATGATGCACGTTTTCCCGTGCGGCGGCCCCTCTTTGAAAGCCTGAAAGCGAAAGGACGTGAGCGGAATGGAGGCATCTCAGGAGCAGCGGCGGCGCTTTTCCGCCGCCTACCTGCGGACCATGGACCCCTGGCAGGCGGCCCGGGAGGCCGGCTTGAAGGACGGGCTCCGGGCTTTGCGGGACAAGGGCGTGGAACAGCTTCTGGAACAGGGGCGAGCGGACCTGAGCGGACAGATCCGGCGGGAGGATGCGGTGCGACGGCTGTGCGAGCTAGCCTATGGACGGGCCAACGACGCGGTGCGCCTGGCCCTGGACCGGAGCTGTGACCCGGCCAAGCTGGATCTGGCGGCGGTGGCAGAGCTGAAAACCCGGGGAGACGGCACCATTGAGGTCAAGTTCATCGACCGGGTGCGGGCCCTGGAGGCCCTGTGCGAACTGCTCAGCGACAGCGGCGACGGTGCGCTGGAGCTGTTCCGGGCTCTGGAGGACGCGGGAGAGGAGGCCTTGTGAGACGAGGCTGCATCCGCATCAGCCGGTTTTCCCCCAAGCAGAAGCGGGCGCTGACCTGGTGGTGCGGCACCGACCGGGACAAGGACGCCATCATCTGCGACGGGGCGGTGCGCTCGGGCAAGACGCTGTGTGTGAGTTTGGGGTTTGTCTGCTGGGCCATGGCGGCCTTTGACGGGCGGCAGTTCGCCCTATGCGGCAAGAGCATCGTATCCCTGCGGCGGAATGTGCTCACAGAGCTGCTGCCCCTGCTGCGGAGCCTAGGGTTCCAGTGCCGGGAGCAGCGCTCGGAACACACCCTCATCATCCGCTTTGCCGGACGGGAGAACCGCTTTTTCCTCTTCGGCGGCCACGACGAGTCCAGCGCCGCCCTGATCCAGGGCGTGACGCTGGCCGGAGCGCTGCTGGACGAGGTGGCCCTGATGCCCCGCAGCTTTGTGGAGCAGGCCTGCGCCCGGTGCAGCGTTACCGGCAGCCGGCTGTGGTTCTCCTGCAATCCCCAGGGGCCGGAGCACTGGTTCTATCGGGAGTGGATCCAGCGCGCCGAAGAGCGCAACGCCCTCTACCTCCACTTCACCATGGACGACAATCCCTCCCTGAGCCAGCGGGTCCGGGCCCGATACCGAAACTCCTACACCGGCACCTTTTACCGGCGCTTCATCTTAGGCGAATGGACGGCGGCGGAGGGGCTCATCTATGACTTCTTTGATCGGGAGCGGGACTGCCCGGAGTCCCCTAAGGGGCCCTTTTCCCGGTGGTGCGTGTCCGTGGACTACGGTACCACCAATCCTGCCTCCTTCGGCCTGTGGGGCCAGATGGGAAACGTGTGGTACCGGGTGAAGGAGTACTACTACGACTCCCGGGCCCAGGGGCGGCAAAAGACCGACGCGGAGTACGTGGAGGACCTGCGGCGCCTGGTGGGAGAGCGGACCATTGAGCAGGTGGTGGTGGACCCCTCCGCTGCCAGCTTTATTCAGGCCCTGCGGCAGGCGGGGTTTACCGTGGTGCGGGCGGTCAACGACGTAGCCGACGGCATCCGCATCACCGCCGATCTCCTGCGAGAGGGGCGGCTGGTCATCTGCCGGGGGTGCAAGGATTGCCTGCGGGAGATGGCATTGTACTGCTGGGACCCCAAGGCCGGACGGGATGCCCCCAAAAAGGAGAACGACCACGCCATGGACGATATGCGCTATTTCGCGGCCACGGTGGCGGGACGGCGCTCCGGCGGTTTTGCCGCCACCTTTGTGGAGCGGTAGGCAGCCGACAGGGACGAAAAAAGGGCCGGAAGAGGCCCGCAAGGAGGAATACATGGACATTTTCAGACGGAAAAAGGCCCAGGCGGCCGCTGCAGAGGCGGTGCAGCTGCGGGCGGTGGACCGGCAGCCCTTTGGGGTGCTGGACCGGTATGTGCCCTTGCGGGGCGGAGAGATCCAGATCTACCGGGCTATCCGGGAGGCTGTGCCGGTGGTGGACGCGGCCATCTACAAGATCGTGCGCATGGTGGGCGGTGTCACCGCCGCCTGCAAGGACCGGAGCGCGGAGGCGGCTTTGCAGGAATTCCTGCGGACCGTGGCGGTGGGCCGGGGACAATTCGGCATCAACGCCTTTTTGGACTGCTATGTGGACTCCCTTCTGGTCTGCGGCAGGGCGGTGGGCGAGATCGTGCCCTACTTGGACGGTAGCGACATCGCCGCGCTGCTGTGCGGCCGGGTGGAGGACCTGGAGATCCGGGAGGGGGCGTCGCCTCTGGAGTTTTTGCTGTGCGGTCCTGACGAGCGGGGCCAGATGCAGCCGCTGCCCCGACAGGAGCTGCTGCTGTTCACACCGCTCAATCCTGAGACCGACAGCCCCTACGGGGTGTCGCTGCTCCGGTCCATGCCCTTTTTGACGGAGCTGCTGATGAAGGTCTATCACGCCATGGGACTCAACTGGGACCGGTGCGGCAATGTGCGCTTTGCCGTGGTGTACAAGCCCGGCGAGGGAGAGTTGTCCGGCACCCTGGCCCGGGAACGCAGTCAGGAGATCGCCCGGGAGTGGTCTGCCGCCATGCAGGAGAGCCACTCCGGCGGCGTGCGGGACTTTGTGGCCGTGGGCGATGTGGACATCAAGGTCATCGGCGCCGACAACCAGATTTTGGACAGCGAGGTGCCTGTGCGTCAGATTTTGGAGCAGATCGTGGCCAAGACCGGTATCCCGCCCTTCATGCTGGGCCTCAACTGGTCCTCCACGGAGCGGATGAGCTCCCAGCAGGCGGACCTTTTGACCACCGAGATCACTGCTATTCGGCGCAGCCTCACCCCAATTATCGAGCGCATCTGCCGGCTGTGGTTGCGGATGCACGGATACAGCTGCGCCTTTGAGGTGCTCTGGGACGACATCAATCTGCAGGATGAGGTGGAAGAGGCCCGGGCGGCGCTGTACCGGGAGGAGGCCCGGCGTTTGCAGCTGGAGAACGACCGGGAGGAGCGCGGGGCCGGGCAATAGGCCGCCGGGACTCTTCCGAGCCGCAGGCGAG
>CDTY01050989.1_pt1 | contig 13430 bp, 10 predicted proteins | sample 557731 | NCBI WGS metagenome assembly CDTY01 (sample SAMEA3182101, study PRJEB8094) | gut metagenome | biome: human; feature: gut; material: Stool; isolation source: human stool | place: Canada | collected 2013-02-12
CGTTTCCGATTTGACTATGCCGAACCGCAGCCTATCTTCGTACTCACAAAGATAGCGAAAGGTGAGTGCAGAGGCAAACGGAAATCCCGTTTCCGATTTGACTATGCCGAACCGCAGCCTATCTTCGTACTCACAAAGATAGCGAAAGGTGAGTGCAGAGGCAAACGGAAATCCCGTTTCCGATTTGACTATACCGAACTGCAATCCTATCTTCACATGTACAAAGATAGCGAAAGGTGAGTGTAGTGGCAAATGAAAACGTAGTTTTCAATTTGACAATACCGAACCGCAGCCTATCTTATCCAAAGATAATGAAAGTCGAAAGCAAAAAACTCGATCGAGCTTATCTTTTTGTGAACAAGATAAGCTCTGCGGGACGGGTCTCGCATTTTTCGGAGCGAAAAAGCACTCATATATTTTCTCTTTTCGTAATTTCGCATCCGAAAACAGTTGTGTCAAACAATTTTAAAGGCTATTTTCAGTTATTATAAATATCTGGACCGGTGTACACCCCCCCGAAAAAGTCTGGAAAAGAGAGTATGCAGATTGTAAGAATCGTTATTCTAACCCTGTGTTGTTTGGTCTTTGCCACAGCAAAGGCTCAGATCGATACGCAGTTCAGCCAATACTGGGCTCTGCCCGGCTATTACAATCCGGCAGCTGCGGGAAGTTCCGACAAACTCAACATACTCACCTCCACCCGGCAACAATGGATAGGTATGCCGGGAGCCCCTCAAACCTATTTCGTGACAGGCGACATGCCTTTCAAATTCTTGAAACAGAACCACGGAGTAGGACTGGTCGTCACTTCCGAAACCGAAGGGCTATACTCCCATCTGATTTTAGGAGCGCAATATGCCTTCAAAATCAAATTATGGAAAGGAGTACTCAGCCTCGGCATACAACTGGGAATGCTCGACGAACGTTTCGACGGCACACAAGTCAGCATACCCACGAGCGATTACCATCAAGCCACCGACGACGGAATCCCCACTACCGAGTTGCAAGGCATGTCGTTCGATATGTCTTTCGGGGCATGGTACACCCACCCGTGGTTCTATGCGGGAATTTCGGTCTCACACCTCAACGAGCCATCGATCACCTTTGAAGACAAATACGAAACATACATCGGCAGATCCTATTATTTTATCGCCGGGAGCAATATTCCCATTAAAAACACGTTATATGAAGTGCAGCCCTCCATGATGGTGAAAAGCAACCTCAACATCACGCAGTACGAGTTATCCTGCCGTGTAAAATACAACAAACTGTTCTGGGGAGGCCTTTCATATCGCTGGAAAGACGCATGTATATTTATGATAGGTGCGGAATATAAAAACTTTATAGCGGGATATGCCTACGACTACCCGGTATCGGCCATTGTAAAAGCCAGTAGCGGAAGCCACGAAGTATTTCTCGGATACAGTTTGAAACTCGACCTGTCCGATAAAAATAAAAATAAACACAAAAGCATACGCATAATGTAGCCTATGAAAAAGATAATCGTGTATATCACCCTTGCCATTCTCGTCGCAGCATGCGCACCTTCGTCGCGTCATAGCGGTGAAGTTACAGGTGTCGGAGGTACGGCATGGAATGAGCCTACACCCTACGGTATGGTTCTCATTTCTCGTGGATCCTATAAAATGGGACCGGCCGAGAAGGACAGTATTTGGGGAACACAACAAGAACCGAGGGCTGTCTCTATCGATGCCTTCTGGATGGACGAAACGGAAATCACCAACTCAAAATACAAACAATTTGTATTCTGGGTACGCGACTCTATCATTCGGGAACGCCTCGCCGATCCCGCCTATGGAGGCAACGAAGTGTTCAAAATCGAAGAAGACCGGGAGGGAAACCCCATCAAGCCTCGGTTGAATTGGGATAAAGCCATTCCGTGGAGAAATCCCAATGAAGACGAAGCTCGTGCCATCGAAAGCGTGTACAGAATTAACCCCATTACGGGAGAGCGCCAACTCGATGCCTCCCAAATGAACTACCGCTACGAGATCTTCGACCACACCGAGGCATCCAAACGGAAGAATCGTCTCGACCCGGCACGCCGTGACCTCAACACCGACCATACCCCCGACTACGATGAAATAGTAATGATATCCAAAGATACCGCATATATCGACGAAGACGGGCGTATCATTCGCGAGACCATCACACGGCCATTAGGCAGCGAGTTTGACTTCCTCAATACCTACATCGTCAATATCTACCCCGATACCACCGTATGGGTAAACGATTTCGAGAATGCCTACAACGAGCCATACGTGAGACTCTATTTCTCTCATGCCGGCTATAACGACTATCCGGTCGTAGGAGTTTCGTGGGAACAAGCGAATGCATTCTGCGCTTGGCGTACCGCGCTCTTGAAAGGTTCGGTAGGACGTAACGCCGTTGTTATCGAACCGTACAGACTTCCCACCGAAGCCGAATGGGAATATGCGGCAAGAGCCGGGAAAAACGAAAATAAATTCCCGTGGACGGGTAACCTACCTATGGCTGAAAAAGGGTGTTTCTATGCCAACTTCAAGCCCGATGACGGGAATTACGTGAAAGACGGGAACCTCATCACTTCACCGGTAGGCTCCTATTCCCCGAACGAGTTCGGATTATACGACATGGCCGGTAACGTATCGGAATGGACTTCGACAGCCTATACCGAAGCCATATCGCAAAATACCAGCGACCTTAACCCCGAATACAAATATAATGCGGCCAAAGAAGACCCCTACCGCATGAAACGCAAAGTAGTCCGGGGCGGTTCGTGGAAAGACGTTTCCAACTTCATTCGTTCCGATATCCGCATGTGGGAATACCAAAACGAACAACGATCCTATATCGGATTCCGTTGCGTTCGCTCTCAAATCGGATTCGCAAAAGCAAAAAGATAATATCAAAACCCGATAAAACCAATCATCAAGGATCATGGGAAAATACAAAAGATATAAAAACAGTATTGAAAAGTTCTTATCCAGCGATAAAGGACAACGATTTTTCAATTTCGCATACAGTATAGGTGCTGCGATTGTAATCTGGGGTGCTCTGTTCAAAATCCTGCACCTCCCCGGAGGCAGTCTCTTGCTTTCTATCGGTATGGGAACAGAAGTGCTCATGTTCATTCTATCCGCCTTCGACACTCCCCCGAAAACATATCATTGGGAAGAAGTTTTTCCCGTACTAAATAGTAAAAACCCCGAAGACCGGCCCGAATTTTCAGGAGGGAAAGGAACCGTCATCATCGGTGGAAACAACAAAGGCGGAGGTAGCAACGGAGGGAACTACTCCGATATCACCCCGTCCGATGCCAAAAAAGCCGTGGGAATACCCGAAGGACTCAATTTAAGCGACGCCGACACGCAAAGCCTCACCGATAGCATTCAAAAAATGTCGGCCGCAGCCGATCAGCTCTCGCGTATGGCAGAACTGACAGATGCAACCCAACAATACCTCACCCAACTCTCCGGTATAGCTGAACAAATGGAACAATTAAGAAGTGCGACCGAGAGCCTCACCGCCGTATCGAACACCCTCTTGCAATCCTACCGCAACATCACGGAAAACTCCGAAGGAATATCCGACACCTCGCAAGGATATGTTTCGGGTATGGAAACGCTCAACCGTAACATCAGTGGGCTGAACACCATCTATGAGATACAGTTGAAGAGCATCAGTTCGCAACTCGATAATATAGACCGTGTAAACAACGGGCTGAAAAACATTCGCGACATGTACGAACGCTCCGCTTCCGATAGCTCCCGTTATTGCGAAGCAACCGAAAAAATGACACAATATATACAGCAACTCAATTCGGTTTACGAAAAGATGATCACGGCAATGACCATCAACATGTACAGACCCATGGGAGGAGCTCCCGTGGAAATGCCCGAAAAACCGAAAGACGACACCGAACAAAAATAACACATGGCATCGAATAACAACAGACTTACACCCCGGCAGAAGATGATAAACCTCATGTATATCGTCCTCACTGCCATGCTGGCCCTCAACGTGTCGTCCGATGTGCTCAACGGATTCAAGCAAGTTGAAGACGGATTGGAAAGGTCTACTTCGAATGCTTCGCTGCAAAACGATGTCCTCTACCAAAAACTGGCCGACTTCAATAGTCAGAATCCCGAAAAAGGAGGACCGTGGTACAAAAAATCGCTGGAAGTAAAAAAACAGACCGCCCTCTTATACGACTACATCGACTCCCTGAAAAACGTAATCGTCAAGAAAGCCGACGGTAAAGACGGCGATGTAAATAATATCGAACATCAGGACGACCTCGAAGCAGCGTCATACATCATGTTGTCCCCCGCCCAGAAGCAAGGAATGAAATTGAGAAAGGGAATAGACGACTACCGCAATCTCATCGGCAGTTTCATGACCGACTCCATCAAAAGAGCAGCGATCGAAAACTACCTTTCGACCACCATTCACTCGGGCAACAGAACCCAAGCCCCCTCCATGTGGGAAACGACGCTGTTCGAAAATATGCCGGTAATCGCCGCCGTAACCATTCTGACAAAAATACAGAGCGACGTGCGGTATGCCGAAAGCGAAGCGCTGCACACCCTCATCAATAACATCGACGAAGGAGACGTACGTGTCAACCAGTTGAACGCGTTCGTTATTCCCAATTCGAAAAACATTATGAGAGGCGGGAAATATAGTGCCAACATCGTTCTGGCAGCCATCGATACGACCCAGCGACCGGCCATATACATCAACGGGAAACAACTCCCTCCCGAAAACAACGGCCTATATGAATTCGTCTGTGGAAGCACCGGAATATTCGATTTTCAAGGCTATCTCGAAGTTCCGCGCGGTGACGGTTCCATGACCCGTCACGAATTCTCTTCGTCCTACACCGTGGTAGAGCCGAGTGCGACCATATCGGCAACCTTGATGAACGTTCTGTATGCAGGTATCGGTAACCCTATCAGCATATCGGTTCCCGGCATCCCCAATCACGCCATTCAAGCTACGATGACGAACGGCACTCTCACCCGTCAAGGAGACAACTGGATAGCCAAACCGGCGAAAGTAGGACAAGACGCGGTAATAACCGTAACCGCCACAATGGACGGGCGGGCGCAAACAGTCGCCAACACTCAGTTCCGGGTACGGCAACTCCCCGACCCTATGCCATTCATCGCCTATAAAGATGCAAACGGTTACGAACAAAAATACAAAGGAGGGAAACCTTTCCCCAAAACACGACTGCTTTCTGCGCCCGGTATTCAAGCCGCAATCGACGACGACCTGTTAAACGTCACCTATCGGGTACTGCGATTTGAAACGGTCTTTTTCGACTCTATGGGAAATGCGATTCCCGAGGTTTCCGACGGAGCCAATTTCTCTCAACGACAGAAAGATTCGTTCCGCAGACTATCGAGAGGAAAACGGTTCTATATATCGAGAGTCCGCGCCGTCGGCCCCGATGGTATAGAACGCGATCTGTCACCTATCGAAGTAATTGTAAACTAAGGCCAATATGAAATATAATTCAGCAAATATGAATACCCTGATAAAAAGCTGTTTGACCCTCTGCCTGCTATGGTCGGCAATAGGGAGTCATGCACAAGTAATCAAAAAAAGCGATACCGACGACTCGAAAAAGACAAGCAACCAACTCAGCGTCCGGGCTCAATCGCTTTATGACACTCAGGATGCATCGGATGCCGACATTCCGTGGATGAGGGTAATCTATCGGCAAATCGACTTGAACAAAGAAAAAAACATGCCGCTCTATTATCCCGAAGAGTCCACTGAAAATCAGGAGAATCTTTTCAGAATTGTCATGAAACTTTTGGCGAACAACCAGATACCGGCATACGAATACCTCGACGGACGAGAAATATTCACCGACGAATATCGCATCAAAGTAAAAGAAATGTTCGACCGCTTCCATATCCTGTATGCCCCGGCAAAAGGATACTCCGAGAAGAATCCCCGCTTCACGGTAGAAGAAAGCGATATACCCTCCAACGAGGTACTCTCCTACTATATCTTGGAAAAATGGATATTCGACCGCCGCACCTCGCAGGTAAAACCGTCCATCGAGGCCATCTGCCCGGTACTTCACCGTACGGGCGACTTCGGAGGCGAAGCAGTCAAATACCCCATGTTCTGGGTTAAATACAACGACATACGCCCCTACATCGCACGCCAATACATCTTGGCGAGCAACGAAAACAACGTACAGCAATACAACTACGACGATTACTTCCAAATGCGAATGTACGAAGGGGAAATCTACAAAACCCAAAACCTGCGGAACCAGTCGCTCATGCAAATGTATCCCAATGACTCCATTCGGAAACAAGCACAAGACAGCATAGAAAAACAACTGAAAAACTTTAATGAAAATCTATGGGTTCCCTCCCCCGAAGAAATAGCGAAAGCCAAAGAAGAGCAAGCGGCCAAAGAAGCAAAAGAAAACGGAGAAACGCTCGACAATGACAAACAAAAGAAAGAGAAAAGCCGCACCGCTCGTTCTTCACGGGCAAAAAAACAAAAAGAGGCGAAAGTAAAAAAGCAGAAACAACCGAAACAAAAAAAATCATCTGCTGCCCCCGTACGCTCCGTTCGCCGAACTCGTTAAACTATATTAAACCATAAAAGAGTTTTCTGAAATTCAGAAAACTCTTTCTTTTATATTTCTCAAACTCTTAATATTAATTTGAGCGAATCGCCCATATCGGGTTGTCCGATTCAGATAAAATTTTTATCTTTGTCCGTATTGACTTTATGAAGGATACCATATGCAAATGCCTCCAAAATCTACGGATACGAATCTAAATCCGCAAACGCAGGAACATTTTCTACTTTCTTTTGAAAGGCCCGCTTCCTCTTCCGAGGATAATACATTACTCACATCTTCCGACAAACTTACGATCGTATTATGTACCCGAGGTTGTAAAACCGTGCAACTGAACTTTACAGAATATGTACTCGAACCCGGTAGTATCGCGTTCCTCTACCCCAACACGATTTGGAAACCGATAAAAACGAGCAGCGACTTTCAGGCACGTTATCTCTCGATGAGAGAACATTCGCCCAAAGAAAGAAATGCTTTTTTGGACTTGGAAACCATTTTCTCGTTAAGTACCTATATCGCCAGACACCCGCATACGTCCCTTTCAGCGAATGAGTCGATAGTGGTCGAAGGCTATTTTCGTCTGATACAAAACAGATACGAGGCCCACGTAAACTATGCGATCATACGTTCTCTTATTTCTGCTTTCATCTTGGAGTTAAACCAAATGTTTGCCATACGGGTAGAACGCAAGAAATTGAAAATATCCCGTAAAGAAGATATTCTATGGAGGTTTCTCTCCTTGCTTACCCAGCATTATAAAGAAAATCGCAGCGTCGATTTTTATGCCGATAAACTCTGTATATCGCCCAAGCATTTATCCTCGGTCATCAAGCAATTAAGTCACAAGACCGCTCACGAGATCATTTCCGACGTCGTTATTATGGCCGCCAAACAACTCCTAAAAACCACGACGCTAAGTATCCAAGAAATTTCGGAAGAACTGAACTTTGCCAATCAATCTTTCTTCGGCAAATTTTTTAAACAAAATACCGGACAATCTCCGTCCTCATATCGAGGTGAATGACCGTCTATAATAAATAACACACTATTCACAAATAAAAACGATAAACGACATGAAGAACATTGTGCTATTTCTATCGGCCGCTTGCCTGTTATCCGCACCTATCTTCGGACAACAGCAAGAAAATCGATTTGCCGAAATTACCGACCCGCAATTACTCAGTATCAACAAGCTGCCGCCTCATGCCAGTTTCACCTCTTACGTCGACGAAACATCGGCTTTGAATAAGGACATGGCGAACGGAAGTTTCTACCTACCTTTGAACGGGACATGGAAATTCCATTATACCGAAAAATTCAAAGAAAGACCCATGAATTTCATGGAGCCCGATTTCAACACCGCCGATTGGAAAGAGATAAAAGTTCCCGGAAACTGGGAGCTGCAAGGATTTGGCGACCCTATCTATGTAAATGTAGGGTATGAATTCGTATCTCCGGGATTCGACAAATATCTCCAAGAGCCCAATCCTCCTATGGTTCCCGAAGTGTGGAACCCGACCGGTACATACCGCCGGGATTTCGCCCTCCCCGCAAACTGGAAAGGAAAAAGAATCTTTCTAAGCGCCGATGCGGTAAAAGGTGCTGCTTACTTCTATCTGAACGGTGAATTCATAGGTATGTCGAAAGCAGGGAAAGTTCCGGTACAATTCGATATAACTCCTGTCGTAAAACCCGGGGAAAATACCTTAGCCGTACAAATGCACAGATTCTCCGATGCCAATTATTTCGAGGGACAGGACTTTTGGAGGCTGACCGGATTTGAAAGAGACGTATATCTCTATGCCCAGCCGCAAACCCGAATCGCTGATTTCGAAGTACAAACACCTCTCGACTCATCATTCAAGAACGGGGTATTCAAACTCGATGTAAAAGTACAAAACGACGAGGTTAAGGCGCGTTCCATTTCCGTTTCGTATCGACTCATCGACCACGCCGAACAAACCGTAGCCCACGGGGAAAAAGCGATAAAACTCGACAAGAACAGTTCACAATCCGTCTCTTTTGCAGAAACGATAAACGACGTAAAAGCATGGACCGCCGAGACTCCGAATCTATACACACTACTTATTTCGACTGCCGATGAAACAGGGAAAATCGAAGAATGCATTCCTTCCCGTATAGGGTTCCGCACCGTCGAAATCAAGAACAAACAACTGTTAGTCAACGGGCAACCTATCCTTGTAAAGGGGGTTAACGTACACGAGCACGACCCGCTTACCGGTCATTACATAACCGAAGAAACCATGCTCAAAGATTTCGAGCTTTGGAAAAAATACAATGTAAATACGGTTCGCACTTGTCACTATCCTCAACAAAAAAGATTTTATGAACTATGCGACGAATACGGATTCTATGTCATCGACGAAGCCAACATCGAGACTCATGGCATGGGGTATAGCTTACAAGCCGGAGGAAGTCTCGGTAACAATCCTCTCTATTTACCGGCTCATTTAGACCGTCTTAAAGACATGGTAGAACGGGATAAAAACCACCCGTCTATCATCACATGGTCTTTGGGGAACGAGGCGGGGAACGGTTACTGTTTTTATGAAACCTATTTGTGGCTGAAACAACGGGATCCGTCCCGTCCGGTTCAATACGAACGCGCCGAACATGAATGGAATACGGATATCGTTTGCCCCATGTATATTTCCCCGAAAGGAATCGAAGCATATGCTCTTAACCCCAAATCGCATCGGCCTCTTATCCTCTGTGAATATGCCCACGCTATGGGGAACAGTTTAGGAAACTTCCAAGATTATTGGGATATCATCGAAAAATACGATCTTCTTCAAGGTGGCTGTATATGGGACTGGGTAGATCAAGGACTCGAAAAGACAAATGAAAAAAGCGAAAAATTCTGGGCTTACGGCGGTGATTACGGAGATACCGGAACTCCCTCCGATGGAGATTTCTGTATCAATGGTATCGTATATCCCGACCGGAAAATAAAACCGCAGACCATTGAAATGGGCAAGGTTTATCAAAATATCAAATTCAAGAACTTCGACCGAACGAAAGGAACAATCGACGTTCAAAACGAATTTTTCTTCACAGACCTCGACAAATACGATTTCGCTTATGCGGTAAAAGGGAACGGGAAAGTATTGAAAACCGGGAAATTCACCGTCTCGTTGCGTCCGCGTCAAAAATGCACGGTTGCATTGAACGGATTGCCGAATATGGATAAAGAAACCGTAGACTATCAAATCGAATTCGAGGCCAGACAGAAAAAAGCGGAACCTTTCCTTCCGCAAGGTTATGTCGTAGCACGCGAACAAATCTCGGTCAAACCGGCCGTCAAGCCAGTTGCAAAACCCAATCAAGGAGTCGTCTCACAAACCGATAATGGAGACGAGACGATTTTCTCCGGTAAGAATTTCAGTGTTACATTCGACAAAAATAGCGGATTGATCACCTCGTACCGGTACAAAGGGACCGAATATATCCTCGACGGATTCGGACTTCGCCCCGCTTTTTGGAGAGCCCCGTTAGACAACGACTACGGCTATAACTCACCCAAGCTATTAGGCAAATGGAAAGAGGCCTCCCAACAGCCCCCTGTCGCCCGTTCGTTCTCCGTCGATAAAAAAGAGAACGATAACGTTCGTGTCGTTTGCCGATACCTTTACCCACAAACCCGGTCGGAATGGGAAATCTCCTATACGATATTCGGTAACGGAGTTATCAAGGTAGACAACACGTTCGAGGTATCCGACCCCCAAACGCCCATGATTCCCCGCGTAGGATTGCGTATGCAGTTACCCGACTCATTCACCCGGTTGGAATACTATGGCCGAGGACCGTGGGAAAACTATATAGACCGTCGTACCAGTTGTTTTATCGGGCGATACGAAGCCAACATAGCCGACCTTTACGAGCCGTATGTACGTCCGCAAGAAAACAACCATCGCACCGATGTGAGCTGGTTTGCTCTTACAGGCAAAAAGAATGCTTTGCTAATCGTCGCCGACAGCTTGTTGGAATTCAATGTTTCGAACTATCCCCTCGAATCGTTCGATAGCGGAGACCATCGTGACGACGGTCGTCAGCGTCCCGAAAATCCCCAACAACGTCACAACTGCGATCCCAAGCCGGCCGAACTGGTCGACCTGTTCATTGATTACCGTATGATGGGAGTCGGAGGCGACCACTCTTGGGGCGCTCAGCCTCATGAGGAATACCAAATCAATTTAGCTCCCGGAAAAATTTCTTACGGATTCAGCTTAATTCCTTTGGATAAAAACGCTAACTTTGAGAAAGCCATCAAACAATACTAAAATTGTCGAATATATCCCGGAAGTCATTCCGGGATATATTCATAAATAAACATTTTATGAGTCGATTATCCAGACTGTCCTTACTCGTTTCGCTCCTGTTTCTCCCCTCTTGCAGTTTATTCAAAGAACTATCTTCCGACGATGTTACCCGAATTACATCGGAATATTTCGACGAAAACCACGACATGGTATTTTATTCGACCTTATCGCTTCTACAAGCCGAGCAGTTCACTATCGTGCAAGCCGACAAAGAGAGCGGAATCATACGAGGTACACGACACACCGAGCGGGACGATGTAGAAAGGAATTTAAAAACCTTCGGTACAGCTACCGAAAGGGAATCGACCGAAGCCGTATTCCTCATTCTACCGCTTTCCGACAAACGTACGGAAGTAAAGCTCTCTCTTTACCGGAACGAACTGACCGTTACCCGCAAAAACGAGGTCAATCAAAAACAAACCTCCCATACTATGCTTTTGAAGGAATCGACCTACGACAAATGGCTGAACAAATTAAAAGCCGAAGTGAAAAGAAGAAAAAAGCTCGTTTAATCGCCGCCGAGAGTCTCTTGTTTTTCAAACGGCATTCTATATGCCTATCGACGTCTTTGGTGGCTATCTCTTTCGACGAACTTTTTTAGAAGATTGTTTTTTCAGCTTGACAATGGGATCGACCGCCCGATGCGAAACATGATTTATCGTCGAAAGGTCTGAACGCTCCTGATTGTTTCGCAAAAGAGAAGCAGGTGCGACAAGCGGGACTTGCGACTGCTCACGGTCTTCTATATCCGGCAATTCGCATTCCTCCCTGTCCATATCGATGTCCGCCACCCGATTCGCCTCTTTCGGAGAGTCCGACTCCGACACAGCAACTTCGGGCATAGCCTCTTTTTGATTCGCAAACAACTCCTCGAACTTCTTTTCATATTTGCGGGCATAGCGTTCGAGCGTGTTGATACAAGTCATGATACTCTTCACCTCGTCACGATCGTTTATCACATCTAAACCGAGCAACCGTTCGTAGTACCGGAACAATACTTCACACCTCAACATCTCTATCTCCATACGGCGTATCGACAGCTGTTCCACCATTTTTTGTTCTTGTGTTTCCATTGTTTTTTTCGACAAAGTAAAAACAAGTCACACACTCATTTATGGCATGATGATACAAAAACAAGATAGAAAAACCGGTTAAAATATTGCAAAATTTATTTTTTTATTTATCTTGCAAACGTTAATCTATAAATCATAAAACCATGAAAACAAACAGCCGAAATCATTCAATATATTATAAGATATATCGGAGGATATTTATCCTTAGCATGAGCTGTTTAGGATTAACCAAATAGACACTAAGGCCATTTATAAGCTATCGACTAAAATTACTATTAACAAGAGTTCATATCAGCAACATATGTTCGAATTAAATAAATACGAAAAACAAGTGGAAACTAATATCTCTATTTGTTTCATCTTGATGCTCATGAGCGATTTGGGTACAGCAGTAGCGTGGATAGGACTGACAGCCTGTGCGACACTGTTCGGCCAATTGGTCTATTATCCCTTTTGGTGCAAGAAAAAAGACGAATATTTATTTGTGCCGTGGTGGATTCTTTATCTGCTTTATTGGTGTATATTTACTTATTGGACTGTTCATAATTTAGTTGCCGCATCATGAAAAAGAAAAGCAAATCGGTTATCCGCTTGAAATACATCGAGCTAATCGCGTTCATGGAAACATGGCTTGCGGGGCTTTGTTTCGTTGTAGGCATCAAGTGGCTCATCGGGCTGTCGATAGCCTTGTTTGCCATACCGCTGTGGGGGCTAATCTCCCATCGACGTTGGTGCAGAGCTCACAACGAACCGTATGCCAACTGGGAGTTGTTCTACACCGTTATCGCTTGGATTGTATATATATTTATAACGCTTGTCATCTATTTCCATTTCTTTACGTGAAGTTACACAGAGTACTCCGTAATGTTACAGGATACGGTAGGGGAGTGGTTGCTACCCAATACGCTCCGCTTACCACGGTTTTCAACCCCTCCGTCACTGCGTGACACCTCCCCTATATTTTGCAATACAAAACACAGGGGAGGAGTTTAAAAGTGAACCGATTCCCAAAAGTTGGATAAGTTCAACCCAACCGGAAACGCGGCACTTCATAGTTAGCACCGGGTTACTCGATTCCTCTCCTCTATACTGAAATCTTCGAAGCGCATTTTAGCCCTCTCCCCCTGCTCATCTCAGATGAGATAGGGGGAGTGCCCGCAGGGCAAGGGGGTTAAATTCTTCAAGCAAATGATCTTCTTTCTCAATCCCTCCCCTATATTTTGCATGGCAAAACACCCCGCAATGCTACGGGGCACGGCAAGGGAGGTGGGGAATAGTTCAGGCTTGCTGCATAGCCGATATTTTAATCGACAGAAAAGAAATAAAAAAGAGAGGGTACATCGTTTCGATGTACCCTCTCTTTTCAGAGCGGAAGACGAGGCTCAAACTCGCGACCCT
>CDTY01024633.1_pt1 | contig 13286 bp, 9 predicted proteins | sample 557731 | NCBI WGS metagenome assembly CDTY01 (sample SAMEA3182101, study PRJEB8094) | gut metagenome | biome: human; feature: gut; material: Stool; isolation source: human stool | place: Canada | collected 2013-02-12
CGATGAGCGCCTTCGCGCAGCGGGCGCTCATAGTCGCCTCTCCCCGGACCCCAATTTACGGGAGCGTGCCCCTTTGGTCGTTTGGTCCGTTCCGGCGGCCTAAATTTTGACCGTGCATTCTCCTACTCTCGGGCCACCAGGCCCTGCTGCCATCAAAATTTGCAAGCCGCTGCTCCGATCCCACACCGCCTCCTGCTTCCCTACCTGTTGAGTGCGGCGCGGCGGAGGTCGGGCCTTCACTTTGTGACGGCAGCCACTGCACCTTGACAAGGGAATAGGGAATTTAGCGTAAAGCACTGACGCATACATCCCATTGCCCAGCTGCCACGGCTATGCCAGAGTAGGCGGTGTCCGTACAGCGCAGATACTTAATCGGGGTCCCCGCCAAAGCCCAGCGAAGCGGGTTTGGTGGGGAGAGGAGGCGCAAGGAAGCGACATGACGGATGCCTACGCTTGGGCGTCCGGAATAGAGCGGACTTTGCGACGACGAAGGGGCCAGTGCCCCCGAGGCAAGAAGAATCAACCTGTCCTGATTTTGCCCGCCGGATGAAACTGCCCAGCCCTTAGGAGGGCGTCCCCCGTAAACGGGGGTCCAGGGGGGCGACGCCTATGAACACCCGCCTGCGGCGAGGTGTTCATCGAAGGAGTCCCCTTGGCGCATCTTTGGTTACTTTCTGTGCGAGCAGAAAGTAACATCGTCTCTCCCCCCGCAGGGCGGAACCATCCAAATAAAAAACAGGGGCCACCCGAATTGGGTGGCCCCTGAATTGAGATCACAAATTACTTGTGGTCAACAGAGTACATGTGCTTGATCAGCTCCAGAACCTTGTTGGAGTAGCCGATCTCGTTGTCGTACCAGGAAACGACCTTCACGAAGGTGTCGGTCAGAGCGATACCAGCCTTGGCGTCGAAGATGGAGGTGTGGGTGTCGCCCAGGAAGTCAGAGGAAACCACGTCCTCGTCGGTGTAGCCCAGAACGCCCTTCAGCTCGCCCTCGGAGGCCTCCTTCATGGCGGCGCAGATCTCCTCGTACTTGGCGGGCTTCTCCAGGTTGACGGTCAGGTCAACAACGGACACGTCCAGGGTGGGAACACGCATGGACATACCGGTCAGCTTGCCGTTCAGCTCGGGGATAACCTTGCCCACGGCCTTGGCGGCGCCGGTGGAGGAGGGGATGATGTTGCCGCAAGCAGCGCGGCCGCCGCGCCAATCCTTCAGGGAAGGACCGTCAACGGTCTTCTGGGTAGCGGTAACAGAGTGAACGGTGGTCATCAGGCCGTCCTTGATGCCCCACTTGTCGTTCAGAACCTTGGCGATAGGAGCCAGGCAGTTGGTGGTGCAGGAAGCGTTGGACACGAAGTTCATGTCGGTGGTGTACTTGTCCAGGTTGACGCCGGTGACGAACATGGGGGTGTCATCCTTGGAGGGGGCGGACATGACGACCTTCTTGGCGCCAGCGTCCAGGTGGCCCTGAGCCTTCTCCTTGGTCAGGAACAGGCCGGTGGACTCCACAACGTACTCAGCACCCAGCTTGCCCCAGGGCAGATCAGCGGGGTTGCGCTCAGCAGAGACAGGGATCTCCTTGCCGTTCACCACGATGGCGTTCTCGGTGTAGCCGATCTCAGCCTCGCAGCGGCCATGCATGGTATCATACTTCAGCATGTAAGCCAGGTAGTCGGCGGGGCACAGATCGTTGATGCCTACGATCTCGATCTCGGGGTGATTCAGGCTGGCGCGGAACACCATACGGCCGATACGGCCAAAGCCATTGATGCCAACTTTAATGCTCATGTTGAATTTCTCCTTTTCTATCCTAAATTGACCCCCCATGGGGTTATTCCTGTGGTCAGGGTTATTATATCCCGATTTAACCCGTTTTGGTAGTGTCTTTTTTCATATATTTTAGAGAATTTTTCCGGTAAAATTAGCAATAGAGCAGGGATAAGCGCTGGCTTATCCCTTTTTTCTTGGCCTAAGAAGGCTTTAGTCCCGGCCTGTGCTCCTTAAGGCCGCTCCAGAGCGCCACGCCGCCGCCGTTTGGCCTCCGATTTTTCCATTTTGCGCCAATTTTCCTCTTCTTTCCCTTGTTGTCTCATCCACTTTTTGATATACTGATTTTTACAATCAAGAAGTGGTTGATTTCCGTATATCCTTTAAGAGAGAAAGCCCGGCCCAGCGCCGGTTTCTGTTCTGCCGCAGTTTGATTCTACGGCCAGGAGGTTATTATGTCCCAGTCCAATTCCACTGCCCTGGAGCGTCTGCCTGAGGGAGCTATCCAGCTCTGCCAGGGCCGTATCCATGCTTTTAACCGGGCCGCCGGAGCCCAGTTCCCTGAGCTGGCCGTGGGAGACCAGCCCCCCGCCTTTTTGGCTCCCGCTTTGGGAGACCAGACCGCGGGCGTCTTTCTCCACCAGGGGGTGGAGTATGTCTTCAGCCGCACCCCCCAGGACTGCTGCCAGCTGCTGCTGGTCCACCCCTCCTCCCAGTCCGCCCTGACCGACCGCCAGCTGGACGGCTTTGTGCGCCAGATGCGCACCTTTATGCAGGAGATGCTCCTCCCTGTCCAGCTGCTCTCCGACGATCTCTCCCGGGCGGGAGGCGATCCCTCAGGCCGGGATGCCGCCTTTCAGAAGACCTTCTGCCGGATGCACCGGCTGCTGTCCAACCTAGACTATCTGCGTTCGCTGGGCTCGTCCCAGGCCTTTTTCCAGCCTATCACCATGGACCTGGTGGGGCTGTGCGGCCGTCTCAGCGATGAGGCCGCCTCCCTGCTGGAGGGCGCCGGGGTGACCCTCACCTTCCGCTGCAACAGCAGTTCCCTGCTGATTCCCGGCGACCCGGATCTGCTGTCCAAGCTGATTCTCACCCTGCTGTCCAACGCGGCCAAGGCCGCTCCCCAGGGTTCGGTCTTCCTTACCCTGGCCCAGCGCCGGGACCGGGCCATCCTCTCGGTCACCGACAGCGGCCAGGACTTTGCCCAGGAGGATCTGGACACCCTCTTCCCCTCTCCCCTGCCTGACGACCGCATCCCCGATCCCCAGGAGGGGGCAGGCATGGGGCTGGCTATCGCCCGGCACATCGTGGCCCTCCACAAGGGCACCATGCTGTTGGAGCGCCGGGAGAGCGGCGCGCTGCTGTCGGTGGTCTCTCTGCCCACCGGACCGCTGGACACCCGGCTGCAGGTCCAGTCCCCCCGCATTGAGGATACCGGCGGGCTCTCCCCTGTACTGGCGGAGCTGTCCGACGTGCTGCCCCAGGCCATGTTCCGTTTTGAAGATTATGATTAAAAAACCGCGCCTTTCCAGAAGGAAAGGCGCGGTTTTTTTGATTTTATCGGTGGTAGAGCTTGTTGCTCTGATACTGGGGCTCGCAGGTGAGCTGCAGACCCAGCTTCTTATAGGTCATCTCGTCAGGGGGAGAGAGCATGACGGAGCAGTGGGCCTGGCAGCCCTTCAGCTGGGCCAGGGACCGCAGGGCCTGGGCGGCCTTGGGGTCGGCGTTGGCGGAAGAGGCCAGAGCGATGAGCACCTCGTCGGAGTGGAGGCGGGGGTTGTTGGAGCCCAGGAACTTCACCTTGACGGTCTGGATGGGTTCAATGGCACTCTGGGCGATCAGGTGCACCCCGTGGCCGCCCACGTCGGAGAGAGCCTTCAGCGCGTTGAGCAGAGCGGCGGCGGAGCAGCCCATCAGCTCGGAGGTCTTGCCGGTGACCATCTGGCCGTCGGGCAGCTCGATGGCCATGGCAGGCTCGCCGGTCTCCTCGGCCAGCTGATTGGCCTGAGCCACCACACTGCGCTCCGCGGTGGTCACTCCCGCCTGCTGCATCAGCAGCTCCAGCTTGTACACCGCGTGGTCCACGTCCTTGCCCTGGCGGCGCTCACACAGGGCGTCGTAGTAGCGCCGCACGATCTCCTGCCGGGCAGCATCCTGACAGGCTTCGTCGTCGTAGATGCAGTTGCCCGCCATATTTACGCCCATATCGGTGGGAGACTTGTAGGGGCAGGTGCCGGTGATCTTCTCAAACATGGCCGACAGGACGGGGAACACCTCCACGTCCCGGTTGTAGTTGACGGTGGTCTCCCCGTAGGCCTGGAGGTGGAAGGGGTCGATCATGTTCACGTCGTCCAGGTCAGCGGTGGCCGCCTCATAGGCCAAGTTTACCGGGTGCTTGAGGGGCAGGTTCCAGATGGGGAAGGTCTCAAACTTGGCGTAGCCAGCGGTGACGCCCCGCTTGTGCTCGTGGTAGAGCTGGCTGAGGCAAGTGGCCATCTTGCCGCTGCCGGGACCGGGAGCGGTGATTACCACCAGGGGGCGGGTGGTCTCCACATAGTCGTTCTTGCCAAAGCCATCGTCGGAGACGATCTGGGCAATGTTGTGGGGATAGCCGGCGATGGGATAGTGGCGGTACACCCGCACGCCCAGGCTCTCCAGCCGCTTCTGGAACAGGTCGGCGGCCTGCTGGCCGGCGTACTGGGTCACAACCACGCTGCCCACGTACAGATCCATGCCCCGGAAGGCGTCAATGAGACGCAGCACATCGCTGTCGTACGTGATGCCCAGGTCGCCCCGGACCTTGTTCTTTTCAATGTCGGCGGCGTTAATGACCAGAATGATCTCCGCCTTGTCCTTCATCTGGGCCAGCATGCGGATCTTGCTGTCCGGCTCAAAGCCAGGCAGCACCCGGCTGGCGTGAAAGTCGTCAAACAGCTTGCCGCCAAACTCCAGGTACAGCTTGCCCCCGAACTGGGCAATGCGCTCCTGGATGTGCTGGGACTGCATGGTAAGATATTTTTGGTTGTCAAAGCCCTGTCTGGTCATACCGTCACCTCGTCATAGTTTACCCCCGGCGGGCAAGGCGGCCTTTCGGCGCGGACAGATCTTACGTCTGCTTGTTCCACCGAGGGTTGATTGCAAATGATTTCAAAAATATTCAGCCTTTATTTTATGCTTTCCGGCACGGCCGCGTCAAGTGGTTTGCCCGAAAGAGTTGACCAGACCGGACGGTAAGTTTTTGTGAAAAAAGCGGGTAGTATTCCCGGTTATTTTATGATAAAATGTAAAAAATATCCCCTTTTTTACGAAAGCTTTACGTTACCCCCGGGGCGCCCCGGGGGCTTTTTCCGGGAAATCTGCCCTTGGAGGTGCCCTTATGCTTTCTGAACAATTGCTGCACACCCTGCTGATCGTATGTCCCCTGATCTTTTTGGGCGGACTGGTGGACGCGGTGGCCGGCGGCGGCGGACTGATCACCCTGCCCGCCTATCTGCTGGCCGGCCTGCCTCCCCATGCCGCCTCTGCCACCAACAAGTGCGGCAACGTGTGGGGCACCCTGCTGGCCACCTACCGCTTTCTCAAGCGGGGCGAGGTCCACCTCTCCAGCGCGGTGTGCGGCGGCGTGGGCGCTCTCATCGGCGCTTGGGCCGGAGCAAAGCTCAACATGATCATGCCCGAGCGTTACCTCTATTATCTGATGCTGATCATCGTGCCGGTGATGGCTGTTTTCCTGCTGTTCAAGCGGGAGTTCGGCACCGAGGACCACTCCCATGAGCTCTCTCCCCGGCTGCTGCTGATCCTGTCTCTGGGAATCGGGCTGGTCATGGGCTGTTACGACGGCTTCTTTGGCCCCGGCGCAGGCACCTTCCTGATGCTGGCCTTTACCGGGCTGTGCAAATTTGACCTGCTCACCGCCTCGGGCAATACCAAGGTGGCAAACTCCGCCTCCAATGTGGCCTCTCTGGTCACCTTTGCCCTGGCCGGACAGGTGGTCTGGTCCGTGGGCATCCCCGCCGCCATCTGCGGCATCGCAGGAGGCTATGTGGGTTCCGGTCTGGCACTGAAGAATGGAGCAAAGGTCATCCGGCCCATGTTCTTTGTGGTGCTGGCCCTGCTCACCATCCGCCTCATTTACGACCTACTTTTTTCGTGACCTACTTTTTTCGTGAAAAAAGTAGGCAAAAAAGCTTCCTGCAAAGCTTCGCTTTGCCTCTGCGCCCGAACCAAAAAGATACGTGGGAGTGACATCATCCGTCGCTCCCACGTTTTGTTTTTGTATTCTGCCCAGCCACCCTGGTTCTTCCAGAGTAGACGGTGTGCGTACAGCGCAGGTATTCGCAAATTTCAGACCCGGTAGGGCCTAAGGCCCGAGGCAAGAAGACCAGATGGTCTTGTTATCGGAGCCGCCGGACGCAAGTTCCAAGTTCTCAAGAGGGCGTCCCCCGTAAAATGGGGGCTTGGGGGCAAGCCGCCTATGAGCGCCCGCTGCGCGAAGGCGCTCATCGAAGGTGGCCCCCAACGCATCTTTGGTTACTTTCTGGGCGAACAGAAAGTAACACACGCCCCCCGGCGCACCGTGTGCGCCTTTATGCTTTCAGCCCCAACAGCACCTGGGACACACTCTGAGCAAACAGCCGCGCCCCGGCCAAGGCCTCGGTAAGTGTATTTCCGTGTCCCCCTACCTCTACCAGCAAAGAGCCGGTGGACAGGTTCTGGTTATACCGGCTGTTGCGCAGCACAATGGGCCGGGCCAGGGTGACATAGTCAGAAATCAGCTCCTGCTGATATCGAATTGCCAGAGCCAGGTTGTCGATCCAGTAAGGGTGGGAGGCTCCGCCGCCGTCGGTACCCACCACCAGCATCACCTGAGCCACTTTTTCCCCATTTTCCTGGCTGACCAGTTTATAGATGGAGCCATCGTTTCCCACCAGAGCATCCCGGTGGACATCCAGAATGATTTTAATGGAGGGGTACTTGGCCAGCCAGTCCTTTACCGCCGCGCCCGATCGGTCATAGGCCCCGTTATAGGCGGGGGAGTCGTACAAATTGGTGTCGTGGATGACCTCAAACCCATTCTCCCGGAAAATTTGGGCCATCTCCTCCCCCACCCGCACCATGTTGCGGGTACAGTCGGTGGTGCGATAGGAATCGCTCTCCTGATAGGTGAGGCCGTCGCTCTGGGAATAGGCCTCGCTGCCGTGGGTATGTAAAATCAGTATCTGAGGGCCTTCTCCCAGTGTAAAATGGACCATTCCCGCAGAAAATACCGATTCATCCAGGTTCTTGCCTGTGCGGTTATAGAGGTACACCCCATTTTGACTGAGGTACTGCCCTCCCTCCTTTCCTACACCGGTCATCTCCAGGATTCCGTCCTGAGACACCGGCGGCTGAAGGGGCGTATCCACCTGGTCATCGTCGTCCGGAGCCTCCTCCGGTTCTGTGGAGGGCTCCGGTGAATCCGACGAGCCCTGCTGTTCCTGCTGCTGACCCTGAATTTGGCCTTCCACCTCGTCCTGTCCCGCCGAGAGCAGAGCAGACTGCCCCACCAGCAGTCGGTTCCAGCCTGTGAGACTCCCCTGCACGGTCTCTTCGGGCAGAGAGCCCAGCTGGCTCTCCAGCAGAGCCACCGCCACCGCCGGGCGGTCCGCCCAGGTGCGCAGCACCTCTGTTACGCCCGACAGGTCGGCGGTCATCGTCACCCCCCACACTGCCACCGCCGCCAGACCAAGCCCCACGCCCCGGCGCATTGCCCGCTGCCAGTGGTTTTTTCTTCCTCGGTTTGCCATGGTACCACCCCTTATCCTGCGTGTCACTTCTACTGTATGTGCGGGGTGGGGGAATTATGTTTACAAAGCATTCTGCCCTGCGGGGCGAACCCCAGAGGCGAAGCTAAGCTTCGTATAAAGCTTTTTTGCTTCCTTTTTTCACGAAAAAAGGAAGTGGGAGCGACGGAATCCGTCACTCCCACAGGAAAACTATATGACAGGCAAAGAGGCAAAGCGAAGCTTTGCAGAAAGTTCTTTGCCAAGCTTTCTTTCAAGAAAGCGGAGCTTTTTTGATTCTTTTTTCTCGAAAAAAGAATCAGCACTTCTCGAAGATGGTAGCAACGCCCTGGCCGCCGCCGATGCACAGAGTAGCCAGACCCTTCTTGGCGTCGTCGCGCTTCTGCATCTCGTGCAGCAGGGTAACGATGATACGGGCGCCGGAAGCGCCGACGGGGTGACCCAGAGCGATGGCGCCGCCGTTGACGTTGACCTTGCTCATATCAAAGTGCAGCTCACGAGCCACAGCGATGGACTGAGCGGCAAAGGCCTCGTTGGCCTCGATCAGGTCCATATCCTCGATCTTCAGGCCAGCCTTCTCCATAGCCTGACGGGAAGCGGGCACAGGACCCACGCCCATGATCTTGGGATCCACGCCGCCCTGGCCCCAGGAGACCAGCTTGGCCATGGGCTTCAGACCGTACTTCTCCACGGCCTCGCCGGAAGCCAGCACGATGGCGGCAGCGCCGTCGTTGATGCCGGAGGCGTTGGCAGCGGTGACACGCTGGACGTGCTTCTTGGTGTCGGCCTCATGGACCTGGGTGACCTCAAAGGTGTGGACGATCTCGTCCTCCACGCCCTCGGGACCCACGGGGAAGGCGCCGCGCAGCTTGGAGATACCCTCGGCGGTCACACCGGCGCGGGGGAACTCGTCCACCTTGAACTCCACCATTTCCTTCTTCTTCTTGATCATGATGGGCACGATCTCGTCGTCGAAGCGGCCGGCCTTCTGAGCAGCCTCAGCCTTGTTCTGAGAGGAAGCGGCGAACTCGTCCAGCTCCTCGCGGGTGATGCCCCACACGTCGCAGATGTTCTCGGCGGTGGTGCCCATGTGATAGTTGTTATAAGCGTCCCACAGGCCGTCCTTGATCATGGTGTCCACGACCTTCTTGTCGCCCATGCGGGCGCCCCAGCGCTCGTCAGGCAGAGCAAAGGGAGCAGCGGACATGTTCTCGGTGCCGCCGGCCAGGACCACATCAGCGTCGCCAGCCAGGATGCTGCGGGCGCCCTCGATGACGCTCTTCATACCGGAGCCGCACACCATACCCACGGTGTAAGCGGGAACCTGGAAGGGGATACCGGCCTTCACAGCGGCCTGGCGGGCAGGGTTCTGGCCCAGACCAGCGGTGAGGATGCAGCCGAACATGACCTCGTCCACCTGCTCGGGCTTCACGCCGGCGCGGCTCAGGGCTTCCTTCATGACCACAGCGCCCATCTCAGCGGCGGGCACATCCTTCAGGCTTCCGCCAAAGGAACCGATGGCGGTGCGGCAGCAGTTGACAACATAGACTTCTTTCATCGCTCTGTTACCTCCAAAAATGTGTTGTGGCGTCATAAGGCGCCCTTCGTTCCGCTCTTGACTGCATTATATCGAAGGAATCTGGAAAAATCAATACAATTTTTTGTGCTTTCTGGCCTCCTTTCTGTCTGAGAGTGACAAATTCACGCCATTTTAAGCAAAGTTGAGAACTTTTCCTCCGGTAATTCGTTAAATTTTTGACAAAATAATTTTTTGCCTGTTTTTTCTCTTTCTCAAAAAAATCACCGGCCTTCTCCCACAGCGGGAGAAGGCCGGTATTTTTTGCTTTTACTCGTGGAGAATGGGGAATACAGTCGTGTTCCATCCGGCGTACTGCGTCAGCCAGGCCAGGGTGTTTTCCGCGTTGGGGGTAAGGGTAATGCGCAGATCGGTGCTGTAACTGCTCCCAGCCTCGGAGACACTGTTTCTCGAGGGAACCTCAAAGACAAAGACCAGGTCGGTAACGTAGGTATTTTCCTGGCGCTGCTGGTCGTCAAAGAGATAACGCACCCCGATGGTGCCCGCGTCAAAGTCGGCGCGCACGGCCTTCCAAAGCTCTTGCAGCTGGGCGTTGGAGGCCCCCTCCAGGTAGAAGGGTTCGTTGGTATCCGTCTCCGTCTGTCCGCTCTGGGTACCGGCCCGGTCCAGATAGGCCTCCACCAGACGATACTGCTCAAAGCGGTCAAAGTCGTACATATCCTCCACCGCGTCCCGATTCTGAGCGATCTGGTTGAGGGCCCAGGTCACGGTACCTTCTGTGTTCAGGTCCTCCGCACAGATGGGAATGTCGAAGTAGCTGCGGCGCTCCGTGCGGCCGTCGGTCAGAACATACTCTACATCCAGTCGGGTGTACTCCTCCCCGCCCTGATAGCGGGAGCTGCTGGTGTCCACCGTGTCCCGGTGGTCCACGATGGCCTGATGCAGGGCGACGATCTGAGCGATCTGCTCCCGGTCTGTCACGTTGACTTGGGTGCTGTTTCCACTGTCGTAGGGGTAGCTGATGCGGTAGTCCACCGCCGTGATGGAGGCCACCTCAACCACCTGGGGCACCCAGGCGGTAATGCCCATTACATCGGTAAGGCAGGCCACGCACAGCACTGTCATAGCCACAAAGCTGACCGCCGCACCCTTCCAGTATTTCAGCACCCGGAAGGACTTGCACAGCAGCATCCGGGCCACAAAGTATCCCACCACGGCCCATACCACCACGCATACCGCCAGGGAGAGCCGATTTCTCCATCCGAAGAAGGCAACGGTGTAGACGCCGAAGCACAGTCCGGAGCAGAAGGCCACGCCATACAGAAAGACGGGCCGCACCAGGCGCACGGAGACCACATCCCCCGCCGACTCCACCTGCCGCTTCCGGTACACCAGCAGGGCCAACACCGCCAGCACCACACCGGCGGCGGCGTAGGCGGCTACGGTACCGGGGCTCAGCAGGTACCATTCCCCCGTGGTGGCGGTTATTCCATTCACCGTCTCCTGTACCGGATCCCACTCCACGGCCTCGGTAAGGGGCCAGATTGGGGTAAGAATCTGGGCCAAAGCGCTTCCCCGGCCGCTGTGCCTGGAGAGCCCGAAGAAGAAATCGCTCAAAACTATGTTGATCAGCATATTGAGGACATAGGCCAGCATGTTTAAAATCCCGTAGAAGGCAGGCAGTGCCAGGATATGGCCGGTAAACATGGCGCAAAACGACGCAAAGGAGAAGAAGAACAGGCATACTCCGCTCTGTACCAGCAGCCAGATGCCCAGGCTGGCCAGGGAGGTTCCCCAGCATTTCTGAGCCACCAGGGGCAGCTCAACGGCCAGGGTGATGCCCGCCACCACCAGGTTGGGCAGCAGGGCAAAGGACAGTCCCGCCAGATACTGGGTGCCGAACAGGGTCTCCCGGCGCAGAGGTAGGGCATGCATCATGCAGGCGGAGCGGTTGTTGTAGAGGTAACCGAATACCGCCATGGCACACAGCACCCCGTAGCCGCAGGCCACAAACACCCCAAATTGCAGGGTATTGGGGATGTCTCGGGCATACTCTACCAGGCGGTTAGCCAGCTCCACCGAAGACACGGAGGCACCTCTCATAGAGAAGTAGTTGTTCAGCAGGTTGAAGGGGAGCAGAAACAGCCACATCAGGCCGTAGGCCACCCACAGAGGCCAGAACCGCAGCATGGTCTTGCGGTAGAGGGTGGAATTAAAGAACGATGTCCCGGACCGCATAGTCCTCACCTCCCAACTCATAAATAAAGATCTCCTCCAGATTCAGAGGCAGCATTTCCATCAAAATGGGATTCAGGGCCGCCATGCGCTCCTTGATCTGGGCGGGATCGCCCCGGACGATGAGGGTATACACCCGGCCGATCTGGCTGGTGTGCAGCACGTTCAGCCCCTCGGGCAGTGGAGGCAGGCCGGGCTCCTGGAAGGCCAGCTGCAGCTTGATGATGTTGTCCTGGAGGTCGGTGAGAGAGCGCTCCAGCAGCACCTTGCCGTGGGACAGGATACCCACATGGTCGCACACGTCCTCCAGCTCCCGCAGGTTGTGGGAGGAAACCAGCACGGTGGTGCCCCGCTGGGCCACGTCGCCCATGAGCAAAGACCACACCTGCCGCCGCATCACCGGGTCCAGGCCGTCCACCGGCTCATCCAGCACCAGCACCTTGGGCTGGCAGCACAGAGCCAGCCAGAAGGCGGACTGCTTCTGCATGCCCTTGGACAGGCGGCGGATGGGCTGGTTCTCGTCCACCTCCGGGAAAGCCTCCCGCAGGGCGTCGTAGCGTTTGTCATCAAACTGGGGGTAGAGACCCCGGTAAAACTTCATCATGTCCCGGGTAGAGGCAGAGTTAAAGTAGTAGAGCTCATCCGGGATGGCCGCCATCTCCGCCTTAATGGCCGGGTTTTCATACACATTCTGGCCGTGGACCAGGATAGAGCCGGAATCCGGCCGGTAGATGCCCATAATATGGCGCAAAATGGTGGATTTGCCCGCTCCGTTGGGACCCACCAGGCCGTAAATGGAGCCCTCCTCCACCTTCATGGTCAGGCCGTCCAGTGCCCGGAAGCCGTCAAAGCTTTTGACCACGTCGTTGATCTGGATCATTGGGCCGCTCCCCCTTTCAGATTTGCAATGCGGGTACACAGTGCGTCCCTTGTCAGCCCCAGGTACAGCAGCTCCGCCGCCGTCTGGTCAAAGGTATGCAGCAGCCGCTCCTGCCGTCCCCGGTCCACACCGGTATGCTCCGCCACAAAGGACCCCTTCCCCGGCACCGAGTACAGGTATCCCTCCGCCTCCAGAGCCTCATAGGCCCGCTGAATGGTGTTGGGGTTGATAGCCAGGGTGCTGGCCATCGCGCGCACGGAGGGGAGCTTCTCCCCCTGGACCAGAGCCCCCGTCACCACAAGGCGGCGCAGGCCGTCCCGCACCTGTTCATAGATGGGGCGGGCGTCCCGATAATCTAAGCTTAACATTACGCCCTCCTTTCCGTCTGCCCGTGGGCAAACTGTATGGTCTGTATTAGTACACTAAGTGTATGTGTGAGGCCGGGGAAAGTCAATTAAGAAGGGTTTAAGATTTTCTTATGTTTGGGAGGGGAGTTCCGCCCTGCGGGGCGGGTTCCTTTCTGGATCACCAGAAAGGAACCAAAGAGTGACTGGGGGTGTGTCTCCGAGAAACGCCTCGCCGCAGGCGGGCGTTCCAAGTCGCCCCACCCCCAGACCCCCGTTTTACGGGGGACGCCCTCCTGAAAGATAGCACTTGCGTCCGGCGGCTCCGAAAACAAGACCTTGCGTCCTTCTTGCCTCGGCCCACTGGGGCCTGCCCAGGCCGAAATTTGCGGCATTCTGCGTTGAAATTTCACCGCCTGCCCTGGCATAACCGTGGCAGCTAGGCAGTTGTTGGGCGCCTTTATACGACCACCGCCACACCAAACAGGTAGGCAGGCACCAGGCGGTGTACGATAGAAGCAGGCGTTCACAAATTTTGATGGAAAAAGGCCCCTGTGGGCCGAGAGTAGAAAGGCGCACGATCAAAATTTAGGCCGCCGGAAAGTCTGTAACAACCAAAGGGACACGCCCCCGTAGACAGGGGGTCCAGGGGGACGACGCCTATGAACACCCGCCTGCGGCGAGGTGTTCATCGAAGGAGTCCCCTTGGCGCATCTTTGGTTACTTTCTGTGCG
>CDTY01036212.1_pt1 | contig 13231 bp, 9 predicted proteins | sample 557731 | NCBI WGS metagenome assembly CDTY01 (sample SAMEA3182101, study PRJEB8094) | gut metagenome | biome: human; feature: gut; material: Stool; isolation source: human stool | place: Canada | collected 2013-02-12
GCGGGCCCCCTGGCGGGGGTCCCCATGGCCCTCAAGGACAACATCTGCACCAGAGGGGTGTCCACCACCTGCGCCTCCCGGATCCTGGCCGGGTTCCGCCCCCCTTATGATGCCACCCTGGTAGAGCGGCTGGAGGGGGCGGGGGCCGTCTCCCTGGGCAAGCTGAACATGGACGAGTTCGCCATGGGGTCCACCAGCGAGACCTCTTTCCTGGGGCCGGTGCGCAACCCCTGGGACCGGGAGCGGGTTCCCGGCGGCTCCTCCGGCGGTGCCGCGGCGGCGGTGGCCGCCCGCTCCAGCTGGTACGCCATCGGGTCGGACACCGGCGGCTCCATCCGCCAGCCAGCCGCATTCTGCGGCGTCACCGGGATCAAGCCCACCTACGGGACCGTGTCCCGGTACGGGCTGATCGCCTACGCCTCCTCCCTGGACCAGATGGGTCCCCTGGCCCGGGACGCAGCCGACTGCGCCGCCGTGCTGGACCTGGTGATGGGCCGCGACCCGAGGGACGGCACCTCTCTGGATGTGCCTGCTGGGGGGCTGCTGGCCGCCCTGACCGGAGACGTGAGGGGCCTGCGGATCGGGCTGCCCCGGGAGTGCTTCGGGGAGGGGCTGGACAGTGCGGTGCGAGCCTGCGTCCTGGCGGCGGCGGACGTGCTGCGGGACCGGGGGGCAGAGCTGGTGCCTCTGTCCTTCCCCATGATGGAGTATGTCATCCCGACCTATTATATCATTGCCTGCGCGGAGGCGTCCTCAAACCTGTCACGGTTCGACGGGGTGAAGTATGGCTGGCGGGCGGAGGGGTACGGGGACCTGCGGGAGCTGTATCAGCAGACCCGCACCGAGGGCTTCGGCCCCGAGGTCCGGCGGCGGATCCTGCTGGGCACCTTCGTGCTCTCCTCCGGCTACTACGACGCCTACTACCTGAAGGCTCTGCGAGCAAAGGGGATGATCAAGAGGGCCTTCGACGAGGCATTCTGTCAGTGTGATGTGATGCTCACTCCCACCGCTCCTGCCGCGGCCCCCCGGCTGGGGGAGAGCCTGTCCGACCCCTTGCGGATGTACCTGAGCGACATCGACACCGTGCCGGTGAACCTGGCGGGGCTGCCGGGGCTGTCTATGCCCTGCGGCTTTGACGAGACGGGGCTGCCAGTGGGCGCCCAGCTCATCGGCCCTCCGCTGGGGGAGAAGAACGTGCTGAACGCCGCCCACGCCTTCCAGCTGGAGACAGACTGGCATACGCGGGCTCCGGCGGAAAAGGAGGTTGGATGACATGACCTGGGAAACTGTGATCGGGCTGGAGACCCACGCGGAGCTGGCCACCCGCACCAAGATATTCTGCTCCTGCACCACCCGGTTCGGGGGAGAGCCCAACACCCACTGCTGCCCCATCTGCACTGGAATGCCGGGGACCCTGCCCATGGTGAACCGAAAGGTGGTGGAGTACGCCTGCCGTGCCGGGCTGGCGCTGAACTGCGAGATCACCCGGCGCAGCCGGTTCGACCGGAAAAACTACTTCTATCCCGACCTGCCCAAGGCGTACCAAGTGTCCCAGCTCTACCTCCCCATTGCCCGGAACGGGCGTGTGAGCATCGCCACGGCGGCGGGGGAAAAGGTGGTCCGCATCCACGAGCTGCACATGGAGGAGGACGCGGGCAAGCTGGTCCACGACCCCTGGCTGGACCAGACCCGGGCGGACTATAACCGCTGCGGCGTGCCGCTGGTCGAGATCGTTACCGAGCCCGACTTCCGCTCCGCTGAGGAGGTGATCGCCTATCTGGAGAAGCTGAAGTCCATCCTGGAGTATCTGGGGATCTCGGACTGCAAGATGCAGGAGGGCTCCCTGCGCTGTGACGTGAACCTCTCCGTCCGGCCGGCGGGCTCCCGGGAGCTTGGGACCCGGACGGAGATGAAGAACCTGAACTCCTTCAAGGCCATTGCCCGGGCCATCGCCTACGAGGCCCGCCGCCAGGCGGAGCTGCTGGAGGAGGGCAGGCGTGTGGTCCAGGAGACCCGGCGCTGGGATGACAACAAGGACGCCACCTTCTCCATGCGCTCCAAGGAGGACGCCCAGGACTACCGCTACTTCCCAGAACCGGACATCCCGCCTCTGGAGCTGTCGGAGGAGTACCTGGAGGGGCTGCGGGCGGAGCAGCCCGAGATGGCGGAGGAGCGGAAGCGGCGGTATCAGACCCAGCTGGGCCTGCCGGAGTACGACGCCGGCATCATCACCGGGCAGAAGGCCCTGGTGGACTTCTTCGAGGAGGTGACGGCCCTGGGGGTGCCGGCCAAGGAGGCGGCCAACTGGATGCTGGGGGACATGATGCGCCGCCTGAAGGAGGAGGAGCTGGAGCCAAAGGACATGAGGCTGACCCCCGCCACCCTGGTCAAGCTGATCGGGATGGTCCAAGCGGGACGGATCAACCGAAACACCGCATCCAAGGTGTTCCGGGGCATTTTCGCGGAGGACCTGGACCCGGAGGAGTGGGTGACGGTCCACGGCCTGGAGCAGATCCGGGACGAAAGGGTCATTGCCGGCGCGGTGGCCCGGGTCCTGGAGGAGCATCCCCAGTCTGCGGCGGATTATCGGGCGGGCAAGGAGAAGGCCCTTGGTTTTCTCATGGGCCGGGTGATGAAGGAGCTGAAGGGCAAGGCGGACCCGGGGGCGGTAAACGCTCTGCTGAAGAGCCGCCTGGAGACAGGAGGATCGGAGGGGGGATAAAAGAGTGCCCCGGAAAGGAAAGAAAGCCCGGTGTATCCTGAACGGAGGGGCGGTGCCACATATTGTGCGCTGAAAACCGGTCTATACAACGCCTTGCATGGGTCAAAAGATGTAAACCAAAATCGGGCGGCGGAAACACAGTTTCCGTGCCGAAAAACCGCTGATTTTCTGAAAAATCAGCGGTTTTTTTCTGTGCCGAATTGAAAAAAAGTCTTGCATTTTATGTAAAGTGCTTTTATACTAAAAGGCAGAGTGGGGCAAAGTGGAGTAAAATCCCGCTGAGATCCATCAAAGTGGGGAGGGAGAGCGATGACCGGCACCTATGAACACAGCATCGATGCCAAGGGCCGTCTCTTTATCCCTGCCAAGCTCCGTGAGGAGCTGGGCGTGACCTTCTACCTGGCCATGGGGGTGGACGAGTGTCTGGCCATCTACCCCCAGGAGACCTGGAACCGCTTTACAGAAAAATTTGCTTCCCTGCCCATGAGCCAGTCGGCCGCCATGCGCCCCCTGTTTGCCAACGCCTCGAAATGCGAGCTGGACAGCCAGGGCCGCATCGTCATCCCCCAGAAGCTGAGAAAATACGCGGGCTTGGAGAAGGACGCCGTCATCATCGGCGTCAACGACCGGGCCGAGATCTGGAGCGCTGAGACTTGGAATGCCCGGGAAGAGGAGGAGATGACCCCGGAGAAGATGAAGGCCTGTCTGGCCGCACTGGGGTTCTGACGAAATGAGTGAGACCTTTACCCACCGCCCGGTGCTGCTGAATGAGTGCATCCAGGCGCTGAACATCCGCCCGGAGGGTGTCTATCTGGACGGGACCCTGGGCCGGGCAGGACACAGCCGGGAGATCGCCCGGCGGCTGACCACCGGACGGCTGATCTGCGTGGACCGGGACCAGGCCGCCCTGGAGGCGGCGGAGGAGCGGCTGGCCCAATGGCGGGACCGGGTGAACCTGGTCCACAGCAATTTCGACCAGATCGATAGGATCTTGAACGAGCTGTCCCTGTCCGGCGCGGATGGGATGCTCTTTGACCTGGGGGTGTCCTCGCCCCAGCTGGATGACAGCACGAGAGGATTCTCCTACATGGCGGACGCGCCCCTGGACATGCGGATGGACCAGAGCGGCGGGATGACCGCCGCAGAGGTGGTCAACCAGTGGCCGCAGGAGGAGTTGCGGCGCATCCTGTACCAGTATGGAGAGGAGCGGTATGCCCCCCAGATCGCCGCCGCTATCGTCCGGCGTCGGCAGGACAGGCCCATCCAGACCACCATGGAGCTGGCGCAGATCGTCCGGGAGGCCATGCCTGCCCGGGCACTGAAAGAGAAGCAGCACCCGGCCAAGCGGTCTTTCCAGGCCATCCGCATCGCGGTCAACGACGAGCTCGCCTCGGTGGACCGGATGCTCCAGGCGGCTGTGCCCCGGCTGAATCCGGGGGGACGGCTGGCCGTTATCACCTTCCACTCCCTGGAGGATCGGATCGTCAAGACCGGCCTGGCGGAGTTCGCCCGGGGCTGTACCTGCCCGCCCGATTTTCCGGTATGCGTATGCGGGAAAAAACCCCAGATCCGGTTGGTGAGCCGTAAGCCGATCCTGCCCTCGGAGGAGGAGGTCCGGGACAATCCCCGGGCCCGCAGCGCCAAGCTCCGGGCAGCGGAAAAGCTGTAAAAAACGACTCTGCGGTCGTCTGTGATATGTGTGTTATAAAGGATACTGAAGAGAAATGGAGTGAATGCCATGGCCACCCGCCGGCGCAGTCAGCTAAGCTCATACCGAACCTATGGCAGTGTGGCCTACGCCCCCGCCTATGACGGCACCGCTGTCCGGGCGCCGAGGCGGGAGGAGGTGCTCCGTCCCAAGCCCCGGGTCCGCCCCAGGGAGCGGGTCCTCACCCGTACCCAGGTCCAGGTCCGAGAGGCGGGGCAGGCCTCGGTATTCGCAGTGATCGGCTTTTTAGCAGTGGGGGTGTTCGCCGCCCTGCTGCTGCTGAGCTACACCCAGTACGCCGTGCTGACTGACCAGGTGGTGACCCTGCGCAGTGAACTGACCACCCTCCAGACGGAGAACGCTACGCTCAGCGCAGAGTATGAGAAGGTATTTGACATGGAGCGGATCCAGGCGGCTGTGGGAGATACCATGATCCGGCCCACCGGTGACCAGGTGGAGTATATCGATCTGTCCGAGCCTGACAGCGTGGTAGTGTACGGGCAGGAGGACGCCAAGACCGGCATCCCGGGCCTGCTGGCGGGGCTGGAGGAGATCATCTCCAGTCTGATCGAATATTTCCGGTGACCCGCCGCATATAGTGATCCATGGGTGGACGAAAGAGATAGACCGGGCGGAAGGGGCTCCCCCCGCGCCCGGAGCAAGGGGGCGCAAGAAAAGAGAGCTTTTCTTGCGCCTCAGATTATCAAGGCAGAGCGGAACGCACGGCAAAGCAGGGAAACGGACCCAGAGGAGGAGACCCCAGGATGGACGATCGCAGAGAACGAAATACCGGCCGCAGTGGACGGGAGAGCGGCTCCAAGCGCAAGATATTCCGTCGCACGGTTTTTCTGATGCTGGTGTGCGGCGTGGGTCTGTTCATCCCGCTGATCGGCCAGCTGTGGAACATCGCCATCGTCCACCATGAGGAGTATCAGGCTGAGGCGGTGGAGCAGCAGACACGGGATGTGGAGGTGGCTGCTTTCCGGGGGAGCATCTACGACAGCAGCGGAGACGTGCTGGCCATGTCAGCCACCGTCTACAACCTGATCCTGTCTCCCAGGGACCTGGAGGCCAGCGTGGACGAGTCCAAATACAAGGATGAGGAGGGCAATGCGGACCTGACGGCCTATCAGGCGGCCCTCCAGGCCAAGAAGGACCTGGTGCTGGACGGCGTGCTGGCCGTGCTGGACCTGGACCGGGAGGCTCTGGCGGACCGATTGGAGCGGACCTACTCCCAGTATGAGGTCCTGAAGACCAACATCGAGAAGGAGCAGGCGGAACAGCTGCGCGCCTTTATCACGGAAAACAAGCTGTCTCATTTCCTGTACCTCACCCCCACCACCAAGCGGTATTACCCCTACGGCGACTTGGCGGCCCATGTGCTGGGCTTCTGCAACAGCGAGGGAGGCGCCTACGGTGTAGAGGCCATCTACAACGATGTGCTGGAGGGCACGGTGGGCCGGGTGGTCACCACCCGCACCGGCACCGGCGTGGAGATGTACGACAGCTACTCCGAGTACGTGGACGCAGAGGACGGCTGCGATCTGACCCTGACCATCGACACCACCATCCAGTCCTATGCCGAGCGCATCCTGGAGGAGGGAATCAAGGCCTATGACGTCCAGCGGGGCGGCTGGTGCGTCGTGCTGGACCCCCAGACCGGGGCAGTGCTGGCCATGGCCAGCTCCCCGGACTACGACCCCAACCAGTACGGGACCATCCGGGATGAGAGCCTGCGGGCCCAGGTGGAGGCTGATGTGCAGGCCGAGCTGGAGAAGCGGCAGGGCGAAAAGGCGGAGGGCAAGACCGACGAGGAGATCTACCAGGAGGCGGTGAACGCCGCCACAGGCACGGCCCAGAACAAGCAGTGGAGGAGCCAGGCGGTGAACGACACCTACGAGCCGGGCTCCACCTTCAAGGCCCTGGTGCTGGCCGCAGCACTGGAGGAAGGCGCGGTGTCAGAGAGCGATACCTTCTACTGCCCCGGTTATTACATGGTGGAGGGCTGGCCAAAGCCTATCAGCTGCTCCAAAAAGGCGCCGGGCCACGGCACCCAGACCCTGGCGGAGGCGGTGCAGAACTCCTGCAACCCGGCCTTTATGCAGATCGGCCAGCGGCTGGGCATCGAGAAGTTTTATGAATATTTCCAAGCCTTCGGTCTGACAGAGCCCACCAATATCGATCTGAACGGGGAGGGCGTGAGTACGGTCTGGCCCCTGAACACGATGACCGGCGTGGACCTGGCGGTAGGCTCCTTCGGCCAGCGATTCACCGTCACCCCCATCCAGATGATCACAGCTTTCGCCGCTACCATCAACGGCGGCAAGCTGCTCCAGCCCTATGTGGTCCAAACGGTGACGGCCGCCGACGGCACGGTGGTGGAGAACACGGAGCCCACCGTGGTGCGGCAGGTGGTCAGCCAGGAGACCAGCGACAAGTGCCGGGAGATCCTCACCAGCGTGGTGATGGCCGAGAAGGGCACCGGCAAGAATGCCCGCCAGGCGGGCTACACCATCGGCGGCAAGACGGGCACCTCGGAGACCACCGTCCCCGGCGAGGTGGTGGTGTCCTTCATGGGCTTCGCCCCCGCCGACGACCCCCATATCCTGGTCCTGCTGGCCTACAACACCCCAGCCCGGTCCGCGGAGGGGAGCAGCATCGGCACCACCGGCACCTGGATCAGCGGCGGCAACATGGGTGCCCCCATGGCGGGCAAGCTGATCGGCGAGATCCTGGACTATCTGGGAGTGGAGAAGGAGTACACCGCCGACGAGGCGGCCCTGGCCGACCTCCAGACTCCCAAGGTCACCGGGATGACCCCCGCCGACGCGGAGGCTGCCCTGGAAAAGAAGGGGCTGGACTCCCGCACCGTGGGTGAGGGCGAGACAGTCACCGCCCAGGTGCCCGCGGCCGGCTCCGTCATCCCCGGTGAGAGCACCGTGATCCTCTATCTGGGCGGCGCGGAGCCGGAGGAGACGGGCACCGTGCCCGACGTCACCGGGATGAGCTTCGCAGCGGCCCGCTCTAAGCTGGAGTCCGCCGGGTTCTTCATGCGGGCAGCAGGAGCGGCCACCTATCTGGGCTCCTCCAGCAAGGCTCAGGGCCAGAGCGTGGCCGGCGGAGAGACTGCGGCCATCGGCACCATCGTAGACGTCACGTTCAGCACACCTCAGGTGGAGGACGGATACCTCTACGACGGATAAGAAGACACAGGCGGAGAAAGACCTGATTTTTTGCGGCGGTCTTTCCTTATTTCGCACCTCTTAAAGAAAATGAAACCCACCCTTGAGGGGTGACACCATGAAGCTGCGAGATCTGCTCGCCGGCGTCCCCCTCACGGGGGGCAACGCCGACCTAAATATGGAAATAAATTCCATATCGTATGACAGCCGGACCCTGGAGCCGGGCGCCCTGTTTGTGACGCTCTCAGGGTCCAAGACAGACGGACACCGGTATGTGGCCCAGGCGCTGGAAAAGGGCGCCGCCGCCATCCTGTGCCGGGAGCCGCCCCGGACAGGGAGCTGGCTCTCCACTCCAGATCCCAGGGCCGCCCTGGCCCGGGTGTCCGCCGCTTGGTTCGGATACCCGGGGGAGGAGATGACCCTGATCGGGGTCACCGGCACCAACGGGAAGACCACCACCACCTATCTTATCAAGGCCATGCTGGAAGGGGCGCTGAAGACCCGTGTGGGCCTGATCGGCACCAACCGAAACCTGATCGGTGCCCTGGAGCTGCCCGCCCACCGCACTACACCGGAGCCCTATGAGCTCCAGGCGCTGCTGCGGCGTATGGCAGACGCGGGATGCACCCATGTGGTGATGGAGGTCTCCTCCCACGCCCTGGCCCAGAGCCGGGTGGAGGGACTGACCTTCCAGGCGGGGGTGTTCACCAACCTGACCCAGGACCATCTGGACTACCACGGGACCATGGAGGCCTACCGGCGGGCTAAGGGGAGGCTGTTCCGCCAGTCGGAGCGTGCGGTGCTCAACCTGGACGACGAGGCGGGCCGGTGGTACCGGGAGCGGATCGCCTGCCCCTCCCTGACCTACTCTGAGAACAAGGACACGGCGGACCTGACCGCTAAGAACATCCGCCTCTTTCCCGGCCACGTGGAGTTCGAGGCGGTGGCCCGGGGGCAGATCACCCGGGTCCATCTGCCCATCCCCGGCGGCTTTACCATCTACAACGCCCTGGCGGCGCTGGCATGCGGGCTCTGCCTGGACATCCCGCTGGACAAGGCGGCCGCCCCCCTGCGTGCGGTGCGGGGGGTGAAGGGCCGGGTGGAGGTGGTGCCTGTCCCCACGGCCTACACCGTCATCATCGACTATGCCCACACGCCGGATGCCCTGGAGAACATCCTTACCACCGCCCGGGACTTCACTGCGGGCCGGCTGATCTGTGTGTTCGGCTGCGGCGGAGACCGGGACCGGGGCAAGCGCCCCCTCATGGGGGCAGTGGCCGCCGAGCTGGCTGACCTGGTGGTGGTCACCTCTGACAACCCACGCACCGAGGGGCCGGAGGATATCATCGAGGATATCCTGCCGGGCATGGAGGGGATGGACACCCAGTGCCACGTGGAGCCCGACCGTCCGGAGGCCATCTGCTGGGCCCTGTCCCAGGCGCGCCCGGGGGACGTGGTCGTGCTGGCTGGAAAGGGGCATGAGACCTATCAGGAGATCAACGGCGTCCAGTACCACCTGGACGAGCGGGAAGTCGTGGCCGGCTATTTCCGCGGCCAGCGGGAAGGCGCGGGAAAAAAGCAGGGACAGGGGACAGAAAACGGTGGAAAAGTCCCTGCGTATGTGGTAAAATAATACGCCATTGAGCACAGACCTGTGTGTGATACCCAAGAGAAAGAATGCCTGGAGGGTGGCAGCTATGTCATATATTCTCAGCTTTATCGTGGCCTTTGGAGTGACCTTTATTGCGGGACAGATCTTGGTCCCCCTGCTGCGCAAGTGGAAAGCGGGGCAGAGCATCCGGGAGGACGGACCCACCTGGCACATGTCCAAGCAGGGAACGCCCACCATGGGCGGACTGATGTTTATCCTGGGGATCGGGGTGGCCATTGTGACCGCGGGCTGGGAAGAGATCCAGCGGGGGAACTTTATCTATCTCTTCGTGTACCTCTTCGCTCTGGTGTTTGGAGCCATTGGCTTTGTGGATGACTTTCAAAAGCTGCGCCATCACGCCAACGAGGGGCTGACGGCCCTGCAGAAATTTCTCCTCCAGCTGGCGGCGGCGGTGGCGTTCACCGTGCTGCTGCGCAACTACGGATATCTGACCCCGAGTCTGTACATCCCCTTTTTTAATGTGGAGCTGGCCATGCCATGGGTGGTCTATATGATCTTCGCCGCCTTCGTCATGGTGGCTACCGTCAACGCAGTGAACCTGACGGACGGCATCGACGGGCTGGCCACCGGGGTCACCATCCCCGTCGCCCTCTTCTATGTGGCGGTGTCTGCCTGGTTCAACCGCAGCGACCTGACGGTGGTGTCTGCGGCCCTGGCGGGCGGCCTGTCCGCCTTTCTGATCTATAACTTCCATCCAGCCAAGGTGTTCATGGGGGACACCGGCTCCCTGTTCCTGGGGGGGGCGGTGTGCGGTCTGGCCTTTGCCCTGGACGTCCCCCTGGTCATCCCTCTGGTGGGACTGATCTATGTGCTGGAGACTCTCTCTGATATCATCCAGGTGATCTACTTCAAAGCGACCCACGGCAAACGCTTTTTCCGGATGGCGCCCCTTCATCACCACCTGGAGCTGGGGGGCTGGAGCGAGACCAAGCTGTTCTGCGTTTTCTCCGGCGCCACCCTGGTCCTCTGCGTGCTGGCCTTCCTGGGCGTCATGAACCGATATCCCATGTGACGGGCGGGGCGGAGCGCTTTTCTCTCCGGCGGGTCACTGTCACAGTATCTCAGAACAGGGGGTGGTCCTCGTGGCCCGAAAACCAAAGCGCGACCTCACGGTGGAGGAACAGCTGGCCCGGGGGCCGCTGGATCTGCCCTTTCTCATGCTGACCATGCTTCTATTGGGCGTGGGACTCATCATGATGTTCTCCGCCTCCTTTGCCACGGCCTATTACAACGACGGCGACCCGCTGGTATATATCAAAAACCAGGCGGTCTATGCCGCGGCTGGGGTAGTGGTCATGTTCCTTGTCTCCAAGATCAACTACCAGACTTTCCGACTGCTGTCCGTACCTGGCATCGTGGCCGCTATCCTTCTGCTGGTGCTGGCCCTCAGTCCCCTGGGAGTGGAGCTCAATGAGGTGAAGCGCTGGGTGCGCATCGGCCCTATCCAGTTCCAGCCCTCGGAGGTGGCCAAGGTGGCAGTGATCCTGTTTTTTGCCACCCGCCTGTCCAAGCGGGACACAGAGAAAAAGAAGAAGTGGAGCCGCCGCACCCTCACCGGCCGGACGCTGGAGCGGCTGGACCGCATCGGCTTTCTGGAGCTGGTGCCCTATGGGGCCATCCTGATGGTGATCGCCCTGCTGATGCTGATGGAGCCCCACATGTCGGGCACCATCCTGGTGCTGGCGGGGGGGGCCTCGGTCCTCTTCGCCGCCGGGATCAGCCTGGGCTGGTTCGCCGCCGGCGGGACCCTGGTGGCGGGAGCCATGTGGTTCATCATCACCCAGACCCCCTATATGACGGCCCGCATCAATCTGTGGCTGGACCCATGGGCCCAGCGGCAGGGGGACGGCTTTCAGACGGTGCAGTCCCTGCTGGCCATCGGCTCCGGCGGCCTGCTGGGCCTGGGGCTGGGCAAGAGCCGCCAGAAATTCCTCTATGTCCCCGAGCCGGAAAACGACTTTGTATTCCCCATCGTGGCGGAAGAGCTGGGATTCATCGGTGCGGTGGTGGTGCTGCTCCTGTTCTCCCTGCTGATCATGCGGGGGTACTGGCTGGCACTCCACGCACGGGACAAATTCGGAGCACTGACCATCGTGGGCATTATCACCCTGCTGGCGGTCCAAGTTTTCCTGAACGTGGGCGTGGTCACCAATCTGATCCCCAACACCGGAATCTCCCTCCCCTTCTTCAGCTACGGAGGAACAGCGCTGATGATCCAGCTGGCGGAGATGGGGATCGTATTGAGCATATCCAGACAGATCCCTGCACCCAAAAATGACTGATCCGGAGGGAGACAGGCGGCGGGGCAGCCCCGTCGGAGCGCGCGCCTTCGGCCTAAACGAGAGAGTGGAGTGATACCATGAATATCCTTTTTACCTGCGGCGGCACGGCGGGACATGTCAATCCGGCGGTGGCGCTGGCCCGGATCTTCCAGGAGCGGAACCCGGACTGCAAGGTCCTGTTCGTGGGAGCGGATGGCGGGATGGAAAACCACCTGGTCCCCAAAGAGGGCTATGAGATCCGCTCGGTGACCATCACCAATTTTCACCGCTCCTTCGCGCCGGCGGATATCGCCCACAACCTGGGCACGGTGCGGAACATGGTCCGATCCAAGCAGCAGGCGGCCCGCATCCTGGACGAATTTCAGCCGGATCTGGTGGTGGGCACCGGGGGCTACGCCTCCTACCCCGTAGTGAAGGAGGCCGCCCGGCGGCACATCCCCACCGCCATCCACGAGTCCAACGCCGTGCCCGGCCTGACCACCAAGGGATTGTCCAAGGTGGTGGACCGGGTGATGGTGGGCTTTGAGGAGAGCCGGAGCCACTATGACCACCCGGAGAAGGTGGTGGTCACCGGAACCCCGGTGCGGGGCGACTTTTTCCGCTATACCCGGCAGGAGGCCAGGGAAAAGCTGGGGTTGACCGATGAGCGGCCTCTTCTGCTGTCCTACTGGGGTTCCCTGGGGGCGGAGGTGATGAACCGGAAGATGAGCGAGTTCATTGCCCGTGAATGCTATGACGGAGCCCCCTTCCACCACATCCACGGGGCCGGGCGGGACTACGGCTGGATGCAGGAGGAGATCGGCCGCCGGGGCCTGGCTCTGGAGGGCACGGGCATCGAGGTTCGGGAGTACATCTATGATATGCCCCTGGTGATGGCCGCCGCCGATGTGGTGCTGTGTCGGGCAGGCGCCTCCACCATCTCGGAGCTCACCGCCATCGCCAAGCCCTCTATTCTGGTCCCCTCCCCCAACGTCACCGCCAACCACCAGGAGAAGAACGCCCGGGTGCTGGCCGACCAGGGGGCCGCGGTGCTGCTGCTGGAGCGGAACTGTGTGGAGAACACCCTCTATGACGCAGCGGACCATCTGCTGCGGGACCGCCGCCGCCGGGATGACATGGTCCGGGCACTGACGGCTATGGCGGTGCCCGACGCAGGGGAGAAGATCTACTGGACCCTCCGGGCCCTGATGAAGTAACCAAGATCCGCTTTTTTCCATAGAATGACCTGAATCCATAAGGATTGGAGGCCATTCCATGAGCTGTTATCAAATCAACGGCGGAACCCCCCTGCGGGGGCGGCTCGCTGTTCAAGGGGCCAAGAACAGTGTGCTGCCCATCCTGGCCGCCGCCCTGCTGGCCCCCGGAGAGAGCGTGATCCACAACTGTCCGGACCTGTCCGACGTGACCGCTACCCTGGACATCCTGCGCCTGCTGGGCTGCGGGGTGAGCAGGGAGGGGGACACCGTCGCGCTGGACGCGAGGGAGCTGGATGGGACGGTGATCCCCGCTTCCCTGATGGGGGAGCTGCGGTCCTCTGTGATCTTCCTGGGGGCGCTGCTGACCCGGATGGGGGAGGTGGAGCTGTCCTACCCTGGGGGCTGCGAACTGGGCCCACGGCCCATCGACCTCCATCTGGGCGCGCTGCGCCAGCTGGGGGCGGAGATC
>CDTY01031072.1_pt1 | contig 13171 bp, 17 predicted proteins | sample 557731 | NCBI WGS metagenome assembly CDTY01 (sample SAMEA3182101, study PRJEB8094) | gut metagenome | biome: human; feature: gut; material: Stool; isolation source: human stool | place: Canada | collected 2013-02-12
GAGCCGCTGAAGGACTTCTATGCCCAGCGGGGACTCCTAAAGCCTGTGGAGAATCAGCCCTCTGTGGAAGAGACCTCCCAGGCTATCCTGCGGGTGCTGCGCTGAGTCCCACTGTGTCCGCATATCTATTATGTATATTGAAGGAGGCTATTACTCTATGCTGAAAATTGTTGGAGTTGGGAAGAGCCACTTTGCTGATTATGTGAAGTCCATCAGCTCTCCTGACATTGAGATGGAGCAGATCACCCCCCATGTGTATTCCTTCCCCGGCATCCGGGGCTGCGACCCGTCCATGGTGCTCACTAGCCAAGGCGCTGTGTTCATCGACACCGCACAGTGGATCACCCAGTTGGAGCAGATGATCGATTTTGCCAAGGAGAAATGCGGCGGTGTCAAGTATGTGATCAACACCGAGTCCCACATCGACCACGTCTTTGGTAACCCCTATCTGAAAAGGGAAGGCGCCACCATCATCTCCCACGAGAAGATGGTGGATGGCTACTACAAGATCCCCCCCGCCTTTAACCAGACCACCTATGAGTATAACCTGGATCTGCTGAAGCGCCAGGATCCCACCCAGGTTGCCAAGCTGCTGCCCGAGGGGGAGGAGGAGATCGGCAAGCCCGACATCACCTTCTCCGACCGCATGACACTGAAGCTGGGGGACCACACCTTCCAGATCTTCCACACCCCCGGCCACTCCCCGGAGCAGTCCAGCGTCTATGTCCCCCAGGAGCGGTGCGTCTTTGTGGGCGACAACATCTTCAACGCCTGCCAGATCTGGCTCCACAGCGTGGACTTCGACGCCCTGTTCCACAGCCTGGACTGGCTGCAGAGTCTGGATGTGGACTACATCATCCCCGGCCACGGCCCCGTCAAGGGCAAGGAGTGCATTGTGGAGAACAAGCAGTTCCTGTACGCCTGGCTGGCTGCCGTGGGCGAGGGCATCGAAAAGGGCTGGAGTAAAGAGGAGTGCGTGGAGCGTATCAGCTTCGCGGACCGCTGCCTCATGGACATCGGCCAGCCGGAGTGCATGGAGTACGTCCAAACCAACAACGTCCGCAAGTGCTATGACTACCTCATGCGTAAGGCCGAACTGTGAGAGGTGACGGGATGACTGAACGCTCTGTCGCCATCATCGGCAAAGGCATGATCGGCATCAGCATGGCGGTGCTGTTCACCGGCAACGGGATCCCCACCATCGTGCTAGCCAAAAACGCGGAGGTGGGCCTGGAGAAATACCGCACCTATTACCGGGACCTGGTGGGCCAGGGCCTGGTGACCGAGCGGCAGGCGGCCGCCTGTGAGCGGCAGCTGTCCTTCACGGAGTCCTACCAGGACCTGGCAGACGTAGAGATCGTTTTTGAGTGCGTCACGGAAAAGCTGGCGGTGAAGTACGAAGTCTATCGCCAGATCGAGGCCAACTGCCCCCATCTGAAGGCCATCGCCTCTACCACCTCCGCCATCTCTCCGGCAGACCTGGCCAAGGGCGTGGCCACACGGGAGAAGGTCATGGTAGCCCATCCCTACAATCCGCCCCACATCGTCCCCTGCGTGGAACTGGTGAAGAACGACTTTACCGACCCAGAGGCGCTGGAGGTTGTCTCAGCCCTGCTGGAACACTGCGGTCGGGAGGTATGCTGGATGAACAAGCCGGCCCCTGGCTTCATCGCCAACCGCCTCCAGCACGCCTTGTACCGGGAGGCCGTCTACATGGTAGAGCAGGGGATCTGCGGACCGGAGGACATCGACAAGTGCATCCGCTCCAGCTGGGGCCCCCGGTACACCTCCATCGGCCTGTTCGATCACTTCGACTACGCGGGCCTGGACCTGATCTCCAGCATCGAGACATACCTCTATCCGGACCTGTGCAATGACACCGCAGTGCAGCCCTTCATCCAGGAGCGGCTGGACCGGGGCGATCTGGGCTACAAGACCGGCGTCGGCGTCTATGATTGGCGACAGCGGGACATGGATGACTTCCGCCGGAGAGTAACTGCTCCGTATCTGAAAAACTTCAACTGGAAGTTGCCGGAGGATTAATTTCCCCAGCAGCCTGTAAATTTCATCCCTTACAACAACCACCAAGGCGGCGCAGTGCTGGACTGTGCCGCCTTGGTTTCTCTTGTCTGCCCGCAGCACACCAAGCCGATATCCTCCGGTTCGTTGGCGAAACAGTAGGCTCCTGGTTCGCGGTCATCCATAGCGGCTCCATCTTCCGCCGTCGCATGGACCAATTCCCCATGATCCCCTCCTCCACCTGGCGGTTGAAACCGATCTTGAAGAAGCGCGGCCAGTCAGATGCCGTAAGAGAGGAGATTTGATAAAATACCGAGAGAAAAAACAGCCGCAGATCCCCGTCTCCCATTGTGCCTACTGCGGATGATCGTATGACCTGGGGATCGACCGGCAGCAGAACGAGGCCATCGTAGCCTTCCGCCGGAACGGGCGCCTGAACAACCGAATGAAGTGTATCATCTGCCGGAACTGCAGAGCAGTGCTGTACCAGTGCGTGACGGAACCGCGAAGGTTTCCGCAGATGGAATAAAGGCGGAGAAAAGTTAGCATCCTGTCACAAAGAACACAAGGAACTTTTCCGTTACAAACCGCCGAAAGCAACATACTTTCGGTGGCTTGTCATGTGTTGACTAAAAAATACACGTACAAAGCTTTATTTCACAACAGTTCCAGAATTTCAGCGCATAAAACGAAATTAGGTCTTTGGGATCAAATTAACCATTCAAAATCCAGCTTATCTGGATATGCGATTTACCTCTGCGACCCCCGGCCTTTGCAATAGATCAAAAAACTCATTGATTATGTTATGCCGCTGCACAGGATACTTCATGCCGGTTCTTTGTTTGCAGAAGGTAAATATAACCGCTTCTTTTGCGCGAGATAATGCAACAAAGCTGGAGTACAAGAAAAGCATTCTTCGGCAGCAATTCAGTGCCGAGCGGCCGAATCAAAGATTGGTCAGTGATGTCATCTGTTTCAAGCTCGGAGGCCATTATTCTTATATTTGTGTGGCTATCGGCCTCTTTTCTCACAGAGTAATTGCATATAAGATCAGAAAAAAGCAGCATACCACTCATCACAGCCACCTTTAAAATGGCGTATGAGGATCCCGAGCCTCTATCCGAACTCATCTTTCATAGTGGCTATGGGTCACAATATCTCTCTCATCGTTTCCAGCAGTTCTTACGTGAGCACCATACGAAGCAACCCTTTTCTCACCTCGGTAAACCGTATGACAACACAGTAGCAGAGACATTCTTCGCATCACTGAAAAAGAAGAGCTCTACCGAAAGGACCTTCCTTCCGATAGAGCGTCTCAAGCCAGTGTTGCTTCATATATCAAGTTTTATAATACCCATCGTACATTGAAAGTCTGATACCTTGCCAAATGGAGGAAAATTACATTGTCAATACGAAAAGAGACATTCCGGTTCCAATTGCCTGATTTTTACGTTTTCTGCATCGATTTGATGCGCTTTGGTTTTTGTGTCTCCTTCAGATGTCCGCAAGCTGTATTCCGCAAACGCTGTCATATCAGGGCTTTCAAGGCATAAAACAACCCCACCCAATCTACAAGTCGCATCGGCTTGTTTGAATTGAGTAGGGTCATTCAAATTCAGGGGCGCACGGCGTGCGCCCCTGATTCTAGATCCCTTATTGTCACAGATACCGCACCAGCTCTTCCAGGGGCTTGCGGTCCGTGTGCAGGCGGGAGGGATGGGCGCCCTCCGCCGGATAGCCCATAGGCAGCAGGGCGATGGGTGTCAGCCCCGCCAGCTCCGGGAATGCGGCGTGGAGCTTCTCCGGGTCGAACATGCCCACATAGGTGGTGCCGAGGCCCAGGTCCGCGGCCTGGAGCATCATCTGGGTGACGGCGATAGCCGCGTCAATCTCGCCGTGGTTCTTGCCGTCGTCCTCCCGCTTCCAGGCGGCCTCCGGGTCGTATGCCACCAGCAGCATCACCGGCGGATGGAAGTGAGCGCCGGTGCAGCCGTCCACCTTTTCCAGCGCCTCCGAGCTCTGGAGCACAAAGATGCGCTGGGGCTGGAGGTTATGGGCAGTGGGGGCATTGCGGCCGGCCTCCAGCACGGCGGAGAGCTTCTCCGCCTCCACGGGGCGGTCGCTGAATTTCCGCAGAGAATAGCGCTCCGCGGCCAGTTTCGCAAAATCCATGGGGATGCTTCCTTTCTGATGTAGAGATACCTGATTTTAGCACATCCCCGCGGCCGCCGCAACTGTTTTTCTCACATCCCCTGGTTGGGCATCCAGCCGCTGCGGAGGACCTCGTCGCAGATGTCCCGGCAGCGGGTGTCGTAGAACTCGATGAATTTCAGGGAATAAATGTCCGAGACGATGTAGCGGTCCCGGCCCTCCTGGTAGATGGTCATATAGTCGTTGCCCACATCGTACAGAATCCCCTCCCAGGAGGTGGTGCTCTGGGTGCCCACCAGGAAGGTGGCCACCACGTAGTTGCCCACGTTTTTCTTCAGCATAGCCTTCAAAGATCCCCGGTAGGCTTCCTCCATGGAGATGGGGTCCGTGATGACCTCGCTGGGCAGGTGGTTCCGCATGTCCAGGGACCCCATAGACTGGCCGCCCTGCTCCTCCGCGGCGTTCAGGCGGTCCATAGGGCGGCCGGCACTGGTGACGGTGCGGCCGGGCGCCTCCGGCATGGGCGGGTCGGCGGGCATGGGTGTGACTTCACCGGACCAGTCCGTCATTCTGGGCGCGGCCTGTGCCACAGGAGGCGCCCCGTTTCCGCCATTGTAGATATTCTGATAGTGTGCCATTTCCAACACCTCTCAAGTCTGATAATACGCGTCTGTGGGATTATAGAAGCAGTGGTCGCCGATCCGGGTCTGCCAGTATCCCACCTTCGAGGGAAAGAAGGACCGGCAGGTGGGGCCGAAGGGGTTGTAAAACCACAGGGAATCCGCCACATCCGGCAGGCGGTTGCCCGCGATGGCCCAGTCGGCGATGTCATAGTGGATCTGTTCGGGTCTCATGTTGTAGATATTCTGGGGGTTGTAGGCGCCGCCCTCCGTCTCGCTGGCGCAGACGAACTGATAGGGCTGAAAGATGATATTGCGGATGCTGCCCTGCCCGACCCGGGCATACTCCCCGCCCTTGGCGTGGACCCGGTTCATTACAACACCGGCCACCGCCTTCATGCCGTCTTCACCCTCTCCGCCCGCCTCGCACTGGATCAGGCGCGCCAGCAGCTCCCGGTCGGAATAAGCCATTGGTCGATCACTCCTCTGTCGGGGCCTGCCATACGTACCAAACGCCGGTCCGGCAGACCGCCTGGCCCGGACGTTTCACCCTCAGGATATGCACAGGGACTGCAGAAGGTGTCAGCGGCAGCCTCCCGGTCCTGTGAAGGGGGGAGTCTCCCAGCGAAAAAGTCGGTCTCGATTTTTTCCGGATGGACCGGCCCAGCCGGAATGTGGTATACTGGATTCTCAGCGAACGAGTCAGGCGGCCGCGGCATGGAAAATACGCCTCAAGATCCCGCACATCTGCGGAGGGAGTTCCAGCCGTGCCGGAACCGATTCACCGCCTTTGGCGGCGAGACGCGGCAGGACCTGCTGCGCGTCCTGTTGTCTCCCCCGCCTGCAGGTTCTGCGGGAGACAGGCGTGATAAAAGCCCGAAAAGAAGCGACTCGCGTCTTCTACTATCTGGCCCTGCAGGACAGTGGGATCGAAAACGTAGCGCGCCTGTTCGCAGACATTCTGCAGATCCTGAGAAACGCTCCGGACAAGAGCGGCGAGGATTGACTGCGGCTATCACAGGAGGAATACAGTTATGGATTTGTTCGAGGCCATGGAGCACCGGCATGCGGTCCGCTCCTACGAGGACCGGCCCATCGCGCCGGAGGCGAGAGAAGCACTGCTGGCGTGCATCGCCCAGTGCAACCGGGAGAGCGGGCTTCACATCCAGCTTGTTCTGGATGAGCCCAGGGGATTCGGAGGGCTTCCGGCCCACTACGGGAAGTTCTCCGGCGTAAAAAACTACATCGCGCTGATCGGAAAGAAGTCCCCGAACCTGGAGGAAGCCTGCGGGTACTACGGTGAGAAGATCGTACTGCGGGCCCAGCAGCTGGGTCTCAACACCTGCTGGGTCGCCATGACGTACAGCAAGGTCAAGACCGCCTTTCAGATCGCCCCGGGCGAGAAGCTCTGCCTGGTGATCGCGGTGGGCTACGGCACCACCCAGGGCGCCGGACACCCGGTCAAGCAGCCGGAAGAGGTGTCCAAGGCGGATTCCCCTGTGCCGGACTGGTTCCAGCGGGGCGTGCGGGCGGCGCTGCTGGCGCCCACAGCCATGAACCAGCAGAAATTTACCTTCACGCTTCAAGGCGGCAGCGTGGCCGCGAAAGCCGGAACCGGCTTTTACACCAAGGTGGACCTGGGCATTGCCAAATACCATTTTGAAATCGGGGTGGGGACCGCGCAGTTCCGCTGGGCTCCCTGACCGGGAGCCGGTCTTCCGGCAGCCTCCGGGCCTCCCGCCCCTGTCAGGAGGATTTTGATGAATATCGAAACCATACAAGCCCCGCGGGGCGCCATCGCAGTGCTCTCCGGCGGGAAGGTGCAGATCACGGACGCGGGTGCGGCCCTGGACCTGGCCATGTCCGTCCGGTATGAGACCGGCGCGTCCAGGCTGGCCATCGACAAGCGCCTGGTGTGCAGCGACTTTTTCATTCTCAGCACCGGCGTGGCGGGAGACATCCTGCAGAAGCTGATGAACTACCGGTTCAAGGCCGCCATTTACGGCGACTACTCCCACTACGCCAGCAAGCCGCTGCGGGACTTTATCCGCGAGTCCAATCATGGCAAAGACTTCTTTTTCGTGTCCACCATGAAGGAGGCCGTCCAGCGGCTGACGGACGCGGAGTGAGCAGCCCCGCGGCGGCGCAAAAGGGACGGCAGCGAAATCGCTGCCGTCCCTTTGGTTCTTCCGCGTGTTCGGTTTTCCGGGCGCTTAGGCTTTCGCCCCCCGCTGCTCCGCAATGGCCTGACGGAACATCTCCTCCGTCTGGCGGATGGACTCCTCCAGAGAGTACTGTCTAGCGTGTTCGGCATAGCGGCGCTCCATTGCCTGCCGCTCCTCCGGGTGCTCGATCCACCAGTCGATCCGCTGGGCCAGCGCGTCTGTGTCCCCGGCCGGGAACAGGCTCCGCTCATCCAGGGCGAACTGGGGCGTGGCGGACCGGGGGGAATCGGCGATCACCGGCACCAAGCCGCAGGCAAATGCCTCCATACAGCTCATAGCCTCGATCTCCGCGTCGGAGGTGTGGACGTACAGATCCGCCATGTGGAGGATCTCCAGCAGGCGGGCAGGCTCATAGAACTCCATGACGATGGGATTGGGGAGCTTCTCCGCCAGACGGCGGTATTTTTTCTCCAGCGGACCCTTTCCCGCCAGGATCACCTGGATCTCCCGGGCGTGGCGGGACTTGGCGCAGGCGTCGATCAGCTCATCCTGACGCTTTTCCCCGGCGTAGCGGCCCACCATCAGCACATTGAAGAGGCCCTGCATCCAGGGTTCCTTTTCCCGCTTGCCGTAGATGTACTCCGGGCTGATGCCGTTGGAGATCACGTGGAGCCGGGCGGTGTAGCCATGTTGGCGGAGCTGGTTCGCGATCATATTGCTGGGGCAGTGGATGTGGGTGAACCGGTTGAAGAACGTATCCCGGAAGCGGTTGTATACAAAGTCGTTGACGCGCCTGCTGTTGCCCATGTGCAGGGTGAAGGTGATGTTCTCCGGCTGGCAGTGGAAGGCCGCCGTGTGAGGGATGCCCAGCTTTTCCACATGCTTCAGGCCCATGATGCCCAGGGGCGACGGCATCATGAAATGCACCACGTCCGCCCAGGCCGCCGCCTTTTCAAACACATGGCGGTTGGGGATGGCCAGCCGCATCCCCTGGCTGGTGATGAGATGCTCCACCACTGGAAAGAACCTCATCTGCCGCACGGCGTACTTGTAGTCCGCGGGCTTGCCGGTGGCGATGACCCGCACCTCGTTGCCGTGGTTCTTCAGCGCCTGGGCAAAACGCCGTGCGCTGATGGTGGTGCCGTTGTTCGCGTCGTCAAACTGGTCGATGACCAAAACGATCTTCATAAACGTCTGAACCGTCTTTCTTTGGTTTGGCGGCGCTTCCGCCGCTAACGGTTTAGTTTACCATGTTTTTTATCGCTTGTCCAGGGAATTTCGTCGCCTGCGGGATCTCTGAACGGACTCTGAACAACAGGCCCTGCGGCAGGTGCCGCAGGGCCTGTCTCAGGCTTATTTCTGTTTGGCCAGGGCGGACTCCAGCCCGCAGGCGAACTGGTCTGGGCAGGAGGTGCTCTTGGCACCGCAGCGGATGCCCTTCAAACGGTGGATCGCCTCCTGGGCAGGCATCCCCACCACCAGGGCGGAAATCCCCTGGAGGTTGCCGCTGCAGCCGCCCAGGACCTCCATCTTCTGGATGATGCCGGCGTCATCCACCTCCACGCGCATCTCCTGGGAGCAGACGCCCCGGGGACGGAACGTATACGTCATGGTCGAAATCTCCTCTTTTCATGATATTGCCCGTTTAGGATATCACATCCCGCCGGGAATGGCAAGAGGCGGCACAATTTGAAGAAGGGGGGGAAATTCTCCGTCATTTCAGCGGAACATGCGGCGGTTCCTTTCCGTTCCCCAACTGTCAGGGTCCATTCCTGCCGTTTCGGATTTCAGGCAAAGCGCGATGTAAGCACAGCCATGATAGATACCAGCAGCAGGCCGCTGCACAAAGCCAGTATTACCAACATTGCTTTTCTGAGCTTTCTATTTGCCTTGACGGCTCTGTCTATCCGGTCCGAAAAGATCAGAAGGAAAAAAGCAGGAATCAGAAACCACCAGTATATCTGCATGTAATTTGCCTCCTCCCCAATCCGCCGAATGGGTCTTGCCCGTCCGGGAAACCTGCATTTTTTATTTTATCAGATCATCTGATCCGGATCAAGGCCGCCTGGCGAAGGCGGCAGCGTTTGCGTCATCATCAGTCATCTCGAAAAGAGACTGCAGGCGGGATAAAGAATCCCGGCTTGACAATATCGATATTCGATGATATAGTGGTCTCAAAGCAATAACGATATTCGATAGTAGGAGGCGGCAGCGCCATGGCCCGGGGAAAATTTCAGACCCTGACCGAGCAGATGTTCTACATTCTCCTGTGCCTGCGGCAGGAGCGGTGTGGCGCCGACGTGATGGCCTGGGTCGCAGAGGCCACGGGCAGCCGGGTGGCGGTGGGCCCGGGGACGCTGTACAACCTGCTGGAGCAGTTTTTGCAGGCTGGGTACATCCGGGAGACGAAGGTGGAGGGCCGGAAGCGGAGCTATGTGCTCACCCCCACTGGGCGGGAAGCCCTGGAGGCAGAGGCCCGGCGGCTGCGGCAGCTGACGGCGGATTATGAACGGCTGATGGAATCGGAAGGAGGCGCCCCATGAAGCACACAAAGCGGGAGTGGATGCCCCTGTACAGCTTTTTGGACCGGAAGCGGGTCACAGACCATCTGGCAGACATGGCCGCCAGGGGCTGGATGCTGGACCGGCTGGGGACCTGGTCCTGGCACTACCGGCGGACAGAGCCGAAGCAGCTCCGGTTCGCCGTCACCTTTTTCGCCGGGGCCGGGCGGTTCTCTCCCGCTCCGGCGGCGGGGCTGGACACCTTTCAGGACTACTGCGCCCAAGCCGGGTGGCACCGGGCGGCCAGCTCCGACCAGGTACAAGTGTTTTACAGCGAGGATCCGGCGGCCGTTCCCATCGACACCGACCCGGTGGCGGAGCTGGAGAACATCCGACGGAGCATTGGAAAGCCCATGATACGCAATTACCTGGCGCTGCTGCTCCTCTGTCTGCTGGAAGTGGCGTTTCAATGCTACCAGATTTGGACGGATCCCGTGGACACCCTGGCCAGCCCCACTGCCCTACTGGCGGCCACAGCCTACCTGCCGCTGCTGGTGCTGACGCTGGCAAGCCTGCTGCTCTACCACCGCTGGCAGCGGCGGGCCGAGGCCGCCGTCGAGGCGGGGCTGCCCCTGCCGGACCTGCGGAGTGCCCGGGGACTTGGCATTCTGGTGTTGATGTGGTCCGGACTCCTGATTGCAGGCTTGTTTGCCTCCATAAGCCGGTCCACTGGGATGGTCATACTGACCATCGGGATGGTATTGTTTTTCGCACTGGTCTATTTTCTGGCCAACGCCGCCCGGAAGGCTCTCCAACGGCTGCGGTGCCCGCCCTGGGCCAACCTCCTGGTAATCGTAGGAATCTGCATCGCCATGTTTGCGGGCGGGACAACAGGTCTGTTCGCCCTCATGATACGCAATGCCGGTTCCGGCTGGTTGGAGGACCATCCGCCGGTGGAGACCTACACCGCCCACGGCATGACTTGGTCTGTCTATGCCGATCCCATCCCCCTGCGGGTGGAGGACCTGATCGATATCGACTATGACGGCTGGTCCACGGAGGCGGATGTGGAGTGGTCCCCCTTGGCCGCCCACGGGGAGTACCGGCAGGACGCCCGGCTGGGGGACGGAGACCTGCCGGAGCTGCGCTATGAGATCGTCACGGTGAAGCTTCCTTTCCTCTATAGCCTGTGCAAGCGTGATTTCATCCAGTGGGTGGAGCGTGACAACGATCAGCTGCCCATGGAGTATTGGGAGGAGTACCTCACCGTGACTGCCGCCCCCTGGGGTGCGGAGGAGGTTTTCTAGCGGTACTCCGGTGCAGAGCCGGTGAACCAATTCCTGCTGTGCTGGCCGGACCGGATGGCAGAGGTCAAGCTGCCCTGGGACTGGCGCTTGACGGCAGACCAGATGGCTGTCATCGGGGAAAAGCTCCTGTACGCCTGACAACAGCCGGGAGAGGATACCCTCTCCCGGCTGGTTTTCTGTCTGTTTTCTTACGCTCTCCGGTCCTTCCGCTGCTCCAGCACCAGGCGGTCGGCGATCATGGCGATGAACTCGCTGTTGGTGGGCTTGCCCTTGGCATTGGAGACGGTGTAGCCGAAATACTTCTGCAGCGTCTCCAGATCGCCCCGGTCCCAGGCCACCTCGATGGCGTGGCGGATGGCCCGCTCCACGCGGGAGGGCGTGGTGGAAAACCGCTTGGCCACCTCCGGATACAGCACCTTGGTGACGGCGTTGATCACATCCATGTCGTCCACCGCGATCATGATGGCCTCCCGCAGGTACTGATAGCCCTTGATGTGGGCGGGCACACCGATCTCATGGATAACAGAGGTCACCAGATTCTTCAGCTCCGCCGGGTGTTCCTCCACCGGGGCGCCCCGGCTGAACAGCGCCCGCATCCGATCCAGCAGGGCGTTCTCCTCCACGGGCTTTGTCAAAAAGTAGCTGGCTCCCAGATCCACAGCCTCCGATACCACGCTGTCGCTGCAGAAGGCGGAGATCAGGATGACCTTGGGGACCTTCCCCTCCTGCTCCCGCAGCTGCTTGAGTACGCCGAAGCCGTCCAGCCCCGGCAGGACCACATCCATCAGAATCAGGTCCGGCGCTTCCTCACGCGCCAGGCGCAGGGCCTCCGTCCCGTCTCCCACAGACCCCACCACCGAAAACTCCTCTGTCTCGTCTATGATCTTCCGCACAAGGGTGCGGAATTCCTCATTGGCATCTGCCAGCAATACAGTTCTTCTGATGTCCATGTCTTCCCCTGTCCTCTTTCCACAATTTTCGTTTACCAGGCACAAATGCTTCAGAGCAGGCCCCCTCTCCCAGCCGGAAAAAAGTGGGCGCTCCTGTTTACGACGGATTCATGAAGCTTCAAATCGCGTTTTCTATAAAGTAGCATAAACGGACACGATTTGCAACAAGAAACTGTAAATAACTTCCAAGAATCATTCGACACTTTCTGCGCTGCGCCTCCTAACTCCTTGTGCCGCAAGGGGTGCAGAGTCTCCCGGCAGCAGTGGCTTCCCTTTTGGACGGGGCCGTGGTACAATGGAGCCATCTCAAGAGAAAGGATGAGACATGTGACGCTGCTGGAGGAATTAGAAGCGTATCGCCCCTGGAATGACCAGGAGGAACGGGACCGGGCGGAACTGCTGCGGCGGCTGCGGAGCGGCGAGGCGCTTTACACCCGGGACAACGCTGCCGGGCACCTGACGGCCTCCGCCTGGGTGGTGAGCCCGGACCGGACACAGGTGCTGATGGCGTACCACAACCTCTACGACTCCTGGTCCTGGCTGGGCGGCCACGCGGACGGGGACCGGGATCTGCTGGCGGTATCCATGCGGGAAGTCCGGGAGGAGAGCGGACTCACGGCGGTGCGTCCGGTATCGCCCCACATTTACTCTCTGGAAATCCTCACTGTGGACGGCCACGAGAAGCGGGGCGCCTACGTCTCCTCCCACCTGCATCTGAATGTGACCTACCTGCTGGAGGCAGACCCGGCGGCCCCCGTGCGCCGGAAGCCGGATGAGAACAGCGCTGTGGCCTGGTTCGGTCTGGAGGAGGCGGTGGCCGCCTCGTCGGAGCCCTGGTTCCGGGATCGCATTTACAGGAAGCTCAACGCCAAGCTGGCGCTGTTCTCCGGGGAACAGGGGATGTAACACCTCTGCAGCTCAGGGGCCATGTGCGTCTGCGTTGCTTGCCGCAACGGCGGTTCCCCTGGTAGAATGATCCCGGAAAGGAGGCAACGCAATGCTTGCAGAGAATTTGAAGGCCCTGCGGAAGGCCAAGGGCCTCTCCCAGGAGGAGCTGGCCGCCCGACTCCATGTGGTGCGGCAGACCGTCTCCAAATGGGAAAAAGGCCGGTCCGTGCCGGACGCGGACCTGCTGATCCGGCTGGCGGAGGAGCTGGACACCACCTCCGCGGCTCTGCTGGGGCCGGAGGTCCCGCCAGAGGCGGAGCGCGGCGGAACAGCGGAGCAGCTGGCCCGCATCGCCGAGCAGCTGGCGGTGAAAAACCGCCGGGCCCGGCGGATCTGGAGGATCGTGGCCGGGGTGCTGATCGCCTTTGTGATGGTCAATTTATTGTTGATTCTATTGAACTTTGCGGCGTTCCGCAGTTTCCAGGCGGAGGCCGAATCCACTGTCCAAGCGCAGGAACTCCCGCGCGGAGAGTCGTAAATCTGTATTGTAAAAAATTCCGGGGCGGCGGG
>CDTY01050596.1_pt1 | contig 13064 bp, 16 predicted proteins | sample 557731 | NCBI WGS metagenome assembly CDTY01 (sample SAMEA3182101, study PRJEB8094) | gut metagenome | biome: human; feature: gut; material: Stool; isolation source: human stool | place: Canada | collected 2013-02-12
GGCGACGACACCAACGAGCCCATTGCCGACACGGTCCGAGGTATTCTGGACGGACACATCGTCCTGTCCCGGCGGCTGGCCAACAGCAACCACTTCCCCGCCATCGACATCAGTGCCAGCATCTCCCGTCTGATGACAGATATCGTCTCCCCCGAGCACCGGCAGATGGCCGCCCGGATCCGGGACGTGATGGGCACTTATGAGAAAAACGCCGATCTGGTCTCCATCGGCGCCTACAAGGCGGGCACCAACCCCAAGCTGGACTACGCTCTGAGCAAGATCGACGGCATCAACGGCTTTCTGACCCAGGGCATTGACGAGGGCTTCTCCTACGAGGAGGACCTGGAGGCCATGCGAAAACTCCTGTAACACGAGGTGTGTATCCCATGAAAAAGTTCCGTTTCGGTCTGGACAATGTGCTGGACTACCGCCGGCAGGTGCTGGACGAGCGGCAGGGCGAATACGCCAAGGCCCTGGACCAGGTCCACCGCCAGGAGGCCCGCAAGGCCGACGCGGAGACCCGCTACCGGGACCTCAACCATCAGTTTCACGAGGAGGCGGCCAGGGGCATCACCGCTGCGGACGCCCTGACCTACGAGGGCGGATTGCGGCTTTTGGAACAGGAGATCGCCCGGGAGACCCGCATTCTGGAGGACCTGCGGAAGGCCGCGGAGGATAAGCGGCTTTTGATGATGCAGGCCCACATCGACACCACCGCCCTGGAGCGGCTGCGGGAGAAAAAGATGCAGGAGTACAAGAAGGACCTGCAAAAGAGTGAAGAGCGGTTCATCGACGATCTGGTCTCCGCCGCGCGATACGGCCGGACCGGCTGAGTCTGAACATAAACGCCACTGAAAGGAGGTGAAACGCAAGATGTACGCAACAGATCTTTTGATCCAGATGGCTGCCTGCGCCGTCCAGAGTACCGTGTCGGCACCGTCTGCCGGCAAGACAAGCTCCAACGCCAACACCGGCAGCGACGGGACTTCCTTCCAGGATCTGCTGGAAAAGCAGCAGGGACAGTCCTCCGGCACCTCTGACAAGGCCACCGGTACAACGGCTCCTGAAGAGGAGGCTGCACCCTCTCCCACGGAGGAGAAAAAGGACCCCTCCCAGGTTCCCTCTGCCGATCTGATGGCTCTGGAAGCCGCCCTGGCGGCAGAGCGGATGCCTCAGCTGCAGACCGCCCTTCCGGTGGAAAACACAGCTGCCCAGGCGCCTGCCCCGCTGACCGCCGTGGCGGAAGAGGCTCCCGTTTTGGCCCAGCAAACCATCCCCACCGCATCGGATGCCCAGTCCATGGATATCCAGCCCGCGTCCCCCCAGGGACAGCAGGAGGCCACGTCGCCCCAGGCGGTTTCCGCCCCGGTCTCTGAACCCATCCAGGCCCAGCAGTCCCAGACGCAGACTTCCACCGACACAAACAGCGGTTTTTCCGATGACCTGACAGATGCCAAGGCCTCTTCCGCGCCCCAGCAGGAGCACACGGATGAGCCTGTGGATGTCTCCGGGACCTGGGAATCCCCCCTGTTCCAGACGGTGGAGCACATGCCCGTCAAGGTGGGTGAGGCTGTGACGGTGGACACCACCGCTCCCTCTTCCGAAATGGAAGCCACTTTGAGCAAGGCCATGACGGATGCCCTGGGCGACGGCAGCCAACACCTGGAGATCCAGCTCAGCCCCTCCAATCTGGGGACTGTGACGGTGGAATTCAGCCGCAATCCTGAGGGCGCCCTCCATGTGGTGCTCCACACGGAAAATGAGCAGGCCGCCAAGCTCTTGAGCGACCACGCCAGCGCGCTGGGACTTCTCCTGCAGGACGGAACCCACAGCGAGGTGCGAGTAGAGGTCTCTCAGCCCCAGCAAAATCAGCAGCCCTGGCAGCAGCCCGATCAAAACGGCGGCCAGCGTCAGCAGCAACAGCAAAATCAGCAGCCTCAACAGCAGCAGCGGCAGGACGCAGAGTCCTTCCTGCACCAGTTGCGGCTGGGACTGGTGGAATTGGAAGCACAGGCCGTATAACCGGCCAGAACAGGAGGTGCAAGAACATATGGAAAGCAGCGATTTTATGCCTCTGGCTCTGGATACGCTCTATACCCAAGGCGCCTATGCGGCCAGTAAGAGCAGCAGTACCTCCACCGCAGAGGAACTGGAGTCCCTGGGCTATACCGTCAAGGATTCCAGCGAGGACCTGGGACTGGATTTCAACGACTTTCTCCAGTTGATGGTGGCTCAGCTGCAAAATCAGACCATTGACAACACCGCGGATACCTCCGACATGATCAATCAGCTGGTGCAGATGTCCGTGGTTCAGATGATGAGCAGTGTAAAGACCAGTCTGGATACCCTCTCCACGTCCAGCACCATGACCTATGCTGCCTCTTTGGTGGGCAAGACCGTCACAGTGGGGACTTACGATGAGGAAGGCAACATCCAGGAAGTGGTGGGCGAAGTCACCGGCACGGGCACCTATCAGGGCTCCATGGTGATCTTTGTCAACGGTGAGATGTATCCCCTCAACAGCATCATGGCCGTGGGCACCCTGCCCGAAGTTCCCGAGGGCGGTGACAGCGGCGAAAGCGGCAGTGGCACAGGCGGCGAAACCGCCGGTCAGGAGCAGACCCAGACCGTCTGATCCCTCTGCAAAAAACGCAAGGAGGTGTTCCCATGGTCGGACCCATCCATTCCCTGAACCAGACCCAGGCGGCGGGGCAGGCCAACACCTGTCCATCTCAGACCCAGTCCTCCCCGGAGGGCGGCTTCGGTGCCGTCTTACAACAGGAGCTGGAGCGCACCCAACCGAAGCAGGTGGCTTTTTCCAAGCACGCCCTGAATCGAGTGGAGCAGCGGGGCATTGAGGTGACACCCACTTTGCTGGAGCGTCTGTCCGACTCCGTAGAGCGGGCGGAGGCAAAAGGAGCCACCAACATTCTGGCTCTGGACCAAAGCCTGGCTTTTATCGTAAATGTCCCCAACGGCAGAGTGATCACCGCTTTGTCGGAAGAGGAAATGAAAGAAAGCATTTTTACCAACATTGATGGCGCCGTGTTCCTGTAACAACACAGAGAGCTGGACCGATAAGGAGGCTCTGGGGGACCGTCCGAATGACGGCCTCCCGGCGGCGCAGCGCGGACCAAGAAAGGAAGCAAGATACACATGGCTTTAACAGGTGCAATGAGCGCAGCCATCTCCGGCATGAAAACACAGATGCAGGCCCTGAACGTGGTGGGCAACAACATCGCCAACGTCAACACCAACGGCTACAAAGCCCAGCGCATCACCTTCAAGGAGAGCATCTACAACACCCTCAGCGCCGGCTCTGCCGGCACCACCACCACCGGTGGCACCAATCCCCAGCAGATCGGCTACGGCTGCAGCGTGGGCACCATCGACCTGGACATGACCACCGGCGATCTGGACCCCACTGGCCGGCCTATGGACTGTGCCATCAAGGGCGACGGATTCTTCCTGGTGGGCGACAAGACCACCACCATTGACAGCATGAACAGTGTCAAGGGCCTGTCCCTGACCCGGGTGGGCAACTTTGACTTCAAGGACGGCTACCTGGTGGACGGCCAGGGCAATGTGGTCTACGGCTTTTTGACCACCACCGAGGACCCCGCCAATGGCACTGGTACCCCCGGCACCTTGGCGGCCGACGGTGAGCTGAATGTCAGCACCGCTCTGGTGCCCATCCGTCTGCCCATGCGTTCCACCGGCAGCGGCAATCCCGGAGATGCTGACTATGTGGCCCCGGGCGATGCGGTGTATGTGGGCGTGAATGGAACCAATGGCCAGAACGTCAACCCCGACGCCACTGGAGCGGCCACCGCAGGTGCCGTGGACGGCTTTATCAAGTATGAGAACATGAGCATCGACGCCAACGGCAAGATCACCTGCACCAACAAGGAGACCGGCGATCCGGTGGTGGTGGGCTACATCGCCCTGGGCACTGTGGATAACCCCAGCGGCCTGCTCCACACCGACGGCCCCTATTACACCGCCGGCGACGCTGCCGGTGACATCACCCTCAGCACCCCCAACAGCACCGTCACCGGCAACCTCAACAACGGAAAGATCCAGAACGGCCAGGGCACCACTGACCCCTCCACCGCTCTGGCCGGCGGCAGCGGCACCGGCATCCTGACTTCGTTCCTGGAGAGCTCCGGCACCGACCTGGCCACGGAATTTTCCAATATGATTATCTATCAGCGCGGCTATCAGGCCAACACCCGCATCATCAGCGTCACCGACTCCATGCTGGAGGAACTGGTGAACATCAAGCGCTGATCATTATCCATCCTCTTTCCCCCGCCCGGGTCTCATCTCTCGGGCGGGGGATGGACAGTGAAAGGAGTCACCGTCATGATCGTGCTGCGAAAGATGAACAACGAAAAGTTTCTCATCAACCACAATCAGATCGAGTGTATTGAGTTAATTCCCGAATGCAAGGTGGTCATGATGAACCACGACTACTATCTGGTTCAGGACACGGCAGAGGAGATCATCCAAAAGATCGCCGAGTACAACGCCAAGGTGCAGGATATCCACAGAGAGATCTCTGTCATCGACCGGCGCTGATCGTGCCCACGCCTGCATGGGATGAAAGATAGAAGGGATCAACAGTATGAATGTATTGTATTTGCTGGGAATTGTTCTGGCCATTCTCTTTACCATATTCGGCATCATTGTCGGCATTACCATCAACCCCGGCCAAACGCCCCTGATTGACTTCAGCTTTGAACCGGGGAACCTGATCAATTTCTTTGACCTGTCCAGTATTTTGATCGTTATCGGCGGTACGCTGGCGGTGGTGATCGCCTGCTACCCCAAGCTGGCCAAGTCCTTCCCAAAGCACATCAAGATCATGCTGCGGGCCCAGGCCTTTGACCCCACCGCCTATGTGGAACAGCTGGTGGAGCTGGCTCAGATCGCCCGGAAAAATGGCCTGTTGGCCCTGGAGGAGAAGGCCAACGAGCAGAGCGATCCCTTCTTTAAGCAGGCCATCATGCTCATCGTGGACGCCAACGACCCGGACCGGGTGCGCAGCATTCTGGAAAACGATATTGAGCAGACCTCCGCTCGCCATCAGGACGTGGTGGCTATGTATGAGCGGGGGTCCAATGCCGCGCCTGCCTTCGGTATGATCGGCACCCTGATCGGTCTGATCAACATGCTCAAGGGCCTCAGCGACGCGGATATGAATTCTTTGGGTCCCAATATGTCGGTGGCTCTGGTCACCACCTTTTACGGCTCTTTCCTGGCACACGTGGTCTTCAACCCCATCGCCGCCAACCTGACGGCCCGGGATGAGGAGGAGGTCCTGTGCCGCCAGATCATTGTGGAGGGCATCATGGCCATTCAGTCCGGTGAAAACCCCAAGTTCTTGCGGGAGCGGCTTTTGACATTTATGAATCAGAAGTCCCGGGATGGTGCCGCCGGCGGCGAGCGGACCGAATCCGCTCAGGGAAAGGGCGGCCGGAAAAAGCGCGGAAAGTAATCTATCTGTCACTGGGAAGGAGGTGCGGAAATGCGGAAAAAAAGAGGCGGTGGCGGCGGCGCCAACTGGATGGATACCTACGGCGATATGGTAACGCTGCTGCTGTGCTTTTTTGTCATGTTGTACTCCATGTCCTCCATGGACAAATCCAAGTGGATCGCACTGGTGCAGGCGCTGAATCCCAGCGCGGATATTTCAGGCACTACCACGGAGGTCCCCCCGGAGGGCAGCGAAGTCACACAGGAGAAGGTGGACGCCGATATCGAAGCCCTTTACCAGGCCATGCAGCAGTATATTCAGGAGGAGAATCTCACCTCCCAGATCAGCATCACCAAGGGCAGCGGCTATGTGTTCGTCTCCTTTGATGACACCGTGTTTTTTGATGGCGACAGCTGGGAGCTGCTGGACGCTGGCAAGGCCATTTTGGATCAGGTCGCGTCCTCCATTTCCGAGGTCAGCGACTCCATCGACGAGATCCGGGTCCTGGGCCACACCGCCCAGGCCTCTGACCAGCCCAACCGGCCGGAGGTGGACCGCTTCCTGGCCAGCAACCGGGCATCCGTGGTGACGGTGTATCTTCAGGAGAAGAACATCGTGGACCCTTCCCGTCTGGTCAGCGTGGGCTATGGCCAGTGGCGTCCGGTGGCGGACAACTCCACCTCTGAGGGCCGGGCAAAGAACCGGCGAGTGGAGCTGCTGGTCACCGGGCTGGACCTGAGTTCCAGCGCTGGCGACGACGTCACGCAATATTACACCATGCGCTCCGGTGAGGCAGGCAGTCTGGAAGGCACCGCAGCGTGGACCTCCGGTCAGGAGGACCAGGAGAGTACCCAGACACAAACCAGCCCCGGCCAGGAGGGATAAGCCATGGCGGAAGTATTGTCCCAAAGTCAAATTGATGCGCTGCTCAATGCAGCCCGCAGCGGTGAGATGGAGCTGACACCCAAAGAGCAGGATGCCTCCAAGAAGTACCGCAAATACGACTTTTACAGCCCCAGAAAATTCACCAAGGACCGGCTGAAGATGATCAGCGGTGTCTTTGAAAACTACACCCGCATCATCAACTCCCGCATCAACGGTCTTTTGCATACCACCTGTGAAATTGCGGTGGAGTCCGTGGAGGAGCAGCGCTACTATGAGTTTTCCAACGCCCTGTCCGACGGCGATGTGCTGACTCTGGCGGATGTGGAGGTGGAGGGTCAGGCGCAAAGCGAGGAGTCCCCGGTGCTGATCCATTTCAGCACGTCCCTGATGCTGAACATGATGGACCGACTCATGGGCGGCGAAGGCGACTCCAGCGACTCCATCCCCTCCGGCTATACCTTCACCACCGTGGAGCTCAAGCTCTATGAGAGCATCGTCAAGGACCTCATTGGGGTCCTGGGCGGAAGCTGGGAGAACTACATCGACTTGAATTTCACATTCCGCCGTGTGGAGTCCAACCCCACCCTGGTCCAGCTCATCGGTCTGGACGAAACGGTGGTCATCATCGGCATCAGTATCAAGTTCCCCAACGCCTCCGGACGCATGAGCATCTGTCTGCCCGGTATGATGCTGACCAACATCTTCACCCGGATCGCCGCCATGAATCAGGTGGGCCGCGGCTCCGGAGAGAACAACTCCCAGGAGATCCTGGACATCCTCCGGGAATCCGACCTGGAAATCACCGCGGAACTGGGCCGCACGGAGCTGACCTTGCAGGATATCTACTACCTGAATGTGGGCGACGTGATCGACCTGGGGCACCCCACCGACAAGCCCATTCATCTGTATATCGGCGGGCAGCCCTGGTTCAGCGGCAAACTTGGAACGCAAAACGGCAATATGGCCGTTAAAATCGGGGAGACCCTTCATGTCCAGAGAAGAGAGGAGAAGTAAGGAACATGAGTCAAGACGTCTTTAATTCGATGGAGTTGGATGCCATCGGCGAACTCATGAACATCAGCCTGGGTTCCTCGGCCACCGCCGTCTCCAATATGCTCGACCACCGGGTGGACATCACCACCCCCAAGGTCCAGGTGGTCTCGGTGGACGACTTCAGCCTGGGGGATCTGGAGCCCGCCATTGGCATCGAGATCAAATATGTCTCCGGCCTGGAGGGCAGCAACATCATGCTGCTCAAGCGCAACGATGTGAAGGTGATCGTGGACATCCTCATGGGCAGCGAGACCCCGGACGAGGAGTTCGAGCTCAATGAGCTGACCATCAGCGCGGTGTGCGAGGTTATGAACCAGATGATGGGTGCGGCTTCCACCGCCCTGTCGGACTTCCTGGGGTACCCGGTGAATATCTCCACCCCCCAGTCCTTCGCCCTGGATGACCTGGACACCTTCAAGAAGGAGCATTTCCCCGCCTCCGCCACCGGCGACCTGGTGGTGGTCCGGTTCATGCTGAGCATTGAAAACGTCCTCAAGAGTGAATTTGTCAATGTCATGTCCGTGGATCTGGCCAGAGAGCTGCTCAACGGCTTTGAGATGAGCTTCGGCTCTCCCTCCGACCAGCCTGCTGCCGCTCCCGCAGCGCAGGAGAATCCTCTTCCCGCTGCTTCCAGCCAGCCGGCTTCGGCAGAACCGGCCGCGGCCTCCGGCGCTTCTCTGAGCCAGGAGGAGATCGAGCGGCTCATGGGCGGCGGTGCAGGCGCTCAGTCCGCACCGACTGCGCCCGCTCCGGCCCCCCAGCCTCAGGCGGCCTCCGGTCCGTCCCTGAGTCAGGAGGAGATCGAGCGGCTCATGAGCGGCGGCGCCAGCGCCCAGTCCGCACCGGCTGCCAGTGCCCCGGCAGGCGCCCCTCCGGTTCAGACTGTACCGGTTCAGCAGCCGGTTCAGGCCCAACCGGTGCAGCAGGCAGCGCCGGTCCAGCAGGTCCAGCCGATCTACCAGCCCGTCTATCAGCCGGAGCCCAAGGTCATCAACACCCGGCCGGTCCAGCTGCCCACTCTGGATGCAGAGGAGCGTCTGGGCAAGGAACAGGCGGACAACCTGGACCTCATCATGTCCGTTCCCCTGGAGATCTCCGTGGAGATCGGACGCACCCGCCGGAAGGTAGAGGACATCCTGTCCTTCTCCAAGGGCTCGCTGGTGGTGCTGGACAAGCTGGCCGGCGATCAGGTGGATCTGTTTGTCAACGGACTTTGCGTGGCAAAAGGCGACGTGGTGGTCATCGACGACAATTTCGGCGTTCGGATCACCGAGGTGCTCAAGCCTAAGGAGCTTTTGAATTTGACCTGACCGGGCAGTAGCCTCGGGTTCAAAATAATAACAAAGTAAAGGATGGAAAAGCATGGCTAAGATTTTGATTGTGGACGATGCAGCGTTCATGAGAAAGGTCATCCGGGACACCCTGACCAAGAGCGGCTACACGGACCTCTATGAAGCGGTGGATGGCAAGGATGCAGTGGAGAAGTATTTTGAGATCAAGCCCGATCTGGTTCTGATGGACATCACGATGCCCAACATGGACGGTCTGGAAGCTCTGAAGGCCATCCGGGCCAAGGACAGCAACGCCAACGTGGTGATGTGCTCCGCCATGGGCCAGGAGGCCATGGTGGTGGAGGCCGTGCAGGCCGGCATCAAGGACTTCATCGTCAAGCCCTTTAAGAGCGACCGTCTGCTCAAGGCAGTGACCTCCATTGTGGGCAACCCCTGATTGAGCGATGGGCAGCGAGATCAAAGCTCTGCTCTGGGCGTTGGCAGTCACCTGTGTGGTGCTGGTTCTGGCCTATTGGTTCACCCGGCATGTGGTGGGCCGGCTGATGGTGGGACGTTCCCTGCGCAGCCGTCTGACCGTGCTGGATCAGGTATCCCTGGGCCGGGACCAGCGGCTGGTGCTGGCCCGGGTGGGCGAGACCGTCTATCTTCTGGGGGTCACCCCCGGGGGAATCTCCTGTTTACAGGTTTTATCCAAGGAAGAAGCCGCTCCCTGGCTGGAACAGACGCAGACACCGGACCTCTCCAAGGACCGGCCCAACTTTTGGGAGGCTATGCGCAAGGTCATGGAGCAGAAAAAGCGGTAAGGAGGCACAGTCTTGGACTCATGGATCAACGTAAATGGAGAGAATGTGCAGACATTGCAGATCCTCTTCATGACCACCCTGTTGGTGCTGCTGCCCTCCATGGTGGTGATGATGACCTCCTTTACCCGGTACATCATCTCCTTTTCCTTTTTGCGCTCGGCCATGGGCTTGCAGCAAAATCCCCCCAATATGGTCCTGGTGGGCATGGCGCTCTTTTTGACTCTGTTCACCATGTCCCCTGTGATCAGTGAGATCCAGACCACGGCCTATGAGCCCTATGTGGCCCAGGAGATCACCCAGGAGGAATTCATAGACCGGGCCAAGGTACCGCTCAAGGAATTTATGCTGCGCAACACGGAGCAAAGCTCCCTGGACCTCTTCTGCGACCTGGCCGGGCGTGACACCCCCGCGGATCAGCAGGGCGCCCTGGACTTGCCCCTTCGAATCGTGGTCCCCTCCTTCGTGACCACAGAGCTCAAGCGGGCCTTTGAGATTGGCTTTTACCTCTACATCCCCTTCTTGCTGATCGATATTGTGGTGGCTTCGGCACTGATGTCCATGGGCATGATCATGCTGCCGCCATCCATGATCTCCATGCCCTTCAAGCTGCTGCTGTTTATCACACTGGATGGCTGGCACCTGCTGTTTTCCACACTGGTGCAAGGATTTCAATAACACCGGGAGGATTTCCCCATGGAAACCGTGGATATTTTGCGCGAAAGCGTAGGCGTCGCGCTGAAACTGGGTGCGCCGCTGCTGCTTTTGAGTATGCTGGTGGGTATTTTTGTGGCCATCTTTCAGGCGGTCACCCAGATCCACGAGCAGTCTTTATCCTTCATCCTCAAGCTGATCGTGGTGGTTTTGGTCCTGCTGGTAGGCGGCGGATGGATGCTGGAGACACTTCAGGATTTCACCAGATACCTCTTTAGTCTGATGTGAGGAGGCTGGACGCATGGACTGGTCTTCCCTCTATCTCTTTGAATTGATTCTCATGCGGGTGAGCGGATTCATCTTTCCCAACCCCCTCTTTGGCCGGACTACCATTCCCGGTATCGTGAAGGCGGGCTTCGTTCTGGGCCTGTCGGTCTTTGTGTGGGGCGTGGAGGAGACCGCCGTGTCCCCGCCAAACTCCGTGCTGGAGCTGGGATTGCAGCTGCTGCTGGAATTCGGGGTGGGCTTTGTCCTGTCCTTCGTAATGCAGCTCTTTTTCTCTGTGGTACAGCTGGGCGGTGAGATCATCGATGCCCAGATGGGCATGAATATGGCCCAGGTCTACGATGCCGGCAGCCAGGTCAACATGACAGTCACCGCCTCGTTGCTCAACGTGCTGCTGGTGCTGACCTTTTTCGCGGAGAACGGCCACTACACCCTTCTGCGCATCCTCCTGTCCTCGGGGCAGGTGGTTCCCTACGGCACGGCCACCCTGGGAAAGGCGGTGGCCTCCGGGGTAGCTGAGGTGTTCTTCTCCTGCATGGTGCTGAGCATCAAGCTGGCCTTCCCCATCCTGGCGGCGGAGCTGCTGGGTGAGTTGGGCATGGGCATTTTGATGAAGGCCATTCCCCAGATCAACGCCTTTGTCATCAATATCGAGCTCAAGGTCATCATCGGCCTGCTGCTCCTGTTCCTATTTTTGACCCCCATCAACGAGTTCTTGCTGGATATGGAAAGCGGGATGCTCACCACATTGAGCGACCTGCTGAAAATTCTCGCCGGCTGAGGACAATCGCACGACCGCGGGAGGTGAGGCGCCGTGGCGGACAGCCAGAAAACTGAAAAAGCCACACCAAAACGGCGCCGAGACGAGCGAAAAAAGGGCAACATCTTTTTCAGCAACGACGCGGTTTCCGTTGCCGTTCTGGTGGCCAGTCTGGCCGTCTTTGCCCTGACCGCCCCCAGCGCCGCAGACCATATCCAACAGTTTTTCCGCCTGTGCATCACCATGGCCGGCCCCCAGGAGAGCCAGGAGTTCTCCAGCGGCGGCGGACAGCTGATCCTGGAGTTCCTCAAGACGCTGGCCTGGTCCGCCGGACCGCTGGTAGGCGCCTCGGTGGCCACGGGCATTGCCGCAACGCTTTTGCAGACCAAGATGCTGGTGGCAGGCGAAGCCCTGCGGCCCAAGTTCAGCCGCATCAATCCCCTTCAGGGTATGAAGCGGCTTTTTTCCCTGCGCAGCGTCATTGAGGCGCTGAAGGGATTTTTGAAGATTCTGGTGCTACTCTATCTCATCTACCGCTTTTTGAAAGGTGTGGTGGACACCTTCCCCAACCTGCTCTTTACAGACCTGGCTGACGCAGGCAGTTATCTGCTGAGCTTAGGGCTCAAGATGTCCATGGAGATTGCAGTGGCCTTTGCCGTACTGGCAGCGGCGGATTTCTTCTATCAGTGGTGGGACTATGAGCGGCAGATCCGCATGTCCAAGCAGGAACTGAAAGAAGAGTACAAGCAAACCGAGGGCGATCCCCAGGTCAAGGGCAAGATCAAAGAGGCCCAGCGCCGGATGGCCCAGTCCCGCATGATGCAGAAGGTGCCGGAGGCGGATGTGGTCATCCGAAACCCCACCCACTTTGCCGTGGCCCTGCGCTACAAGCCCGACAAGGATTCCGCCCCGGTGGTGCTGGCCAAGGGCCAGGACTACATGGCCCTGCGCATCGTGAAGATCGCCGAGGAGGCCAAGGTCTCCGTGGTGGAAAATGTACCTCTGGCCCGGGCCCTCTATGCCTCCACCGAGGTGGGCAGGGAGATCCCGCCGGAGCTCTACAACGCCGTGGCGGAGGTACTGGTGTACCTCTACCGGCTCAACAACAAGTAAACCCAAATCAAATCGTACAGCTGAGGGATTATGAAAAGAATCTTGAACAACGCGATATCGCTGATGGTGGTGGTCATCGTTCTCTTTCTGGTGATCCCCCTGCCGGCGCCGGTCTTGGACGTCCTGATCGTAATAAACATCTCTTTGTCTATTATGATCCTGATGATTACCATGAGCATCTCGGAACCACTGGAGTTCTCCATCTTTCCCTCGCTGCTGCTGGTGACCACCCTGTTCCGATTGGGACTGAATGTCTCCTCCACCCGGCTGATTCTCCGGGACGGCGGTGAGGCCGGCGTGGTCATCAAGGCCTTTGGTCAGCTGATCACCCAGGGCAACATCGTCATCGGCGTACTGATTTTCCTCATTATCGTGCTGGTGCAGTTCATTGTCATCACCAAGGGCGCCGAGCGCGTGTCCGAGGTGGCCGCCCGGTTCACCCTTGACGCCATGCCCGGCAAACAGATGGCCATTGACGCCGACCTGAGCTCCGGCCTCATCGATGAGAAGGAAGCCCGGATGCGCCGCTACAAGATCCAGAAGGAAGCGGACTTCTACGGCGCCATGGACGGCGCCACCAAGATCGTCAAGGGCGATGCCATTATGTCCTTGATCATCACCCTCATCAACTTCGTGGCCGGTCTCATCATCGGCATTGTCCAGGGCGGCAATGATCTGGCCACCGTGCTCAATGTCTACTCCATTGCCACCATCGGTGACGGCCTGGTCTCCCAGCTGCCGGC
>CDTY01021584.1_pt1 | contig 13027 bp, 10 predicted proteins | sample 557731 | NCBI WGS metagenome assembly CDTY01 (sample SAMEA3182101, study PRJEB8094) | gut metagenome | biome: human; feature: gut; material: Stool; isolation source: human stool | place: Canada | collected 2013-02-12
ACCTCTGGACTCCACCCACCCCGCAACGGGCCAAGGGCTGCTCGCCCTTGACAATCCTAAAGAAGAAGTCGAAGCACAAAAAAGCTAGCGCTGCGCCAGTCGGCGCTATCGCTTTAACGCTTTTTTCGCTTCTCCATCCATAGCCCCTCAGTCGCTGCGCGACAGATTCCCCTTTTTGTCACCTGCGGTGACATCTTCCCCCGACCGGGGGAAGTCGGCCCTCTCGGGGGAGCAAGCGCCCGCCCGCAGCGCCGCGCTTTCGTAGAAAGCGGCGCTGCAAATGCTGTTTCCCTCCACGACCCCTCCTGTGAAAATGCAATGCCGGAGCGTCCGCAGACGCTCCGGCATTGCTCTATTTAAAATAATTTTTCCGCTGAATATGCGCAAAGCAGAACGCGACGCGCATTCCAAATCATCACGCCCCGTCAAAGCTGTCTCCATCGGCGGGCAGGGCAGCGGCTTGCGCGTCTGCGCTGCCGGTGTCCGTTGCCCGGGGGACGCCTTTGTACACCAGCGTCTGCTCCAGCACCTCGGCACAGACCGGTGCCGAAAGACTGCCGCCGGCGGTGGTCCAGCTGTGGGGCTCATCCAGACAGACCAGACACAAAAACTGCGGGTCATCGATGGGCGCTACCGCCACAAAGCTGGCAATGCGCGCCTTCTCGTCGGCACTGTCCAGCTTTTGGCTGGTGCCGCTTTTGCCGCCCACCCGGTAGCCCGCAATCTGCGCGTTGCGCCCGCCGCCGTACAGTACTACCGCCTCCATCATCTCCCGCATGGTGGCAGAGGTGGCGGGCTGGATCACCTGCCGCTTGCACACCGGGGCATTGTGCTGCAAAACGCTGCCGTCCGGCGCAAGGATGTCCGAGACCAGATACGGCTGCATCAGCTTGCCACCGTTCACCACCGCGCAGACGGCGGCAGCCATTTCCAGATAGGAAATCTTACTGCTCTGCCCGAAGGCGCAGGAGGCCAGCTCTACCGGCCCCATGCGGTCGGCGGTGTAGTACAGGCTCTTTTTCGGCTCGGCGGGCAGGTCGATGCCGGTGGGTTCCCGCAGGCCGAAGGCGGCAAAATAATCGCAGAAAGCCTGCTTGCCCAGCCGCGCCCCGATCTGGATAAAGCTCTGGTTGCAGGAGTTTTCCAGTGCCTGTGCCACGGTCTGGCTGCCGTGGCGCTTGTGGTTGGCGCAGTGGAACCGCGTGCCCGCCACCGAGATAGAGTCTCCGCAGTAAAAGGTGGAGTGCCGGGTGATGGCTCCGGCATCCAGCGCCGCCGCGCAGGTGATGAGCTTGAACACGCTGCCCGGCTCGTACAGGTCGCTTACCGCCTTGTTGCGCCACTGGGTCTGCTGCGCCAGCTGCAAGGCAGCGGCGCGCTCTTTACCGGAAAGGGCGTCCACGGCGGCGCGCGCGGCCTTGTCGGCGATGACTCTGGGCTGGTTGGGGTCGTAGGCCGGGGTGGTAGCCATGGCCAGCACTGCCCCGGTATTCACCTCCAGCACGATGCCCACGCTGCGGGCAGCTACATGGTGCTCCTGCACCGCATAATTCAACGCATTTTCAAGATAATGTTGAATATTTGCATCGATGGTCAGCCGCAGCCCGCAGCCCTCCACGGGGACAAGCTCGGTCTCGTAGCTCTGCGCCAACGTGTAGCCCCAGGCGTTCACGGCGGTCAGCACCACTCCATTCTGCCCGGTAAGGGTGTCGTTGTATTCGAGCTCCAGCCCGCTGACCCCGGCGTTGTCTACGTTGGTGAACCCCAGCACCGAGGCCAAAAACTCCCCCTGTGGGTACCAGCGCTTGGAGTCCTGATTGATGCGCACGCCGGTAATGCCGTTCTCTGCGCAGAAATCCCGCACGGCATCGGCAGTTTCCCGCTCCACCCGGTAGCGCAAAAGGCAGTCGTTGGAGCGCCGGTCGTTGAACTTTTCCAGCAGCTTGGCCTCGTCCAGCTCCAGAATCTCCGCAAGCCCCTTGGCGGCAAGGGCAAGCTTTTCCTCCGGCATCTCCCGGGGGCTGGCGCGCAGGGTCCAGCAGCTGCTGTTGGCGGCAAGCAGCGCACCGTCGGCGCTGTATATTTTGCCCCGGTCAGCGGGCACAACGGTGTCCCGCAGCTGCTGCCCCAGCGCTCGCTGGGTGTACCAGCCGCCGGTGCATAATTGCAGCCAGAACAGCCGCCCGATGAGCCCTGCAAAGCAGACGGCGCACAGGCCCACTGCAATGAGCCGTGCCCGTAGACGGAACGCCCGCTCCGGCAGGGTGCGCAGGGCGTCCATGGGTTTTGAGCCGCGCATGGCAGCACCCCCTTTGCGGGCAGTTTATGCGCCCGGGGGCGGTGCGTATGACTAACCGCCCCCGCATCCGCGTACAATAACAGAAACGGAGGTGACCGGGATTGCACAGAACTGCTGCCCGCAAAGGGCTGCTGCGGCCGCTGCCGCCCATGGACCTGCCCTTTCTGGTGCTGGTGCTCACACTGGTAGCCTTTGGGCTGGTGATGCTGTGCAGCGCCAGCAGCGCGGTGGCACTGTACCGGCGGCAGGACGCCTTTGCCTATGTGCGGCCGCAGCTGCTGTACGCCGCCATGGGACTGGTGGCCATGTGGACGGCCAGCCGGGTGGACTACCACATCTATCATAAGCTTGCGTGGCCGCTGTTGGCGCTCTCGCTGGTGCTGCTGACGGCGGTGCTGTTCATGCCGGAATATAACGGCTGCAAGCGTTGGCTGGTGCTGCCGGGGCTTGGCACATTACAGCCCAGCGAGATCGCCAAGTTCGCGGTGGTGCTGGTGTTTGCCCACATCATCGCTTTGAACCACGACCGTATGGGCAGCTTTGCGGTGGGGGTAGTGCCCTTTGCGCTGGTGCTGGGGGTGGTGGCGGTGCTCATGCTGCTGGAACCCCACCTTTCCGGCACGGTGCTGATTTTGAGCATCGGCGCGGTGCTCATGTTCGTGGGCGGTACCGGGCTGCGGTGGTTCATGCTGGCAGGAGCGGGCGGCGCTGCCGCCATCGGCATGGCCATCGTGCTGATGCCGGAACTGGTGCCCTACGCCGCCGACCGTCTCAACTCGTGGCTCGACCCCTTTGCCGACCCGCTGGGCGACGGCCACCAGACCATCCAGAGCCTGTATGCCATCGGTTCCGGCGGGGCGGCGGGGTTGGGGCTGGGCAACAGCCGCCAGAAGCATCTGTTCGTGCCTGAGCCGCAGAACGACTTCATCTTTTCCATCCTCTGCGAGGAACTGGGCTTTCTGGGCGCGTGTGCGGTCATTCTGCTGTTCAGCGCGCTGCTGTGGCGGGGCATCACACTGGCGGCCTATGCACCGGACCGTTTCGGGGCACTGCTGGTGGTGGGCTTTGTGGTGCAGGTTGCATTGCAGGCGGTGCTGAACATCGCGGTGGTCACCAACACCATTCCTAACACCGGCATCAGCTTGCCCTTTTTCTCCTCCGGCGGCACTAGCCTGATGATGCTTTTGGGCGAGATGGGCATCGTGCTTTCGGTGTCCCGGGGCGAAAGCTGATGAAAGGCGATATTTCCTGCCGCAGCGGGACAAAACCGGCGCGGAAATGCGGAAAAAAGCGGACAAATGACCGGACAAATCCCACAGACGGCGGGAAAGCCGTTTCCGGCGCATTTTGTTGACCAAAGACCCTCGTTTTGCATACCATGGGGTATCTTTTGCAGAACGGGGGTCTTGGCATGGCTGGGGATTGGATCATTACGGGCGGGCGGCCTTTGCAGGGCAGGGTGGAAGTGCCTGCGGCCAAAAACAGTGTGCTGCCGCTGCTGGCAGCTTCGCTGCTGTGCAGCGGGCCGGTGCGGCTGCAAAATGTGCCGCGCCTGACGGACGTAGAGGACTGTCTTGCCCTGCTGCGGGGCGTGGGCTGCACGGCAGGCTGGCAGGGCGCAGAACTGGTGGTGCAGGGACAGCCTATGCGCACCGACCTTGCACCGGAGGCCGCAGGCCGGATGCGGGCGTCCATCCTGTTCTGTGCGCCGCTGCTGGCGCGGCTGGGGCGGGTAAGCACCGTGCTGCCCGGGGGGTGCCGCATCGGGGCAAGACCCATCGACCTGCATTTGCAGGGGCTGGCGCAGATGGGCGTGCGGCAGCTGCCCGCAGCGCCCGGACGGCTTACACTGTACGCCCCGGCGGGGCTGCGGGGCGCAGAAATTTGTCTTAGTTTCCCCAGCGTGGGCGCTACCGAGACGCTGCTGCTGGCCGCCGCCACGGCGCAGGGACAGACCGTGCTGCATGGCGCTGCAAAAGAGCCGGAGATCACGGATCTTGCCGCCTTTCTCAACGCCTGCGGCGGCTGCGTGGAGGGGGCGGGCACCGACACCATCCGGGTGCAGGGAAGGCGCTGCCTTGCGGGCTGCACCTTCATGCCGGTGGCAGACCGCATCATCGCCTCTACGCTGGCTTGCGCGGCAGCAGCGGCGGGCGGCAGGGTAGAACTGGCGGGCTGCGCACCCGGGCTGTATGCCCCGCTGCTGGAAATTCTGGAACAAATGGGCTGCACCGTAGAGCGGGCACACGATGCTGCCGCCATTTCACGGTTCGGGGCACTGCGCGGCGCGGGAAACGTGCATACAGCGCCCTACCCGGGCCTTGCCACGGACGCCGCCCCGCTGCTGGCGGCGGTGATGCTCTACGCACAGGGGGAAAGCCGCCTGCAGGACAGGGTGTTTGAAAATCGTTTTGCCTGTGCCGAGGGCTTTGCGGCGCTGGGTGCGAACGTCCGGGTGGCAGAGCGCACGTTGTATGTGCAGCCGGGCGGGACGCTGCGCGGGGCAAAGCTGACTGCACCGGACCTGCGGGGCGGGGCGGCGCTGGCGCTTGCGGCACTGGCTGCCCGGGGCAGCAGCCGCCTTGGCGGGGTGGAGTTTGTCCGGCGCGGATATGCAGACCTTGACCGGCTTTTGGCGGGGCTGGGCGCACAGATTTGGCAGGAAATACCCGCCCGGAGTGGGGTTGTGAAAAAAACACCCACGAAAAAGCAATTTTGTCTTGCAATCGGAGCAAAAAAATGATACGATACAGTTATATAAATATCGTATGATAATTTCTGTGCGGCATTTGCGCAGTTCCACATAAAAATCCGATGGAGGACAAAGTTATGGCATTGATGCTCGATGAAGAACTGGACGAAAACGTTACGACGATCAAGGTGATCGGTGTGGGCGGCGGCGGCGGCAACGCTGTGAACCGCATGGTGAGCGATGGCCTGCAGGGCGTGGAGTTCATCGCAATGAATACTGACCAGCAGGCACTGGCTAAGAACCATGCCTCGGTCAAGGTGCAGCTGGGTTCCAAGCTGACCAAGGGTCGCGGTGCGGGTGCAGACCCGGAGATCGGCCAGCGTGCCGCTGAAGAAAGCAAGGACGAGATCGCCAACGCCCTCAAGGGCTCCCAGATGGTCTTTATCACCGCCGGTATGGGCGGCGGCACCGGCACCGGTGCGGCACCCGTTGTGGCCGAGGTGGCACACGATCTGGGCATCCTGACCGTCGGCATCGTTACCAAGCCCTTCTCCTTTGAGGGCAAGCGCAAGATGGGTCTGGCCGAGCAGGGCATTGCCAACCTGCTGATGCACGTTGACAGCCTGATCGTCATCCCCAACGAGCGCCTGAAGATGATCAGTCAGGAAAAGATCACCCTGATGAATGCCTTCCAGGCTGCCGACAACGTGCTGCGTCAGGGCGTTGAGTCCATCTCTGCCTTGATCAACGTGCCCGCCTTCATCAACCTGGACTTCGCCGATGTGCGCTCCATCATGAAGGATGCCGGCTACGCCCACATGGGCGTGGGCAGCGCCAAGGGTGCAGGCAAGGCCGAGAACGCCGCCAAGGCTGCTATCTCCAGCCCGCTGCTGGAGACCAGCATCGCCGGTGCACACGGCGTTATCATCAACATCACTTCCAGCCCGGACATCGGTCTGGAGGACGTGGAGACCGCCGCAGGCCTCATTACCCAGAGCGCACATCCCGATGCAAACATCATCTGGGGTACTGCCTTTGATGAGAACCTGTCCGATGAGATGCGCGTGACCGTTGTGGCCACCGGCTTCGACAACAAGAGCGCCAGCGATCTGCGCAACAGCATTAACAACGCCATGGGCGGTGCACAGTCTGTGCCCACTGCGGTGTTCAGCAGCGACACCGGCGCAAGCGCAGCCCCGGCATCCAATGCCGCCCCGGCTGCTGCTCCGGCTGAAAAGAAGACCGTGGAAGAGGAAAGCAGCGACAACCGTTACTACGACGAGCTGCTGGCTATTCTGAACAAGCGGAAGTAATTACAGGCTACAATGGGGCTGGCAGCTGCGCCCATGCGGTCAGCAAAAGCCCCGTGCAAGGTGTGCATGGGAGGGCATCATGGTGCAGACAGAGCGGGAGACCGGTGCCCTGCGCGGACAATTTGCCCGGCAGGCCGCTGTACAGGCATCTGCCGCAGCACAGGCGGAAAGCGCCCGGGCACAGGCAGAGCAGCTGAGCCGCAAGCTGGCTGCGGCACGCGCCGAGGTGCGCCGGTATCAGACCCGGATGTTCGCCTTTGAGCGCACCCTGCTTGCCCTCAAGCACGATAATGCAGAGCTGGAAGCCGCCTGTGAGCAGGCGTGGGAGCAGCTGGAACAGGCCAATGCCCGGGCAGAAAAGGCCGAAGCCGCCTGCCGCAGAGCCGAGGCTGCTCTTGCCGCCATGCAGCAGACCGCCCCGGAAACACCTGCGCAGCCGGACACCGCCCCCGAGGCTGTGCCGCAGTGCGAGGCTGCACCGGAACAGCCTGCACCGGAAACGGAAGAAATCCTCTGCGCCCCGGAACAGGCACTGCCCCCGGAGCCTGTACAGCCTGCATGGCAGCCGGAGACCCGGCTGGAACAGATGGCTGCGGAGCTGATGGGATGGTTCGATGCCATGATGCCCCAAGAATGAATCTTAAAAGGACTGCTGCGTTTTTTGCGCAGCAGTCCTTTTTCTTTCAGAGTGGAACGATTTAAAATGCGCTCCGCTTTGCTCTGCGCATCATCAGCGGAAATAAGGTTTATATTTCGCGGTTGCCGCGCTCTGCGGAGCGCGGCAACCGCATTTTCACAGGAAGGGCTGTAACGACAAACGGCTTGCTTTCGAACAACGTTTGCAAAGGGTACTGTAAAAATTGGATTGCATTTATACAACCGGGAATGAAAACGTTTGCAGAAAATACCGGAAAATGGCAGAAAATGCTGCGCTCAGTCTTGCATTTTGCTGTAAAATCCAGTAAAGTATAAATGAATGCAATAAAGCGGATGCTATGGAAAACCTATTACATCCAGTCAGTGCGGACGGTGTGCCCGGAACAAAGCCGGGGCAGAAGGATGCACCGCAAAAGGAGAAACATGGCCATGAACGAGAAACCGAAGATCCTGATCGCGGATGATTCCGAGATCAACCGTGCCCTGCTCAAGGAGATACTGGGCGATGGCTATGACTATCTGGAGGCGGAGGATGGCGCAGCGGCAGTGGAACTGATGCGGCAGCGCACGGATATCTCCCTGTTGCTGCTGGACCTGATGATGCCGGGCATGGATGGCTTTGACGTGCTGCGGGTGATGAAGTATCACGCATGGCTGGACGAGATCCCGGTCATCGTCATTTCGGCGGCAGAGGATACCGCCAACATTGAGCGTGCCTATGATCTGGGTGTGGCAGACTATATCCGCCGCCCCTTCGAGCGGATTATGATCCTGCGCCGGGTGAAGAATATCCTCATGCTGTACGCCAAGCAAAAGCGGCTCACCCGCCTTGTTACCGATCAGGTGTACGAAAAAGAGCACAACAGCGTGCTGATGATCAGCATCCTGAGCCATGTGGTGGAGTTCCGCAACAGTGAAAGCGGGCTGCATGTCCTGCACATCCGCACCCTGACCGACCTGCTTTTGCATCAGCTGGTGCAAAAGACCGACCGTTATCAGCTGGACGAAAGCGATATCGCCCTCATCAGCACCGCTTCGGCGCTGCATGATATCGGCAAGATCGTCATCCCGGAGGAGATCCTGAACAAGCCCGGCCGCCTGACCGCCGAAGAGTTTGCCGTTATCAAGAACCATACCGTGGCGGGTGCGCAGATGCTGCAGGATCTGGGACAGGCGATTGCGCGGGATGAGCCGCTTTTGCAGGTGGCGCACGCCATCTGTCGCTGGCACCACGAGCGCTGGGACGGCAATGGCTACCCCGACCGGCTGAAAGGGGATGAGATTCCCATTGCGGCGCAGGTGGTGGCACTGGCAGACGTATACGACGCTTTGACCAGCGAGCGCTGCTATAAGCACGCCTACGACCACGACACCGCGCTGCGCATGATCCTGAACGGCGAGTGCGGCGCGTTCAACCCGCTGCTGCTGGGCTGCCTGCGAGAGTCCTCGGAACAGCTGCGCACCGAGCTGACCCGCTCGGAGTGGGACCGGGGCTTCCGGCAGGAGACCCACCGCCTTTCCGAGGAGATTTTGCACCGGGAGGCGCTGCCCCGGGAGAACCGCTCCCAGCTGCTGCTGGAACAGGAAAAGGAACGCACGGATTTCTACGCCACTCAGTGCGGCGGCATTCGGTTCGACTACGACCTGCTGGCTGGCAGCGTGACCGTGTATGACTACCATGCCGAGCCTTTGCAGCAAAAAACGGTGACCGATTTTGCGCAGGGCAAGGGGCTCAGCTTTTTGAACGAACAGGATCGGCGCAAGCTTTCCAAGGCCATCAGCCGCGCCACGCCGGAAGCGCCGGACGTGGTGCTGCCGGTCATGGTGCAGCGAGATGGGAAGCCGCACCTGCACCGGATGGCGCTGCATACCATCTGGAGCGGTGCCGGGGTGCGCCGCTGCGTGAACGTGCTGGGGCACCTCACCGATGAACAGCACCGCGTGGAGCATCAGGCAGAGCTGCTGACCGCCATCGACCCGGAGGAAGATCCCGCCCGGTTCCTACGGCGGCTGCAGGGCATCTTTGATGTGGTGCGTCTGGTAGACCCGGAGCACCGCAAGGTGCTTGCGCTGGACAGTGACGGCATCCTGACCGAAAAGCCCGGCAACTGCCACATGGTATGGAACAAGGATACCCGGTGCGAAAACTGCATCTCCGCCAAGGCCTATGCCCGCAAGACCATCCTGAATAAGATCGAGTTCAAGGACGAGAAAGCCTATTTTGTCATTTCCAAGTATATCGAGGTAGGCGGCAGGGGCTGTATGCTGGAACTGGTCACCCGGCTGACGGATGGCCGCTGGCTGGATATGGGCGGCCACCGGCTGCTGCTGGACCGCTGCAACGGCATGGAGCGCAGCGCCTTCGTAGACCCCCTGACCGGGGCCTACACCCGCCGCTATTTTGATAAGTTCCTTGCCGGGGGCGAGATGCACGGCGGTGTGGCGATGATCGATGTGAACCAGTTCAAGTCGGTTAACGACAGCTTTGGACATCTGGTGGGAGACGAAGCATTGCAGACCGTGGCCGCAGCCATGCAGAGCTGCCTGCGCCAGACTGATATCCTGATCCGCTATGGCGGCGATGAGTTTTTGCTGCTGATGCCCCAGAACTGCCCTGACGGCGTAGAAAGCGTCATCCGACGAGTGCAGAACGCTGTGCAGGCAGCGCGGGTGCCCAGCCACCCGGAGCTCCGGCTTTCGGTAAGCATTGGCGGCGTGTGCAATGTGCAGCCCTTGACCGAGGCCATCCGGCAGGCCGATGCCCGGATGTATTGCAATAAAGAAAACGGTGAGCCGGTGTTATAACCGCAGCTGACAACAAAAAAAGAGACAGGCGACCTTTCCGGGAAGCCTGTCTCCTCTTTTTTTCAAAGAAATCTTTTATTTCCGCTGCCGGGCGGCGATCTGCGCGGCAGTGGGTGGGATATCGCCCTGCGCCGCTTTTTCCAGCTGGCTCAGGCGGCGGTCCAGATCGGTGAGCCGCTGCGAGACGATGTCCGGCAGATCCTGCTGATCCAGATCGTCGGCGGGGTTCACCGCCTTGTTGTTGATGCGCACTACCTCGGCGGGTACGCCCACGGCGGTGCAGTTGGCGGGCAGGTTGCGCAGCACCACGCTGCCTGCGCCGATGCGGGCGTTATCTCCGATAAACACCGGGCCCAGCACCTTGGTGCCTGCGCCGATAAGCACGTTGTTGCCCAAGGTGGGGTGGCGTTTGCCGGTATCCTTGCCGGTACCGCCCAGCGTTACTCCGTGGTAGATGGTGCAGTTATCCCCAATCTCGCAGGTCTCACCGAACACGATGCCCATGCCGTGGTCGATAAACAGACACTTGCCGATGGTGGCACCCGGGTGGATCTCAATGCCGGTGCGGTGGCGGCCATGCTGGCTGACCCACCGTGCCAGAAAAAAGTGCTTGTGCTCGTACAGCCAGTGCGCGATACGGTGATACACCAGAATGTGGAATCCCGGGTACAGCAGCATTACCTCCAGCACGCTGCGTGCGGCGGGGTCCTTGCGCTGGATGTTCCGCGCGTCCTCAAGTAAACCCATGCGGAAAACCTCTCTTTCCCATAAACACCCGCCCACGCGGCGGGGCTCTCCCTTTACCGTATTATAATAGCACAGCAGGAGACGAAAGTACAGTGCTGTACTAGGGATTGTGGAACAAAATGGCATTTATTTTGCCGTGTGACCCGGGTTTTGGGTAGAGTGTCCAAAATTCGGCGAGAGATGCCAGAAACCTTTTAGCACCTGATTTTGCGCACAGCCATTGACACATTTTGCGGTTCTATGATAAAATAATACGAATGAAAACGCAACCATCAAGAAAAGGAGAAACACCATGCTGTGCAGCGCCCAGAACCCGAAACTGAACAAGCAGTTCGCGTCCGGTTTTGCCGTGGCTTCGTTGTTTCCTTTTTTTGCGCAATGAGCTTTTCCCTTTGCGGGGAAAAGTTTTTTTTTGCCCGTTTTCGGGCGCCTGACACACAAAAATATCATTACAGGAGGGAACCGCGATGCTGCTGACAAACGCTGTGAACACCGAGGGACGGCCGCTGGAGATCTATGTAAAGGATGGCAAAATCGCTGCCGTAGGGCAGGATCTTTCCGCCCTTGCCGCCGAGAACGAGACGGTGGTGGATGCCGGTGGGCTGACTGTGCTGCCCGCATTTGTGGATCTGCACTGCCACTGGCGCACCCCGGGCTTTGAGTACAAGGAGGACATCGAGACCGGCAGCCGCGCCGCTGCCGCCGGTGGCTACACCTTTGTAAACCTGATGCCCAACACAAAGCCCGTCTGCTCCTCTGCCGCACAGGCCATGATGGTGGAGCAGAAGGCTGCCGAGGTAGGGCTGTGCGATGCAAATCAGACCGTCTCCATCACCGAGAACTTTGACGGTGTGAGCATTGACCACCTCAAGACCCTGCCCGCCAGCGTGAAGTTCATCACCGAGGACGGCCACGGCGTGCAGGATAACGCCACCATGGCGCGGGCCTTTGCCATCTGCACCCAGAAGGACATCACGGTCATGAGCCACGCCGAGGATATGGAGATCAGCCCGTGGGACTACCGTCTGGCCGAGGATATCGAAACGGTGCGCAACTGCTGGCTGAGCGAGTACTACCAGACCCGGCTGCACATGTGCCATGTGTCCACCCGGGGCGCGCTGGACGCCATCCGCATGGCAAAAATGCGGGGCGCACCGGTCACCTGTGAGGTGACCCCCCACCACCTGTGGTTTACCAACGATACCTGCGACTACCGGGTCAACCCGCCCATCCGCACCGCCGACGACGTGGAGGCGCTGGTGGAGGGCATCCGTACCGGCATCGTGGACGCCATTGCCACCGACCACGCACCTCACTCTGAGGAAGATAAGCTGAAGGGCATGGCCGGTATGGTGGGCAGCGAGACCGCCTTCGGCGTGTGCTACACAAAGCTCTGCAAGCAGGAGGGTCTGCCGCTGGAGCTGCTGGTGCACCTGATGAGTACCCGCCCCGCCGAAATTCTGGGCCTTGCCAAGGGTCAGCTGGAGCCGGGCTTCGATGCCGACTTTGTGCTGGTGGATCTGGACACCCCCTACACGGTGGAAAAGGAAAAGCTGCACTCCAAGAGCCACAACACTCCCTTTGACGGTGCACAGCTTTACGGCAAGGTGTTTGCTACCATCAAGGCCGGTAAGATCACCTATCAGACCGAGGAGTAAAAAGAACGAAACCCTCTCAGACAAAGCCTTACGGTAAGGGGCTTGGCTCTCCCTTTGGGAGAGCTGCCGAACGAAGTGAGGCTGAGAGGGCGAGGACGCTTACGAGATGCGACATAACGATACCTAATATAACAGAGAACAAACAGGAGGACACCCAAATGACGAACATGGACAAACTGTACGAAGCTGTGGAAGCCCGCGGCCCGGTGTGCGTGGGTCTGGACACCGACTTCAGCTACCTGCCCGCTGATTTTGTGGACAGCACCCTGACCAAGGGCGAGAACATCGTGCGCTTCAACAAGAAGCTCATTGATGCCACCAAGGCTGTGGCGGGCTGCTACAAGGTGCAGATCGCTTATTATGAGTCTCTGGGCATGGAGGGCATGAAGGCCTACGCCGACACCCTGAAGGCTGTGCGCGAGGCCGGTGTGCCGGTGATTGCGGACATCAAGCGCGGCGATATCGCCAAGACCGCCGAGATGTACGCCATGGGTCACTTCACCGGCGATTTTGAGAGCGATTTCGTCACGCTGGCACCCTACATGGGTCTGGACTCCATCAGCCCCTACCTGCCCTACGCCGAAAAGCAGGGCAAGGGCATGTTCGTGCTCTGCCGCACCTCTAACGGCGGTGCCAAGGACTTTGAGTACGAGAAGCTGGCTGACGGCCGCCACGTCTACGATCTGGTGGGCGACAAGCTGAACGCGCTGGGCAAGGACTACATGGGCGAGCACGGCTACTCCTCCATCGGTCTGGTCATCGGCGGCACCCATATCGAGGAAGCCACCGAGATCCGTGCAAAGTATCAGGACAGCTTCTTCCTGATCCCCGGCTACGGCGCACAGGGCGGCAAGGC